>OFTX01000380.1_pt1 | contig 24726 bp, 21 predicted proteins | sample 1775051 | NCBI WGS metagenome assembly OFTX01 (sample SAMN08195772, study PRJEB24354) | sludge metagenome | isolation source: sludge from phenol fed wastewater aerobic bioreactor A | place: India: Nagpur | collected 2016-09-15
TCGGCACACGCGCCGCCGGTGCCGCCCGAAAACGGCGCCACCAGAAGCCGCGTACCGCGCCGCGCACGCCTCGCCAGTTCCCGCGGGATCTCCGGCGGCACCGTGCTGCTATCGATCAGCACTGCGTCCGGCGCGGCATTGGCGAGCACTCCCTGCTGGCCGTCATAGGCAGCCAGCACGTGCTCCCCGGCCGGCAGCATCGTGATGACGACCTGCGCGTCGCGCACGGCGTCGGCGATCGAGGCGGCCGCCCGGCCGCCGGCGGCGGCCAGTCGATCCATGGCGGCCGCGGACAAATCGAAACCGCGCACCGCATGCCCGGCCGTCACCAGATTGGCCGCCATCGGCCCGCCCATGTTGCCGAGTCCGATGAACGCGACGCGCAGCGACCCTTGTTGCGTTTCCGTAGCCATCGTCTGTCTCCGAAATGTCGAAAGGCCGCCTTACTTCAGCGTGATGGTGGTGTTCACACCCGCAGGGCCGGTGCCGCGCGCCTGCCAGCGGGCGGTGACCGTCTTGGTCTGCGTCCAGAAGAGAATGGCCTGCTTGCCATTCGGGCCCAGATCGCCGAGCTTCGAGGCACGCGAGCCGGTGAAGCTGAACCACGCCACCGGCACCGGAATCGGCAGGTTGATCCCGACCTGGCCGACGTCGATCTCGTTCTGGAACTGACGCGCCGCGCCGCCGTCCTGCGTGAAGAGGGCCACGCCGTTGCCGTTCGGGTTCGCGTTGACGAACGCGATCGCCTCGTCGAGCGTGTCCACGCCGGTCATGCACAGCACCGGCCCGAAAATCTCTTCCCGATAGATCGACATGTCCGCCCTCACGCCGTCGAAGATCGTCGGGCCGACGAAGTTGCCCTCGGGGGCTTCCTTGACCGCGTGGCCGCGACCGTCGAGCAGCAGTTTCGCGCCCTCTTCCACACCGGCGCCGATGAGCTTCTCGATGCGGGCGCGGGCCTGCTTCGACACCACCGGCCCGAGGTCCGCCTTGCGGTCGGTGCCGGGACCGACCTTGAGCGCGCGGGCGCGCTCGACCAGTTCGGGCACCCACTCGCGGGCCTCGCCCACGAGCACGGCCACCGAGGTCGCCATGCAACGTTGCCCCGCCGCGCCGAACGCGGCGCCGAGCAGGTGGTTCATCGCCTGTTCACGGTCGGCATCGGGCAGGATCACGCAGTGATTCTTCGCGCCCATCATGGCCTGGCAGCGCTTGCCCGCTTCCGACGCACGACGGTAGATGTGCGTGCCGACATGCGTCGAGCCGATGAACGACACCGCCTTGATGTCCGGGTGATCGCAAATGCCGTTCGCCGTGTCGGGACCGCCGTGCACGACGTTGAGCACGCCCGGCGGCAGGCCGGCTTCCAGCGCGAGTTCGGCCAGACGCAGCGATGCGCTCGGGTCCTGCTCCGAGGGTTTGAGCACGAACGTGTTGCCGGTGGCCACCGCCAGCGGGAACATGAAGCACGGCAGCATCACCGGGAAGTTGAAGGCGGTAATGCCCGCGCAGACGCCCAGCGGCTCGATGAGGGTATAGACGTCGACGCCACCGGCCGCGTTCTGGGCGTACTCGCCGAGTTGCAGCGATGCAATCGAGCACGCATGCTCCACGACTTCGAGGCCGCGCCCGACCTCGCCTTCGGCATCGGGCAGCGTCTTGCCGTGCTCACGGGTGATCAGTTCGGCAAGCTCGCCCGTGTGATCGCGCAGCAGCTGCTGGAAACGCAGCATCACGCGCATGCGGTTGGCTTGCGACGTATTGCGCCAGCTCTTGTACGCCGCCTTGGCGGAGGCCACGGCCGCGTTGAGCTCATCGGGCGTGGCAAACGGCACGCGCGCAACGACTTCCTGCGTGGCGGGGTTCACGACATCGCGCCACTGCGACGTTTTCGACTCGACACGCTTGCCGTCGATGAGCAGCGGAATGGTGGGAAGGGACATGACACGCTCTCCAGTTCAGGACAAAGACAAAGGCAAAGGAATACGGGTAACGCCGGTCGAATGCCGGTCGATTGCACCGGTCATCGTTACTTCGCCGCCGTGCTCGTCTTCACGAGCGAGCAGGTCGATTTCGACAGCGGCTGGAAGGCTTCCGTCGCGGGAACGGTGGCCACTTTAGTGTAGTAATCCCACGGCCCCCTGGACTCGGCGGGTGTCTTCACGCGGAACAGATACATGTCGTGAATCACGCGTCCGTCCGGGCGGATCGACGCGTTGTGCATGATCGGATCGCGAATCGGCAGTTCGCGCATCTTTTGCGCAACGACCCTGGCATCGACGCTTTGTGTCGCCGCGACCGCGCGCAGGTAATGCAGCACGCTCGAATACACGCCGGCCTGCACCATCGTCGGCTTCAGGTTCTTGTACTTCTTCTGGAAGCGGGCAGACCAGGCACGCGAGGCGTCGTCGAAGTCCCAATAGAAGCCGTCGGTAAACAACAGCCCCTGCGCGGTGTTCAGCCCGAGGGCGTGGACATCGGACAGGAACACCAGCAATGCCGCGAGCTTCTGTCCGCGTTGCACGATGCCGAATTCACGCGCCTGCTTGAGCGCGTTCACGGTGTCCTGGCCGCCGTTGGCGAGCGCCACGACCTGGGCCTTCGAGCTTTGCGCCTGCAACAGGAACGACGCGTAGTCCGAGGCATTGAGCGGGTGCCGCGACTGGCCGACGACCGTGCCGCCGAGGGTCTTCACGATGTCGGCGGCATCCTTTTCGAGCGAATGTCCGAACGCGTAATCGACGGTAATGAAGTACCACGACTTGCCGCCGTTGCCGACCACGGCCCGGGCGGTCGCCGCCGACTGCGAATACGTGTCGAACATCCAGTGAAAGCCAGTGGGCGAACAGTCCTCGTTCGTCAGACGCGTGGTCGCCGGCCCTGAGAACAACACCACGCGTTGCTTGTCCATCGCGAGCTTCTGCACGGCAAGCGCCGCCGCGGAGTTCGTCAGGTCGGCGATCGCGTCCACGTTGTCGCGGTCGAACCACTCGCGCGCCTTGTTGGCGGCAACGTCGGCCTTGTTCTGGTTGTCGGCCGACACCAGTTCGATCTTCATGCCCTTGCACTCGGCAGCCAGGCAGTCGTCGATGGCCATCTGCGCGGCCACTACCGAGCCCGCGCCGCCCATCGCCGAGTATGTGCCCGACATGTCCGTGAGCACGCCCACCTTCACCGGGCGATCCGGCAACTGCGCCATACCGGCAACCGACGTCAACCCCAAGCCCGCACCGAGTCCGAGCGCGAGCAGCCACGGCTTGATCTTCATCGCTTTTGTCTCCTTCAGGTCTTATGCTTTTCGTCGCCGGCGTCTATGCGCGGCGCTCATAAATTGTATTTGTGCGAATTTGCTTTACATAGCGAATATCTGCATCTACTTTGTGCACAAATGCACATAGGAGACACCAGCATGACGCGCATCCCGGCGGGACGAACGTCGCACGCTTCAGCCACTTCGTCGGATTCGTCGGATTCGTCCGCCTCGCCGCAGGCCCAGCCCTCGCGACTCGCTGGCGCGTCCGGCGTCGAGCCGCGTCCCGACTGGGACGACCTGCGGTACTTTCTGGAAGTGGCCCGCACGCAGCGCGTGAGCGCCGCGGCGGTGCGTCTGGGGGTGGACCACACGACGGTGTCGCGTCGGGTGCGGGCGTTGGAGCAATCGCTCGGCACGCTGCTGTTCGACAAGTCGCGTAACGCGGGATTTGCGCTCACGCCGGAAGGCCAGCAACTGCTGGTCCATGCCGAGCAGATGGAGACGGCGGTGCAGTCGGCTTGCGAGCAAGTGGCGGGGCTCGGGCAAACGCTGTCGGGTCATGTGCGCATCGGGTCGACGGAGGCGTTCGGCACCTATTTCGTGACGCCGGTGCTTTCGCACTTCCAGCGCGAATATCCCGCAATCGATTTCGACGTGCTGCCCGTGCCGCGTTTCGTGAGTCTGTCGAAGCGGGAGGCGGATCTCGCCATCACCATCGAACGGCCGCAGCGCGGTCCTTACGTGTGCAGCAAGCTGTGCGACTACCGGTTGCAGCTCTACGCCACACCCGACTACCTCGCGAAATATGGCGACGTGCGGACGTTTGCCGACCTGAGCGGACGCCGGTTCATCAGCTATGTCGACGAACTCACGTTCAGCAACGAACTACGCTATCTGGAGGACATCGTGCCGGGGTGCAACGTGGTGCTGCGCAGCACCAGCGTGATTGCCCAGTACCAGGCGGCGTTACAGTCCGAGGCGCTGGCGATTCTGCCGTGTTTCATGGCCGCGCAGGACCCTCGGCTGGTGCCCTTGCTGGTCGACGACGTCGTTGTCACACGCAGCTTCTGGATCTACTGCCACGAGGAATTGCGCACACTCAAGCGGATTACGGTGCTGTGGGATTACCTGCGCGATGCCGCCCAGCGCAACGATGCGCTGCTGCAAGGCAGGGCCGGACAGTTGCGGTTGAACTGAGGACGATGCGAACGCCGCGAACGGCCGGACTGCCGCAGGCGAACCGACGACGATGCGCGCGACGCCAAACGCCGCGCCGCCCGCGCCGGAAAGATCAGCGGATCTTGCGCTGCTCGGCGTCGATGACCGCGGGGATGGCCGCACGCATCGCCTCGATGAAACGAAGCAGGCGCGCGGGATAGATCTTCGCGTACGGGTAGATCAGATACATCGGCAGCGCCGACGAGCGCCACTGTGGCAGCAACTGGATCAGCCGCCCCTGTGCCACGTCCTCGGCCATCAGCCACGCCGAGCAGACGCCCACCCCCAACCCACGAATTGTCGCACTGCGCAACGCATAGAGATTGTCCGTACTCATGCGCGGATCGAATGTGAGGCGGGCCGTCTCGTGCGTCTGCTCGTGCGTGAGCGTGATCTCGTTGCGGTAGAAGGTGGTGAGCGAGAGCCAGGGCAGCGAGGCGAGCGCCTCCGGATGCGTCGGCGCCGCGCGTCCGGCGAGCAGCGCGGGCGACGCCACCACGATGCGCGGCACGTCGGTGAGCAGGATGGCGACGTTCGACGGATCGCGCAGCTCGCCCACGTGAATCGCGCAATCGATGCCCTCGGCAATGAAGTCCGGCTCACGATCCTGCAGGAACCAGTGCACCTTCATGCCGGTGTAGCGCTCGAGGAAGTCGGCCAGCGGGCCGATCATCATCTCCTGGCCGAACGCATGCGGCGCCAGAACCCGCAAGGTACCCTCCGGATCGTTGCCGGTGCCGCGCAGATCGGCTTCGAACGCCTCCCAGCTCATCACCAGCTCCTTCGCACGGGCAAAGCAGCGCTCGCCATCCTCGGTGAGCTTCATGCGATGCGTGGAGCGCTGGAGCAGGCGCAGTCCCAGCGAGCGTTCCAGCATTTGCAACCGCCGGCTCACGGTCGGCTGCGTGGTGCCCAGCAGCGCCGCCGCGGCCGACAGGCTGCCGGCTTCCACGATGCGCACGAAGGTCTGCATGAGCTCCACGCGGTCGGCGCCGCTGGCGCGAGCTGCCGGGGAGTCCGCGATCGGTGTCGAAGGATTGCGAGGATCGGTCATACGCATCACGTATAAAGGTTGTACGGATTATAGGCCTACCGCTGCACCGCACCAAGCGAGACACTACGCCCCGTACCCACCTACTGGAGCCTCACCTCATGAGTTCCGCTCAGATTTCCAACGCCACGGCCGGGATGCGTCCCCAGGCCGAACTCTCGGCCCGGCTGATTCTGCTGCTGGCCACGGGCACCGGCCTCACGGTCGCGTCGCTGTACTACGCGCAGCCGATGCTCGGCATCATGACCGACGACATTCACGCGTCGAATACCGCCGTCGGCTGGGTGCCGACGCTCACCCAGCTCGGTTACGCGCTCGGCATCTTGCTGCTCGTACCGTTGGGCGACATCATCGACCGGCGCCGCATCGTGCTGATCAAGGGAGCGATTCTCACGCTGGCGCTGCTCGCCGCGGCGGTGGCCCCGGGTATCGGCACGCTGCTCGCCGCCAGTCTCGCCATCGGCCTGACCGCCACCATGGCGCAGGACATCGTGCCGGCCGCCGCCGCGATCGCGCCCGAGTCGGTTCGCGGACGCGTGGTCGGCACCGTGATGACCGGCCTGTTGCTGGGTATTCTGCTCTCGCGGGTCGTATCGGGCTTCGTCGCCCAGAACTTCGGCTGGCGCGCGATGTATGTCGTTGCGGCGATCAGCGTCGCGAGCTTCGGCGTGGTGGCCTGGCGCGCCCTGCCCTCGTTCCATCCGACCACGCAAATGACCTACCGCCGGCTGATCGGCTCCGTCGCCGATCTGTGGCGCCGCCACCCGGCCTTGCGTCGCGCCGCGCTGGCACAGGGTCTGCTGTCCGTTGGATTCAGTGCCTTCTGGTCGACACTGGCGGTCATGCTGCACGAAGCGCCGTTCCACCTGGGCGCCGCCGCGGCCGGGGCGTTCGGCCTGGCGGGCGCGGCCGGCGCCCTGGGTGCGCCGCTGGCGGGTCGCATCGCCGACCGCAAGGGGCCGCAACTCGTCACGCGTCTCGGTGCCGGGCTGGTGGCCGTCTCGTTCGCGGCCATGTTGTTCGCGCCGCTGCTCGGCGCTCATGCGCAACTTTGGCTGATCGGCCTGGGCGCCATTGGCTTCGATCTGGGTGTGCAGGTCGCGCTGGTGTCGCACCAGACGATCGTGTACGGGATCGAGCCGCCCGCCCGCAGCCGCCTCAACGCGGTGCTGTTCGTCGGCGTGTTCATCGGCATGGCCGTTGGCGCGGCGCTCGGCGCCCAGGCGTTGGCCCACTGGGGCTGGACCGGCGTGGCATCGCTCGCGACGGTGGCCGCCCTCAGCGCGCTGGCCGTGCGGATGTGGCCGGGTACGACATCGGCGCATTGATTCGCCGGTCGCGTGTTGCCGACGCCACGTCGGCAGCGCACCGCCAGCTTCCGGCGCCCGGTGCCATCGCACCGGGCGCTTTCGTTTGCGCCGTTCGGTGTGCTTCGGAGATCCCTTCGTGGGTCGGTCGCCTACGCCTCGGGCGCCACCGGTAAGTCGGAAGTCTCAGGCGCCCGATTTCGCCGCACACGCCCTGGCCGTCTCGAACAGTTCACGGGCATCCACACCGTCGAGATTGAGTCCGAAGCGCTCGCCGAGCACCTCCGCCAGTTGCGACGCCGACGTGATCGTCGTTTCGGCGAGCACGTCGCCCTGCGCGGCGCGCTCGATCAGCTTCGTGTCGAGCAGCGCGATACGACCTTCGGGGAGCACGCGACACGCGATCAGATGGTTGCGAAAAATGGAATCCGGCGCGCTCGACGTGTACCAGTTACCCAACTTGTAATCGATCCATTCGGCCGGTCGCGGCGTGAAGCGATAGGTCGGCAGCCACGATTGCGCCGATCTCACGCTCAGTTGGTACTCGCTCACGGTGTCGCTACCCGCGCCGCGCACGGCCGTCAATCGAAACGCTTCGAGCGGCGTCGATTGTTCGTCCGGCGAGTCGAGACGCAGCGGCGCCGTGAGCGTCACCGAGCCGAAGCCGACATCCGCTAGCCACGCCTGTCCGTCGAGATCGACGCGCAGCATCATGTGCGTAAGCGGCGCCTCGACATCGAATGTCCGGCCCCAGACGACGCGTCCGATCAGCGGCGTGACGGTGAACCCCAGATACGTGAGCGCACTGGCGAACAGGGCGTTCTGTTCGAAGCAGTAGCCGCCGCGCCGGGCGTCGACCAGCTTGGCGACCACCGACGGCAGATCGACATGAACGGGCCGCCCGAGAATCGGCTCGAGGTTCTCGAAGGGAATCGCCAGCGGATGCAGGGCGTGCACGGCGCGCAGCACGTCGAGCGTGGCTTCGCGCGGACCGGTGTAACCGATGCGCCGGAAATAGCGCTCGGGATCGAAGGCAGGGGACATGCCGGACTTCCTTTCACGGGATGCGGATATACGCAGAGCACATACGTTACCGCATTCGCGCGGCGCCGTGCGGAGGGCGCGGCACCGCCCTGCCCGCGAGGGCCTCAGTCGCTCGATTCGCAGAAGCGGATGTGATTGTTGAATGGGTCGGTGACCGTCATCTGCCTGCCCCAGTCGAGCGTTTCGATGCCGGGATTCATGTTCGGATACCGCTTGCCGGCCAGCTCGCGCTGATACGCCTCGACGCCGCGCATGAAGACGAACGTCGTCGCCCCCGGGCTGGCGTCGCCGAAGTGGCCGGACAGATGCAGCGTCATGCCCGCGCGCGAGACCTGGCAATACAACGGCATGCCGTCGGCGAAGCGATGCTCCCAGTCCACCTGGAAGCCGAGAAAGTCCACGTAGAATTCCCGCGCCTTCGCTTCTTCGAAGATCCGGTGAATCGGTGCGACGGTGTCGAAGACGATGCCGTCGGCCGACGCCTGGGCGAGCTTGGCGGCGAGCACGTTCCAATCCGAGAAGCCGAACTGCGCGGCCACGGATTCGAGTGCCTGGGCGTGGGTGAGATCGATGCCCTCGCGCGCGAGACGTTCGCGCAGGGACTTCGCCATGACTTTGGCGTCGAGATAAGTTCGCATAGCAGCCATCCTTGTCGATGTTCGGTGGCGACGTATTCGATCAGTGCCCGCGTTGCTGATGCGCGCCGCCGAAGGAACAGGACGGACATGCGATGACTTCGATGCTTTCACCGGGGCCGGGCACGGCGTGCTCGGGTGCGGGCGGCAGGCAGCATCGGCCTGGCCCGGATTCTAGCAGCATCGCGGTTCGTTATCGCACCACGCGGATCACGCGGACCATGCCGAAATGCGATGGTAGCGCGCCGTATTACGTATTGGCCGGCCGCGCGGCCCACCGGTATAGTGGCGCTCGTTGACCGGCCGGAGGCGCCGGCCGCCGTTCTCCGGAGTGTTCCTTTCATGATCGATGCCGCGCGCGTGACGCAAGCGCTGGCCGAGCGCCACATCCGCCCCGATCTTCGCCAGCGTGAAGCGATCGCCGCTCTCGCGCGACTCGCACCCCCACGCGCCACCGCGGATCAGGCGGCATTCGACGGCGTGTACTGTCACGGCCTGCCAGGACGCGGCAAGAGCCTGGTGGTCGATGCCGCGTTCTCGGTGGCCGACTGCGAAAAGCGACGCGTGCATTTCCATGAGTTCCTGCGCGACATGCACCGGCAGCTCGTGCGCGAACCCAAATGCGACGACCGGCTCGCCGCGGTTGCGGGTCGCTGGCTCGAAGGCGTTGCGTTGCTGTGCTTCGACGAGTTTCACGTCCATGACATCGCGGACGCGTTTCTCATCGGCCGCTTTCTCGATATCGCGCTCACGCGGGGGGTGCGTCTGGTGCTGACGTCCAACTACGCACCGCAACGGTTGCTTCCCGATCCGGAGTTCCACGAGCGCTTCGAACCGACGATCGCGGCGATTCAGCAACGCTTCGTCGTCGTCCATTTCGACGGCGCTACCGATTACCGAATGGCCGGTGAGACGGCGACGCTTCGGCGCTGGCTATCGCCGCTCGACGGCGCAAGCCGCGTGCTGCCCGCACACTACGCGCAGATCGAGGGCGCCGCACCCCGCGCGCCGTCCGAGGTGACGCTGGCAGGCCGTTCGCTACCGGCGCGCAGCGCGGGAAACCGCGTGCTGTGGGCGAGCTTCGAGGACCTGTGTGTCGCGCATCGTTCGCATCTCGATTATCTGGCGCTGGTCGAGCGCTGGCAGGCGGTGATCGTCGACGCGTTGCCTGTGGCGCAATTGCGGCGCCCCGATACACTGCAACGGTTTGCCTGGCTGGTCGACATCTGCTACGACCGTTGCCGCACGCTGGTGATCGCCTCCGACGCACCGCTTCTCGCCGCACTCGACGCCCTGAGCGACTGGCGCGACCTGTCGCGCACCATCAGCCGGCTCGCCGAGATGGGGTCGCTCGATTACGAGCGACGCACGCTCCGGCGAGCGGGCTAGCGCCTCATACCGCGCGAGCGATACATTCGCGAATCCAGCGATGCGCCGGATCGCGATGGACCCGCTCGTGCCACAGCATCGAAATCTCGAAGCCCGGCACGTCCACGGGCGCAGCCGTCAATTGCAGCGCCGGGTCATCGCGCACCAGTCGCTCGGGCGCCATCGCCACCAGATCGGTGTTCGCAAGCACCGACTTCAGAAACAGGAAATGCGGTGCGGAGAATACGACGCGCCGCGCCATGCCGAGTTGCGCCAACGCGTCGTCGGTGCCCGCGCGAAAGCCGCCGCCCTCCTGCGAAACAACGGCATGTTCGAGCTCGCAGAACTGCTTGAGCGTGGGCTTGCGCCGAAGCTTCGGATGCCCGCGCCGCGCTGCGAGCACGTACCGTTCGGTGAACAACGTCCTGCGACGTAATCCCTGCGGCGCGCCGTCGGTCGTGTGAAATGCCAGATCGATGACACCCTGCTCGGCCTGTCGAAGCAGCCGCGATGGCGACATGTCGAAGATCGCCAGCCGCGTGTTCGGCGCAACCTCGCGCAGCGACGCCAGGACCGGCAACACGACCGTCGATTCGGTGAAGTCGGTGGCCGCGATCCGCCACGTCACCTCGGCGCGCGCCGGATCGAACGGTGCGTCGGGCGCCACGGCGCGCGAAAGCGATTCGAGCGCGTCGCGCAACGGCGCGCGCAACGCCTCGGCGCGCGCCGTCGGCCGCATGCCACGCGGACCGGGCAACAGCAGCGGATCGCCCAGCAGATCACGCAACTTTGCAAGATGCACGCTCACCGCCGGCTGCGACATATGCAAGCGTTCGGCCGCGCGCGTCACATTCTGCTCCACGAGCAGCACGTCCAGCGTGATCAGAAGATTCAGATCGATACGGCGCAAATTATCCATTGTTATACCTAACATATCAGGAATTCATTTCCAATATACCTTGCCACGCCCTAAGCTGCAGGCATCCCTCTGATTCGTATGCCGCCAGGCGGCCAATGGAGCTTGAAAATGAATGTCCTGATCGTTTATGCCCACCCGCAACCGCGCTCGCTCAACGGGGCGCTGCGGGACTTCGCCGTCCGGCGTCTGGAGGCGGCCGGACATCGTGTGCAGGTCTCGGATCTGTACGCCATGCAGTGGAAGGCCACGCTCGACGAACACGATGCGCCCGAGCGCGATCCGCGCGAGCCGTTTCATGCGTCGCTGGATTCCAAGCGTGCGTTCGCCGAAGGCACGCAAAGCGCCGACATCGCGCGCGAGCAGGAGAAGCTGCGCTGGGCCGACACGGTGATCTTCCAGTTCCCGATGTGGTGGTTCTCGATGCCCGCGATCATGAAGGGCTGGTTCGACCGCGTGTACGCGTATGGCTTCGCGTACGGTGTGGGCGAACACTCCGACACCCACTGGGGAGACCGCTACGGCGAAGGTTCGATGTCGGGCAAGCGCGCGATGCTTGTCGTGACCACCGGCGGCTGGGACTCGCATTACAGTGCACGCGGCATCAACGGTCCGATCGACGACCTGCTGTTCCCGATCCAGCACGGCATGCTGTTCTACCCGGGATTCGACGTGCTGCCGCCGGTGGTCGTCCATCGCACGGGCAAGGTCGACGCCGCGCGTTGGGACGCGATCACACACACGCTTGGCGGACGTCTCGACACGCTGGCCACGACCGCGCCGATACCCTATCGCCGCCAGAACTTCGGGGCGTACGACATTCCCGCGCTCACGCTCAAGGACGACGTCTCGCCCGGCCAGACCGGCTTTGCCGCCCACCTCGCCTGACGAGGCCGCGCGACGCGCGCACGTGCATCGCGCTTGCTGAGCGCGGGCGCTTCTGCAAGACTTGGCAATCCGCCACAGTCACCGGTGCTTCGTCATGCAACTCTCCACGCTCGCGATTTATGCCACGGCCGCGCTGATCGGCGGCCTGATCCCCGGCCCCACAACATTGCTCGCGCTCGCCAACGGTATTTCGGGCAACTGGCGCGTGGTGCTCGTCGGGATGTGCGGCGCGGCGCTCTCCGACATGCTCGTGGTCGCGGCGGTCGGCGCCGGACTCGGCGCGTTGCTCATGGCGTCGGCGACATGGTTCGCCACGGTCAAATGGGTGGGCGTGGCCTATCTCGTGTGGCTCGCGATACAGCTCTGGCGCAGCCACCCGCGGGACCTGAGCCAGGTGCGCATCCAATCCGATCTCGGCGCGCGGCGCGTGTTTCTGCGCAGCTTCGGCGTGGCACTCACCAACCCTAAGATCCTGCTGTTCTTCTCCGCCTTTTTGCCGCAGTTCGTCGACACGTCGATGCCGCTTGCGCCGCAGTATGCGGTGCTGGCCGTGGTGTCCGCCGCCGTCGATATCGGCGTGATGACGCTCTACGCCACGGGCGGCGTGCAGGCCGCGCGTCTGATGACGGCGCGCGGACTCAAGCGTCTCAATCGTACCTGCGCCGTCGTCATGTTCTCGCTCGCCGGCGGGCTGGCGTTGTACCGCAAGACCGGTCACTGACCGCGCGGGGGAAGCGAGCGCCGCCCCCGCACGCGAGCTTCGGTGCCCGGCGTTACACCGTCGAGGGATCGGTCTTCTCGGGGTCGATGCCGTATCGGCGAATGGCGTCGCCTACCCGCTCGCGGTCGATGGTGCCAGCATCGGCCAGTGCACCGAGTGCCGCCAGTGCAATGAAGTGACGATCGACTTCGAAGTAGGCGCGCAGCGATTCGCGCGTGTCGGAGCACCCGAAGCCGTCCGTGCCCAGCGACACGAACCGCCGGTCTTGAATGAACGGCCGGATCTGGTCGGCGACGATTTTCATGTAGTCGGTGGCCACCACCACCGGCCCCCGCCGGTCCGCCAGGCACTGCGCCACGTAAGGCACGCGCGGCGACCGATCCGGGTGCAGCAGGTTCCAGCGCTGCACCGCCAGCCCCTCCCGACGTACCTCGGTCAGGCTCGTCGCGCTCCAGATGTCGCTCGACACGCCATAGTCGCTGCGCAACAGTTCGGCGGCTGCCATCACTTCGCGCAGAATCGCGCCGCTGCCCATCAACTGCACGCGAGGTGCGTCTGCGCCCGAGGCCTCGGACGTCGACAGCAGATACAGCCCTTTGAGAATGCCTGGCTCGGCGCCCTGAGGCATTGCCGGATGCACATAGTTCTCGTTGAGCAGCGTGACGTAGTAATACACGTCTTCGTCCTCGACATACATGCGCCGCATGCCGTCCTGCAGAATCACGGCCAGCTCGTACTGGAACGTCGGATCGTAGGACACGCAATTCGGAATCACCGACGCCAGCACATGGCTGTGGCCGTCGTCATGCTGCAGGCCCTCGCCCATGAGCGTGGTCCGCCCCGACGTGGCGCCCAGCAGGAAGCCGCGCGTTCGCGCGTCCCCCGCCGCCCAGGCGAGATCGCCAACGCGTTGCAGCCCGAACATCGAATAGAAGATGTAGAACGGGATCGTGGCAAAGTCGTGCGTGCTGTAGGACGTACCCGCTGCGATCCAGGATGCCATCGCGCCCGACTCGTTGATGCCCTCCTGCAGGATCTGGCCGTCCTTGGCTTCCTTGTAGTAGCTGAGCTGTCCGGCGTCCTGGGGCGTGTAGCGCTGGCCGAGGTAGGAATGGATGCCGATCTGACGGAACAGCGGCTCCATCCCGAAGGTGCGCGACTCGTCCGGCACGATGGGAATTACGCGCTTGCCGATCTCGGGGTCCTTGAGCAGCGTTGTGAGGATGCGCACGAATGCCATCGTCGTCGACATGGCTCGCTCGCCCGAGTCCTTGAGCTGCCCCGCGAAGGCATCGAGCGGAGGAATCGCGAGCGGCGCGCGCAGGCCGAAGCGCGCCGGCTGATGGCCGCCCATGGCGGCACGACGCGCGGCGAAGTAGCGCGCCAGTTCGCTGTCGGGTTCAGGACGCAGATATGGCATCTCGGCGAGTTGATCGTCGCTCACCGGCAGGTCGAAGCGATCGCGGAATGCACGCACCGCGTCGGCACTCATCTTCTTGAGCTGGTGATTGACGTTTTGCCCCTCGCCCGCTTCGCCCATGCCGAAACCCTTGACCGTCTTGGCCAGAATCACCGTGGGACGCCCCTCGGTCTGCATCGCCTGTGCGTAGGCGGCATACACCTTGAGGGCGTCGTGGCCGCCGCGCGCGAGTTGCCAGATCTCGTCGTCGCTCAGGTGCGCGACCATCGCCAGCAATTCCGGCGACGTGCCAAAGAAGTGCTCCCGGACATACGCGCCGTTCTGCGACTTGAACGTCTGATAATCGCCGTCCACGCAGGCCATCATCCGCTCGCGAAGCAGCCCGTGCGTATCGCGCGCGAGCAAGTCGTCCCAGCCGCTGCCCCAGATCACCTTGATCACGTGCCAGCCCGCCGCACGGAACGTGCCTTCAAGCTCCTGGATGACCTTGCCGTTGCCGCGCACGGGACCGTCCAGTCGCTGCAGGTTGCAATTGACCACGAAGATGAGGTTGTCCAACCGCTCGCGCCCGCCCAGCGAGATCGCCGCCAGCGCTTCGGGCTGGTCCATCTCGCCATCGCCCAGGAACGCCCACACCTTGCGTCCCTGATGCGGCTTGAGACCGCGATATTCGAGATAACGCATATAGCGCGCCTGATAGGCGGCCGTGATCGGACCGAGCCCCATCGACACCGTCGGGAACTGCCAGAAGTCGGGCATCAGGCGCGGATGCGGATACGACGGAATGCCATCGCGCCCTGCCTCTCTGCGGAAATTGTCGAGCTGGGCCTCGGAGAGGCGCCCCTCGACGAAGGCGCGCGCGTAGATCCCCGGTGCCGAGTGCCCCTGCACGTAGATCATGTCGCCGTCGAACGCTTCGGTGCGCCCCCGGAAGAAGTGATCGAAGCCGACGTCGTACAGCACCGCCGCCGACTGATAGGTCGCGATGTGCCCGCCCACGTTAGAGTGCTTCCCCGCACGCAACACCATCACCATGGCGTTCCAGCGAATGAATGCATTCAGGCGTCGCTCGATGGCGAGATCGCCGGGATAGGCCGGTTGACGCGAGACCGGGATCGTATTGACGTAGTCCGTGGTCACGCGGCCGTGGAAGTCGCCGTGACGCGCGAAATCCCACGCCGCCAGACGATCGATCAGGAAGTGCGCGCGCGAGCGGCCCTCCACGGCAGTCACGCCCTCGAGCGCGTCGAGCCACTCGCGTGTCTCCTGAATATCGGTGTCGGCACTCGCCGCCACGGGCAATTGGGTCATGACAGATCTCCTTGGAATCACCGGGAACCCGTCGGGTGCCCCAGCAGGAACAGCAAAACGAAATGGCAACGACGCATTGAATTGCATTTGCAATCGTCTCGCAAGCCATTCTAGCGATGTACAATTGCAACTGCAACTCACAAGCGAACATCGAATACCACAAGAGGACATTCATGAGTACGACCGAACCCGATCTTTGGTTCTCTTTCGTGCGGGCGCACCGCACGATGATTCGCGAGATCGAGCGCCGGCTGGCGCAGGCGGGGTTGCCCGCCTATGCCTGGTACGACGCGCTCTGGGGGTTGGAGAGCGGGCCGCAGGGCACGCGGCGCATGCATGAGCTGGCGGACGTGCTGGCCATCGAGCGGTACAACCTCACGCGCCTGATCGATCGGCTGGAGCAGGAAGCGCTCGTCACGCGCACGCGCGATCCCGACGACGGACGCGCGGCCTACGCCACCATCACCGACAAGGGCCGTGCACTGCGCAAGAAGATGTGGAAGGTGTACCAGTCCACCGTTTCGGAACTTTTCCTGAGCCAGTTCCGGGATCGCGACATTGCGCCGGTGGCCGAGGCGCTCGATCGTGCCAGTGCCGCGGCGAAGACCTTGCCGGCCAATGCGAAAGAGGCGAAGTAGATGAAGGACACGACGCGCTGACCCGGCGCGGCATCGCCCGTCAGCCCATGCCGTAGCGTCGAGTCGCCTGCGCGATGCGTGTCGCCGGTATCGCGCCGTCGCTCACGAGCAGGCGCAGCGCATTGAGTACGATCCAACGCACGCCCGGCGCCTCGCCCGGCGTGATGTCGTCCACGCCCACGTCGACGTCGTCCCCGCCCAGGGCCGCAAAGCGCGCGGGCACGAAAGCGCCGATCTGGTTGGCGATGTGCCTCGCATAGCCGGTGACCGCGAGCACCGGCATGGCGCTGCCGGCCAGGCAACGGGACAGGTGCGCCATCTCGACCCGGGCGTCGGCGCCAAGCAACGACCGATGCGCCGACTGCGCGGCCTCGCGCGCCAGACGCGTGTAGCTCGGACAACTCCAGATCTCGCTGGCCACGCCCCAATCCAGTTGCAGCCAGCGGGCAGCCTCCAGAACGTTGGCCATGGCGCCGCCCGCGCCGCACAGGCGAATCGCGTAAGGGGGGTGCGTCCGCGGGAGTGCGCGCACACGATACATGCCCCGAAACGCGTCAATCGCATCGGTCTTGCTCAGGGCAGGCCCGTCCGTGCCCGATGCGTCGTGCGCGCTCAGGTAGCAGAACCCCGACTCGCCACGCACGTACAACGCGTCGAGTGCCTCGCACAGCAAGGCCCGAAGTTCCTGCGCCGATGCCGGGTCATACGGCAGCCATTCCGATTGCGCGGCGAGCCACAGCGGCAGCTCGGGGCGCACGCGCGAGCGCCGGTCGCCCGATGCCACACTCGCCTCGTTGAGGAAGATGCCTCGCCCGCTCGGCGCCGCCCGTGCCGCACGCGCCATTCCCTTGACCTCCACGCCTGCGGACAGCACGGCACGCAATGACGGCGCGCGCAGCCGATACAGCAGCGGCCGCTCGAACGCGGCCGGGTCGCGAAACCAGGTCGCGACGGCGCTCGACAGGGCCCCCGGCATCGTCTTGTCGTTCTGCGATGTACCGGTTGCGTCTCGCATGGCGGCATCCACGACCCAGATCCGCTCGGGCGCCTCCCCCTGCGCGAGGGCATGCAGCATTCGATCGAGCGCTCGCGATGGCGACGCCGCGTGCGCCGCGAGCGCCGCGCCAGTCTGCACTGCCATCAGCCTCCCGATACCGGCAAGCGCCGCTCGCCGTGTCTCGGCATTCGCCGCAAGACCGCCTCGCCCCGACACCGCTGTCATGTTGCCTCCCCCCCCACCTTGTGAAGCTGACGGAAAACTCATAGGATTGCACTTGCAATCATTGTATTTGCAATCGCAAATCGTGGCAATCGCGTTGCTCGCCACGCACTCGATTTTGTCTCCCGGAGCCATCGCATGAATCCGTCACTCACGCTTTACACCGCCGACACCCCGAACGGCCTCAAGGTCAGCCTGTATCTCCATGAAGCGGCATTGCCCTATCGGCAGGTGGATGTCGACCTGTCCGCCGGGGAACAGAAGCGCCCCGATTTTCTGCAACGCAATCCCAATGGCAAGATTCCGGTGATCGTCGATCACGAGCGCGATCTCACTGTCTTCGAGTCCGGCGCGATCCTGACCTATCTGGCCGCGAAGACTGGCGTGTTGCAGCCCATGACTCAGACAAAGGCGTTAGCGGTCAACCAATGGCTGCATTTCCAGATTGGCGGCATCGGCCCCATGCTGGGGCAGTTGTGGTGGTTTCTGCACGGATCGAAAACGGGCAACGAGGAAGCCATCGCGCGCTATCGGAAGGAGTCGCTGCGGCTGATCGGCGTGGTCGATGCCCGTCTGGCCGTGTCCGCCTACCTCGCGACCGACGACTATTCGATTGCCGACATCGCCTCGTTCGCCTGGCTGCGCACGCATCATGAACTGGACCTGGATATCACCCCGTTCCCGCATCTGCAGCGGTGGCTCGCGCAGATCGAAGCGCGCCCGGCCGTGCAGTCGGGGATCGCGGCAAATCGGGCAGACGCGACGCGCCGGCAGGCGTAAGTCCGCGTTGCCCGCGGGCGTCGGTCTGCGCGCGGCACGCACCGGGTTTCGTTGCAAGGCGCGGTGCGTGCGGCGCCCTCAGTCCCCTGCCGCGAGTCCGTCGCCGCGCGGGTCCGACGCGCCTTGTCGCACGCCCGTGACCGGATCGATGAGGATCGCGCCCGCGTGTCCCATCGTGTCGGTGAACGGTTCCACCACCTTCACCGGTTGATCGCGACGCCTGAGTTCGTCCGTCACGACGGCGGACACCCGACCTTCGATCTTGAGATCGTTGGACGACACGCCCCAGGTGCGGCCGTAAAGCCAGCGCGGTGCGTTGATCGCATCCTGCGGCGACATGCCGAAATCGACGATGCGCGTCACGATCGCCGCCTGCGTTTGCGGTTGTCCTTCGCCGCCCATCGTCCCGTAGACCAGATACGGCTTGCCGTCCTTGAGCAACATCGCGGGATTGAGCGTGTGGAACGTGCGCTTGCGCGGTTCGAGATGGTTGACGTGCTTCGGATCGAGCGAGAAGAACGATCCGCGATTCTGCATGAGGATGCCCGTGCCCTTCGGCACAATGCCCGAACCGAAGTCGTAGTAGATGCTTTGAATCAGCGACACGGCGTTACCGTCCCGATCCACCACGCCGAACCAGACCGTGTCTCCTTTCGGGTCCATCGGCTTCACGTCATTGTTCGCGCGCGCCATGTCGATGCGCGCGGCCTGCGCTTCGGCGTGCCGGGTCGACAGCAGCGCATGCAGCGGGATCTCGACGAAGTCCGGATCGGAAAGATACCGATCGCGATCCGCGAACGCCTGCTTCGTGGCCTCCACCATCAGGTGGTAATAGTCCGCCGTGCCCTCGCCGAGCGACTTCACGTCGAACCGGTTCAGGATGTTGAGGATTTCCAGCGATGCGAATCCCTGCGTATTCGGCGGGAAATTGTAAGCGTCGAAGCCCCGGTATTTCACGGTAATCGGCTCGACCCAGTCCGCGCGATGGCGCGCGAAGTCGTCGAGCGTGAGCATGCCGCCGTTGGCCTGCAGGTCGCTCACGATCCTGTGTGCAATCTCGCCTTTGTAAAACACCTCCGCGCCTTGCCGCGCAATCTGTTCGAGCGTGCCGGCCAGTTCCGGCTGCTTGAGCGTCTCGCCGAGCTGATATGGCTTGCCGCCGGGCTTGAGGAAGATCTTCCGGAAACCCTCGTATTGCTGGAGATTGCGATACACCGGGTCGGACGTATCGACGTTGATCGCCTCCCATTTCGCCAGCGACGGCGTCACGACGAAGCCCTCCTTCGCATAGTGCACCGCGTCGCTCAGCAGATCGCGCCAGGGGAGGCTGTTCCCCATCGATGTCCGTGCGTAGCGATAGGCCGCATCCCAACCTGAAACCGCGCCGGGCACCGTGTTGACCGACAGGTAGCCGCGCGGTGGAATCGCGCTCAACCCCTTGTCCTTGTAGAACTGGAGCGTGGCGTGCTCACCCGAGCGGCCGCTGGCATTCAGCGCCCGAAGCGTTTTCGTTTTCGCGTTGTAGATGAGCCAGAAGTTGTCGCCGCCGATCGTGTTCATCTGCGGGTACACGACGGAAATCGTCGAGGCGACGGCGATGGCCGCATCGACGGCATTCCCGCCTCGCTGAAGGACTTTCAGTCCCGCCTGTGTCGCCAGATGGTTCGACGAGGTGACCATGCCACCCAACGTCATCGGGTTCGCACAGCGCGACGGCGTGTCGCAGTACGTCCCGACAGGGGGCGCCGCGACCGCCGTGTGGCCGAACGTCAACATGACAACCGCAGCGCACCAGCGATATTTCGAAAGCATGCCGTTCATGCTTGTCTCCCATTAGTTATTTAATTCGTTAACCTAAACGTCTCCTTGTAACTCCATCACCAGATATATCCGATCAAAAATGCTGGTAAATCCGCATTGCTACGTGCGCCCCATACGCAGAAATACTGATCGCAAGCGCACATGCAAAACGCGCATCAATGCGCGACGCCACTGATCGGCGATGCGCTCGACGCGTTGCCTGCGCCGATGAGCGTCAATGTGGTAAAAGCGTGGGAGGCGTTCGCCGCGAGTTCAGGCCGACCGCCCCTGCGGGCCAGCCGGCCCGCATTTCCCATCGACGAACCGGATACGGAGAGAGCGCGGCATGAGTCATGACGTGAGCAGCGTGGAACAGCTCGAGACCCTTTACGGCGCGCCGGGCGAGCGTGCGATATGGAAGGAGCTGACGTACCTCAACGAGGACTATCAGGCCTTTGTGAAGGCAAGCCCGTTCGTCGTGCTTGCGTCGGTTGGCGCCCAGGGCACCGATTGCTCGCCGAAAGGCGATGGCGCAGGCTTCGTCCGGATTCTCGACGAGCGAACGCTCGCCCTGCCCGATCGTCCCGGCAACAACCGGATCGACAACTTGCGCAACATCGTCGGCGACCCGCGCGTGTCGCTGCTCTTCCTGATCCCCGGCGTTGGTGAGACGCTGCGCGTGAACGGTCGTGCACGAATCTCCGTGGACCCCGATCTGCTCGTCCAGTTCGAGGTCAACGGCAAACTGCCGAAGACCGTCATCGTCGTGACCATCGACGCCGCGTATTTTCACTGTGCGAAGGCCGTCGTTCGATCGCGTCTTTGGGACCCCGCATCGCAGATCCCGCGAGAGACGCTTCCCAGCACCGGCGCGATGCACAAGCGGCTGAGCGGCGGGCATTTCGACGGCGAGACCTATGACCGCGACTTACAGAAAAACACCCTGGCAGGCCTGTACTGAATAGGACTCGGGGCTGCCCCTCGCAATGACGGCGCAATGCGGCAACCGGTGACATCTCGCTTCGCGGGTTGCCTTACGCCTGCGATAATCCGCATCGCTTCACATGCCTAAGCATCTTTCGAAATATTGACGGGCATTTTTTCGGCATCATGCTGTTGGACACGGGCGAGCGGGGGTTCGTCGGTGTCGCAAGTCAAGACGGCATTCGAGTGCCGGCGTCGCTCACCAGGGCGACCCGCGTCCCGGGGGAGTCGCGAGCTTCACCGGGCGTGACGATAACCATCAGATCAGAGAATCATAAAAAAATGAAAGCCAGACCGGGGGAATACTGCTTTCCGAATCTACTGGAAGCGTTCTTTGTGGTGATCGCCCTCTATTTCGTCGAGATGATCACCGACGCCATCATCGTTCAATTGAGTTATGTCGTCGGCATCCGGCCGATGGCCGCATACAGCATCGGCCGCGTGCTTGCCTACGGTGTGGTCTTCTGCGTGGTACTGCATCACAGCAAACTTAGTTATCGGGCGCTGTTTCAGGGCGGACGCGGGTCAATTCGCGCAACAGTGGGGTTGTTCACGCTGCCCATCGCGCTGTTGACGCCGGGGCTGTTGCTGGTCATTACCGTAATCGGTACGGGCTTGGAAAAGCTGTTTCCGATGGGCGGATGGCTGCAAAGCAGCGCGGACGTGTATGCAAAGGGCGGGCTCGGCGCCTTCGCAATGGTCTGCCTCATTGCTCCCTTCGTCGAAGAGATGCTGTATCGCGGGATCATCCTGCGCAGTTTTCTGCGTCAGTATCCGGCGGGCACGGCCATCGCTCACTCGGCCGCGGTGTTCGGGCTGGCGCACCTGAACGTGTACCAGTTCGTGGTGGCGCTCATCATCGGGCTGATCATCGGGAAGATGTACGAACGCACGCGCTCGCTGGTGCCGGGCATTCTGCTGCACATGTTCTACAACACGTCGGTGGTGGCGCTCACGATGCATCTTCCTGCCGACGAGACGACGCCGAGTGTTTTCGACCTTCCGGCAATTGCGTGGTTGTTGGCGCTCGCCAGCGGCGGCGCGGGGGCGTTCATGCTTTACAAGCTGTTGGCGGCCACACCGCCGACGCGGGCGAATACCGCGCGGCTCGCCGACGATTAACGGCGGGTGCCAATCGGGCACCGTATGCGTTCCGACGGCGCCAGGCGTGCATGCGAAATACCACGCGGCTCGGCGCCGCGTTGTTGCCTTGCGGCGCCGCTGGACGCATGGGCGCCATCACGCCGCTAACGGATGGCGCCCGCCTTTTTGAGCGGCCCGTTCGGCACGGTGTCTTTCGACAGGATGCCGCCGCACGTGCCTCGCAGCGCCGAACCGTCCCACTCGATATGGCTTTGTGCTCGGATATCGCTGGATGGACACGCCACGAAGTGGATGGGTGAGGCGTTGTTCGGCGCCACCTGCGAGTCGGTACCGCCGGGCATGATCGACGGCGTTGCGCTGGGGTAGGCGGTCCTGGCTCCGCAGAGGGCGTCCTTGAGTACGCCCGTGCTGGCATCCAGTCGGCTGGCGCCCGACAGATTGACGAAGCAGTAGCGGACCGCCACCGGGAAATCGCAGGTGTTGGTGAAACTGATCGAGTACTTCGTGCGACTCAGGCGTACGCATTGGTTGGCAGCGGGCACGGTGGGATTCAGATCGCTGCGCGATCCCCCGGACGGATTCGGCGAAACGCCTTCGACGGTGGATTGCGTGCTGCCGCGCATGGCGGTGCCCAGCGCGGCGAGTTGTGCGGCGTTCCTGCCGCCGCCGGCGGCCACGCCCTGCATTGCCGCGCCAACCATCGCGAGTGCCGTCCCCACGCCGGAGGACGACTCGCTCTCCCTGGGTTTGTAGGTCGTGCTGGCGTTCTTCCCGTCGGTATAGTTCCGGACGCTGTAGCCGTTGGTTTCGGCGCCGGTAATGAGGTTGCCGCGCGAGAAGCGTCCGGATCGTGTGGTCGGGCCGCCGTTGAACTTCTCCCCGTTCATCCACAGCTCGCCCACGCCGTCGCGAAGGCCCGCCTTCATTTCGCCGTCGTAACGCATCATGAGCGTCGAGCCGCCGTAGCCGAGCAGGGTGCCGTTCCCGCTGGTCAGACCGCCCTGACATTCCCCGGACCACGTGTAGCGCTCCCAAACCCCGTACACCGAGCAGTCGGGACGGTCATCCAGGGCCACCGGAACGCCGGTCTTGTGCGTCGGTCCGGGCAATCCGCAGTGACCTGTCCTGAAAATTTCGTACCAATCAAATCTAGGGATAATGGCTCCTCAGCTCAGATGAGGAGTTGGCATGAAGAAAAGCCGGTACAGCGACGAACAGATTGTGCGGATACTGCGTGAAGCGGATCGGGACACGGTGCCTGAGGTGGCCAAGCGCCACGGCGTAAGCGAAGCGTCGATCTACGCTTGGCGCAAGCGCTTCGGTGAGATGGTCAGCGACGACGTCAAGCGCCTCAAAGCACTAGAGGCGGAGAACGTCCGACTGAAGAAGCTGGTCGCCGACCAGGCGCTCGATATCCAAGTCCTGAAGGAGATCGGCGCAAAAAAGTGGTGAGCGTGCAGGCTCGCTGTGAGCAAGCCCGGTTTGCGATGGCACGGGGCTTGAGCCAACGGCGAGCGTGCACGCTGATGCAGGTCAGCCGTTCGAGCTTGGGTTACGAGCTCAAGATGCCGAGCAAGAACGCGCCAGTGATCGATGCGATGCGAGCATTGTCGGGGCAATTCCCGCGCTTCGGTTCGCGTCGCATTCGAGTATTGCTCGGGCGTGAGGGCATTGTGGTCGGTCGTGACCGATGCGCTTCGCTTTGGGCGCAGGCGGGTTTGCAAGTGCCAAAGAAACGTCGTAGACGCCGCGTAGCAGGCAGTCGTCCAAGGCCCCACGCACCGGCAGCTCGCAACTCGGTTTGGTGCTATGACTTTGTATTCGATGCCTGTGCGAACGGCCAGCAAGTCAAATGCCTGACGGTGGTCGACGAATATACGCGGGAGTGCCTGGCGATCGATGTGGCGGGATCGATTCGCTCTCGTCGAGTCATTGAAGTGTTAAGTCGGTTGATCAGCGTGCATGGCGCGCCCCGTTATTTGCGCTCAGACAATGGGCCGGAATTTGTCAGCACGGCACTGTTGAAATGGGCGGTACAGGAGCAGATCGAGACAGCGTTGATTGATCCGGGCAAGCCTTGGCAGAACGGAACCAACGAGAGCTTCAACGGGAAATTCCGCGATGAATGTTTAGCGATGGAGTGGTTTCGCAATCGGATTGAAGCGAAGATCGTGATCGAGGACTGGCGCACGCACTACAACGAGGTGCGCCCGCATTCGAGTTTGCAGTACCTAACCCCCGCCGAATTCCGTCGGGTCAGCGAATGTGGTTCAAACACCGGGGCCGTGAATCTCTAGACACCAGTGGTACGAAAATATCCGTCAGGTCAGGGTCAATTCTCGGTGCACATCAACAGCCGTGTGACACTTGGGTTCATCCCGACACCAATCTCCGTGCCCATCGAGGATGTGCTCCTATCCAAACCTATCAAGGCGAACGTCTCAACTTCACGGAAATTCCTGCAAATCCTCGCTTCAATTAAAGAGGTCGGAGTGATAGAACCGCTTTCTGTTACCCAGGTGGATGGGCAAAGCGGACGTAAATACGTTCTGCTGGATGGCCACCTGCGGGTATTCGCGCTGCAGCAGCTCGGGATACCCGACGTACTTTGTCTTGTCGCAACCGACGATGAAAGCTACACATACAACAATCGGCTAAACCGAATTTCATCGATACAAGAGCACCGTATGATTTGCCGTGCAATTGAGCAAGGGGTCTCTCAGGAGCAGTTGGCAAGAGCGCTTGCAGTAGATATATCCTTCGTAAGGCGAAAGGCGTCGCTGCTTGATGGTTTGTGCCCAGAAGTCATCGAGCTCCTGAAGGATCGTCAATTTTCCTGTGAGTTGGCTCGAGCGCTGCGAAAAATGAAGCCGGCGCGACAGATGGAGTGCGTCGAACTAATGAGTTCGGTTAACAATTTAACGGTAGCTTATGCCGAAGCTCTTCTCGTCGCGACGCCGGCAAATCAGCTCGTCTCTGGCCGAAAGCCATCACGCATGGGAGGCGTTTCCGCAGAGCAAATGTCCATGATGGAGCGAGAGATGGGCAATTTACAGGTTCAATACAAGC
>OFTX01000382.1_pt1 | contig 24708 bp, 27 predicted proteins | sample 1775051 | NCBI WGS metagenome assembly OFTX01 (sample SAMN08195772, study PRJEB24354) | sludge metagenome | isolation source: sludge from phenol fed wastewater aerobic bioreactor A | place: India: Nagpur | collected 2016-09-15
TGAACCGTCCTGGGTTTGGTGCTCACTTCCTTAGTTGGGAAGGTGGGCATCATGCCGATGAAGTACGACGAGGAGTTCCGGGCGAAGGCTGTTCGTCTGGTTCTCGATCATGCCGTGGATTATCCGAGCCAGTGGGCCGCGATCGAGGCGGTGAGTAAGCGGCTCGGGATGACCGCTGAGACGCTGCGCCGGTGGATTCGCCAGGCCGAAGTCGACGCCGGCGATCGTGAGGGCGCGCCGAGCCAGATCGTGCGGGAGAACCGGGAGTTGAAGCGGAAGAACCGCGAGCTGGAGCAGACGATCGAGATCTTGAAGGCCGCGACGGCTTTTTTCGCGCGGGAGAGCGACCCGCAACAGCGTTGATCTGCCGGTTCATCACCGAGCACAAGGACAGGTTCGGGGTCGTTCCGATCTGCCGCGCCCTTGCTGTCAAGGACGTGCAGGTCGCCCCGAGGACCTACTATGCACACCTGAAGCGGGCGCCGTCGAAGCGCTCGTTGTGGGACACGGCGATCACCGAGATCCTCGCGGGCATCTACGTGCCGGGGCCGGACGGGCGCAGGCCACCGGAGTGCCTGTATGGCTCGGCGAAGATGTGGGCGCACCTGAACCGGCAGGGCATCGAGGTGGCCAAATGCACCGTGGAGCGGCTGATGCGCGCCAACGGTTGGGCCGGGGTGCGGCGCACCCGCAAGGTGGTCACGACGATCAGCGATCCGGCTGCGGACCGGGCGCCGGACCTGGTGGACCGGCAGTTCACCGTGGACGCTCCGAATCGGCTGCTCGTCGCGGACTTCACCTACGTGAGACTGACCTCGGGCAGGTTCGCTTACACCGCGTTCGTCACCGACGCGTTCGCCGGCCGGATCATCGGCTGGCAGTGCTCAGCGACCATGCACACCGAGTTCGTCGAGTCCGCGATCCGCCAGGCGGCGGCGTTCCGCGCCCGCCACGGCAGCCCGTTCACCGGCGACACCATCCATCACTCGGATGCCGGAAGTCAATACACCGCAACGCATTTCGGCGAAACGCTCTGGCTGTCCGGGCTGCGCCCATCGATCGGATCCGTGGGCGATGCCTACGATAATGCACTCGCCGAGACGACCAACGGCCTCTACAAGACCGAGGCGATCCGAGACGACTCGCCGTTCCGCACCGGCCCGCTGAACACCGTCGCTGACGTCGAGGCCATCACCGCGGCCTGGGTGGCCTGGTACAACAACGACCGACTCATGCACCGGCTCGGCCGCAGACCCCCAGCAGAGCACGAGGCCGAATACTATGAGCAAGCCATCAGCGGCCGCCAGGTCGCGCACACGTAACCAAGTGCGCACCGAACCCGGGGCAGTTCAGGTTCCACCTGTCCGTGACCGGGCGTAATGTAGGTGCTGAGGCGACTCGTCTAAGGTTCGCCATCGCCCGATGCGATGGCACGACCGCCCGGAGCAGCAGCGGGCAGTCCTTCAAGGTTCTTCGTCGCCAGACCTGAGAGGACTGTCGTCATGCTCCGACTCATCTGGATCGCCAGCATCCACATCCGGTACTACCTGCGCCGGTACGCGCCCACCAACATCCTGCTCGACGCGATCCGCACCCGTCGCGGCCTCAAATGGGGCATCCCCGCGATGCTCCTGGCCGCGCCCTACCTCTACGCCGCCGCCATCTGCACCACGATCATCGACGAAGGTGGACCGGGCTGGCTCAACATCCTCGCCGTGCTGTTCATTTGGAACGCCTTCAAGATGCTCTGGATCGGACCCGTCAGCCTCGTCCTGCTCGTCCGCGTCCGAGTCCGCGAACACCGCGAGCGGCGCGCCGCAAGGCGGTCGAGCGAGGGGACTCGATACCCCTCCTCTAACCCTCCGCAAACAATCGGCAACTCTCCCGAGGCGTTCCAATACACTTGAGTCCAGTCAGCAAGGAAACCCCTTGATACACCAAGGGAATCCTTGATAGCCCGAGTTTCGGGCGAGTGCCGGAAGGGCCGCCGATCTCTCCCAGAGGTCACAGGTTCAAATCCTGTCCCCGCTACCACCGAAAGGCCCCTGATCAGGCGAAACAGCCCGATCAGGGGCCCTTTTCTTGTCATCCGGCTGGCCGAGAATCGGCCCGCGACAGGAATGGGGCTCTTCGGATCTCGGCGGCCAGGCTGTCTGCGACTTCATTGGTGAGGCGGGTGCCATCGGCGAGTCTGATGTCTTCCACAGCTAGATCGACGTCAGGTCCGGCGTCGGTCACGGTGTACCGCTTGGCCTTCACTTTTTGCTCCCTTCTCTTCGATACCGGTGTGGCATCACGTGCGTGATGAGCAGGAACTGCTCGCCTTGCGCGTCGATGAGTTCGAGTCCCAAGATCTCCAGAACATCGCCGCGATCGTCGGCTCCTATCCACTGCAGGCCGATGTTGCCGCTGCCCCGTTGCGCCGGTTCTGCGTCGCAGTTCTCGATGACGTAGCGGACATGGGCGACGCCGATGCCGCGCCGGGCGGTCGCGTGCAGTCGGCAAACGCTGCTACCGGTGCGAGAACTGCCGTGCCTACGTTGAGGCGACCGGAGGCCGAATGCTGCGGGCGGAAAAGCCCATCCTGCAGCCCCCTCGCTGGCCCGACTGTTGGAGGTCGCCTTCGGACCACGCGTCGTCGCTGCCGAAGAATTCGCGAGCCTGCATGCCGAGAACATCGTCATATTCGGCTCGTAGGTTGCGCGGTACGCGGGCGAGGACGGTCCGCCGCCTCGTGACGTCGATGTGTCGGTGGTGGGCGACGGGCTCGACCGTGGAACTTCACGGAACCTTCACGAAGACCCAACAAGACGGCCACACCCGCATACGACAGTGAAGGAGACGATCTTCCGCGGTATCCGAGCAGACCTTGAAGGAGCGCGATGGATCCGATGAGCCACAGCCGTCCGGCACGGGTGACCGTGGTGCACACCCCCGGCTGCCACGCCGGAAACTGGCCGCACTCTTGGCACGACGGACCGCGGTCGCGTGATGGGCAGCGACCTGCTCGCATCGGGGGCATCCTCGCCGCGTTTCTCGCCGGCGGTGTCGCGCTTTTCGCGCCGTGCTGCATCGTGTTCCTGGCGCCGAGCTACCTGGCGGTCGCCGTGAAAAACCGGCGGTGACGACTTTTGCCGCTGACCTTCGTGCTCGCCGGCGGGCTGGCATTGGTGCTGCTTCCGATCACGCTCGGCATGAGTCTGATCGCGGCGACCATCAGCCACTACCATGCGGCGCTGTACTACGCCGGAGGCACACTGATGCTGTTGGCCGTGTATTCGCTGACCGGGCGGATGTGGCGGCTGCCGTCAGCGCTGCGGGCCCCGGACACGAGGCGTGGCGACACCGGCGGTTTCTTCGCGCTCGGCGTGTTCGCCGGAATCGCCTCCTCGTGTTGCGCCCCCGTGTTCGCTGGCGTCATGACGCTGTCCGGCTACCCGGCCGGCGGCGCCCTGCTCGGCCAAATAGCCGACCATCTCGGATCGGGTTGGGGTGTCTGATCGGTCCTTGTCGGGGCCCGATCGTGGCGGCGGCGGGCGGCGACGAAAGTCCCTGGCGGCCGGCGCAGCGGCCGGCGGATCGTGAAGGCACGAGAGTGTAAGGAGACGTGGCGCGATGATGTACCACTGGGGGAGTAGTTGGGGTGTCGGGAACTGGCTGGTGATGGGCGTTGGCATGCTGGTGTTCTGGGGGCTGGTGGTGGCGGGCATCGCCTGGCTGATCCGTACTACGAGCATCCGGCGCGGTGAAGGGGCCCCTTCGGTGCCGCCGAGTGCCCGGGATGTTTTGGATGCGCGGTACGCGCGCGGTGAGATCGGCGATGACGAGTACCGCACTCGCCGCGACACCCTCGCTCAGCGATGAACACGCGTATTCGCCGGACACGTGTGGGCCGGTTGCTGCTCGCCGGCACGGTGGCGGCCGCGGTGCTGGCGGTCGGGTTGACGGTGGCGGTGGCCGCCGCCTCCGGGGCGCTGTCCGCACATGCGCAACCCCAGACCGCGCAGCAGTCCGGCTGCGCGCCGCCCGCGTTGCCCGGAACCGGCGTGTCGGTCCGTCTGGTGGACATGCGGGCAATGATGGGCGGCCCCGGCGGCATGATGGGCGGCCGCGCACCGGGCTACGAATGGCCCATGCGGCCAAGCGACGGGCCGCATTTCGGCCGCGGCATGATGTCGATCCTCGCCTCGAGAACGTCGGTGCCCGCCGGGGAGGTGACGGTGACGGTGTTCAACACCGGGCACCTGACCCACGAACTCGTCATCCTGCCACTCGCGCCAGGTACGCGGCCGGGCAGCCGACAGGTTGGCGGCGACGGCACCGTCGACGAGACCGGCAGTCTCGGCGAGGCATCCGCCACCTGTGCCGCCGGCGCCGGCGACGGTATCGCTCCGGGGACGTCAGGCTGGGTGACCCTGCGGCTTGCCGCCGGCCGATACGAGCTGATCTGCAACCTACCCGGCCACTACACAGCCGGCATGCACACCGAACTCGACGTGCACTAAACCCCGCACCAAACCACCGCACCCGCGCCTGGTCTCGTGGAAGGCCGCGACCTCTGCTCCGCAACGGGGCTGGCGCTCGAACAGCGTTGTTGCTGGCGCCGTCGGGGGAGGGGGTGTTCGCGGGTTCTGGGCAGAGATGCGACCCCGTGCCGCATGGTCAGCGGTGGTGCTGTTCACGTTGTCTCCAGAGGACACCCCGGCGAATAGACGCGCAGCCGATAGGGGGCTGTTGGCGGAGCCACGGTGTTGTCACCGCACCGCATGGCCCGTCGCGACACGTCAGGCGCCGGGGCGCACGGCCCGCTTCGCGAAGATTGTGATCATCTCATAGACGAGCTGGGCGGCGGCGATCGCGGTGATGCCCGCCCAGTCGTAGGCGGGAGCCACTTCGACGACGTCGCCGCCCAGGACGTTGAGACCGGTGATGCCGCGCAGGATCTCGATGAGTTCTCGACTGGCGAGGCCGCCAACCTCCGGCGTACCGGTACCGGGCGCGTGCGCTGGGTCGAGCACGTCGATGTCGATGGAGACGTACAGCGGCGCGTCGCCGACCCGCTCGCGCAGCTGCTCGATCACCGTGTGCACGCCGCGGTCGGCGACGTCGAACGCCGAGATGATGCCGAAGCCGATCGACTCGTCCCGGTCGAGGTCGCTGGCGTCGTGCAGCGGTGCGCGGATGCCGATATGGCACAGGTGGTCTCGCAGCAGAAGGCCCTCCTCGTGCGCTCGCAGAAATGGTGTGCCGTGCGTGTAAGGTGTGCCGAAATACGTGTCCCAGGTGTCCAGGTGCGCGTCGAAATGCAACAGTGCCACCGGCCCGTGTCGTGCCACGACCGAGCGCAGCAGGGGCAGCGCGATCGTGTGATCACCGCCGATTGCGATGAGCCGCGTGCCTGCCTCGACGTGCGCGCGCGAGCCACGTTCGATGGCGTCGATGGCTTCGCCGATATTGAACGGATTGGCCGTGATATCGCCGAGATCGGCGACCTGCTGGACACCGAACGGGGTGACGTCCTGGAACTGGTGGAAACCCTGCAGCAGCCGGGAGGCCTCCCGTACCGCCGAGGGTCCGAACCGCGCGCCGGGACGGAACGACACGCCGCTGTCGAACGGCACACCGATCACACCGACGTCGCACCTGTCCACCTGGTCGCGGCGCGGCAGCCGCGCATAGGTGGTCAGCCCCGCGAACCGCGGTACCTGCTCCGAGTTCGGCTGGCCGACGAAACCGCCGGGCCCCGGCGGCGTTGCCGGCCGCATGCCGTCAGGCCCCCGATGCCGAATCCCGGGAAACGACGGCTTCCACCGCATCGCCCCAGATGCGGGCAGCCTCCTGGATCTGCTGGCTGTCGACGACCAGCGGCGGGATGAAGCGGACCGCTTCGCCCCACGAGCCGCAGCCGAGCAGGATCAGACCGCGCTCGACGGCCTCGGCGCGCACCGCTACGGCGGTCGCGCCATCCGGGTTGCCGTCCTTGTCGCGGAACTCGTTGGCAAGCATCAGGCCGAGCCCGCGCACGTCGGTGATCTCGGGGTAGCGGACCGCCACCCTCTCCAGCGCTTCCTTCAATTCGACGCCCCGGTCGGCCGAGTTTGCGATGAGGTCCTCGTCCCGCATGACGTCCAGCGTGGCGATCGCGGCGGCGCACGCGACGGCGTTCGCGCCGTACGTGCCGCCCTGCGATCCGGGCCAAGCCTTGGACATCAACTCCGCGGAGGCGGCGATTCCGGACAGCGGGAATCCGGACGCAAGACCCTTCGCCGTGATCAGCACATCGGCCTTCAGGTCGAAATGCTCGCTGCCCCAGAACTTCCCGGTCCGTCCCCAGCCGGTCTGCACCTCGTCGGCGATCAGCACGATGCCGTAGCGGTCGGCCCGCTCCCGCAGCCCGGCGAAGAATCTGGAGTTGCCCGGCACGTAGCCTCCTTCCCCGAGCACCGGCTCGACCAGGAAGGCGGCGGTCTCCTCCGGGGCCGAGATGGTCTGCAGCAGGAAGTCCAACTCCTTCAGCGCGAAGTCGGTGACCTCCTCAACGCCCCAGCCGTAGTGCGACGGGTTCGGGAACGGTGCGACATGCACCCCCGCCATGAGCGGCGCGAATCCGGAGCGGTACTTGGTACCGGAGGTGGTGAGTGACGCCGTGGCAACCGTGCGGCCATGGAACCCGCCGTGGAAGACGACGATGTTGGGGCGCCGAGTCGCCTGGCGTGCTAGGCGCATAGCGGCCTCGACCGCCTCCGAACCGGAGTTGGCGAAGAACATCTGGTCGAGTCCGTCCGGCAGCACCTCACCCATGCGTTCGACCAGGGTGAGCAGCGGTCGGTGCATCACTGTCGTGTACTGCCCGTGGATGAGCTTGGCGATCTGCTCCTGCGCTGCTTTCACGATTCGCGGATGGCAGTGCCCGGTGCCCGTGACGCCGATCCCCGCGGTGAAGTCGAGGTACCGTCTGCCGTCTTCGTCGTAGAGGTAGACGCCCTCGCCGCGCGCCGCGACGACCGGGGTTGCCTGCTTCAGGATGGGCGACAGCTCGGCCATTTCTCTCCTCGAACCTATCTGGTAGATTGTCGACAATCAGAGTATGGACAGAATGGCCGCGGTGTCAATGACCCTCGCAGGCAGCGGCCGCGAGAGGGCAGCCGACCCAGACAAGCGATGACGGCGAGCGGCAGAAGCCGCGCCGGACGAAAGGAATGCGATGACGACAGCAACGGCGACGACGGCACCGGAACACGGCGGAATCGACGAGCGCGCGGTCATAGACCGGGTCGCCAAGCAACTCTTCATCGACGGTGAGTGGGTCGACGCCGAGGGCTCCGGCACATTCGAGGTGCTCGATCCCTCCACGGGCACGGCGCTGTGCGCCGTCGCGGATGCGTCACCGGCCGACGGGCGGCGCGCGCTGGATGCGGCGGTGCAGGCGCAGCGCGCCTTCGCGGCGACCACGCCGCGGGAGCGGTCCGACATGCTGATGCGCGCCTTTCAACTGCTGCACGAGCGCACCGATGAGCTCGCCCTGTTGATGACCTTGGAGATGGGCAAGCCGTTGGCCGATTCGCGCGGCGAGATCGCCTACGCGGCCGAGTTCTTCCGCCACTTCGCTGAAGAGGCCACCCGAATCGACGGCGGCTATCAGATCGCGCCGACCGGCGGCGCCCGCTTCCTGGTAGCACGGCAACCGGTCGGCCCCTGCCTGCTCATCACCCCGTGGAACTTCCCCATGGCGATGGGCACCCGCAAGCTCGGCCCGGCGATCGCGGCCGGCTGCACCAGCGTCATCAAACCTGCTGCGCAGACGCCGCTGTCGATGCTGGCCCTGGGCGGTATCCTCGCCGAGGCGGGCATCCCGGCCGGCGTCGTGAACATCGTGACGACGCGGCGCGCGAACGCTGTGATGGAGCCGCTCATCAGGTCGGGCGATGCGCGGAAGCTGTCGTTCACCGGCTCGACCAGCGTCGGCAAGGTCCTCCTCGAGCAGTGCGCCGAACAGGTCATGCGCACCTCCATGGAACTCGGCGGGAACGCGCCGTTCATCGTCTTCGAGGACGCTGACCTCGACGAGGCGGTCGCCGGGGCACTCGCCGCGAAGATGCGGAACATGGGCGAGGCCTGCACGGCAGCGAACCGCATCTACGTCCACACCTCGGTCATCGACGCGTTCGGCGCCAAGCTCGCGGCCGCGATGTCAACGATGCGAATCGGCCGCGGCGTGGAAGAAGGTGTGCAGGTCGGTCCGCTAATCGACGCCGCGGCGCAGCAGAAGGTCTCCGGCCTCGTCGCCGACGCCGTGGCAGGCGGTGCGCGCATCCTCACCGGCGGGCAGGCGCCCGACGGCGACGGTTTCTTCTACCCGCCCACGGTGCTCACCGGTGTTCCAGAGAGCGTGCGCATGGCCCGCGAGGAGATCTTCGGGCCCGTCGCGCCGCTGACGGCCTTCACCGACGAGCAGGCGGTGATCGACGCCGCGAACGACACGCCGTACGGCCTGGTCGCCTACGTCTACACGAACGACCTGCGCAGGGCGCTGCGCGTCGCCGAGGCGCTCGAGTGCGGGATGGTAGGGCTCAACGAGGGCGTCGTATCGAACCCTGCCGCCCCGTTCGGCGGCGTCAAGGCGTCGGGCCTGGGGCGCGAGGGGGGGCCGACCGGCATCGACGAGTTCCTCGAGACGAAGTACATCGGCGTCAAGATGTGAGCCGCACGCCGGCGTGCGACTGCCGCACGGGTTGTGCCTGATGCTGGCGGCGTCACACCGTGACGCCATCGGCGTCCGGCGCCTCAGCCTCCGAAGCGGAGAGCCGCCGGAGCGCGTCATCCATGTGGTCCACCAGCAATCGGTCCACGAGGGTGCGACGCTGCCCGTCCGGTTTCGGCGAGCCGCTGTCCGAGCGGAGCGCCTCGGCGATCGCCCGGTGCTCGTCGACGCGGTCGTCGCCGAACCGGTAACTGTCCTCCAGTGCCGTGATGCAGATCCGGGTCTCGGTGAGCAGCGTCGAGTGGATCCGGCTCAGGCGGGGGCTGTGCGCCAGTTCGACGAGCAGCTGGTGGTAGCGCATGTCGGCCTCGGTGGTGTCCGCGATGCGGTGGCGCCGGTTGGCCTCGCGCATCTGCGCCACCACCTCCAGCAGGGCCTCCGCTGCCGTGTCACCGCGACCGGACCGCAGAATTTGCTCGGCCGCCGCCCGCTCGATCGCAGCCCGCGCGACGTACATGTCCCTGATCCGCTCCGGCGTCATCTCGATGACGAAGACCCCGCGGTTACGGATCGCAATCAGCAGCCCCTCCTGGGTGAGCCGCTGGATCGCCTCGCGCAGCGGGCCGCGGCTCACCCCCAGTTCGCGGGCGAGCTCGGCCTCGAACAACTGGTCGCCGGGGGCGAGCTCGCCGTGCGCGATGGCCAGGCGGAGCTTTTCGGCGATGATGCTCGGGGTCGACCGCTGGACCAGCGGCTCGATGAAATGTGGGGTGCTCACGTGAACAATCTTCCAAGCCGGGGAAGGGCGGTCCTGGCGCCCTGAATCGCCAGCCCCTGCCACACCGTCACCTGGTTCGCGGTGAGTACCGGGAGCCCGGCGGCCTGCTCCATCGCCTCGACGAGGAGCAACGAATGCATGGCCGTGTCCGGGACGAGAACCGCTTCCGCGCCGGTGGTGTCGACGCTGCGGACCAGGTCCACGACCGCGGCGTCGGACAGCTTCCCGACGCCCGCGGCCGTTTCGATCCCGTGACTCGTCATGGTGGTGACGGTGATGCCGCCGCTGCCCAGGAATCCGACGAAGTGGGTTGCGACATCCTCTGGGTAGGAGGCGGCCACGGCGACGGTGCGGATTCCGAGGTGCTGCAGCGCAGCGACGAACGCCAGCGACGTCGAAGAAGTGGGCAATCCCGTGACGACGGCAAGCTGCTCGACCTGACGCCGCGCGCCGTCCCACCCGAACACGAAGCTGCCCGAGGTACATGCCCACATCACCGAACCGGGTGCCGACTCCATCAGGGTGTGCGCGCCCTCAGCAAGTCGGTCCGGACCGCCGAGGTCGAGCAGCGCGTCCACGTCGTGGTGGTCCACACCCACCGACGTGTGCACGAGCGGCAGTCGTATCGCGCCGTCGAGTCGCTGCTCCAGCGCGGGGAAGTCGTCCTCCGCGCCAAAGCCGGGGTACAACAGGCCGACCGTGGGGGCCTGGGTGTCGGGTGCAGGGTTCATCGGGGCCTTCCGACTAGTCGAGGTCGGTGCAACCGCACCCGTGGTGACGGCCGAATCCGAGATGACGATGTCATTACGATGCGATCAGTAAATCAGAAGATTGTTGACAATGCTACAACACGAAACTAGGTTTCTGACCAGACGTCGCGGAGGGTGCCGCGGTCCGCGCTCGGTCGAGCGCTGTAATCCTGATAGGAGTGAGCATGACGCCAGAGATTACCCGCCGGACTATGTTGCGGGGTGTCGGGTACGCCGCACTGGCGATCCCGACCGGCACATTTCTCGCCGCATGCGGCTCGAACAATGCGCCGGTCGCGGGTACGACCGGTGCGGCCAGCGGTGGCAGCGATCTCGGTGCGGACCTGCTGTCTCGCGCCAAGAAGCAGGGCTACATCCGGGTCGCCATCGCCAACGAGCCGCCGTACACCAAGGTCGAGGCCGACGGCACCGTCACCGGCTGCGAGCCGGACGTGTGCCGCGCCGTCTGCAAGAAGATGGGCATCGACGATATCCAGGGCATCATCACCCCCTACAACGGCATGATTCCGGGCCTGCAGGCCAACCGCTGGGACGCCATCACGGCGGGGCTGTTCATGAAGGAGTCGCGCTGCGCACAGGTGCTCTACTCCGAGCCGGTGATCGTCTCCACCGAATCGTTCGGCGTGCCGCAGGGCAATCCGAAGCACATCCTCACGGTCAAGGACGTGCTGGACAACAAGAACCTCAAGATCGTCGTCCTGCCCGGCGGATTCGAGGAGGGCATCCTGCAGACCGCGAAGGTGCCAGATTCACAGCTCGTGCGCATCAACGACAACCGCAGCGGCGTCGAGGCCGTGCTGGCCGGTCGTGCCGACGCGTTCATGCTGCCGACGCTGTCACTCAAGGCGCTCGCCGAGACGGAGAAGGGCCTGGAGGTGACGCCGCCGGTTAGCGACGCCCCGAAGACCGGATCGGGCGCCGCGTTCCGCAAGGACGACAAGGCCTTCGTCGACGAGTACAACAAGAACCTGACCACGCTGAAGGACTCGCCAGAGTTCGCGCAGATCCTCGACAAGTGGGGATTCGACCCGGCGGTCGTCAAGGGCGTCACGACCGCGGAGCTCTGCAAGAACCCGGGCTGAGTGCCTGATCTCGATCGGTTTCAGTTCACGAGGCACGAAGGGAGGACAGGCGAACGATGCCGGAAGGGTTCTGGGCCTATGCGTTTCCCCAGCTCGGGTGGGGGTTGCTGTACACGGTCATCGTGACGGTGCTCGGCACGGTGCTCGCGCTGGTGACCGCGTTCATCGCTGGCATCGGCCGCCTGTCCGACCATGCCTGGGTGCGCGGGATCTCGGTCGTATTTATCGAGCTGTTCCGGGGCACCTCGCTGGTGGTGCAACTGTTCTTCTTCTTCTTCGCTCTGCCCGCGGTCGGGATCGAGTTGTCGCCGCTGCTGGCGGGGATCGTGGCCGTCGGCCTCAACGAGGGCGCCTACGCCGCGGAGATTGTGCGCGGCGCGGTCATCACCCGCGCCGCCGGCCAGAACGAGGCATGCATCGCGCTCAACATGGGCAAGTCGCTGCGTATGCGGCGCGTGCTCATCCCGCAGTCGATCCCGGCGATGTTGCCGCCGTTCGGCAATGTCGCGGTCGATTTGCTCAAGAACAGCTCGCTGGTCTCGTTCATCGGCGTCACCGATCTGACGTTCCGGGCGTCGTTCATCCGTAACGCGTACGGCCAGACGATGACGGTGTACCTGATGATCCTCGTCATGTACTTCCTGCTGTCCCAGCTCATCGGCCTACTCAGCCGGTGGCTGGAGCGCCGCTTCGCGATCGATCGCCCGTCGGCGTCGTTCCTGCGCGCGTCGAAGAACAAGCCGCTCACGGCTGCCGGGACGGTGTCATGAGCTGGGACACCGCGTTCGCCATCTCGATCCTTCCGGAGTTGCTCGGCGGGCTGTGGCTCACGATCCAGATCACCATCGCCGGAATGGTAATCGCACTGGTGCTCGGCCTCGTCGTCGCGATCGTCCGACGTCTGGCGATTCCGATCGTGTCGCCGATCTTCGGCTTCTACGTACACTTCGTGCGCGGAACGCCGCTGCTGGTGCAGGCGTATCTCGCGTTCTTTGCACTGCCGGCGTACGGCATCGCGTTCAGCCCGCTCGTCACCGGCATCGCCGTCATCGGGATCAACTACAGCGCCTACACCGCCGAGGTGTACCGGGCCGGCGTCGAAGACGTGCCGCGGGGGCAGTGGGAGGCCGCAACCGCACTTTCTATGCCGCAGGCTCTCACCTGGACCCGGGTCGTGCTTCCGCAAGCGCTGCGGGCCGTGGTGCCGATGCTCGGCAATTACCTGGTGCAAATGTTCAAAGATTCCGCCGTCCTGTTCGCGATCACCGTCTTCGAACTCATGGGCCGCGTCCAGGCGATCGGCTCCAGCACCTATCGATACCTGGAGCCTGTCACCATCGCCGGACTGCTGTATCTGATAGTCAGCCTGGTGTCCTCGCTGCTCATCCGAACCTTGGAGCGTCACCTTGCCCTCAATAGAATCTGACGTCGCCGCAACGGCCGCGAGGTCCGTCCAGCCGGACCCGAGCGTGATGATCTCGTTCCGCGGGGTCACCAAGTCGTGGGGATCGAACCACGTCTTGCGCAGCCTTGACTTCGACGTGCAGGCCGGCGAGAAGGTGTGCATCATCGGTCCGTCCGGCTCCGGCAAGACCACGATCCTGCGGATCCTGATGACCTTGGAGACGCCGAACGAGGGCGCCGTCATCGTCGGTGGCAGCCGGCTGTGGGACGTGAAGCCGGGCGACAAGCCGAAGCTCACCCGCGAGAGCAGGGATGCGCGGCGCAGTGTCGGCATGGTATTTCAGTCCTTCAACCTCTTCCCGCACATGACAGCGCTGGAGAACGTCATGGAGGCGCCCGTCCGGGTGCTCGGGCTGGCGAAGCCGGAGGCGCGCGAGCGGGCGGAGGGCCTGCTTGCGCAGGTGGGGCTCGCACAACATCTGCAGCATCGTCCCGCGCAGCTGTCGGGCGGACAGCAGCAGCGGGTCGCGATCGCCCGCGCGATGGCGATGCGCCCGAAGGTGATGCTGTTCGACGAGCCGACGTCCGCACTGGATCCGGAGTTGATCGGTGAGGTGCTCGGCGTGATCCGCGAGATGGCGACCTCTGCGGATATGACGATGCTGATGGTCACGCATGAGATGCGCTTCGCCGAGGAAATCTCGGACCGCGTCGTGATGTTCGATAAGGGCGTGGTCGTCGAGAGCGGACCGCCGCAGCAAATCTTCCACGAGCCGGGTCACGAGCGGACGCGGAAGTTCCTCGGCGCGGTGCTCGGCCACTGACCGGCGACCGACCGCACGCGGTCAGCTGAGCAGGCGGAGGCCGATGAGCGCATAGGCGCGCGCCGCCGTCACCAGCTCGGCGACACCGACGGACTCGTCCGCGCGATGCGCCTGGGTCTGCACCGACCCGGGTCCGAGCACGATGACCGGAGTGCCCTCGGCGCGCTGCACATATCCGCCGTCGCATGCGGCGGTCCAGCCGCCGAGCGGAAGATCCGGGCCGCCGGCCTCGCGGATGGCATCGTGCGCCGTGGTCACCAGGGCGTGGTCCGGCTGCGTCTCGAAACCGGGCATGGCCATCAGCGTCTCCACGGTCACCGACATCTCGGCCGCCGCAACACCCAACGCATCGATGCGCGCGCGCAACTCAGCTTCTATCTGCACCGGGTCGTCGCCGGGCAGCAGCCGCCGGTCGACCATCATGACGCATTCCGCGGGCACGATCGAGCCGCCGGTGCCGCCGCGCACGGTCCCGACATTCCACGTCGCCGGTCCGATGAGCGGCCGGGCGTCGACCGCGAGCTGGCGGTGCCACCGCTCGATCTCGCCGATGATCGCGGCCGCACCGTAGATCGCGTTCACTCCGTCGGCCGGATTGCCGGCGTGCGCCGCCTTGCCCGTGACGCTCACGCGGAAATAGGCGGCGCCGCGCGCGGCAATGATGGTCTGCAAGTCGGTCGGCTCGGCGACCACGCACGCGCGGTAGGCGGGCGCTGCTGGATCCGCGGCCCTCTCGGCGATCAGCGCCCGCGCGCCCAGCCCGTTCTCCTCCTCGTCGACGACGGCCGCCAGCTCGATCGGCCCGCGCAGCCGGGCCCCGGCACGCTGGATCGCGGCCATGGCGACCAGAGCGGCGGCGAGCCCGCCCTTCATGTCGGTGCTGCCGCGGCCGTACAGACGCCCACCCCGGATCTCGCCGCCGGTGGGTGAGACGGTCCAGCCGTCGCCGATCGGCACGACATCCGTGTGACCCAGCAGCAGCAGGCCCGGCTCGCTGCCGCCGTCGGCGACGACCGAGACGTTCGGCCGGTCCGGCGCCACGTCGACCATCCGGCAACGGAGCCCGAGGCGACCCGCCTCGGCGGCGAGCACCTGCGCCGTCGGGCCCTCGCCGCCGGGCGGATTCTCGCCGGGCGCTCGGACGAGAGCCTGCGCGACAGCCACGATCTCGGCGTCGTCGACGAGATCCAGAACGCGCTGCTCCGCGCTCGAGATCGCCATGTCACTGCCCCGCCGCGCCGCGGTCGATGGCGCGACGCAGCCGCCGGACGCCTAGGTCGGTGCGTTCCGGCGTGGTCGACGCGAAGCAGAGCCGCAGCGCGTCGTGGAAGCGGCCCGAGGCCGAGAACGCGGGCCCGGGGATGTACGCGACGCCCTCGGCGAGCGCCGTCTCGAACAGCTGCTGGGTGTCGACTCCGTTGGTCAGCGTCACCCACAGGAAGAATCCGCCCTGGGGATCGGTCCAGTGCGCGATGTCGCCGAGATGGTCCGACAACGCCTGCTGCATCGCGTGCTTGCGGTGCCGGTATTCGTCGCGGAGCCCGGCCAGGTGGCCGGCGAGCGCACCGCTCCCAAGGAACTCGGCCACGAGCCGCTGCGCAGGCAGGTTCGTGCAGGTGTCCATCGCCTGCTTCGCGTTGATCATCAGTTGCTGCAGGCCGGGATCCGCGTCGACCCAGCCGACGCGCAAACCCGGCGCGATGATCTTGGAGAACGTGCGGACCGAGAACACCAGCGGGTCGCCGGCCGCGACCTCGCGCAGGCTGGGGACCGGTCCGCCCTCGAACCGGAGCAGCCCGTAGGGGTCGTCATCGATGATGACCGAGCCCCAGCGGTTCGCGAGCTCCACGAGCAGCTGCCGGCGCCGAAGCGACATCGTGGTTCCGGACGGGTTCTGGAACGTCGGGATCGTATAGATGACCTTCGGGGTGCGTCCGGCCTGCGCGACGAGGTCCGGCAGCTGCTCGACGATGAGACCGTCGTCATCGAGCGGGGCCTCGAGCAGCTCCGCCTGGTACGACAGGGCCGTCGAGCTTCCGTTGGTGTAGGTGGGCGACTCGACGATGACGAGGTCGCCGGGGTCGACGAACATCTTGAAGCCGAGGTCCAGACCCTGCATTCCGCCCGCGGTGATCATGAGGCGGTCAGCGGTCGTCGCGTCCGATGTGCCCTCGAGCACCTTGAGCAGCGCCTCACGAAGCGGCGGATCGCCCTCGGTCGCCGCATAGCCATAGGCGTCGGCCGCCGCGGCTCCGAGGGCCGTCGCCGCGATCTCGGCGAGAACGGCACTCGGCACCGCCTCGGCAGCCGGACTACCCATGGCGAACCGTACGATGTCGTGCGTCTGGCTCGCCAGCAGCGATGTCGACGAGTCGATGACGGAGCCGACCAGCCCGGTGGCGCGAGCGGCGAGAGGCAGTACGGACATGCGGATCACGCCTTCACGGTGAGGGTCTGCTCCTGATGGGTGAGCCGCTCGGCGCCTTGATCGGTGATGAGCACGGGCTCGGAGAGCTCGTAGCCCCAGCCGTCCATCCACATGCCGAGGATGACGTGGAACGCCATCCCGGCGACTAACTCGGTGTCGTCATGGGCGCGCAGGCTCACGGTCCGCTCGCCCCAGTCGGGGGGGTATCCGATGCCGATCGAATAGCCGATGCGGGACTCCTTGGTGAACCCCTCGCGGCTGATCACGTCGGTGAACGCGACGTGCGCCTGATGCGGCGTGGCGCCAGGGGCCAGGGCTGCTAGGGCGGCCGCCATGCCCTCGGTGATCGTGTCGGCGAGAGCGGCGAGGCGCCGCTCGGGTGTGCCGAACACGACCGTGCGGGCCAGCGGCACATGGTAGCGGAGGTAGACACCGGCGACCTCGATCGTGGTCGCCTCGCCGACGACGAAGGGTTGGTCGCTCCACGTCATGTGCGGCGTGCCGGCGGTCTTGCCGGTCGGCAGCATGGGCACGATCGCGGGGTAGTCGCCGCCGTGCTCGGCGGTGCCGGCGGCCTGCGCATGCATGATGTCGGCGACCACGTCGCATTGACGGCGGCCCGCTTCCATCGCGGCGAGCGCGGTCGACATGGCGCCGTCCGTGACGGTTCCGGCGATCCGCAGCATCTGCTGCTCGTACGGGGACTTGACCACGCGCACCCAGTTCACCAGCTCGCGGCTGTCCTGGAAACTCGCACCGGGAACTCCTGCGGTGAGCGCCTGGTAGCCGCGTACCGAGAAGAAGTTCGCGTCGCCCTCCACCGCAATGGTGCCGTCGGGCGGCAGCACGCCGGTTTCCACCGCGCGCCGCGCGATCCACTGGTAGGGGTGCGCGTCGGGCCGGTGAACCAGCTCTTCGGGATAGCCGTCGATCCGGTCCGCTGGCAGCCACGTCGTGTTCGTCGCGCCGTCGGCATCCATGGCTCGGGCGAACAGCCGGATATCGCCGTCCGCCGGAACGACGAGACATTGCGGGGTGTAGAACGACCACGCGTTGTATCCGGTGAGGTAGTACAGATTGGCCGGATCGGCCACCACCAATGCCGACAGCGAGCGCTCGGCCATGGCGGCGCGCACCCGGGCGAGTCGGTCGGCGTATTCGGCGGCATCCGGCCCGTCGGATGTTGCTGCGATCACGGAGAAGCCTGCTTTCGGTTGCAGATTGTCAACAATCAATGGATTGAGCCTAAATGTTCGGATGGTGGGCTGACAAGGCGCGCCACACACGCGTCGCTGCCTCGCGCAGGCGCGGTGTCACGATCGAGGCGGGGCGGTCACCGGCCGCGCGGCGACGCCTACGCCTCGACGAGCCGTTGACCGGGACCGACGATCGACAGGCCTGCCGCCTTGAGCGCCCCCCACATCGTCGCCTGGTTCGCGCTGATGATCGGCTTCCCGAGTTCCTCCTCCAGCGGCGCGATGAGGTGGTAACTCGGCACATTGGTGCAGGAGATGACGACCGCGTCGGCGTTCGGCTGGTCGGCGCGGCGGACCAGATCCGCCACCGTGCGATAGTCGAGCGTCCAGATCTCGGTCTGCATGCCAAGGTCCGAGACTCCGACGACGGTGTGGCCGTGGGCGGCGAGGAACGCCTCGAGTCGTTCGGTGATGTCGCGGGTGTACGGCGTAGCTATCGCGACCGCGTTCGCATCGAGATGCGCCAGCGCCTCGGCGATGCAGCCGCTCGTCGTCGTCGCCGCCGGGGCGCCCGCGGCCGTCATCACCCGACGCAGCGCGTGTTCGCCGTCGATGCCACCGACAAAGCTGCCGGACGTGCACGCGTAGACGAGGACGGCAGGGCCGACGGTCGTCAGCTCTCGGGTGGCGGCCGTCAGCTCGGCGGGGTCGCCGAGCGATGTCACCATGTCGATCGTGACCTCCGGCGCAGCCCAGGGCAGCCGCGTGAGGTGCAGGTTCGCGGCCGGCGGCGCCCAGCGCCACAGCTCACGATCGAGTGCGAAATCGTACGGGGCGATGATCCCGATCCCGGCGAACGAGAGGTCGGGCAGATTGTCCGTCGCGCGGGGCGACGGTGGAGCGGTAGGAGCGTCGGTCATGGGAACCTCGTCATCCAGGGAGCAGCGCGAATCGAGCGGTTCGCAGATTGTTGACAATACTACGATATCGATTAGAGTTCCGGGAGTGACCACCGCTACCGCCGCGCGACCCATTCTTGCCGTGCTGTGCAAACCGGGGCAGTCCCGGCCGGACCTCGCACGGATCACCGATCGGATGGACGTGCGCTGGGCGACGGCGGACGAGCTGGCCGACGCCGTCGACGGCGCGCAGGTGCTGTTCCTCTGGGACTTCTTCTCGTCCGCGGTGCGTGACGTGTGGGATCGCGCCGCTTCGCTCGAGTGGATCCACGTCGCGGCCGCGGGCGTCGACACCCTGCTGTTCGACGATCTGGCGGGCTCGCCCGTCACCGTGACGAACGCGCGCGGCGTGTTCGACCGCCCCATCGCCGAGTTCGTGCTGGCGTCCATCCTCGCGAAGCTCAAACAGTTGCACCTCTCGCGGGAGATGCAGTCCCGCCGCCATTGGGAGCACCGCGAGACCGAGACGCTCGCCACGCAAAACGTGCTCGTCGTCGGCACCGGCGCGATCGGTCGAGAGATCGGCCGAGTGCTAGCGATGTTAGGTGCCCGGGTCCGCGGCGCCGCGCGGGTCGCGCGCTCCGACGACCCCGATTTCTCCGAGATCATTGCGAGCAGCGACCTTGTCGCGCACGTCGGCTGGGCCGACCACGTCGTCGTTGCCGCACCGCTCACCGACGCCACCCGCAGCCTCATCGACGCCGAGGTGATCGCGGCGATGAAACCTGGAGCCCACCTGGTCAACATCGCGCGCGGCCCTATCGTCGATGAGACCGCGCTGCTCGTCGCCATCCGTTCGGGCCACCTAGGCCTGGCCACGCTCGACGTGTTCCAGACGGAGCCTCTGCCTGCGTCGGACCCGATGTGGTCGGAGCCGAACATCGTCATCTCCCCGCACATGTGCGCGGATTTCACCGGCTGGTGGGACACGCTCGCCGCGCAGTTCGTCGACAACGCTGAACGTTGGCTCGCCGGGCGGCCGCTCGCCAACATCGTCGATAAGCGGCTGGGGTTCGTACCGCCGGCCGTCAAGGAGCGCCTATGACGATCACCGATCTTTCCCTGGCCTCGGCCACGGAGCTTTCCGACGCCTTCGCGCGCGGTGAGGTCTCGCCCGTCGAAGCGGTCACCGCTGCGCTCGACGCGGTTGCGGCACACGACGGCGACGTGCACGCCTTCGTATTCGTCGACCGGGCCGCCGCCCTCGCAGCGGCGCGCGACGCAGAGCAGCGCTGGCGCGGCGGCGCCCCACGCAGCGAGTTCGACGGCGTGCCCACACCGGTCAAGGACATCCTCCTGACCAAGGGGTGGCCGACGCTGCGCGGCTCGGCGCTGGTCGACGCCGCAGGCCCCTGGACCGAGGACGCGCCGTCGGTCGCCCGGCTGCGCGAGGCGGGATGCGTGTTCATCGGCAAGACGACCACGCCGGAATTCGCCTGGAAGGGCGTCACGGATTCCCGCCGCTTCGGCGCCACCGGGAACCCGTGGGGGGCCGGGCTCACCTCGGGCGGCTCGAGCGGAGGGTCGGCGACGGCCGTGGGCCTGGGCATGGGGACCTGGTCCGTCGGCACCGACGGCGGCGGCTCCGTGCGAATTCCCGCGGCGTTCACCGGCACCACCGCGCTCAAGCCCACCTACGGGCTGGTCCCGCACTATCCCGCGAGCCCGTTCGGAACCCTCGCCCATGCGGGCCCGATGACGCGGTCGGTGACCGATGCGGCGGCCATGCTCGACTTGCTCGTCGGATTCGACCCTCGGGACTGGTCGGCCATGCCGACCCCCAGCGGCTCCTTTCTCGACGGCATCGAGTCTGGTGTCGTAGGCGTGCGGATCGGCTTCTCACCGGATCTCGGATACGCCGCGAACGACGCCGAGGTCGATCGCGCGGTCCGTTCTGCCGTCGCGGTTCTCGGCGAGGCCGGCGCGGATGTCACCGAGACGGATCCGGGGTTCGGCGACCCGACCGAGGCCTTCCACGTGTTGTGGTTCGCCGGGGCGGCGAAGGTGCTCGAGCACTACGCCGAGTCGGATCTCGACGCGATCGATCCGCTGCTGCGCCGTTGCGCCGAACTCGGGAAGGCCTTCACCGCCGGCGACTATCTGGACGCGGTCGCCGTCCGGATGTCGCTCGGCCAGACGATGGGCGCGTTCCACCAGCGATACGACGTCCTGATCACCCCGACGCTGCCGATCCCGGCGTTCGAGGTCGGCCGTGACACCCCCGCCGGGTCCACCTCCGAATGGTGGACCAGCTGGACGCCGTACACCTACCCGTTCAACATGACGCAGCAGCCCGCCGCCAGCGTGCCGTGCGGCATCACCGCCGACGGCCGGCCCATCGGGCTGCAGATCGTCGGCCCCCGGCACGGCGATCGGCTGGTGCTGCGGGTGGCACGTGCATTCGAACAGCGCACTGATTGGCATCGCCGCCGCCCGACGCTGCTCGCTTGGTAGCGGGACGCGTCATATCTGTGGCAGGCGCGAGCACGACGAAAGGCAGGAAGAAGTGGCAAGGTTCATCTCGATCACGTTGGAAAGCCATGGCGTGCAATGCATCGCACGACTCCTCGATGACGCAGCGCCGCGTACCGCCGCGGCGGTCTGGGATGCGCTGCCGCTGTCGGGCCAGGTGTACCACGCAAAATACGCGCGCAACGAGATCTACGCACTGCTACCGGTTTTCGCGCCGAAAAGCCCCGGATCCGAGAACACCACCATCACGCCGATCCCGGGCGACCTGTGCTGGTTCTCGTTCTCGGATGACGACCTCGCCAACCCCGGCTACGGCTACGCCGAGGGGCAGGGCGCGGCCAACGAAAGCGCCGTGGTCGATCTCGCCCTGTTCTACGGGCGCAACAATCTGCTGATCAACGGCGATCAGGGATGGGTGCCCGGCAACGTGTTCGCGACGGTGGTGGTCGGCCTCGATGCGATGGCGGCCGCCGCGCAGGATCTGTGGATGGGCGGCGTGCGGGGCGAGACGCTCACGTTCGCGCGGGCCGAGCAGCCATGACGGCTCCCCGCGGCTACGCGGTTGCGACGATCGGAGGCGACGGCATCGGGCCGGAGGTGTGCGACCAGGCGATCCGCGTCCTCGACGAGGCGGCCGACCGGTTCGGATTCTCCGTTCGCTGGACCGACTTCGACTGGAGCTGCGCACGTTTCGCCGAGACCGGTGCCATGATGCCCGACGACGGCATCGATCAGCTGCGCCCATTCGACGCGATCCTCCTCGGCGCGGTCGGCTACCCGTCCGTGCCCGACCACGTCTCGCTGTGGGGCCTGCTGATCCCGATCCGTCGCGCGTTCGACCAGTACGTCAACCTTCGTCCGGCCCGCCTGCTGCCCGGCGTGACCGGGCCGCTGCGGGATATCGACGCAGCGGATCTCGACATGGTGATCGTGCGGGAGAACTCCGAGGGCGAGTATTCGACGGAGGGCGGGCGGCACGATGTGGGCGCCGCGGACGAATACGCCACGCAGGTCGCACGCTTCAGCAGGCACGGCGTGGAACGCATCGCGCGCTACGCATTCGAGCTGGCACGCAGCCGGTCCGGTCGGGTCGCGTCGGCAACGAAATCCAACGGCATCATTCACACGATGCCGTACTGGGACGAAATCGTCGACGAGGTCGCAGCCGGCTACCCGGACATCGAGCTCAGGCGCTACCACGTCGACGCGCTAGCCGCACGCATGGTCACCGCGCCGGGCAGCCTGGACGTCATCGTCGCCTCCAACCTGTTCGGCGACATCCTCAGCGACCTGGCCGCCGCGCTCGTCGGCGGCCTCGGCCTGGCGGCGTCCGGCAATCTCAACCCGGAGCACACCGGCCCGTCGATGTTCGAGTCGATCCACGGGTCCGCGCCGGACATCGCCGGGCAGGGCATCGCCAACCCCATCGCGCAGATCCAGGCGGGCGCCATGATGCTGCGGCATCTCGGCGAAGCCGATGCCGCCGACGCCGTCGAGCGGGCCATCGAAACGGTTCTCGCCGAGGCCGCGGTCCGCACGCCCGACCTTGGCGGCGCCGCATCCACCGCGCAGATGGGCACGGCTGTCGTCGAAGCGCTCTCGCGCGAGCCGGGAGCTGAGGCGATCGCGTGACGATGCGGCTGACTATCGATCACCGAGACGGCACCAAGCGGTCGTGCGACTGTGACGTCACCGGCGCCTACAACTTCGGCTACGCCGGCCGCACCCACGAAACCGTCCAGGCACACATCGACGAACTGGTCCACCTGGGGCTGACGCCGCCGACCCGCGTCCCATCGATCTATGTGATGCTGCCGGGCGCGGTCACCACCGCTTCCAAGGTGACAGTCGCCGGCAGCACGTCCTACGGGGAGGTCGAGTTCGCGCTCATCCGCACCGACGCCGGATGGCTCGTCGCGGCCGCCTCCGACCACTCTGAGTTCACCGTCGAATCCATATCAACCGCGTACGCCAAGATCATGTACCCCGACGTGGTCAGCGGTGCGGTATGGATGCATGACGAAGTCCGCGAGCGCTGGGACGAGCTCACGCTGACCGCAGAGTGCCGACGTCTCGCCGGGGACGGTTCCGCCTGGCAGCGTGTCCAGCACGGATCGGTGGCAGAGTTGCTGCGACCCGATGATCTCATCGCCGAGCTCACGCATCGGGTGGGATCGCCTCCGCCGATCGGCACCGTGATCCTGTCGGGGACCATCGGCGGCGACATCGTTGCCGGCGCGTCGTCGTGGCGCTGTCGGCTAACCGATCCAGTCCTGGGCCGCGCGCTCGAAGTGCGCTACGACGTCGTGGGAGCGCCGCAGGAGATCTGACGGTCAGCCGCTCAGCAGCCCAGTCCGGTACGTCGCCAACGGGCTACGCATCGGCCTGCCCCACTGTACGGAGAAGTACAACATGGTGGCGTGCCGGTCGACGTCGAAGACACCGGCGTCCCCATGACACAAGCCGACTACATCTGGGACTGGTCCGTGCCCTACACCCAGTGGAAAAACTTCTCGGCTCTATAGAGACGCAGCCACCCTGGCACCTGCCGACCCGCTGGGAGGCTCTGCGGCGGAACTCAATGCCCGGTCGCTCCCTGTTTCGGAGTGCCGTCATCGCTCCCATTGCTGTGCGCATCGCCGTTGTCGGTCGGGTGGTCCTTCGCTGAGTGTTCGGTGCCGGTGTCGCTCCGGTGCTTGTGCGCCGAGTGCTCGGTGCCGTCATCGCTCCGGTGCTTGTGCGCTGAGTGCTTGGTGCCGTCATCGCTCCGGTGCTCATCGGCGGAGTGCGATTCGCCTCGGTCCCGGGTCTTGCAGGCACCGTCGGACGCGACGGCGCACACCTCCGCACCGTGCTCCGGACCCGGATCGGCGGATTTTGCGATGGACGAAACAGCCTTGCCGTGGTCGTCCGCGTCGGTCGTCGCCGGCGTTGCAGGCGCAGGCGCAGGTGATTCGGCGGGAATCAACTCGGTAGTCGAGGCTTCCGAGGTGCGCGTCGATTGACGGACGGTTACGCCGGGCACCTTGGTCCCGTCCGCGTCCCCTCGGTGATGATCGAGATTCGCCGGAATGGCATCCGGTGTGACCGCTGGCACGCCGAGGCCACCCAGGATCTGGTGCGCGACCCGCTGCGCCGGAGCCGGAAGCGAGCCGGTCGCCGCGGCAGCGACGCCCCCACCCATGGCGAGGGCGCCGGCGGTGGCGAAGACCGTAATCCGTCCCGCGGCAGTGCGCCAGGGCTGGAATCGCCGTGCTGAGCGGGCCGGGACCGTCGCGTAGATCGCATCGTGGTAGGCGCGTACGGCCGCGTATTCGCCGGGTGCCGTCGACGATTCATCGGCCGGTGCGGCGGCTGCTGCGAGAACTGCGGCGACAGCCGCATAATCCGGCGGAGCATCATCCGCCGCCAGTCCGACGAACATGCGCTCGGCGGTGATTTGATCAAGTCCCTGAGCGTTTCGGCGGGGCCGTTTCGATGTGTTCATGACATCCTTCAGATCGTCGGCGACGTCGGTTCCGTTACGGCCGTATCGCGCTCTGCGAGGATTTCGGCGAGACGGCGCAGACCCCGGTGCGACTGCACTCGGACCGTTGCCGAACGCCGGCCGACGATCGCCGCCACTGCCGGCACATCGAGTCCTGCCACGACACGCAGCAGCACCACCTCGGCCTGCTCAGTCGGTAATTCGGAGATCAGGGCGATGGCCCTGTCGGTGCTGAAAGCCTGGTCTGCTTCCCACCCCGCGTCCGGTGCGACCGTGTCGTCCGATGGCTCCGCCGAAAGAACCTCGGGGCGGCGGCTACGCGCGCGCCGCAGGTCGATGACCCGCCGACGCGCGATGGTGAATAACCACCCGCGGAATCCGGATTCGTCACCGGTGAATGTCCTTAAGCCCCGAACGACATCCAGCCACACTTCGCTCGCGAGATCGTCACACACGTCACGCGCCACCCCCCGCAGAAAACGCAGCAGCAGGGGTTGATAGGTGCGGAACAACATGACGAATGCTGCCTCGTCACCGCTGCGGGCGCGGGAGATCACATCATCGAGTTCGGCCATGATTTCTCCATCATCACCAACTCGCGGCGACG
>OFTX01000388.1_pt1 | contig 24576 bp, 22 predicted proteins | sample 1775051 | NCBI WGS metagenome assembly OFTX01 (sample SAMN08195772, study PRJEB24354) | sludge metagenome | isolation source: sludge from phenol fed wastewater aerobic bioreactor A | place: India: Nagpur | collected 2016-09-15
GGGGAGGGCGGGGCAGCAGGGGCGCGGGATGGCGAGATAGCGAGATAGCGAACGGGGGGCAAAAAAAACGGTGCCGAAAAATCGGCACCGTTATCAGGCGCAGCCTGCCAGGTCTTCGCTTTTCGCCGCGCCGTGGCGTGCACGGCGGCGTGAGCGCAGGACTTACTGGGCGGCGTCCTTCACCTTCTTCAGCGGGCGAACCTTCACGCGCACCGAAGCGGGCTTGGCCGGGAACCAGCGCTCTTGACCCGTGAACGGGTCCTTGCCGAAACGCTTCGCCTTGGCGGCGATTTGCTGCGACGTGACCTTGAACAGACCATGCAGCGTGAATTCGCCGACGCCCTTCTTGTGCAGCGAGCTGATGATGGTGTTCTCGAGTGCGGCGAGCACTGCCTTGACTTCCTTCACGGCGACTGCCGATTGTTCGGCGAGGTGTGCTGCGAGCTGGGTCTTGTTGAGTGCTTCCTTGATCGGCGAAACCTTGCCGTTCGCGGCGGCCTTCGGAGCTGCCTTCGCGGCGGTCTTCGGGGCTGCCTTCGGAGCAGCCTTCTTCGCTGCCGGCGCCTTCTTGGCGGCCGGGGCCTTTTTCGCCACAGGGGCCTTCTTTGCTGCTGCTTTCTTTGCCGTTGCCATATCGATCCAATCGATGAGAATAAGAAAGTGCCGTCGGAGAACGGCCACCCGAATGATACGTCTTGCTGCGCCGACGATTCTACCTAAGAAATCGCTTCGTGCGAGTAGTGCGCGCACAATGTTGCGCGCTTGCCGCACAAGGCTGCGCGCCGGATCGCAGCGGTTTTCCCGCGGGATTTATCGCGCTTTTGTTCGCGGCGTATCGACGGGTTCGCGCCGTCGCGTTTTTTTCACCGCGACGCCGGCGCGCCTTTCCTCGCGTCATTGCGGGCGACGTAACACCGAATTTTCCGTGTGAAGCGCCGTGCGCGGCAACGCCTCGATCGCCCGTAAACCCTCAGAAACGCTGCATTTCGCAGGTTTCGCAGCGACCGTCGGCATTGCACCAGGCGTCGGTGAGCGTGGTGCCGTCGGCGCCGAAAGTGATGTCGTGCTTTGCGCCGAAACTGCCGGCCATCTGCAGTTTTTCGCCGACGAGCGTGCCCTGTACCGAGGTGTGAACATTCGGCTCGACATCGTCGACACTGCCCGTGACCTGCGCGCCGTTGAGCGCGAGCGACATGAGTCGCGTCATGGGCGAGCCCCACAACTGCCACCATAGCGGCGCGTTCGTGCACAGGCCGCGCCAGCGTCCCGACGGGTTCACCACGCGTGCCGGCACCTGCGCGTTCGCCTGCATGACCGTGCCCGGCGGAATCGGTGGGGTCACGACGGTGACGCCGGCCGGTGTCGGTGCGTCGATCGACGTGACGTCGCGCGCAACGTCGGGGGTGCCCGCGCGGGTGGCGTTCACCGCGTTCAGTCCTGCCGTGTCGCCGATCTGGCTCGGCGGCGGCTGCGTCGCGGCTGCGCTGGTGGCGTCGGCGGTCGCGGGGAGCGGCTGCACTTGCGCACCGTGGCCGGCCAGCGGGGCCGGCGCTGCATACGCGATCGGCGCGGTCGGCGCTGCGCTGTAGGTGCCCGGGGCGCCGTCGACGCGCGCCATCTCCGGCGGCAAGCCGTCGTTGGGCACAGGGGTCGAAGCCGACGCGCACACGTGGCAGGACATGTGCGACAGGTTGTTGCGCGTGAGCGGGCGCGTGCCGTACAGACGCAGTGCGCTTTGCGCGCCGTTCTGCACAATCGTCACGTACGCCGTGTCATCGAGCTGGTAGTCGACCTTCGCACATGACGGCGCGTCGGTCTGCAGCGTCACGTCGGCCGAGAACGCGCCGTTGAGGGCGCGTACGGGCAGAACGGATACGGAAGCCGAACAGTCGGCGACGATCTGCGCACAGTTGCAGGCGAGCGGTGCGAGCGCGGCAGGCGCTGGCTGCGCCTGCGCGTGGCCCGCATAGGTGAGCGTGCCCGCGACTAGCCATGCTGTCGCAATCTTGAATGAAGCCAATCCCCGCATGATGTATCCCCGAATGTGCGGCCTATCCCGTGCTGCGGATAGTCGATCAAAAGATGTCGGCTGACAAGCGCCGAAAACAGCGAACAACTAGATAAAACGCGCGCTCCACGGCGTATCGGAAACATCGCCGCGTCACGCAAATATGAGATTTCCCCCGTATCCTGGCATGGATAGTGCGGTCTACACTCCTTACGTCTGCCCCCCTTCATTGCGCATCAACGCGCTAGTGCCGTTGCCCTCTGGAGAGATGCATGCCCGACGATCGCCTCTGCGAACCCCGCACCGCAGCCCAAACCGCCCCCCAAACCGCCGACCAAACCCCGGACCAAACCATTTGCGGCCCCGATGCCTGGAATGCGGCTCCGGCGGCCCGGCCTTCCGTGAACCGCGTGCTTGCCGTGCTCGCCACGTTGTTCTTCGCGATGGGACTCATCACGTCGCTCAACGATATTCTCGTGCCTCACTTCAAGGCGGCGTTCGACCTGACGTATCGCGACGCGGCGCTCATCCAGTCGAGCTTCTTCGCCGCCTATTTCGTCGTGTCGTACCCGGCGGGGCAGTACACGGCGCGCGTCGGTTACCGGCGCGCCCTGGCGAGTTCGCTGTGGCTGGCAGGTCTTGGCTGCGCACTGTTCTTTCCGGCCGCGGCACTGGTCTCGTATCCCTGTTTCCTCGCTGCACTCTTCGTGCTCGCGAGCGGCGTCACACTGCTGCAGGTCGCCGTCAATGCGTATGTGGAGACCTTGGGCTCGCGCGGTGCGGCCGCGAGCCGTCTGACGCTCGTTCAGGCATTCAACTCGCTGGGCACCACGATCGGTCCGCCGCTCGCCGCCCTCTGGATCCTCGCGCCGCAATCGTCGGCGGTCGCCGGGCACGCCGCCGACAGCGTACGCGGACCCTATGGCCTGCTGGCGGGCGTGCTGGCGTTGGGCGGTATCGTGCTGTGGCGCCTGGCGCTGCCGGAGCCGGGCGCCACCGGGACGCCGCGACCGGGTGTGCGCGCCAACGTTGGCGGCCTGTTCGCGCACCGTCCCTTGCGTTACGGCATCGTGGCGCTATTTCTTTATGTCGGCGCGGAAGTCAGTATCGGCAGCTTTCTCATTGTCTTTCTGACGAACACGCAGACGGGCATTGCCGACCACGCGCATGCGAGCCGATATTTGCCGTTCTATTGGGGCGGAGCGATGGTCGGGCGCTTCGTCGGCGCATGGCTGCTGCGCCGGGTGTCTCCCGGCAAGATGCTCAGCGTATGCGCGCTGTACAACCTGACACTGATCGTGGCGTCGCTGGCGGTGCCGGCGTCGCTCGGGATGTGGCTGCTGCTGGCTTGCGGATTGGGCAATGCCATCATGTTTCCGACGCTTTTCTCGCTTTCGGTGGGGGGACTGGGGGCGCGCGTGAGCGAGGGGGGCGGCCTGATCTGCATGGCGATCGTGGGCGGTGCGGTGTTGCCCTATCTGCAGGGCATGCTCGCCGACGCCGCCGGGCTCATGTTGTCTTTCCTGGTGCCGGCGGCGGCCTATCTGTACATCGCGGGGTTCGGCGCATGGAGTGCGCGCGCCATGGTGCCGACTGACCCCGCGCGGCATCAGCCGGGTTTGCCGAACGTGTAGCGCCCGAAGATGAACAACACGTTGCCGTTGCCCTTGCCGCCAGGCACATATGCGGTGGAGACAGACGCGCGTCCCACGCCAATCTCGGCGAGCGGGAGCGCGCCGGGGAAGGGCACACCGCCGAGCGTGTCGGAGCGCGACATCAGAAACACCGTGTAGCCGAGTCCGAAGCGCACGGGGCCCGCGTTCGCGACGTTCCAGATGCGGCCGTAGCCGGCCATCGGCGACCAGTCGTTGTGCGAGTCCTTGAATGCCATGGCGTAGAGCATGCGCGAGCCATTCCTGCCGTCGGACAACACCCGGCCGTAGCCCAGGCCCCAGGGATTTTCGTTGTATTGGGCGATCTTGTCGGCCGTGTAGGCGAAGCGCAGATGATGCGTGTGCAAGGGCACGTACAGATCGCTGGCGCCTTGCGTGGCCACGTCGCGCACTTCGTCGACGATCGCACCGGTCCAGGTCGACATGACGCCGGGGGCGTCGTTTGCCCGCGCGGCAAGTGGCGACAGGCAGGCGACGGCGGCACCCAGCGCGAGCGCATGGCGACGCGACGCCTGAAACGCGCGGCGTAGCGGATGGACGCGCAAGGGAGAGAGAACGATTCGGGTGTGGACGGCAAGCGATGCGAGTGAGATCGATGGCGCGAGCCGCCCGATGCATTGGGGGGGCGTAGTCATGGTTGTGCGAGCGATGTTGCGAGACGCGTGTCGATCGTGATCGTCGACATCGCGGGGCGACGCGTGGCGCGGGCAGGGGGCGGGTAACGTGTCGGTGTCGGTGTCGGTGCCGGTGCCGGAGTCAGTGCCGGTATGGACGACGGCGCGCCTGCCCCGCATTCGCGTGTCTTCTAGACCCCCCTCGCCGGCGAAAAGTTCGCCTCGCGACCCGCGCCTCTCCCGGTGCCCGCCGCTCTTGCAAGACGTGACCGATCCGGCTGCGACGAAAAGAAAGCCTTTTGCGTCAAAGGCATACGCCGGATATCGACGTGTTATTCACCGGGTTGTGAACATTTTCTGTGGATAACGCATGCGATGACGCCTCCCGCCGAAGTGCGCCCGACCGGCCCACCATGCCGCGTCTCGAGGATCGGGGCGATGGCGCAGCAAATATGCGCGACACTTTTCCCGCGTCCGATCAAGGACTTGGGCGACCTATCCTGAAGTTGTCCACTGGCTTGCAAACAGATTCTGTGGATAACGGCATCCACCGAAAACCCGCGCCGCGCCTGGTTTTCGCGCACGCGGCACAACTTTCGCGCGTCGTCATTCTTCCCTGTCGAATCAGTCACTTGGCATGCTTTTCCGCAAGTTATCAACGGGCTTGTGAACAAAAAATGTGGATAAGCCGTGCCAGGCTTTGCACTCTTAAAATCCCAATATATGAGATCAATGTTTACATGTTGACATTTTAGTCGGCGGGGAAATACTATGCGCCTCATACCGGTCGACGGACACGTTCAGGAGACGACAGTGACAGAACGACGCAAACAGAAAGTGGCGATCATTGGCTCGGGCAACATCGGCACCGACCTGATGATCAAGGTGATGCGTAACAGCGAGCATCTGGAGATGGGCGCGATGGTCGGTATCGACCCGGCCTCGGACGGCCTGGCGCGTGCCGAGCGTCTGGGCGTGCCGGTGACGGCCGGCGGCATCGACGGCCTGCTTGCCATGCCGGGATTCGAAGACATCCGCATCGCGTTCGACGCGACGTCGGCCAAGGCGCACGCGCATCACAACGAACTGCTGCAAGCGCGCGGCGTGCAGGTCATCGACCTGACGCCGGCGGCGATCGGTCCGTACGTGATTCCGTCGATCAACCTCGACGCGCACCTCGATGCGCACAACATCAACATGGTGACGTGCGGCGGTCAGGCCACGATTCCGATGGTCGCTGCCATCTCGCAGGTCGCCAAGGTGCACTATGCGGAGATCGTCGCGTCGATCTCCAGCAAGTCGGCTGGACCTGGCACCCGCGCCAACATCGACGAATTCACCGAAACGACCTCCAAGGCCATCGAGGTGCTCGGCGGCGCGTCGCGCGGCAAGGCCATCATCGTGCTCAATCCGGCCGAGCCGCCGCTCATCATGCGCGACACCGTCTTCGTGCTGTCGGAGCCGGGCGATCAGGCCGCGATCGAAGCGAGCATTCAGGCGATGGTCGACAAGGTGCACAGCTACGTGCCGGGCTACCGCCTCAAGCAGAAGGTGCAGTTCGAGCTGTTCGACGCCTCGCGTCCGCTCAACGTGCCGGGCCTGGGCAAGCTCACGGGCCTGAAGACGTCGGTGTTCCTCGAAGTCGAAGGCGCCGCGCACTACCTGCCGGCCTACGCGGGCAACCTCGACATCATGACCAGCGCCGCGCTGGCCTGCGCCGACCGTATCGCCGCGACGCGCCTGGCGCTCGCGGCCTGAACGTCGCACGCGCTATCAGGAGACTCACACCATCATGACGCAGAAAAAGCTCTATATCTCCGACGTGACGCTGCGCGACGGCAGCCACGCGATTCGTCACCAGTACAGCATTGCCAACGTCAAGGCGATTGCGGCCGCGCTCGATGCCGCCCGTGTCGATTCGATCGAAGTGGCGCACGGCGACGGCCTGTCCGGCTCCAGCTTCAACTATGGCTTCGGCGCGCACACCGATCTCGAGTGGATCGCCGCCGTGGCCGAGACGGTCACGCACGCCAAGGTCGCCACCCTGCTGTTGCCGGGCGTGGGTACTGTGCACGACCTGCGCGAGGCGTATGACGCGGGGGCCCGCGTGGTGCGCATCGCCACGCATTGCACGGAAGCCGACGTCTCGCGCCAGCACATTGCCTATGCGCGTGAGCTGGGCATGGACACCGTTGGCTTCCTGATGATGAGCCACATGACCACGCCACAGCATCTGGCCGAACAGGCCAAGCTCATGGAATCGTATGGCGCGCAGTGCATCTACGTGGTGGACTCGGGCGGTGCGCTCGGCATGAACGATGTGCGCGATCGCTTCCGCGCATTCAAGGACGTGCTCAAGCCCGAGACGCTTACCGGCATGCACGCGCACCACAACCTGAGCCTCGGCGTGGCGAACTCCATCGTTGCGGTGGAAGAGGGGTGCGACCGGATCGACGCGAGTCTCGCCGGCATGGGGGCAGGGGCGGGGAATGCGCCGCTCGAGGTCTTCATCGCGGCGGCGTCGCGCCTGGGATGGAACCACGGCTGCGACCTGTACACGCTCATGGACGCCGCCGACGACATCGTGCGTCCGCTGCAGGACCGCGCGGTGCGTGTGGATCGCGAGACGCTCGCGCTCGGATACGCAGGCGTATATTCGAGCTTCCTGCGCCATGCGGAAGCCGCCGCCGCGCACTACAACCTCAAGACCGTGGACATCCTGGTCGAGCTGGGGCAGCGTCGGATGGTGGGCGGTCAGGAGGACATGATCGTCGACGTTGCACTCGATCTGCTCAAGCGTCGCGCCGCCTGATCGTCGGCATACACGGCCGCGCGTCGAACCGGGTACCCCGGCGGTACCCGCGGCGCGGCACTCCCCTGCCCACACCGGCCCCTCGTCAGACGGGCCGGTTTTTTTGCGTCTTGAATCCGCGTGATTTACCATCGCGGGGCCAGATCGCGTCGCGGTCGCCGGGGGCCGGATATCTGCGCGCCGCGTGCTCGCCATGTGCCCGCCACGTGCCCGGCAGGCGGCTATCGTGCGGCTGGTCGACCTCGCTTCGCAACGCAAAACGCCCCCCATCGCCAAAATGCGAGAACGTTGGCGGAATTCCGGGATAATCGCGAACTTTGGTCGAAAGTGCGCTGCGGCGCTCGCCGATTGTGCATAATCGCGCCGATGGTAAATTCGGCACCGATGCCGCCAGGCGCCGCATGACTTCGTACCCTGATCGATACCTAGGAAATCCACCTGTGTCCGACCGCGCATTCGTATTGCTACAACATGTCTTGCCCAAAACGCTCATGACGCGTGCGTTCGGCTGCCTGGCGAATCGGCGCCTGGGTGCCGTGACGCCCTGGGTGATTCGGCGCTTCATTGCCCGCTACGGTGTCGACATGACGGAGGCTCAGCGGCAGGCGCCCGAGGCGTACACGACCTTCAACGACTTCTTTACCCGGGCACTGCGCCCCGGTGCGCGCCCGCTCGCTTCGGCGCAGATGATCTGCCCGGCCGATGGCGCGGTCAGTCAGTTCGGCACGATCGCACATGACCAGATTTTTCAGGCCAAGGGCAAAACGTTCGGCAGCGGCGCGCTGCTGGCCGGCGACCCCGCGCAGGCGAGTCGTTTCAACGACGGCCAGTTCGCCACGATTTACCTGAGCCCGCGTGATTACCACCGCATCCACATGCCGTGCGACGGGCGGCTTCGCTCGATGCGACACGTGCCGGGGGCGCTTTACTCGGTGAACCCCGCGACCGCGCGTGGCGTCGACGCCCTGTTCGCGCGCAACGAGCGTGTCGTATGCGACTTCGATTCTCCGCAGGGGCCTTTCGCCATGGTGCTGGTCGGCGCGGCGATCGTCGGAAGCATCGCGACCGTGTGGCATGGCATTGTCAATCCGCGCAGCGGTGGTGGGGCAGCGGGCGTGAGTACGTGGGATTATGCGCAGCGCGACGTTTTCCTGAAGCAGGGCGAGGAGATGGGGCACTTCCAGCTCGGCTCGACGGTGGTGCTGCTCGTGCCGCCGGGGATGGGACGGTTCAGCCCGGACTGGTCTGCCGGCTGCCAGGTTCGCATGGGCGAGGCGATGATCGTCTGAGCGCGGTGCGACGACGCGTGGCGCGCTCGTGCGCTCGTGCCATGTGCAGGCTCGCACCCTTCCGTTTGCCCGTCTTCTGACGCCTAGCCCGCTTTTTCCGCGTTGCGCTGCGCGCCGTGCCGGATGGCTTCCGCCACCACGCTCAGCACTTCCCGCGCCGTGTTTTCCGAGTGCGCCCGCAGTACCTCCGCCAGACGCGGACGGCCGGGTTCGCGCAGCGCCGCGATGATCTCGTCGTGCTCCTCATGCGAGGCCTGCCATCGCGACATGTCCGCGTTGGCGGCGCCGCGCGCCCGATGCACTTTGCTCATCAGACTTGCGTAGATCGACGCCAGCACCGGGTTGCCGGCGCCATCGACGATCATCTGATGGATCGCCTGATTGGTTCGAAAGTACTCGGTGCGCAGGCCCTTGCCGTGCGCATCGAGCATCTGGCCGTGCTGCTTCTCGATGGCGGCAAGCGCCTTGTCGGTCAGACGCCGGGCCGCCAGTTCACCCGCCATGTGCTCGAGCCCGTGAAGCGTCTCGAACGTGGCCCGGAGCTCCTCGAGATCCAGCGGCGCCACGCGATATCCGATGTATTGCCGGTGCAGCACAAGACCTTCCGAGACCAGCGTCTTCAGCGCTTCGCGCAATGGGGTCTTGGAGACATCGAACAGCTCGCAAAGGGCCTTTTCGTCGATGCGCTCACCGGGCGGCAATTCACCTTCCTCGATCATCATGCGCAGGCGCGCCGTGATCTCGGCTGCCATGCCCAGCGTGCGGAGCTTATGGGATTTCTGAAGGGGAAGGGTCACGGTCTCTGGCGTGTTTAGCAGTGTCATAAATATCCTACCATATAGGGAATTCCCTAAATCAAGTCTAATAAAATCAATTATTTACAGATATTGTAATTACAGATTACAGATCCTATACTCCATCCCAAGTCGCGCGACGAATCGTATTCAGGTCATCTACTCGGGAGAGTCACCATGCAGTCGACAGGTAGGGTCGCCACTTTGGCAACTGCAAAAAGTGCCGTGCGCTGGAAGATTTTTTTCTTGATGTTGTGTCTGATCTCGATCAACTACATCGATCGGGCATCGTTGTCTGTGGCCATGCCGTTGATTGCCAAGGAGTTCGATCTCACGCCCGCGATGGAAGGGCTGATTCTGAGCGGCTTCTTCTGGACCTATGCGGTGATGCAGATTCCAGGGGGCATGCTGGCGGACAAATACAAACCCCGGATCGTGATCGCGCTGGCGACCGTTTTCTGGGGGATCTTCCAGGCCGCGGCCGCGTTCTGCACGAGCGCCACGTCGTTGCTGCTCACGCGATTCGGGCTTGGCGCGGCCGAAGCGCCGATTTATCCGGCGGGCGGGAAGCTGAACGCAATCTGGATGACGCAGCATGAACGCGGGCGCGGGGCAACGCTGCTCGACGGCGGCGCTCCGCTCGGCGCCGCGCTCGGGGCCATCATCATCACGTGGCTCATCACGCTGTTGGGATCCTGGCGTCTGGCGTTCGTGGTTGCCGGTGTCGGGACGGTGCTCGCCGGATACGTCGCGTGGCGCTATATCCGCAACACCCCTCGCGAACACCCGGGCGTGAACGACGAGGAAGCGACCCATATCGAACAGGCGCAGGCGAGCGAACATCAGGCCGAACCCGCCAATCTCTCCGGCCGCTCGCTCGACTTCTTCAAGTACCGTTCCGTATGGTGCATGGCCCTCGGCTGGATGTGTTTCAACACCGTCTTTTACGGCTTGCTGACCTGGATGCCGAACTACCTCCACAAGGTGCACGGATTCGATATCCGGCAAATGGGCGGCGCGAGTTTCGTGATCTTCTTCTGCGGCTTCGTCGGCGAGTTGCTTGGCGGCTGGATCGGCGACAAGTGGAAAGCCGCGGGCGGGTCCGCCAATAAGGTCATGCGCACCCTGTTCGGCATCGCCGCGATCGTCGCGACCGTTTCGATCTTTTCCGTGGCCTATGTCAAGAGCGATGTCGCGACGGTCGCACTGCTGTCCTCCACGCTCTTCTTCCTTCGCTGGTGCGGGCTGTACTGGTGCATTCCGTCGATTCTCGGCACGCGCCACAAGGTGGGTTTCCTCGGGGGAGTGATGAATCTCGGCGGCAACATCGGCGGTATTTCGGTCCCGCTGATCGTCGGCCTCATCGTGCAGACCACGGGTTCGTACTTCCTCGCCCTGATGTTCTTCGCGGCCGCCGGCGTTGGCCTGTTCGTGTGCTCCACGCTGATCGACTACGAACGCAAGCTGCCCGTCTGACAGTTGCGCAACCTTTCCAAACCACGATCGTCCAGCCTGTCCGTTGGCCGATCTCCGTGCTTCAGGTAAGACCATGACGACGAAAAAAAGAAAGCTGCTTGGCATGCTCACGCCGTCCTCGAACACGGCGCTCGAGCCGATCACGAGCGCGATGGTGTCGGGACTCGACAATGTGTCGGTTCACTTCTCGCGCTTTCGCGTCACCGAGATTTCGCTCGGGGCGAGCGCCCTGGGGCAATTCGACCTGCCCAAGATTCTCGATGCGGCGCGACTGCTCGCCGACGCGCAGGTCGACGTCATCGCGTGGAACGGCACGTCCGCCGGCTGGCTGGGGTTCGAGACGGACGAGGCGCTGTGCCGGCAGATCACCGAGACGACCGGCATTCCCGCCACCACGTCGGTGCTCGCGCTCAACGAAATTCTGACGCGCACCGGTGTGACCGAACTGGGGCTCGTTACGCCCTATCTGGACGACGTTCAGCAACGCATCGTCGCGAACTACGCGCGCATGGGCATTCGGTGCACGTCGGAGCGCCATCTGAGCCTGAGCAGGAACTTCGAGTTCTCGGAGGTCAGCGGCGAGACCCTGTCGCGTCTTGTCGGCGAAGTCGCGCAGTCGCGTCCGCAGGCGATCACGACCTTCTGCACCAATCTGCATGCGGCGCCGCTCGCGCGCGACCTCGAAGCGAGGACCGGCATCCCGATGTACGACACGATCTCGACCGTCATCTGGAAGTCGATGCAGCTCGCGGGGATCGACACGCGTGAGCTGCGCGGCTGGGGACAACTGTTTACCGAAGGAGCATAAGGCAATGGGCGACACCTTCGATCTGGTCATTCGTCACGCCGACGTCGTGACGGCGTCCGACCGCTTTCAATGCGACATCGGCGTGCGCGACGGTGTGATCACGGCCTTGGGCAAACACCTTGCCGGTGGGGCGCGCGAGATCGATGCGACCGGGCTGCTGGCACTTCCCGGCGGCGTGGACGGTCACTGCCATCTCGACCAGCCGATGCCGGACGGGCTGCGCATGGCCGACGACTTCCATACCGGTACGCGTGCGGCCGTTTGTGGCGGCACGACCACGGTGATCCCGTTCGCGGCGCAGGAAAAGGGCGGCTCGCTGCGCGCCGCGGTCGAGGACTACCATCGCCGTGCGCATGGGCGCGCCGTTGCCGACTACAGCTTTCACCTGATCGTTTCGGATCCGACGGAAAAGGTGTTGCGCGAAGAGTTGCCGCAGTTGATCCGGGAGGGTTATACGTCGTTCAAGATTTACATGACGTACGACGATCTCAAGCTCTCCGATCGCGAGATTCTGGAAGTGCTGTCCGTCGCCCGCGAGCACGATGCGCTGGTGATGGTGCACGCCGAGAACGCCGACTGCATCGCGTGGCTGACGGACAAGCTCGTGGGACAGGGGCGCATCGCCCCGAAGTTTCACGGCCTCGCGCGCCCGGCCGCCGTCGAGCGCGAAGCCACGCACCGCGCGATCACCTTTGCCGAACTGGTCGACGTGCCGATCCTCATCGTGCATGTCTCGGGCAAGGAGGCCATCGGACAGATCCGCTGGGCACAGGGCCGGGGCATGCAGATCCTTGCCGAAACGTGCCCGCAATATCTCTACCTGAGTGCCGAGGACATGGGGCATCCGGGCGACGACGGTTATGCCGGTGCGAAATGCGTGTGCAGTCCCCCTCCACGCGACACCGATAACCAGGAGGCCGTCTGGAAGGCCCTCCGGCAAGGCGTGTTCTCCGTGTTTTCGTCCGACCACGCTCCGTTCAACTACGAGGACCCCCAGGGCAAGAAGCCGGGCGGCAAGCCACAATCGTTCGAGCACATCCCGAACGGCATTCCCGGCATCGAAACGCGTATGCCGTTGCTGTTCGACGGCGTACGGCAAGGGCGCATCTCGCTCCATCAATTCGTCGAACTGACGTCATATCGACCCGCGCGCCTCTATGGGTTGTACCCGCGCAAGGGAACGATTGCGGTGGGCGCGGATGCCGACATCGTGCTGTGGGACCCCGAGGCGCGCATGACCATCCGCAACGCGCAGTTGCATCACGCCGTCGACTACACGCCCTACGAGGGGCGCGAAGTCACGGGGTGGCCGGTGCACTGCTTCTCGAGAGGCGAACAGTTGGTCGCCAACGGTCAGTATCTGGAACCCGCTGCCGGACGAGGACAATTCCTGCCGGCAGGCAGCCCGTCGCTGGTGTAACGCCGGCCTCACGCCAATCGACGCAACTTGCAGGAGCGGCTATGCGCCTACTTGTGGTAAATCCCAACATCTCCACCAGTGTGACGGCACTCATCGAAGCGGAAGCACGCCGTGCGGCGTCGCCCGACACGGCGCTGTCGTTCGCCACGGCGGCGTTCGGCGTCGCCTACATCGAAACGCGGTTCGAAGCGCTGGTCGGGGGCTACGCCACGGCGTGCGCGGCAGCGGAACACGCCGGCACGTTCGACGGGCTGGTCGTGGCGGCGTTCGGCGACCCGGGACTGGGCGGGCTCAAGGAACTGTTCGACGTGCCCGTCATCGGCATGACCGAGGCCGCGCTGGCGAGCGCCTGCCTGCTGGGGGCGCGGTTCTCGATCATCGCCATCTCGCATCGCATCCAGGCGTGGTATCGGGAATGCGTGGAAGCGAACGGACTCGCTTCGCGGCTGGCGAGCATTCGCAGTCTGACATCGCCGTTGCGGGACATTGCGACGGTTCAGGAGGATCACGCCGAACGACTCATTGCGCTCACCCGGCAAGCGGTCGACGAAGACGGCGCTGATGTGATCGTGGTTGCAGGCGCGCCGCTGGCCGGATTGGCCCGCACGTTGCGTAACCGAATTCCGGTGCCGGTCGTCGATGGCGTATCGAGCGCCGTGCGGCATTGTGAGTCGCTGGTTGCGCTGCAACCCGGGGCGGCGATGCAGGGGAGCTTTCAGCGTCCGCCGTCCAAGCCCAATGCGGGCATGCCACCTGCGCTCGGCCGGTTGCTCCGCGCGCCGGAGTGATGCCGGGTTCCGGCGGAACCGGCGGTGAGGGGATACCGGACGCCACGGTTTGCGCCGTTCGTCCCGGGTACGTGGGGATCGCTGCGCCGATCCGGCATGTGTCCCGAAGCGAGGCCTGTCAGCGCGCGTCGCCGGACCAGCCGAGCTGACGGCTGATCTGCGCGGCGGCGTCCTTCACGCGCGGCACGAGCGCCTGCATGCGCTCGCGGCTCATGTATTTCGTCGTGCTCGATACGCTGATGGCGGCCACGATTCGCTGACTCGCGTCATAGACCGGTGCGGCCACGCAGCGAATCTGCGGCGTGTCGTCCTCGAGATCGAAGGCATAGCCCAGGCGCGCGTAATCGTGCATGCGCGCGAGCCATGTTTCGGTATCGACCGGATGCGACGGCGACTGTGTCCGATAGTGATCGAGCTGGGCGCGCCAATCGTCTTCCGTCTTGTCGATCAGCAGCGCCTTGCCCACGCCTGTGACGCAGATCGGCTTGCGTCCGCCGATACGCGAGCTGATTTCCACCGCGCGCTGTCCTGGCAGCTTGTCCAGGTACATCACCTCCCAACCGTCCGCGACTGCCAGATGCACCGTGTCCTGTGTGTCGCTGGCAAGGCGTTCCAGTGCCGGCCGGGCCAGGCGCGGCAAATCGATCTGTCGATACGCGAGAAAACCCAGTTCGATGAGCTTGTTGCCGAGCCGATAACCACGGCGTGGCTCGAAGCGCAGATACCCTGCGTGCACGAGCGCCGAGGCGATGCGATGCGTGGTCGACGGCGTGATGCCGGTATGCGCGGAGAGCGCCGGCACGGTGTCGATGCCGGCGGCGACCGCCTCGACGATGTCGAGTCCTCGAAAGAGCGTCTGGCTGGCGAGCGTGCGGGGTCGTTCGGCGTCTGCCGACTTCGGCTTTGCCATCACGCCCCCCCGAGCGCGAGCAGGCGTTCGTACACATAGCATTTGAGCGCCACGTAATGCGCCGGCTCCAGCATGGGTAGTTCGATGCCGTGCAGATGACCGTCGTCGCCTTGCTGCACGCCCCGAATCGTGCCTGTGGCAGCGATCGGCATGTCGATGTCGCCCACGCGTACGCGAAACGCGAGCTGCAACGTGTCGCCGGGGGTGCCCAGCGGTTCGTTGGCCAGCAGCGACACGCCTTCGGCGCTGACATCCTGCAACAACGCCAACTGGTGCGCCTCGCCTGCGGCCGCCGATTGCACCGAGACAATCAGTCTGGCGGGCACGCGCTGCGAGCGCCGCAATACCTTGCGGCGAATCTGTGCGGGCGCCGAGAGCACCACGTAATCGAAAGGTGCGCGCTCGACACGTTCCACCGTGCAGACGAAGTGAAAGATGTCCTCGCCCGAGAACGTCCATAGTTCGAGCCGCTCGCTCGGTTGGAGGGTAGGGGGGGCGGCGCGTCCCGTCGGCGTGGTCACGAAGAGCATGTGATTGGGTGCATGACCGATCACGCGCGTACGCACCCGCTGTGACCCGACGCCCGGCGGCAACTGGATCTGTAGCCAGTCGCCGGGGCGCAGATTGAGGTCGTTGAGTCCGTACTGCGGCGCTGGCGTGTTGTCAGTGAGCACTTGCGGGGGCGACGCGGCGTCGCCGTCCGTCATGTCGTCCGTCCCGAGATTCGCCACGCGATGCGGCGCGAAGGAGGTGAAGAGCCAATCACGTCCGGCCGGTGTCGGGACGATGTCGCCCTTCGCCAGCAAAGGCTCGCCGTTGCGATCGACAATGGCCCAGGGCAGTGCTTCGCCCAGCGGAATGTCTTCGGGCATGAGGGCCACGAGTGGCAGCAGGGGCGCGGCCGGTGCGGTGGGATCCGTGGAGGCGGGAGAGGAAGCGGGTGTGGAGGCTGTCGACATAAGGACGGATCAGGAGCTCGGTACGCGTTGGACGATCGCGAACGTCAGGTGCCCGAAAGTCTACCGCGACGCATTGGCACTTGGCGAGGGGCAGGCCGGCATGCTGTTGCGCAATCTGCGTAAGTGTGTGCTCGCTGGGGTGCGCGCTCGGCGTTGCGACGCGCGTCATCGGCGCGGCGTGTCGGGCAATGCCCGCGTTGCCGCTCGACGAGGCGCCGCGTGTTCGATGCCGCCTGCCTATAGTCGGCGATTTGCCGGTGCGCCGGTGACGACGAGATGGGGGGGGGGCATGGAGTATCAGCAGTACACAACGACATCGGGCTGGACGGGTGTCGCACCGGCGGGCCGGCATGAGGCCTCAGTACAGCATCGCGCACAGCGAGGCGGCCCTGGCGACGGCGTGACGGGGGTGACGAATGGGCGCATCGACATCGGCAACGGCGCGGCGTGTCACGCCGAACGCCGCGCATCGGCGTCTTCGCCGGGGCTCGATCCGGCGCTGGCACGCGCGTTCAGCGCTGCCTGGGCGGGCCTTTGGGCGACGACCGGCGCGTGCCAGCAGTTCTATCGCCCGGAGTTTGCGCTCGCTCACCAACGCGACGCACGAGTGGCGCGCAATTTGGCGCAGGTCGAGGCGATGTTTGTGCCCACTCACGAAAGTGCGGATGCGATCGGGCGGGGCGGCATCGATGCGATGTGCCGTGATGTGAACCGGTGGCTGGAGGGCCTCGCATCCACCGGAGACCGGGGATGGCGCTTTCGCGCGGCACGTGACGCGCTGTCGTTGGCGGGCAATCTGTCGATGCTGGCGATCCTCGCCGCGTGCTTTCATCGCACGGACGGGCCGCCCGATGCGGTGGTGGGGGCGGCGGTGGCGAACACGCCGTTCGGCGTACCGTGGGCCGACTGGACACTCCTGGCGTTCGAGGGTGCCAAGGGCGCTGTCACGCAATCGCTCGGGTCGCCGACATTGATTCGCCACCATGCGGTCGACGAAGTGCTCAAGCGCATGGAAGCGGGGTGCCGGCTGCTCGAAGCCTGTCTCGTGTCGCCGACGCCGCGGCACTCTGCGTCGCGCCCGCCGTCGGCGGCGTTGCGATCATCCTGGCGGGACACGCTTGGCACGCTCACCCGCGCGCGCGACGTGGCAACACTCTTCACCGTAGCCAATACCGCGGTGCCGCCTGCCCGGCTGGGTCTCTGGATACCATCGTGGTTCTCGGCGACCTCTGCCGCGAACGACGGCTATCGCGGCATATTGCGGGTGGCCGGCCTCATGCTCGATTCTTGCCGCGCGGTGACCAGCCTGCTCGGGACATGGGCGCGCACCGAGGCGTTCACAATCGACGCGCAGGGGCTCACACGGCGGTGGCAATCGCTTTGCACGCGGCTGGCGCAGGTTCCCGAGGACATGCGCGTGTCAACCATGGTGCGTGCCGATCGGGTCGCAAGCCTGGCCACACATTGCGACACGGCGCTGCTCGCGACGATTGCCGCGCATGAAGCCTTGCGCGAGCACTTGCTAGCTTCGTGCGAAACATTGAGCGCGAGCCGGATCGCGCTGGCTTGCGAGGCATTCGGCGTGCGTTGCCACAGGTATCGGGACGGCGATCGGGAGGCGCTCAGTGCGAGCCCGGCGGAAAGTGCGTGGGGTCGCCGGTGGACGGGCTGCGCCTGGGAGAGTGTGAGCACCACGCCGTTACGTGCTTCGTATCGTCTGCTGCTGTCCTATCAGCACTGGAGCTCGGCGCTGCCGGAACGCTTGATGGCCGCCGCGCGCCGGGAAGACGACGACGGGGCCGCGGCGGCGACCTCGACCGATCCGGCAGGGCTCGCCCGAACGCGGGACGGCGTGGTGTACATCGAGCTCGACGCCCGGCGTGACATAGGGCATCCCGGACCCGGGCAACGCGCCTTGCCGGGCATCGTTCGGCCCTCATGATGGTTTCGATGGCGACGACGTCATGACGGAATATCGAGGTCTGACATGTGGGGTTCCGTATGCTGCGCCAGCGAATTTCATGCGCGTTTGCGCGTCCGATCTGCCATTGCCCCGGTTCGCGGCTTGCGGGGGCCGGCACTGGCGCTCGGTGTCTTCAGCGCTTTCTGGACGGCGCTTGCGCTGCGGCTCGCGCAACCGCCGTTCTCGCTCGGCATGCGTGGCGTGGCGGTATTTGCGCTTGCCGACGCGTCGGGTGCGATCGAGGCGCCGCCGCACGCGCAGCGACGACCTCGATATCGCGCGGCCGGGTCCTACCAGTTCGTTTCCCGCTCGGGTGTGGCCGTGATCTTGTGGATCGACAGATCGGCGCCGTAGTATTCCTGTTCATTGTCGAGCCGCAGGCCCACAAGGCGCTTGATCGCGCCGTAGACGACATATCCGCCGGCGAACGCAATCGCCACGCCCATCACCGTGCCCACGACCTGCGCGACGAAGCTCACACCGCCCAGTCCGCCCAGCCAGGTCTGCCCGAACAGTCCGGCGGCGATTCCGCCCCAGACACCGCACACACCATGCAGCGGCCACACCCCCAACACGTCGTCGATGTGAAGACGGTTCTGCGTCACGGTGAAAAGCTTCACGAACAACACCCCGGCAATGGCGCCGACGACGAGCGCACCCAACGGATGCATGACGTCCGACCCGGCGCACACGGCGACGAGGCCGGCGAGCGGGCCGTTGTGAATGAAGCCGGGATCGTCCTTGCCGACCCACATCGCCGCGAGCGTGCCGCCGACCATCGCCATGAGCGAGTTCACCGCGACCAGACCGGAAATGCCGCCCACGCGCTGCGCGCTCATCACGTTGAATCCGAACCAGCCGACAATCAGAATCCACGCCCCGAGGGCGAGGAACGGAATCGACGACGGCGGGTGCGCCGCGACCTGCCCCTGTCCGTTGTAGCGCCCATGCCGAGCGCCGAGATGCACGACGGCGGCCAGTCCGATCCAACCCCCGACCGCGTGCACGACGACCGAACCGGCGAAATCGTGGAATGGCGCGCCGAACGCGTGCGTGAGCCAGTCCTGCACGCCAAGGTGCCCATTCCAGGCGATGCCCTCGAAGAAGGGATAGATCACGCCCACGAGGAAGAACGTCGCCACCGACTGCGGGTGGAACTTCGCGCGTTCGGCAATGCCGCCAGAGACGATGGCGGGAATCGCCGCGGCGAAGGTGAGCAGGAAGAAGAAGCGAACGAGCTCGTAGCCGTTGTGTTGCGCAAGGGTTGCCGCGCCCGACCAGAAGTCGATGCCATAGGCGAGCGGATATCCGATGAAGAAGTACGCGAGCCCCGAGACAGCAAAGTCCGTGAGGATCTTCACGAGGGCGTTGACCTGGTTTTTCTTGCGAACGGTGCCGAGCTCGAGGAACGCAAAGCCGGCGTGCATGGCAAGCACCAGGATTGCGCCGAGCAGAAGGAACAGCACGTCGCCGGGTGTATTGGTATTGGGCATGAATGTGCTCTTTTGGTGCAGACGGAAAGAAGAAAGGAGATACGCAAGAGCGATGCCAGATTTTTCAACGCGTTGATTTGTATAGGTGTTTTATTGTGTGATATGACGGGGAGCATGCGAGAGTGCACGGCGATGGTGCCGCTAAGCGCGCTCATGTTCGATCGACGTGCATCGCCGGGCCGGCAGCAGGGGGCGGCGGTATTGGCCGACGTTTCCGCCGTTTCCGACATATCCGACGTATCCGGCGGGCCGACGCGTCGCCGACGAAATGACGCTGCAGAGACAGTGCAATGTGGATGAAGGGGGAGTGGTGATCGCGCGCGGTGCGTGAGCGCAAGGCGCGGTATAGAATCGGGCGTTCTCGTTTCGCGCATCAACCGTCATCACGCACAAACCACTGAGGAAATCCCATGATCTTTGAAATTGCCCAGATCGAAGTGAAACCCGGCACGGAAGCCGCATTCGAGCAGGGCGTAACGAAGGCCGCGCCGCTGTTCAAGGGGGCGAAAGGCTGCCACGGCATGCGTCTGCTCAAGTCCATCGAGGCGCCGACGCATTACAGCCTTGTCGTGACGTGGGAAACGCTGGAGAACCACACGGTCGATTTCCGCAACTCGGAAGCCTTCACGCAGTGGCGCGCGCTGGTGAGCGACTGCTTCGCTGCGCCGCCCAACGTGCATCACGTCACCGAGGCGCTGATCGGCTTCTGATCCGCACGACTCGCAAGGACGGGCAAGCGCGGCGGCGGAGACGATTCTCCGCTGCCGCTTTTTCATGCCCTGGGGATCCGTGCATGACCTAGGGTAAACGTGATGAAATTCAGGAAAAGTTTTCATATAACATGCAAACCAGAAAAATACGGGACGACGCGAGAGGATGACAACCAAGCCCAAAACCCTGACCGAGCAGGTGGCTCAGCAGTTGCAGGACGCGATCCGACAGGGCGTGTACCCCATCGGCAGCCGGCTGCCCACCGGCAAGCAACTGTCCGAGACTTATGGCGTAAGCCAGGCGGTGATTCGAGAGGTCACTGAGCGTCTGCGTGCACAGGGCCTGATCGACAGCCGTCAGGGCGCCGGAGTGACGGTCAAGTCGCGCACGCCCTCGAGCGGCTTTCAGGTGCCGGTTGGACAAAGCGCCGCGGACCTTGCCAGCGTCTACGAGTTGCGTCTGGATCTCGAGAGCACCGCTGCGGCGCTCGCCGCCGTGCGTCACACCGATGAAGACATCCGGCTTTTGGCGGGCATTCTGGAAAAGCTCGAAACGAACCTCTATCACGCGGACAACGGCGTGGAGTACGACACCGCGTTTCACGCGGCCATCGCCCGTGCCACGCACAACCGGTACTACGCTGACCTGCTTCAGTATCTGAATCTGCAAATCCGGCAAGTCGTGCAGACAGCGCGCGAGAACACGCTGCGTCACGAGGGACTGGCCGCGCAGGTGCACCAGGAGCACGTGGCGGTCTTCAACGCCATCAAGGCGCGTGATCCGCTGCTGGCGCGGGCGGCGTCACTTTCGCATCTGTTGCGTGCTTCGGCGCGTCTGGGGCTCACGTTGCCCGGACGCGATGTCATCACCGGCGCGATTGCGCCCACGCGGGCCTGAACCTGGAGCGCAACCGTACTCCGTGGCGCAAGCCTCATACCGTAACCCTGACGCGTGAACCCATGACTCTTTCCGCTTTTGCCCAACGTCTCATCGATGCGGTCGGTGTCGACAGCGTCTTCACCTCGCCTGATGACATCGCACCCTGGCTCGCCGACTGGCGCGGCCTGTATCGCGGCAACGCCCAGGCGGTGGTACGCCCGCGCACGGTGGACGACGTATCGAAGGTGCTGGCGCTGTGTCAGAGCACGGCCACGCCCGTGGTGCCGCGCGGCGGCAATACCGGCCTGTGTGGCGGTGCGACGCCCGACGCGTCCGCGCGCAACGTGGTGCTCAGTCTGGATCGCATGAACGCCGTGCGTAGTCTCGACACCATCGCCAACACGCTTGTGGCCGAAGCCGGCTGCATTCTCGAAGACCTGCAGCGCACCGCGCGCGATGCGAACCGACTGCTCCCGCTCAGCCTGGCGGCCGAAGGCTCGTGCCAGCTCGGCGGGAATCTCGCGACCAATGCCGGCGGCGTGAACGTCGTGCGTTATGGCATGACGCGCGAACTGGTGCTCGGCGTCGAGGCCGTGTTGCCGAACGGAGAGATCCTTCACGGCTTGCGCACGCTGCGCAAGGACAATACCGGTTATGACCTGAAGCAGTTGCTGATCGGCTCGGAAGGCACGCTCGGGGTCATCACCGCCGCTGCGTTGCGGCTATATGCGCCGACGCCCGTGCGCCAGGTGGTCATTGCCGCCGTGGCGTCGCCGGCCCAGGCGCTGTCGCTGTACGAGCTGCTGTTCGCCGCGTGCGGGCCGCGCATGCAGGCGTTCGAATTCTTCACCGGCGAGTGCGTCGATCTCGTGATGGCGCACGTGCCCGGCGTTCGCGCGCCCTTTGGCGAACGACACCCCGGCTACGTGCTGGTCGAGTTGGCCGACACGGACGATGAGCCGGCGCTCGCGGCATTGCTCGAGCGCGTGATCGAGTCGGCCATCGAGCGCGATCTTTGTGCCGACGCCGTGGTGTCGTCCACGCTTGGCCAGGTCGAGGAAATGTGGAAGTTGCGCGAGGAGATTTCCGAGGCGCAGCGCGCCGACGGCCCGCACCTGAAACACGACGTCTCGCTGCCGATCGAAGCCATTCCGGCGTTCATGGAGAGTGCGTTGACACGGGTGCGCCGCGTCTGCCCGCAGGTGCGTCCGTTTATTTTCGGCCACTTCGGCGACGGCAATCTGCATTACAACCTTTCGCGCCCGGCGGGCGAGGCGCCCGACTTCATGGCCCGGCACGGCGAGGCGATCACCGCCGAAGTGCTCGATGAGGTTGCCCGTTACGGCGGCAGCATCAGTGCCGAGCATGGCATCGGGCAACTCAAGCGCGACTATTTCGCCAAGTACAAGTCGCCGCTGGAGTTGCGCCTCATGCGCGAGATCAAGGCGGTTTTCGATCCGGCCGGCATCATGAATCCGGGCAAGCTGCTGTAAAGATTCGTTCACTTCCGGGGGCTGTCATCGACGCGGCGCCCGGTTCGTTCCATCCCCCGCGTGAGCCCGACATTGCGATTGTCGCCCTCGCGCCTCCTGAGGAGTCGACATGACTGCCAGTTCCGCCCATCCCGCCGCCGGGGCACCCCTGTGCCTCGGCCCGCTGCCCGAGATCGATCCGCCCACGTTCGAGGTGCCGTTCGGCGCGGTCGACACGCACGCGCACGTGGTGGCGGCGAGCGACGCGTATCCGATGGTGCCCGAGCGCAGCTACACGCCGCCGCCGGCCCCGGAAGACAAGTACCTCGCCATGCTCGATGCGACGGGCATGACGTACGGCGTGCTGGTGCAGATCAGCGTCTACGGTACCGACAACCGCTACATGCTCGAGACGCTGCGTCGCCATCCGGATCGCCTGCGCGGCATTGCCGTCGTCGCGCCGGAAGTGACCGACGCGGAACTCGAAGCGATGCACGCGGCCGGCGTTCGCGGGCTGCGTATCAATGTGCTCTTCGGCGGCGGCATCGGCTTCACGGCGATGGAAACGCTCGCGCATCGCATCAAGGATCTCGGCTGGCACATGCAGTTCCTGATGGACGTCAATGCCTTGCCTGAGCTCATGCCGCGCATGACCCGGCTGCCGGTGCCGGGCATCGTGGACCACATGGGGCATACCCCGGTGGCGCAAGGCCTCGACGCGCCGGGTTTTTCGGCGCTGCGCTCGCTCGTGCGCGACCACGGCTACTGGGTGAAGCTCTCGGGGGCATACCGCATCAGCGAGCGTTTTCCGACGTTCGACGATGTGACGCCGTTCGCGCAGGCCCTGATCGACGACGCCCCGGATCGCATGGTGTGGGGCAGCGACTGGCCGCACGTGTCGCTCACGCGCATGCCGAATACGGGCGCGCTGCGCAACCTCCTGCCGCAGTGGGCGCCCGACCCCGAGGTGCGGCGTCGCATTCTGGTGGATAACCCGGCGCGTCTGTATGGGTTTGCGGCGACGGTGTAAGGCAAGCATTCGGCGCGCACCACGCGCCGGCATTTTTATCACGACCGGGCGCACATTGCGCTCATGCGGGAACACAGGGAAACAAGGGGAGACAAGATGAACTGGTATCGCCAGATGAACAAGACCGAGCGGCGCACGTTTATCGCCGCGTTCGGCGGCTGGGCGCTCGATGCGCTCGACTTCATGGTATTCACTTTCGTGATCACCACACTGATCACGATTTTCAACATCGACAAGGCGCAGGCGGGCATGCTTGCCACCGTGACGCTGCTGTTCTCGGCCATCGGCGGCTGGCTGGCCGGCGTGCTGGCAGATCGCTTCGGCCGTGTACGGATCCTGCAGGCGACGATTCTGTGGTTCTCCATCTGTACGATCCTGATCGGGTTCGCGCAGAGCTTCGAGCAGATTTTCGTGCTGCGCGCCCTGCAAGGCCTCGGCTTCGGCGGCGAGTGGGCCGTGGGTTCGGTGCTCATGGGCGAGATCGTGCGTACCGAGTACCGTGGGCGAGCCGTGGGCACGGTGCAAAGCGGCTGGGCGATCGGCTGGGCCGTGGCGGCGCTGTGTTACACGGTGTCGTTCTCGGTGCTGCCGGAGACCTATGCCTGGCGCGCGCTGTTCTGGATTGGTGTCATCCCCGCGCTGTTCGTGCTCTTCATTCGCAAGCACGTGCCCGAGCCGGAACTGTTCGAGCGCACGCGCAAGCGTGAAGCGGCCTCGGCCACACGCACGTCGGCACTGGCGATCTTCTCGCCGGCGCTGATCAAGACAACGGCGCTCTCGGCACTGCTGTGCACGGGGGTGCAGGGCGGCTATTACGCGGTGACCACGTGGTTGCCGACCTTCCTGAAGACGGAGCGTCACCTGTCGGTCATCGGCACGGGCGGTTACCTGCTCGTGATCATTCTCGGATCGTTCATCGGCTATCTGACGGGCGCTTATCTGACCGACCGTCTGGGGCGTCGCGCGAACCTGCTGATTTTCGCCGTGCTCTCGGGGGCAAGCATCTATGCCTACACGCAGTTCCAACTGAGCAACGATCAGATGCTGATCCTCGGCTTCCCGCTGGGGTTCGCGGCATCGGGCATCTTCAGCGGCATGGGGGCTTATCTGACCGAGTTGTTCCCGTCGGCGGTGCGTGCCAACGGGCAAGGCTTCGCGTACAACTTCGGGCGTGGCATCGGGGCGTTGTTTCCGAGTCTGGTGGGCTATCTCGCCAAGACCAGCGGTCTTGGTACGGCTATCGGCATGTTTGCGGGTGGGGCATACCTCGTCGTGCTGATTACCGCGTTCCTGTTACCCGAGACGAAAGGTCGGGAAATCGAGTAAGTTCATGGATCCGCGGGTGGCGGGCGCGGCGAAGACCGTCTGCCACCCCGTTTTTCTGATTCAAGGGAGTTCCGCATGAAGGTGCTGGTACCGGTCAAACGGGTAGTGGATTACAACGTAAAGGTTCGCGTGAAGAGCGACGGCAGTGGCG
>OFTX01000389.1_pt1 | contig 24571 bp, 19 predicted proteins | sample 1775051 | NCBI WGS metagenome assembly OFTX01 (sample SAMN08195772, study PRJEB24354) | sludge metagenome | isolation source: sludge from phenol fed wastewater aerobic bioreactor A | place: India: Nagpur | collected 2016-09-15
GACGTGGTGATCCTGCTCGATTCGATCACGCGCCTTGGCCGCGCCTACAACACCGTGGTGCCGTCGTCCGGCAAGGTGCTGACCGGCGGTGTCGACGCCAACGCCCTGCAGCGCCCGAAGCGCTTCTTCGGCGCGGCGCGCAACATCGAGGAAGGCGGCTCGCTCACGATTATCGCCACGGCCCTGATCGAGACCGGCAGCCGCATGGACGACGTGATCTATGAAGAATTCAAGGGCACCGGCAACATGGAAGTGCACCTCGAGCGCCGCCTCGCGGAAAAGCGCGTCTACCCGGCGATCAACCTGAACAAGTCGGGCACGCGTCGCGAAGAGTTGCTCATCAAGCCCGAGATCCTGCAGAAGATCTGGGTGCTGCGCAAGCTCATTTACGACATGGACGAAGCCGAGGCAATGGAATTCCTGCTTGGCAAGATCAAGCAGACGAAGAACAACGCCGAGTTCTTCGACCTGATGCGCCGCGGCGGCTGATCCCACCGACAACGCCACGAAGCATCACGAGAAAAAGCCGCGACCCTGTCGCGGCTTTTTCATTGCGCCCGCCTGCCGGCGGCGCCGACCTCCGCCTTCACGTAGGCCGCCCCTGCCCGCGCTTCACCCCGGCGCGGTTCGGGCTGTCACGATGACTGTTATATGATGGGACGTACCGTGCGCCGGTCGCCGGCACGCCTCCCCCTGCTGTTCCCGAAGGAGAAATGCAATGTCCGAGCAAGACGATTTGATGACGGAAGCCTTTGCCCACCTCGAAGCCGGCGACCCCGAGTCGGCACTGGAGATCGGCAAGAAGCTCGAGTCGATGCGGTACTCGGGCGCCTATGAGGTGCAGGCGATGGCCTATGCCGACATGGATGAAATGGAGCAGGCGGTGGCGGTGCTCGAAGCCGGCGTCGCCCATGCACCGGGCGTCTGGCTGCTATGGCAACTGCTTGGCAACTATCGCTCCGATCTGGGGCGTTTCCCCGAAGCGATCGAAGCCTATGAGGCCGCCGCCAACTGCGCCCCCGATGAAGACCTCGTGATCGTCGACTTCAATCACGCCAACGCGCTGGCACGACACGGCGACCTGCCCGCCGCGCAGAAACGTCTCGATCGGGTGCTGGATAGTCCGCATCTCGCCCACGCGGGGCGGGCATTCATCGAAAACGCCATGACATTGCGCATGCATCTGTTCAATGCGCAGGGAGAGCCCAAGGCCGCCATCGCGACCTACGAAGCCCTGCACAAGCAGGAGCATGACGAGGAAGGCAGCAACGTGTCGATGGCCGACGTGCTGGCCGAATTGTCGCTGGCTTACAAGCAGTCGGGCGACAACGACAAGGCGCTCGCCCATGCGCTCGAAGCCGTGCGGTTTTCCAAACGAATCGATGCCGCCCTGTGGGCGCTGCGCGCGGCTCGCGAGGCGCAATCGGACACCGCGCACATGATGCATCTGATCGTGGAAGGCGAGTGGTTCGAGCCGCTCGAAGACGAGGACCCCGACGGCCCGCCGCCGTCGTTCGTGACCACGTACGACGTCGTTGCCGACGACGAGGCGGAGGCGCGTCGCCTGATCGCCGAGTGCGAGCCGCCGCAGGTGCGCGAATCGCTGCGCGTGGTGGAAACGCACCCCATCGAGCACGATCCGGAGGCGCCCACGCCGTACAAGGGTGTCTATGCCACGGGCGACTACCACATGTACCAGCCTGGCGACGATATCGACTGACCGATGACGGACGCGCCGCCGGACGACGATAACGCGCGCGCGGAACACGAATGCCAAGCGGGCACCGGATCCTCTCCGGTGCCCGCTTCGTTTCGATGCCGGCATCCCGCATCGGTATGCCGAATGGTGTCCGGACGCCAACGCCCTCGCGTCCGGTGCGCCGCGCTTTTTACTTGTAACCCGCGCGATCGAGGATACGCTGCGCTTCGGGCAAGTTCCTGGCGATGGTGCCGATGGATACGTCCTCCGCCTTGAACTCGCCCAGCGCCGCGAGCGCCGGGTTGTCGAGCTTGGTCGTCGGCACGGCGGGCCACTCGTTGTTGCCGTTGGCGAAATACTGCTGCGCCTCGTCGCTGGCGAGATACTCGAGGAATTTGACGGCGTTCGCGTGATTCGGCGCGTGCTTGGCAATGCCGGCCCCCGCCACGTTCACATGCGTACCCTTGCCGGCCTGATCCGGCCAGATGAAGCCGACCTTCGACATCAGGGCCTTGTCCTCGGGCTTGTCCGAACGCGCCATGCGCACGTAGTAATACGAGTTCGCGAGCGCCACGCCGCACTCACCGGTGGCCACTGCCTTGATTTGATCGGTGTCGCCACCACGCGGCGCGCGCGCGAAGTTCGCCACCATGCCTTCCGCCCACTTCTGCGTGGCTTGCGCACCGTCGCGTGCAATCAGCGCGCCGACGAGCGACAGCATGTAAGGGTGCGAGCCCGAGCGCGTGCAGACCTGCCCCTTGTGCGACGGATCGGCCAGCGAGGCGTACGTCTGGACCGTCTTCGGGTCTACCTTGTCCTTGTTGTAGACGATCACGCGCGCCCGGGTCGAAAAACCATACCAGTCGGTGCCCGCCTTCGACGCCGCGGCATGCAGCTTGGCCGGAATGCGTGCATCGAGCGTTGCCGACTTCGTCGGCTGGAACAGACCCGCTTCGTCCGCCTTGGCCAGACGCGCCGCGTCGACCATCAGGATCACGTCGGCCGGGCTCTTGGCGCCTTCGCTCTTCAAACGCTCGAGCAGCGCAGCGTCGTCTGCCTCGATGCGGTTGATCTTGATGCCAGTCTGCTTGGTGAACGTGCCGTAGAGCTGCTCATCGGTCTGGTAGTGACGCGCCGAGTAGAGGTTCAACACCTTCGTTTCCGCTTGCACGGCGAACGCCGTACATGCTGCGGCGCCAAGCACCGTCAGTCGCGCCAGTTTGCCGATCGTCTTCGCCTTCATGGGCCATTCCCCCGCCGTCGTGGTTTCGTAGAGAGGAACAGCATAATGAAAAACGCCGATCAACGCAAATGATTCCCATTATTGTTAGACAAGATATTCTGGCTTGCCGCTGGAATCGGTGGAGCGTCGGGGCCAGGCGGGGAATCCGCCAGGAATGGGGGGCTCGCGACGACAGCGATCGAGCGATCGCCGCCAGGAAGATGTGGCAGATAAGATGAGTCGGCCCCGTAAAGGTTCCACAACACGTCGCCGCTCGTCGATGACACCCTCCAAAAGTGAACTGATTTATGCCCGGGCAGCTCCAATCGCCGTAAAATTGCGCGTCGACGCACCGCCTCCCCACCCTCCCGGGCGATTCGGGGGCGCCGCGCGCTTGTCCTGCCCTGCCGGAGTTTCTCCTTGTTGTCGTTGATCAGAATCCTGCGCCGCGCTGTCACACCGACAGCCGACGGCGCCCCCGCCGTGCCCTCGTTCCCGGAATCGGCATCGCCGCAAGCCCTGCGTCGTACGTCCATCTCCGCTTCCTCCCCGCGCACTGCCCTGAGCGCCCTGGCCATGCTCGCCGTGCTGGGGGGTTGTGCAAGCGCGCCGTCGGTCGACTCTCAGGGCAACGCGCCAGACACGCCGCAGGTGGCACAAGTGCCCGCGTCGCCGACGACCCCGGCGACGCCGCCCAAGGTCGTTCGTCCCCTCAAGATCGGACTGGCGCTTGGCGGCGGCGCCGCACGCGGTTTCGCGCATGTGGGTGTCATCAAGGCCCTCGAAGCGCGCGGCATCCATGCGGATATCGTCGTCGGGACCAGCGCCGGCAGCGTGGTGGGTGCCATGTATGCGTCGGGCCTGAACGGCTTCCAGCTCAACCGGCTCGCCTCGACCATGGATGAAGCCTCGATCAGCGACTGGACGATGCCGTTCCGCTCGCGCGGCATGCTGCGCGGCGAAGCACTGCAGTCGTACGTCAACAAGATTCTCAAGGACCGTCCGATCGAACAGATGCCGCGCCAGTTGGGCATCGTGGCGACCGATCTGCAAAGCGGTGCGCCGATTCTGTTCCGGCGCGGCAATACCGGCCAGGCCGTTCGGGCGTCGAGCAGCGTGCCGGGGGTGTTCGAGCCGGTGCACATCGGCACGCGCGACTATGTCGACGGGGGGCTCGTTGCCCCCGTGCCAGCGGAATATGCGCGCCAGATGGGTGCCGACTTCGTGATTGCCGTCGACATCTCGGCGAATCCGACGGCGCAGGCGACACAGGGGCAGTTCGACATCCTGATGCAGACATTCACGATCATGGGTCAGTCGATCAAGCAGTACGAGCTGGAAAAGAATGCCGATGTCGTGATTCGTCCGTCGCTCGCAAAAATGGGCGCATCGGACTTCCAGGGCCGCAACCGCGCAATTCTGGCGGGCGAGGAAGCCGTCGCGAAGCAATGGCCGCAAATCCAGCGCAAGCTCGCCGAAGCGCAGTCGGATGCGACGCGCGGCATGCCGCAGGCCTCTCGCTGAGCGTTTCGACTCGGGGTTGCGATGCGCGGGCGGTCCCGCGCAAGATCCAGACGCAATCCGGGACGTCCCAATGAAGAATGCCGCCCAAGGGCGGCATTCTTCATGTCTGCGGCAAACGCCGGAAAACTTACATCGGGTGATCGTTCTTGAACAACTGCTCGACGCGCGTCAGTTCGGCGCTGGCCTTGAGCGTTTCGACGCGACGGGCACCGTTGTAGCGAGCCGACCAATACGACTCGCGCAGATCTTCCACACGAATCTTGCCGCCGGTCGCCGGGGCATGCACGAACTTGTCGCCGCCAATGTAAATACCGACGTGCGAAAAACTGCGACGCATCGTATTGAAGAACACCAGATCGCCCGGCTTCAGGTCGGTCTTGGCGATACGCTCGCCGACCTGGCTCATCTCTTCCGAGCGGCGCGGTAGCATGAAGTTGAGCGTGTCCTGGAACACGTAGCGCACGAAGCCGCTGCAATCCAGACCGCTGTCAGGCGTATTGCCGCCGTACTTGTAACGAACGCCGATGTAGTTCAACGCGCCGAGCACCACGTCCGACGCCTTGTCGGTCACGTTCGAGAGCAGCTTCTGCGCCCGTTGCACACGCGTCTCTTCGACGGCTGCCTGCGGGACATCGGAGGCCGTCGTGGCGACGTTGGACGAAGCGTTCTGGGAATTCGCGGCGCCCGCGCTGTTGCCGGACTTCGCGGCCTTGGCTGCCTGAATGGCTTCGGCGGCGGCGCGTGCGGCGGGTGAGGGACCGTTGTTGTAGTCGTCTGCCTTCGCCGTCAACGAGGCGGTGACGAGGCCGGCAGCAGTGAACGCGAGAAGGAGAGTCTTGCGGGTGCGCTTGGGGATCGTCTGCATTGGTCGCCGGGTTGGTTGAGTCGGATGGCCGATGAGTAGCTCGTCAGATACAACAGGATGCTGTGGTGCTGAAACCCTTCGAGTTACGCCCGGCAGTCTCGCCGCCGAACCTGTCGCCTGAAATGACCTGGTTAACTCGTTGAATATTCAACTTAATTGGTACGCGATAGTAATGTGAACGTCACATGATGTCAAAAGGTAATAGAAAAAAACAATCAGCACAATCGGAAAATTTTCATTACCAATCAAGCGCTTGTGATTTAGCCGACATTCCGCGACGTTACGCGGTCTTTCACGCCGACGTCACGGACCTACAGCATGGCTGCCGCCACCAGTTCCCGCGTGTAGTCGTTACGCGGATCGAAAAATACCGATTCCGTATCGCCCTGCTCCACCAGACGGCCGTCGCGGAACACCAGAACGCGATGCGCCATCGCGCGCATGACCGCCAGATCGTGACTGATGAAGAGGTAGCTCAGGTTGTACTTGATCTGCAATTGCGCGAGCAAATGAAGCACCTGCTGCTGAATCGACACGTCAAGCGCGCTGGTCGGCTCGTCGAGCACAAGAATCTGCGGATCGACCACGAGCGCCCGGGCAATCGCGATCCGTTGTCGCTGGCCGCCGGAAAACTCGTGCGGATAGCGTGACATCGCCCGTGCGTCGATGCCCACCTCGCGCAGCACGTCGGCGACGCGCGCGCGCCGCTCGTCTTCCGTCAAATGCGGACGATGCAGCGCCAGCCCTTCGCCGACGATTTCCTCGATCGTCATGCGCGGCGAGAGCGAGCCGAACGGGTCCTGAAACACGATCTGCATCTGGGAGCGCAACTTGCGCTGTGCGGCCCCGCGATACGACGACAACGGTTCGCCGTGAAACACGATCTGCCCTTCGCTCGCGCGCTGCAGGCCGAGCAGCGCCATGGCAAGCGTCGACTTGCCGGAGCCGGACTCGCCAACCACGCCCAGCGTCTCGCCCTGGCGCAGCGCGAGATCGACCGGGTGCACCGCGCGAAAGCGTCCGCGCCGGAACCAGCCGCGCAAGCCGGGCTGCGACGTGGCGTAATCCACCGCGACCCCCTTCGCCTCGAGCAATACGGGCGCAATCGGCAGCACTGGATGAATCTCCCGCTGCGGACGGCTATCGATCAGCTTGCGCGTGTATGGATGCTGCGGATTGGTGAAAAGCGTCTCGGTGTCGGCACACTCCACAAGCACGCCCTTCTCCATCACGGCCACGCGCTGGGCGAAGCGCCGCACGAGATTGAGGTCGTGCGTGATCAGGAGCACGGCCATGCCGCGCTTTTCGGCCGCGTCGCGCTGTAGCTCCAGCAACAATTCGATGATCTGTGCGCGAATGGTCACGTCGAGCGCGGTCGTCGGCTCGTCGGCCAGCAGGAGCTTCGGACGGCAGGCGAGCGCCATGGCAATCATGGCGCGCTGGCGCTGCCCGCCCGAGAGTTCGTGCGGGAAATGCGACACGCGACGCTCCGGCTCAGGAATGCCCGTGCGACGCAGCAGGTCGACGGCACGTGCTTTCGCGTCCTTCGGCGAGAGCCCTTCGTGCAATTCGAGCGCTTCCGCGATCTGTTCCCCGATCGGATAGAGCGGATTGAGGGCGGTCATCGGCTCCTGGAAGATCATGGCGATGTCATTGCCACGCATGCCGCGCATCGCGCGCTCGCTCACCGACGCGAGGTCCACGCCGTCGAGCAGTATGCGTCCCTGAACCTGCGCGTCCTGGAGCAGCCGCAGGATCGCCAGCGCGGTCACGCTCTTGCCCGACCCCGACTCGCCGACCAATGCCACGCGCTCTCCGCGCGCGATCGCCAGGCTCACGTCCTTTACCGCCTCGGTGTCGCCAAAGCGCACCGACAGATTCTCGATACTGAGCAGCGGTGCGTTCACATTGCCCTCCCGGCCGCGGCCTGCTTGTCCGCCATGCGCGTGTCGAGCGCATTGCGCAGGGCGTCGCCCATGAACGTGAGCAACAACAACGTGAGCACCAGCACGACGAACGTCGCGAGCGAAATCCACCACGCGTCGAGATTCGCCTTGCCCTGATTGAGCAATTCGCCCAGGCTCGGGGTCGGTGGCGGCACGCCGAGTCCGAGAAAATCGAGACTGGTGAGCGAGAGGATCGCCCCGCTCATGCGGAACGGCAGGAATGTAATGACGGGCGTCATGCTGTTGGGCAGCACGTGGCGCCGGATGATCTGCCAGTTCGAGAGCCCCATGGCGCGCGCAGCACGAACGTAATCGAGCTGCCGATTGCGCAGAAACTCGGCACGCACGTAATCCGACAGTCCGATCCAGCCGAACAACGACAGCAGCACGAAGAGCAGCCACAGATGCGGCTCGAAGATCGACGCAAAAATGATGAGCAGATAGAGCTCCGGCAGCGAACCCCATATCTCGATCAGCCGCTGCAACGTCAGGTCGATGCGCCCCCCGTAAAAGCCCTGCACGGCGCCGGCCAGCATGCCGAGCAGCGTGCCGGAGATCGTCAGCGCCAGGGCGAAGATCACCGACAGGCGAAAGCCGTACAGCAGGCGGGCGAAGACGTCGCGACCGCGGTCGTCCGTGCCGAGCCAGTTCTCGGCCGACGGTGGCGCCGGGTTCGGTACCTTCGCGAAGTAGTTGATGGTGTCGTAGCTGTAGCGCACGGGCGGATAGATCGCGAAGTTGTCGCCCGCGCGAATGCGCGACTCGATGAACGGATCGAGATAGTCGGTCGGCGTCGGGAAGTCGCCGCCGAAGGTCGACTCGGGATAGGTCTTCACCAGTGGGAAATACCAGTTTCCTTCGTACCGCACGACCCATGGCTTGTCGTTGGCGATGACCTCGGCAAAGAGACTGAGGCCGAACAGAATGACGAAGGCGACCAGGCTCCAGTAGCCCAGCCGCTGCTGGCGAAAGCGTCGCCACACGCGCCATCGCGGCGAGCGCGAAGGCGATGCGCTCGACGCGGCAAGGGACGACGGACGAGGCGTTGGCGTGGTGGATCGGGTCACGTCAGTGCTCCAGTCGATCGAATTGAATGCGCGGGTCGACCATCACGTAGCAGAGGTCGGAAATGAGCTTGGTCACCAGACCGATGAGCGTGAAGAGATACAGCGAGCCGAGTACGACGGGATAATCGCGACGCTGCACCGACTCATATGACAGACGGCCCAGACCATCGAGCGAGAACAGGGTTTCGATGAGCAGGCTGCCCGCGAAGAACGCCCCGATGAACGCGGCCGGGAACCCGGTGATGAGCGGGATCAGGGCATTGCGGAACACGTGCTTGAACAGCACCTTACGCTCGGAGAGCCCCTTCGCGCGCGCGGTAAGCACATATTGACGGCGAATCTCGTCGAGAAACGCGTTCTTCGTGAGCATGGTGATCACCGCGAAACTGCCCACGACGGACGCCGTCACCGGCAGCGTGATATGCCAGAGGTAATCGGTGATCTTCGCGGGCCACGACAGTTCGCTCCAGTTGTCGGAGACCAGTTCGCGCAGCGGGAACAACTGCCAGAACGTACCGCCGCCGAAGAGCACCAGCAGCAACACGCCGAGCACGAAGCCAGGAATGGCGTAGCCCACCAGCACGACCATGCTGGTGAGCGTATCGAAGCGGGACCCGTTGCGCACCGCCTTGGCGATGCCTAACGGCACCGATATCAGATACGTCAGGAAAAACGTCCAAAGACCGAGCGAAATCGACACCGGCAGCTTCGAGACGATGAGCGACCATACGCTCTGGTGGTGAAAGTAGCTTTGTCCGAGATCGAATCTGGCGAAGCGCTCGAGCATCAGCCAGTAACGTTGCGCCGGCGTCTTGTCGAAGCCGTACAGGGCCTTGATCTGTGCGAGCTGCTGCGGGTCGATGCCGCGACGTCCTCGATACTCGCTGCCGCCCCCGCCGCTCGCTTCCCCACCGCCGCCGGCGCGCCCCTTGAGCTCGAGCATGACCTGCTCGACCGGCCCGCCCGGCACGAATTGAATGACCACGAAGGTCAGCGTGATCACGCCGAGCAGCGTCGGAATCATGATCAGCAGTCGTTTGAGGATGTAAGACCACATGGCTGGGGGACGGCTCCTATCAGTGTCTGAAGCGCGGCAAAAGCTATCGGGCGACGCCGGACGCGACGGCAGGCGGCGCCACCGGCTGCGGTCGATCCGTCGAAGGCGGCGTGCCGGACGCCGAAGCGCGGCCCCGCTCCAGACGCGAGTCCCACCACATCGACACCAGCCAGCCTTCGGCGGTGAAGTACAGCGGCAACTTGTCCGGGAAGTGCAGATACTGCTTGTAGGCCATGCGATGGGTGGACGAGAACCAGTGCGGCACGATGTAGTACCCATGCATGAGCACGCGGTCGAGCGCGCGTGCGGCCGCGACGAGATCGTCGTAGGTGCGCGCACGCACGAGTTCGCCAAGCAACGTATCGACGGCCGGGTCCTTGAGCCCGATGACGTTGTCGGACCCCTCCACGTCGGCCGAACGGCTGCCGAAACGGTCGAGCAGCTCGGTGCCCGGAATCTGCGAGTCCGGATAACGCAGCGAAATCATGTCGAAGTCGAACGCCTCGAGGCGCTTCTGGTACAGCGCGAAATCGCTCGTGCGAAAGTTCAGCGTGATGCCGAGCTTCGCGAGATTGCGCGCGTAGGCCGAGGCGACCGGCCCCATCGCCCCGCCGTCGTCGAGGAATTCGAACACGAACGGCTCGCCTTTCGCATTGCGCAGCGCGCCGTCGCGATAGGTCCAGCCCGCCTGCGCCAACAACTCACGCGCCTGACGCAGGTTTTCGCGCAGGCTCGCGGGTGGAGCAGTCGTCGGCTGCACGACCATCGGCCCGAACACGGCCGGGTCGAGCGACTTGCGCAGCGGATCGAGCAGCTTGCGTTCGGCCTCACCCGGCATGCCGCGTGCCGCGAGGTCACTGTTGGTGAAATAGCTGTAGATGCGCTGGTACTGGTTGTAGAACAACTGACGATTCAGCCAATGGAAGTCCAGTGCGAGGTCCAGCGCGCGGCGCACACGCACGTCGCGGAACTTGTCGCGGCGCGTGTTCAGAATGAAGCCCTGCATGCCGGCCGCATTGTGATGGGCGAATTCGCGCTTGACCAGTTCGCCGTCGCGAAAGCGCTTGCCCACGTAACTGCGTACCCAACTGCGCGCGCGATATTCGGTGGTGGCGTCGAATTCGCCCGCCTTGAAGCCTTCGAGCCGCACGATATCGTCGGCGTACATCTTGTAGACGATGCGCTCGAAGTTGTAGGTCCCGCGCCGCACCGGCAGGTCGTTGCCCCAGTAGTTCGGGTCGCGGTGGAAGGCAATGCGACGGCCGCCTTCGTACGACTCGATCAGATACGGACCACTCGCGATCGGCGTCTCGAACGTGATGGCGTCGAATGCCTTGCGCTTGCCGTCGGCCCCCACACCCCACTTCGGCGAGAACACCGGCACCGACGCCGCGAGCAGTGGCAGGTCGGGACTGACACGCCGAAAGTCGAAGCGCACCCGACGATTGTCGATCACCGTCACGCCCTTCACGTCGGCGAGCATCACCTTGTAACCCGGCGCTGCCTGCGGGCTCATGAGGGTGTCGAACGAGTATTTGACGTCCTGGGCGGTCACCGGGTCGCCGTTGTTGAAGTGCGCGGCCCGATTGATGTGAAACGTGACCGACGCCCCGTCGGGCGCCACCGCGATATCGTCGGCCAGCAGGCCGTATACGGTCGCCGGTTCATCCGCGCTGCCAATGCCGAGCGTCTCGAACATCAGGCCCGACACGCCGGGCGGCGACGTGCCGCGCAGCGTGAACGGATTGAATTTATCGAAGCTCGTGCGCCGGTCCGGATTGGCCAGTGTGAGCGTGCCGCCACGCGGCGCATCCGGATTGACGTAATCGAAGTGCGTGAACCCTTTCGGATATTTCGGCTCGCCGTACTGCGCGATGGCGTACTTGGCGTGTGCCTCCGGCGCAAACCACAGGATCGCCGACGCAACGATGCCGACGACGGTCATGGCGAAGCGGGTCGAGAAGCGCGCGCCGGACACGATGGACGCAGCGCACGCGAAGGTCTGGACGACCGGCGCGACGACGGCGCGCATCGACGCCGTTCGTCCGGCAATACGTGAGGCGGCAAACGAGGCCTGCGTCGAGTGTGGATGCCGTGTTGTGCGCGCGTTCATGCGTCTCCTGTATTTGTCGGCGAACCCCCGCCTGCCGGGGCGCGGACGCATCCAGCCCCTCCCCCTGCCGCCGGTCGGAATCTCTCGCGGCCCGTGCTCGCGCAGCTTTGCCGCACGAGACTTGGCGTCACGACCCGACCGCGCGACAATTGTACCGAAAAGCCCGGCGAACACCGCACTGAAAGACACATGCGCGCCGGCCCGGTTCCCCCATCCGCGCCCTGGAGGCCGACGTTGCCCGCAACACGATCCCCCGTGCAAAACCCCAACCGCACCCTGCCCCGCTGGCTCGCGAAATTCTTCTTTCAGTGTGTCGAAGCGGCGCAGCGCCTGATTGCCCGGGGTTCGCTGGTCGGCGACAAACCCATCTTCGACAATGCGCAGTTCCCGTGGGTCGAAGCGATCGAAGCGCAGGCACCGGCCATCGCGCGCGAACTCGAAGCGGTGCTTGCCACGCCGGGCCGTCTGCCCGCGTTCCACGAAATCTCGCCCGACGTTGCCACCATCACGCAGGACCATCAGTGGCAGACCTTCGTGTTTCTCGGCTATGGCATGCGCGCCGAGCGCAATCTTGCACGCTGCCCCGCCACCGCTGCCGCGCTCGACGGCATTCCGGGCCTGCGCACCGCCTTCTTCTCGATCCTCTCGCCAGGCAAGCAGATTCCGCTGCATCGCGGCCCCTACAACGGCGTATTGCGGCTGCATCTTGCGCTGAAGGTGCCGCGCGAGCGGGAGAAGTGCTGGATCGAGGTCGACGGCCAGCGCTATGTGTGGCAGGTCAATCGCGCCGTCATCTTCGACGATGCATACCCGCATCAGGTGCACAACGACACCGACGAGACGCGCGTGGTGCTGTTCGTCGATTTCGAGCGCCCGTGCAAGCCACCCGTTTCCTGGCTCAACCGGCTGCTCCTCGCCTTCGCCCCGCTCACGCCCGAGCTTCAGCAAGCCAAGGCGAATCACGAGAAGTGGGAGCGGGACTATTACTCGGCGCCCAAGTCGGCCGCGGGTGATCCCGCCGGACCCGTCGGCGCGTCTGCGGCACCGTCCGGTGCGAGCGACGCACATCGCGCCGAAACGCTGTCGGACGAGCGGGCTCATCACTGAGCGTCGGCCCATGAAAAACCCCCAAGGGTTGGCGGTGCATCCAACGCTTGGGGGGGGAATTTCAAAACTCGCTGGCGCCTTTTTTGTCTTTTTTGTTTACCGCGCGGCACGCCTATTACGGCTGGCGTGCCGGATGCGCAAGCGGATCGTGCGCGGGCGGCGGCACGAAATTCGCCGCCAGCACGGCCACCAGCGCCGCGGCCGTCATTGCGCCGATGCCCAGCGCGGCGTCGCCGAAGTGCAGGTACGCCAGCTTCATCGATTCGATCACCGCAACGGCCACGACAATGGTAATCATGCTGAGCATGCCGGCGACCGTGGCACGATTGGGGCTGTCCACCGCGAACAGCGACTGGCGATACACCACGCCGTAGCACATGCCCATGCCGAATGCGTGCAACGTCGTGCCCACGAGCAGCGCCGGATATCCCGGCGCGAGAATCGCGGTCCCGATGAGCGAGACGGCCGCGCCGATGAGCATCGCCGCCACACCGGTGGCCAGCACGCGAGCGTTCGACCAGCGACCCACCTGACGCGACAGGAGCAGATTGCCGAGAATCAGCGCCGCGAACACCGGCAACTGCAGCAGCGCATATTGCATCTGCGACATTCCCGCACGCTCGATCAGGAATACCGGGCCGAGCGCAATCCATGTGAGCAGCGGCGTCACCGCCAACCCGGTGAGCACCGCACCGCGCCAAAAGCGCGTGCTCGAGAGCGGCAGCCTGTAACCCTGCCACAACGAGCGGGCGTTGAGCGCGCTGCGATCGTGTCGCGAGAGTTCCGGCATGGTGCGGTACAAGCCGACGAAAGAGACCACGGCGACCAGCGCGATCAGCCAGAAGATGCTGCGCCACGACAGGTACGACACCACGGCGGCGCCCGCGAGCGGGCCGAACATCGGCGAGAGCAGCGAGACATTCGCCATGAGCGCCATGACCCGCACGGCAGTCTTCTCTTCGAATGCTTCATGGACAGTCGGATAACCCACCGTCAGCACGAAACAGCAGCCCATGCCCTGAAGGAAGCGCAGCAGAATGAATTGCGACATGGTCTGCACATAATGCATCGTCACACAGGCCGCGATGAACATGACCAGTCCCGAGAGCAGCACCCGACGCCGCCCGAAGCGATCGGCCAGCGGGCCGAGCAGCCACTGCAGGCTCGCATTGCCGAGCATGGCGGCCGTCAGGGCCAGCGTAATCATGTCCGCCGTCGCACCGAACTCGCGCGTGACGAGCGGCATGCCCGGCATGATCATGTCGTTCGAGACGTAGACGGCAAACTCGAAGAGCACCAGCGACAGGGGAAACCAGAATCGTGAGACAGGCTTGGCGAAGTGAGACACCTCGTTAAGGCTCCTTTGTGCGGCCACGGCTCGTGACAATGGCGCACGTAAAAAGACAACACCCCCGGCGCCTGCGAGGCACCGGGGGTGTCTGTTGCATCGACTATGCCGTATTCGTACGGCTTTCGATGGTTCAGACGTCCAACAGTTCAACCTCGAAGACCAGCGTTGCGTTGGGCGGAATCACACCGCCGGCGCCGCGGGCGCCGTAACCGAGTTGCGGCGGAATGACCAGCTTGCGCTTGCCGCCGACCTTCATGCCCTGAACGCCTTCGTCCCAGCCGCGAATGACCATGCCGCCGCCGAGCACGAAGTCGAACGGTTGGTTACGGTCCTTGCTGGAGTCGAATTTCGTGCCGTCGGTGAGCCATCCCGTGTAGTGCACGGAGACGGTCTTGCCTGCGACGGCTTCGGCGCCTTCGCCCACTTGCAGGTCGTCGTATTCCAGGCCGGAAGAGGTGGTGATGGTCGACATGTTGATCCTCGCTCGAAAGGCGGATGATGGAATGATACCGACGCGCGAGATATCGCCAACGCGCGAACTCGGGAAAGAAAAAACCCCCGGCTCTCCGCGAAGAGCCGGGGGTGTTCCGCCAAGGCGACTTGGCGGAGACGGAGGGATTCGAACCCTCGATCCAGGTTTTGGCCCAGATGCTCCCTTAGCAGGGGAGTGCCTTCGACCTCTCGGCCACGTCTCCCAAACTTGTCGTCACATCAGGGAGGTGATGTAACGAAGGCGTGATATTACCTACTGTTCGCGGTGTCGTCAAACATTATGCGCATGGAAATCCAACTTTTTTTGCGTACGTGTCATGCACTCGACACGTTAGGGGATTTTTCTGCGCATCACCTGACACCACGGCGCGCATTTCGCGCTTCGGGCCGCACACCTCGCACAGATATGCGGCACCGGTCTTCACGACGCCGGATCGCTTATGCCTGATCGAGCTCGAACGCCTTGTGCAGCGCGCGCACTGCGAGCTCCATGTACTTCTCGTCGATCAGCACCGAGATCTTGATTTCCGACGTCGAAATCAACTGGATGTTGATGCCCTCTTCCGACAGCGTGCGGAACGCCTTGCTGGCGATTCCGACGTGCGAGCGCATGCCCACGCCGACGATCGAGACCTTCGAGACCTTCGGGTCACCCACGACTTCCGCCGCACCGATGTGACCCTGCACGTCGTTCTGCAGCAATGCCATGGCGCGCTGATATTCGCCGCGCGGCACCGTGAACGTGAAGTCGGTCTTCCCCTCGACGCTCAGGTTCTGGATGATCATGTCGACATCGATGTTCGCGTCGGCGATCGGGCCGAGGATCTGATAGGCAATGCCCGGGCGATCCGGCACGCCGCGCACGGTGATCTTGGCCTCGTCGCGCTGGAATGCGATACCCGAGATGATGGCCTTTTCCATTTGTTCGTCTTCCTCAAAAGTAATCAGCGTGCCCGAGCGCGCTTCTTCGTCGAGCGCGATCATCGGATCGGTCAGGCTCGAGAGCACACGAGTCTTGACCTGGTACTTGCCGGCAAACTCCACCGAGCGGATCTGCAGCACCTTCGAGCCGAGGCTGGCCATTTCCAGCATCTCTTCGAAAGTGACCTTGTCCAGACGGCGCGCTTCGTCCACCACGCGCGGATCGGTCGTGTACACGCCGTCGACGTCGGTGTAGATCAGGCATTCGTCGGCCTTGAGCGCGGCCGCCACGGCCACGGCCGAGGTGTCGGAGCCGCCGCGACCGAGCGTGGTCACGTTGCCGTTCGGATCGATCCCCTGGAAGCCGGTAATGACCACCACGCGTCCGGCGTCGAGATCGGCCATCACGCTCTTGTCGTCGATTTCCGAAATGCGGGCCTTCGTGAAAGCACTGTCGGTCTTGATCGGTACTTGCCAGCCGGCGTAGCTCACGGCATCGACGCCCGCTTCCTTGAGGGCAATCGCCAGCAGGCCAACGCTCACCTGCTCGCCGGTGGCGGCGATGGCGTCGAGTTCGCGCGGGTCGGGTTGGGCCGAAATCTCCTTGGCCAGACCCAGCAGACGATTGGTCTCGCCGGACATCGCCGACGGCACCACCACCATCTTGTGACCGGCCTTGTGCCACTTGGCCACGCGCTTGGCGACATTCTTGATGCGCTCCACCGAGCCCATCGACGTGCCGCCGTATTTGTGTACGATCAGAGCCATAACATTGCTAACACATTGATTTAAAACCGTTTATGAATCCTGCGCGGATACCCTCGCCGGAGTATCGGTGACGTTTCGATTCGCGAACTTTTGATTATCGCACGAATGTATCGCGCCTGAGGCAGTTCGGCGCAGATTGCACTGCGCACACCGTCGTCGGCCGCACGCGGCGGCAGATTGTGCTGCATTTCGCAGACGTTTCGGAACGAGATGCTTCCGTGGGTGCGGCGCTCACACCTCGTCGCGCCAGGTCATTTGCCAACGGGCGCCCCCCTGCTCGCCCTGCGACGCACCGTCGATACCCAAACGCGGCACGAACAGGATCGCATCGCCCTGCCAGACGATCGGCACGTTGCGCAACCACGCAGCGATGCCGCGACTCTGATACCAGCGCTTCAGCGAACGCGAGTGCCCCCGCGCATGCTCGCGCCACCGCTCGCCGCCCGCTCTCGCCCGCGCGACCAGCGGCGTGGCACGCAACACATGCTCGTCGACTGTTCCGCCGTCCACGGCACCCGGGGTCACGGGCGAAATCTGCGAATTCCGGGCAACCGGCGTGAAGACGATGCTTCCTTTCCACGCGGGCAGGCGCCACTCTCGCTCCCCTGACCAGCGCAACATCACGTCCGGCGCCACGTCGTCGCGACCGGCGGCGTCGTAGACGGCCGTCCACTGCAACGCATCGCGATACAGACGCAACACGGCGTCGCCGTGCGGCAGTTCAAGCGACGCGTCGACATGCGCATCGCGAATCTGGCGAACCCACTCGTCGAGTCGCGCCTCCGGGGGCGTCGCCAGGCCGCGGCGCGCCGCCCAGAACCGCAACAGGTTGGCAAGCCTTGCGGCATCGAGCGACTGCAACCGGCTGCGCTGCAATCGTTCCCGCCCGTCCCCATGCGCATCGCACGGCACGCAGGCCGTGTCGAAGTCGAGTTGCGCCAGCTGGTCGAGCAGTGTTTGGGCTTGCGCCGCGTGGCGCGCGAATCGCGCAAGCGTCTCGCGATACGCGGGCACATGCCGTGCGATGGCGGGCATGACATCGTGGCGAAGCGCGTTGCGCAAATACTGGCGATCCTCGTTCGACGGATCCTCGACCCAGGACAATGAGCGCGCCTTCGCGTACGCATGCATCGTCTCGCGCGAGACATCGAGCAAAGGGCGCAGCAAACGCGTGCGGGTCGCCTCGCGTGCGGCGCCCGGCAACGACCCTTCCACGGCCATCGCCGCCACCCCCGGCAAACCGGCGCCGCGCAGCATCTGCAACAGGACGGTTTCCGCCTGATCATTCGCGTGGTGCGCCGTGAGCAGTGCGTCGATGTCGTGCTCGCGGCAACTCGCCGCAAGCGCCTCGTAACGCAAGGCGCGTGCCGCACCTTCGGTGCCCTGACGGGCGTCTCGCGGCACGTCGACCCGATGCGATGCGAAAGCGAAGCCGCGCATACGCGCCTCGCGCTCGCATATCGCAAGCCAATCGTCAGCGTGAGGAGACAATCCGTGATGAATGTGGACGGCCAGCGGCTGGGCTACCGCGTCGCCGGCCTGACGTCTCGCGTGGACCCAACGGGCGAGCGCGTCGAGCAACACCATCGAGTCCAGCCCGCCGCTCAGGGCCAGCGCGAGACGCGGCGTGCCGGGCGTGCCGGGCGTGGCGAGCGCCATGCGCAACGCGACGTCCACATGTGCAACTGCCGCGTCGCATCGGGGGGATGCGAACGCGGCAGTGGATGAATCGTGATGTGGCATCGGATTCGGCGTCATCGCCACCAAGGGCGACGACGCATCGGCCATCGAATTACTTCGCGCCGGCTTCCTTGAATTTGCCATAAGTCATCAGGCGCTCGAAGCGGCGCTCGAGCAACTCCTTGTGGCTCATGCCCTGGAACTGACGCAGCGAATCGGCCAGTGCGCGCTTGAGCATGCCGGCCATGCCGAGCGGATCGCGATGCGCGCCGCCCAGCGGCTCATTGATGATCTTGTCGATCAGGCCAAGCGCCTTCAGGCGGTGCGCCGTCAGGCCCAGGGCTTCCGCGGCCTCGGGCGCCTTGGCGGCACTCTTCCACAGGATGGATGCGCAACCTTCGGGCGAGATGACCGAGTAGGTCGAGAACTGCAACATCATGACCGTATCGGCGACGGCCACGGCCAACGCACCGCCCGAACCGCCCTCGCCGATGATCGTGGTGATGATCGGCGTCTTGAGTTCGGTCATCACGTACAGGTTGCGACCGATGGCCTCCGACTGACCACGCTCTTCGGCGTCGATGCCCGGATAGGCCCCCGGCGTATCGACGAACGTGAAGATCGGCAGGCCGAACTTCTCGGCGAGCTTCATCAGGCGCATGGCCTTGCGATAGCCCTCCGGTCGCGGCATGCCGAAATTGCGCATGGCGCGCTCCTTCGTGTCGCGCCCCTTCTGGTGACCAATCACCATGCATGCCTGACCGTTGAAACGCGCCATGCCGCCCACGATCGCGTGATCGTCCGAGAACGCCCGGTCGCCATGCAGTTCGTGGAAGTCGGTAAAGATGTCGCGAATGTAGTCAAGCGTGTACGGACGCTGCGGGTGACGCGAAATTTGCGAAACCTGCCACGGCGACAGGTTCGTATAGATGTCTTTGGTGAGCTGCTGGCTCTTCTTGGAGAGGCGCTCGATCTCTTCGGAAATATCGACGGCGGAGTCGTCTTGCACGAAGCGCAGCTCTTCAATCTTCGCTTCGAGCTCGGCGATCGGCTGTTCAAAATCCAAAAAGGTGTTCTTCATCAGGTTTCCCCGGAAATGCGGCAGCGTATTGTACCGCCGGCAACGTCTACCCGGTCGACATAGACAACTTTCATCGACTCGCAACTCACAATAGACGTCAATAATGGCTGGATGAAACGGAATGGACGCGGATTATACGTCCTGGGCAAAACAATCAGTATTCGACCGGCACCGGTTCGAGACTTCGCCACATGTACCACGTGGCGACGGAGCGCCACGGCTCCCAGTTGGCGGCCACTTCACGCGCTTCGCTGCGCGTGACGGGTTCGCCGCTGAAATAGTTGACGCTGATGGCATTGATCAGCCCCACGTCGTCGAGCGGAAGCACATCGGGACGCATGAGGTTGAACATCAGAAACATCTCCGCCGTCCAGCGGCCGATGCCGCGAATGCCGGTCAATTCGGCGATAACGGCCTCGTCTTCCATGCTCGCCCAGGCGTCGACGTGCAGCGCGCCCGATTTGAAATGCGTGGCCAGGTCGAGGATGTATTCGGCCTTGCGGCGCGACAGCCCGCACCCGGCAAGCGCGTCATGACCGGCCTTCATGAACTGCGCCGGGGTGAGCTTCGGACAGACCGCCACCACGCGATCCCACACGGACTGTGCGGCCTTCACGGAAATCTGCTGACCGACAATGGAGCGCGCCAGCGTGACGAACGGCTCGCCGCGCCCGGTCAGATGCGCAGGGCCAAACTGCGGAATCAATTTCTTGAGAATGCGGTCGCGCCGCATCAGATCGGCGCACGCCTGATCCCAGAAGTCGGGGCGCGTTGCGCCCGGCGCGACCGGCAGCGGCACCACGCCCGTCACCGCCTCCTCGACGACATCGTGCTCGATGCGTTCGATCTCCGGCGTGACGATGCGCGTTTCACCGTCGCGCTTCGCGATGACTCGGCGCGCGGTAGCCGCGCCGGCCGCCGCACCCGAGGCCCCGGATGACGCAGGCGCCGTGCGGGACGACTTCGACGCCACTTTCGATGCGACCTTCCGAGGTGTATTCGCACCCGTCTTCGTCGGCGCCTTGACGGACTCCCTGGCCGACACCTTCGCAGGTGTCTTGGCCGGCACCTTCGCTGCCGGCCTCGGCGCTGCCTTCCGGGCGTCCTTGCGCGCGACCTTCGGGGAGACTTGCGGCGCCGCCGAGCGCGCACTGCCGGCCTTGGTCGCCGTGGCGGTCTTTCCCCCGGCCTTGGCCACGGTCGTCTTGCTGTCGGACTTGGTCACGCCCTTGGCGGGCGCAGGTCGCACCGACGCCGCCCTGGCGGGCTTCGTTGCGCCCCTGGCGGGAGATTGGATCGCGGTCTTCGCGGCCACGGATTTACGAGTCACCATGAGTTTTGTCTCGATGCGCCGCGCTCAGGCACGACGCCATTCGGTGGCGCCTCCCGGACGATCTTCCAGCACGATACCTTCGGACAGCAGCTCCGCACGAATACGATCGGCCTCGGCGAAATTGCGATCGCGCTTGGCCTGCGCACGTGCCTCGATGCGCGCCTCGACGGAAGCTCGCAGCGTATCGCCGTCACCGGCCGATTCCGCCCCCGTCGCCCCTTGCAGGAACGACTGCGGATCGCGCCCGAGCAGCCCCAGCGTGGCCGCCAGCCCCTGGAGCTGGCGCACCAGCACGGGATCGCGCTGTCGGTTGATTTCGCCGGCGAGTTCAAAGAGGACGGCGATGGCCACCGGCGTGTTGAAGTCGTCGTTCATGGCCGCGGCGAAACGCTGTGCGAATGCCTCGTTCCAATCCAGCGGCGCGCCGTCGCCCACGGCGTCCTTGAGCGCCGTGTACAACCGCGTGAGACCGCTACGCGCGTCATCGAGATGCGCGTCGCTGTAATTGAGCGGGCTGCGATACTGGGCGCGAAGAATGAAGAAGCGCACGACTTCCGCGTCGAACTTCTCGAGCACCTCGCGGATCGTGAAGAAATTGCCCAGCGACTTGGACATCTTCTCGTTGTCCACGCGCACGAAGCCGTTGTGCAGCCAGTAATTCACGAACGTCTCGCCCGTCGCCCCCTCGCTCTGCGCGATTTCATTCTCGTGGTGCGGGAACTGCAGGTCGGCACCGCCGCCATGAATGTCGAAGTGATTGCCCAGCAGCTGGCAGCTCATCGCCGAGCATTCGATATGCCAGCCGGGACGGCCCTCGCCCCACGGCGACGCCCACTTGGACTCCTCGGGCTCGGTATCCTTCGCGCGCTTCCACAGCACGAAATCGAGCGGATCCTGCTTCGACGCATTGGCCGCCACGCGCTCGCCCGCACGCAGGTCCTCGATCGACTTGCCGGACAGCTGTCCGTAGCCGGCGAACTTGCGAACCGCATAGTTCACGTCGCCGTCGTCGGCCTGATAGGCGTACCCGTTGCGCTGCAGCGCGCCGATCATGTCCACCATCCGGGGAATGAAGTCGGTCGCACGCGGTTCGTGATCGGGACGCTGCACACCGAGCGCGTCGGCGTCTTCATGCATGGCGGCAATGAACCGCGTGGTGAGTTCGCGCAGCGTCTCGCCGTTCTCGACGGCGCGCTTGATGATCTTGTCGTCGATGTCGGTGATGTTGCGCACATAGGTCACCCGATACCCGAGCGTGCGCAGCCAGCGCTGCACCATGTCGAACACCACCATCACGCGCGCATGACCGACGTGACAGTAGTCGTACACCGTCATGCCGCAGACATACATGCGGACTTCGCCGGGAACAAGAGGTACGAACGGCTGTTTGTCTCGCGCGAGCGAGTTGTAGACGCGGAGTGAATCCATAGATAAGCGCTTGACCATCGTCGCAGCGGGCGCCAGCAGCGCCGGACGCTGCGACGATGTCGGGCGCATCGCCACATGCCGTGACGGGAGCGACATCGCGAGGCGGGCTGCGCGCCGTGCGGTAGAAAAAACGAACCTGCGAACCGAATCCGCCACCACTTCACGAAAGACCGGGAGAAATGGCGCGGGACGAGCGCAGGTGTTTTGTTAGAATGCGGCCGAGTATAGCATCTCTTGCGCACCTCTCAGGTATCCCAAGCACCCACTATGACGCAACGAAGCCGGTCACTTTTGCCCCCTGCAACGCGCCTTCTCTCCCGCCTTCGCCCGGCCGCGGCCATCGCGCGAAGCCCCCGTGCCCTCACGCTCGCGGGCGCCACCCTGGGTCTGGCGGGCGTGCTGTTCGCGCTGCCCGCCGGTGCGCAGGCCATCATCGATCCGCCGCCGCCCGCGCCGCTGCAAACCCCGCAGCAGGCCAGCGAGTCGGCCATCAACAAGCTGGTCGACGCCGGCAAGTTCAACGACGCCCTGACCAGGATCGACGAACATCTGAAGCAGTACCCGCGCGACGCGCAGGTGCGCTTCACGCGCGGTCGTGTGCTCATGGAAATGGGCCGTAACGCGGAAGCCATCGACGACTTCACCGCACTCACCCAGGATTTCCCGGAACTGCCCGAGCCATACAACAATCTCGCGGCGCTGTACGCGCAGGCAGGCGAGTACGACAAGGCGCGCGCCGCCCTGGAAAACGCGATCCGCAATAATCCAGGCTTCGCCGTGGCGTACGCCAACCTGGGCGACATCTACGCCAAGCTTGCGCAACAGGCTTATCAGAAATCGCTCAGGCTCGCGCCCACGGCGCGCGTGTCGAACCGCGAGAAGCTGCTCTCGGACATGCTTGCCCCACAACGCGCCAAGCCGGTCAGCCAGGCACCCGCGCCGGCGAAATCGGGCGAGGCCGGCGCACTCAAAAACATCGGCAAGTCGGGAAATTGAGAACCCGGCGCCCGCCTGCGAATCGAATCGAACTCGATCGCCCCTTCCTCGCAACGGAGACACTCATGTCCTTTCCGAATCGCCTGCGTCGCGCGCTGCTCGGCAGCGCCGGCACCTTCATCGTCGCCGCCGCCCTGTCGGGTGCGAGCGTGAGCGCGATGGCACAGAATGTGCAACCGCAGGTACTGTTCAAGACATCGGCCGGCAATTTCGTGGTCGAAGTCAATCCGAAGGCCGCTCCGAAGACTGTCGACAACTTCCTGCAATACGTCAACAGCGGCTTCTACAACGGCACGATCTTTCACCGCGTGATCAACAACTTCATGATCCAGGGCGGCGGCTTCACGCCCGACATGCAGCAAAAGCCCACGCGCGCGCCCGTGCCGATCGAATCGAAGAACGGCCTGAAGAATCTGACGGGCACCATCGCCATGGCGCGCACGTCCGATCCGAATTCCGCGACCGCGCAATTCTTCATCAATGTGAAGGATAATGCGTCATTGGATTACCCGAACCCCGACGGATATGGCTATACCGTATTCGGCAAAGTGGTGTCCGGCATGGATACCGTCGAGAAAATCAAGGGTGTTGCCACGACCCGCAGTGGCATGTACGCAGACGTGCCGGCCACGCCGGTCGTGATCGAATCGGCCAGCGTGGTCAAGCGCTGAAATCCTCCGGCCCACAGGGACCATTTCTTCAGAAGGAAAGCATCATGGTTGAACTGCAAACGAATCACGGCGTCATCCGCATCGAACTGGACGCCGCCAAGGCGCCGAAGACGGTCGAGAACTTCCTGAACTACGTCAAGAAGGGCTTCTACGACAACACGGTGTTCCACCGCGTAATCAACGGCTTCATGATCCAGGGCGGCGGCTTCGAACCGGGCATGAAGCAAAAGCAGACGGACGCCCCGATCGAGAACGAAGCCAACAACGGCCTGAAGAACGACAAGTACACGCTGGCCATGGCCCGCACGAACGATCCGCACTCGGCCACGGCGCAGTTCTTCATCGACGTGAATGACAACGACTTCCTGAACCACAGCTCGCCCACGCCGCAAGGCTGGGGCTACGCCGTGTTCGGCAAGGTCGTCCAAGGCCAGGAGATCGTCGACCAGATCAAGGGCGTGCAGACCGGATCGAAGGGCTTTCACCAGGACGTGCCGGTCGAGGACGTCATCATCGAGAAAGCAGTGATCGTCGCGTAAGCCACCTGCCGACTGCGACAATCGATGCCCGTATCGACTGCGCGGTGCCCGCAATGCCCTGTGACACCTCGGGGCGACGGGCCCGCGCTTTTCATTTCCGATCTTCACCTCTCGCCGGCGCTGCCGCGTACGGTGCAAGTCTTCGAGGACTTCCTGCGCGGCCCCGCGCGCGAAGCGTCCGTGCTTTTCATTCTCGGCGATCTGTTCGAATACTGGATCGGCGACGACATGCTCGGCGCCGACCTGCCACCCCGCCTCGCCCCCCCTGCCCCTGAAGTGTCCGGCCCCGAACCCCTGGGTGCGTTCGCCCGTCGCATGACGGCGGCCATGGCGGAATTGTCGGCAAGCGGTGTGCCCATCGCCGTGATGCGCGGCAACCGCGATTTCCTGCTCGGCGCGCGATTCGCCCGTGCCGCCGGTGCGGTAATGCTCGACGATCCGTGCGTCTTTTCGTTTCTGGGTCAGGCGCTCGTGCTCAGTCACGGCGACCAGTTGTGCACCGATGACGTTGGGTATCAGCGCTTTCGCCGCATTGCCCACTCGCCGCTCGGCAAGCGCTTTTTCCTGAGCCTGCCGCTGCGCCTGCGCATGGCGATCGCGGAGCGCGTGCGGCGGCGTAGCGCCGCCAAGGGTGCGCACCGCATGGGTTACGCGGACGCCAACGCCCACGCCATCGAGAAGGCCGAGGACCGCCTGAAGTTCAAGGACGCG
>OFTX01000392.1_pt1 | contig 24492 bp, 19 predicted proteins | sample 1775051 | NCBI WGS metagenome assembly OFTX01 (sample SAMN08195772, study PRJEB24354) | sludge metagenome | isolation source: sludge from phenol fed wastewater aerobic bioreactor A | place: India: Nagpur | collected 2016-09-15
CGGCGGGGCAAGTCGGCGGGTGGTTCGGCGGGATCGCCCTTCCATACCTTGCCGTCACGGTACTCGCCGCGACCAGTTTCCAGATGGGACTGCTCGGCACCCTGCAGGGTCTGGGCTTCCTGCTGATCGGCCTGCCGGCGGGCGCGCTGGTCGACCGGTGGCGCAAGCGGACCGTGATGCTCTCGGTGGACCTCGGCCGCGCGATCCTGCTCCTCTCGATCACCGCGGCGTGGTGGCTGGGCTGGCTCACCTTCGCGCAGCTCGCCGTCGTGGCCACGGCGGTGGGGGTGCTGACGGTGTTCTTCGACGTCTCCTACCAGTCGTACCTGCCGTTCCTCGTCGGGCATCGCCACGTCGTCGAAGGCAACGCGAAACTGCAAGCGAGCCAATCGGTGTCGCAAGCGGCAGGGCCAGCGCTCGGCGGCGTCGCCATCAAGTACCTGGGTGCCGCCGACGTGGTCGCCGTCAACGGCCTCGGGTACCTGGCGTCCGCCACCGCGCTCTGGCGGATCCGGTACCGCGAGACGCCGCCCGCGCGCGAGACCCGCCGTCCGCTGCGCATCGAGATCGCCGAGGGCCTGGCCTTCGTGCTCCGCCACCCGCTGCTGCGCCGCCTTCTCGCCTGCACCGGCATCGGCAACCTCACCGGCAGCGCCGCGAATGCGCTCACCATGCTGTACATGGTGCGGGAATTGCACCTGTCGGCGGTCACCATCGGATTGATCGAAGCCGTCGGCGCCGTCGGCGGGTTCTGCGGGGCGCTCATCGTCACGCCGATCACCCGGTGGCTCGGAGAGGGCGCGACGATCATCGTCACCGCCGCGGTCTTCGCACCGATGCCGTTCGTCTTCCCGCTCGCCTCCGTGCTGCCCGCGGTGCCGACGCTCATCGTCGGCCAGATCGGTTTCATGGCCATGGTTGTCGCCTACAACATCGCGACGGTGAGCTTCCGGCAGCGGCTGTGTCCGCCGACCATGCTCGGCCGCATGAATGCCTCGGCGCGCTTCATCGTCTGGGGCACCATCCCCATCGGCGCCTTCGTCGGCGGCGTCCTGGGCAGTCACGTCGGCGTGCTGGCCACGTTGTGGATTGCGGCGACGGCGGGGTTGCTCTCGGTGCTGCCGGTGGCGAGCGTGCGTCTGTGGCGCCTGCGTGAGTTGCCGAGCCACGATTCGGCTGGGTCCGCGCACGGAGATGACGACGTTCCCGCCCCCACGTCATCCTGACCGCCGCAGCCATAGGGGCGTGCGGGGTGCTCCGCCCGGCCGCGCGGCAGTTGATCGCGAGTCTGTCGTAGCGGGTGGCGAGTCCGCGCCACCGCTTGACGAGAGCGGAGCGATAGAATCAGACCGATGGTTCGACCGATGGTCTGAAAGAAGGCGGATATGAAGATTCTGATCGTCGGCGCGGGGATCGCCGGTCCAACGCTCGCGTACTGGCTGCTGCGGTCCGGGCATGAGCCGACGCTCGTGGAGCGGGCACCCGCGCTCCGTGAGGGTGGTTACCTCGTGGACTTCTGGGGTGCCGGTTTCGAGGTCGCAGAGCGGATGGGGTTGGTGCCACGGCTCATCGCCGACGGCTATCGCGTGCGTGAGATGCGGGAGGTATCGAACAGCGGAAAACGGATCGCGCACCTGAACCCGCTGCGCGTGATCGACGGGGCCGCTGCCGGACGTTACGTCAGCATCGCCCGATCGGATCTCGCCCGGGCGATCTACGACTCCCTCGACGGCCAGGTGGAGACGATCTTCGGTGACACAGTCGACGAGATCACCGAGACGGAGGACCACGCCGCTGTCAGGTTCGCGAGCGGCGCTGCACGCGAGTTCGACCTCGTCATCGGCGCGGACGGCTTGCACTCACGGGTGCGGTCTCTCGCGTTCGGGCCCGAAGCGGACTTCGAACGTTACCTCGGCATCACTGTCGCTGCGTTCAATCTGGATGGCTACCAGCCACGCGACGAACTCGTCGCCGTGACCCGCACCCAGGTGGGCATGCAGGCGCTGCGGCTGGCCCTTCGGGACGGTTCCACCATGTTCTGCTTCATGTTCCGCCACGATGGCCAGTTGCCACCGGACGACGTTGCCGCGCAACAGGCGATACTGCACGAACGGCTCCGCGCTGCCGGGTGGGAGGTTCCGCGCATCCTCGACCAGCTTCCGCATGCACGCACGTTCTACATGGACCGGGCGAGCCAGATCCGGATGCCCACCTGGTCACAGGGCCGCGTCGCGCTCGTCGGCGACGCAGCTGCCTGTCCGTCTCTCCTCGCCGGACAGGGATCCGCTCTGGCGATGGTCGAGGCATACATTCTGGCAGCGGCGCTGCACGAGGCCGGCAACGACTACACGACCGCCTTCCACCAGTATCAGAGCCGGCTGGGGCAGCTCGTGCGGGCGAAGCAGGACGCAGCGATCGGGCTCGGCGCCGCCTTCGCTCCCCGAAACCGCATGCAACTGCTGCTTCGCAACACCGTCATCGGGCTTATGGGGATTCCTATCGTCGCACGCCTCGCGGTCGGACGAAGCCTGCGCGATCCGATCCACCTCCCGCCACCGGCGACCGATTGAATGGTCTGCATGGCCCGCCCACGCTTCCAGCAACTATCAGCCGAACAGCGCGACGCTATCCTCGACGCCGCACTCGATGAGTTCTCCGCCCACGGGTTCGCCGACGCGTCCATCAACCGCATCATCGCCACCGCCGGGATCTCCAAAGGAGCGATGTATTACTACTTCGACAGCAAGGAAGACCTCTATGCAGACGTCCTCCGCAGACAGGTCGAACGACTCTTCCGGGATGGCCCGATCCCTGTTCCAGACGCCTCAGACGTCGACGACTTCTGGCGCATCCTCGAGGGGCACTATCTACGGTTGATGCGGCTCCTCATCGCCACACCCCAGACCGCTGCGCTCCTGCGGGACTGGCTCACCGGTGCGGCATCCCCGGCCCTACGCAAGGCACAACGCGAGGCCGAGCAAACCGCACTCCCATGGCTCGTACAGACCGTTGTCGTCGGACAACAGCTCGGGGCGATACGCACCGACCTGCCACCCGCCTTCCTGATCGCGGTTGCCCTCGGCATGGGGCAGGCGATGGACACCTGGCTCATCACACAACCCCTCACTGAGGCCGAACTCGGCGAAACCGTCCACGTGCTCATCGGCATGATGCGCCGGGCACTTACCGAATAGTCACGATTCCGGCTCGGCCGAACCTAGGCCGCTAATGACCGACGCGTGGCCTCGGGTAGTACGTGCGCACATTGTCGACGGCCGGGTGCTTTGTGCCGAGCGGCCCGGCCGCGGCCGCGGTCAAGAAGTTGGTCGTGATCCGCGTGACGATATCGCTGGTCGCACCGTCGATCTTCGCCGGGCAGCGCCGGGCGATCGCGCAGTTCCAGTAGTAGGCGCCGATATCCAGCACGCCGGCCCTGGACGGCGCCGTGTAGTACGTGCTGTCCTGGAACGTCGGCCGGTGAGTGCAGATGACGGGGCTGTGGAAGAGCACGGTAAGCGGGCGCGGCACCGGCCGGCCGATATTGATCCCGTCGAATTCCTGGCCTACCACCCCCGGCAGTTTCGTGCCGGCGTTCACACCGGTGCCTGCGAACAGCCAGTTCGTCGGGTCGGCCACGACCATGGGGTAGTAGACGTTGGACGCGCAGCGGTAGTCGGCGCCGGTCAACGAGCTCTCCGGATTGTTCGACGGGGCCTCGCGCCACTGCGTCGTCACCAGCGACGGCGTCTTGATCGGATCGGTGGCGTCCTTGTAGTTGATCTCCAACCGGTTCGCGCCGGTCGCCGTGGCGGCGAAGCGGATCTTGCGATAGACCTCGTTGCTGCCGAAGAACGCCAGGTTCACGCCGTGATCCCGTGCCGTGGTGAGGGTTTCGCGCATGGTCGGGGAGTAGTACTCGTCGTGTCCCACGGAGATGATGGCGCGCGCGTGGAGGAATGCGGCCGGGAGGCGCTGCAGGTCGACGTCGCTCGCGTAGCCGAGCGGGATGCCGAGCTTCTCGGCGAGTGCCACGAACGGGAGCTCGTACGGGATGAAGTCCGCGGCACCGGTTCTCGCGTCATAGGGCCGGTCGAACGGCACCGCTCGGGACCGGTTCTTGAAGCTATGGTGCGGCCCGTCATACAGCGAGTACCCGCCCCACGAGTTGTAGGCCTGCCAGGTGGTGTCCGGCATCACGAGCACGGTGCGGCCGGCGAACGATGGCGACCGCATCACCAGCGGCATGAAGGTACGCGCCGTGCGACTGCCGCCGTCGATGCGCAGCAGGTACACCCCCGGGTCCCAGCCCTTGGTCGCCATCATCATGGACGTCTTCCACGGGGCGGTCGGCGTGTTCGTCGCCCCGACGATCCGGACACGCTTCTGCACCCGCCCCGGTTGCCAGGCGGACGTCCACACGAGGCATGCCTGCGCGTGACCGTAGTAACCCATGCGGTAGGCCTGGATCCGGTATCGCGCCGCGCTCGCCGAGATGTACAGGCCGACATCCGTTCCCGGCACGGCACTGTCGATCGACGTGTAACCCTCCACCGTCGGCCGTCGCGACGCGACAACCTCGTTCCAATCGGTCGACGGCCGCGCGCAGGGCAGCGACCTGGACCCCCCTACCGGTGTCCGCGCCGGCACAGCCGACCTCGATGTCGCCGGGCGGGAACCCGGCCGCATGCCTCGCGGCCCGGCCGATCCGGCGGGCGCAGCACCGAGGTGCGCACCGGTTGTCGCCGCCGCTGAAGGAATCGCGACGGCCGAGAGTTGTGCGTTCGCAAGGCGATTGCCTCCGCCGCCCCCGTGTGCGTCGGCGGCGGGCGCGGGGCTGCATCCGGCGAGCAACGTCGCGGTCGCGATCACGGCCGCGACCGCCGCGGCGAGTATGACGCTGCTTCTCACATCGGCTCCCTCTCGCCCGGCGATGCCGCGGGCCGTTCGGCGCGGTACCCGGGATCGCGCGGCGGGCGCGAGGCTCCGGTGCGGCATGATCACCGCACCGATCAGACGCGCGATGCGCCCGGTGGTTGCGTGGGTAGCGAAAGAGTTTTTCGGGTGCCCGCGATGCGGCAGAGTGTCGCGATATCGGTGACGTGGCAACGGATGTCGGAGCGTGGCGAGGATCGTCAGGGGACTGCGGCCGAGCGCCTGTGGCGCCACCGCGGCCTGGAACCCCTGGCGCACGAAGGGACCGTCAGCCGAGTTGCCTCGGTAGTACTCGCGCAAGTGGCATTCGCGCCGCGCGGCGAATCAAGATGGCTTCCGGCGGGTCCGCTCACTGGACAATCCGGAGTGGAATCGGGGGAGCCGCTGGTGGGTGATTCTTCCTTTATTGATCGGCGGAGTTGTTATAGCTTGCTGCGCCGTTGGGGGCGTTGGGTTAGCAGCATCAGCTTCTCCGCCGACCTCATCACACGCCGATGTCACGACAGGCTCACAGGGTTCCTCATCGGCTAGTTCGTCTGAGCCTTCGTTTAGCGAGAGTCGCCATGCCTATCCGGTCAACGAACGCGGACGGAGCTTTGGCCCCGAAATCTATGCCCGGACACCGGATGAGGCGCCTGACCTAATCCTCGCCGTCGGAACCAACGGGGCTGAGGGATACGTTCTGCGAAGCGATCTTCGTGGCCCCCAGCCGAAGTCTTTGGATGACGTCGCCGCAATCAATGCTCAGGCCGCTCAGGGCAGAGACATGCCTCTGTATGCGGAAGACGGTAAGACCGTCATCGGCGAGTTTCATATTGAGGCGGGGTTGTCGCGATGAGTAGCTCATACTGGAAAAGCAAGACGCGGCCTGTGGTTGCTATCGTTGGGATGGTTACTGCGAGGATGCTCTCCTTGGTCTCACCAGCAGCAGCGGACGTGAGCCCCTGGAACTACTACGGGCCGATCTCGGGCTACAATTAGGAAAACCGATCCAATGTTCACCTCGACGGTTCCCAGATGTACTTCGAGGCTCGAGTCTCGAACTCGAATGGCGTCCTGGTGCCGATCGGCTACATGGGCGCGCAGATCAGCCTTTACAAAGTTTCCGGCGGAGCGCTCTGTTCATCAACGACGATGACATATAATTCATACCAAAACTATGACTGGCTGAGGTACGCTGACGCCCAGTGTGGGCACGGTATTTACTACTACGCTCGGGGCTCAACAGCCGCGTACAACGGCACTCTTTACGCGTACTACTACACCGCTGCCACACCAGCACTGTACTTCCCCTAGGGCTAACAATCTGTCGCTGTCCTGAGTTGACGGCGTCACGCGCTTGGCCCTATGCGGCGCAAACGTCGCGACCGGGTATGAACATGATCGGCTTGGATCTGCGGAGGGGTGTGGGCGAGAGCGGCGTCATATCAGGGAGCGTCATACCCGAAAAGCAGCGGGCCGCGGCACCGGAGGAATCCCGGCGACGCGGCCCGCGTGATCATCAGATCGATTCAGATCAGGCCCATCGCCAACATGGCATTGGCGACCTGGGTGAAGCCGGAGATGTTGGCGCCGAGCACGTAATTGCCGGGTTCGCCGTACTGCTCCGAGGTGTCTGCGCAGCGCACGTGGATGCCGCGCATGATGTCGGCCAGCCGATCCTCGGTGTAGTCGAAGCTCCACGAGTCGCGCGAGGCGTTCTGCTGCATCTCCAGTGCTGAGGTCGCGACACCGCCGGCGTTGGCCGCCTTGCCCGGCCCGAAGAGCACCTTGGCCTCGTCGAACGCGTGCGCCGCCTCCGGGGTCGACGGCATGTTCGCGCCCTCCGCCACCGCGATCACACCGTTCTCGATCAGCAGCTTCGCGTCATGGCCGTTGAGCTCGTTCTGCGTCGCGCAGGGCAGCGCGATGTCGATCTTGGTCTCCGCGGCGATGGTCCACAGGTTGTCGCCGGCGCGGTAGACCGATGCCGATCCGCGGCGCGCCGCGTAGTCCGCGACCCGCCCGCGCTCGTCCTCCTTGATGTGCCGCAGCAGCTCGAAGTCGAGCCCGCCCGCGTCGTACACCACGCCGGAGGAGTCGGAGCATGCGACGACGTCCGCGCCCAGCTCCTGCGCCTTCTTGATCGCGTACAGCGCGACGTTGCCGGATCCGGAGACGAGGACCTTCTTGTCGGCGAAGCTCTCGCGACGGGTGGCCAGCATCTCCTGCGCGAAGTAGACGAGCCCGTAGCCGGTCGCCTCGGTGCGTACCAGCGAGCCGCCGATGCCCAGGCCCTTGCCGGTGAGTACCCCGGACTCGTACCGGTTGGTGATCCGCTTGTATTGACCGAAGAGATAACCGATCTCTCGTCCGCCGACACCGATATCGCCCGCCGGGACGTCGGTGTACTCGCCGAGATGCCGGTAAAGCTCCGTCATGAAGGACTGGCAGAAGCGCATCACCTCGCCGTCCGACTTACCCTTCGGGTCGAAGTCGGACCCGCCCTTGCCGCCGCCGATCGGCATGCCGGTCAGCGCGTTCTTGAAGATCTGTTCGAACCCGAGGAACTTCACTGTGCCGAGCGTGACGGTCGGGTGGAACCGCAGGCCCCCCTTGTACGGGCCAAGCGCCGAGTTGAACTCGACCCTAAATCCCCGGTTGATGCGCACACGTCCCTTGTCGTCCACCCACGGCACCCGGAAGATGATCTGCCGCTCCGGCTCGCACAGCCGCTCGAGGATCGACGCCTCCGCGTACTCCGGCTTCTTGGCGATCACCCGACCGATCGATTCGAACACCTCGCGCGCGGCCTGGTGGAACTCCGGCTCGCTGATATTGCGACGCACGACCTGGTCGTAGATCTTCTGGATGCGTGGTTCGAGTTCGGGCATGGTGGGGCCTTTCGGTTCGGGCTGAGGGCTCAGACGCTACCGAATCGATCAAGCACCGTCACGCGTGCGATGTCCGAATCCTGCTATTGCTCGCCGATGTGCGATGCTGAGACGATGCGGGCCTTCACCGACGCGGATCGCGTGGCTATGCGCGATCGCGTGTTCGCCGAGCGCTACCGGCACGCCTCGGACCACGACGGCCGGTATGACGGTTACTTCGTCACGGGCATGCCGATGTCCGAAACCTTCTGCCGACCGGGATGCGCGGTGCGCACGCCGCGGCCGTCGCAGGTGGCGTTCTATCCCGTTCCGGCCGCGGCACATGCCGCCGGGCTGAAGCCGTGCCCTCGATGCCGACCGGATATGACGTATTCCGCGCCCGAACCGGCGTCGGGCGATGCGTTGGGCAGCCGGGCGCTTCGGCTCATCGCGGACGGTGAGATCGACCGGACGGGGGTGGGCGGTCTGGCTCGGCGACTCGGGGTCACCCCCCGGCACGTGCTGCGCGCGGTGGAGTCAGTTGCCGGATGCGGGCCGCTCGATGTGGCCCGCACACTGCGGGCGCACCTGGCCATGCTGCTGCTGGCATCGACGACGATCCCGATGCAGGACGTCGCCGCCGCGGCCGGATTCACCAGCGTCCGGCAGTTCAATGCGACGATGCAGCGCTTCTATGGGACGACGCCCGGCGCGCTTCGCTCCAGGGGCCGCCGTGCGGAACCGTCCATCCGCGAAGCGGGCCCGCTGATCCTGCGCTGCACCCTCCCCGCGCGCCCGCCGTTCGATGCCGCGGCGCTCTTCCGGTTCTTCGCCGAGCGCGCCCTTCCGGACGTCGAGGAGTTCGGCGAGACCTGGTATGCCCGAACGGTTCGGCTGCCGCGCGCGGCCGGGCACCTGCGCGTCGACGTCGATGCCCGCGGGCGGATCATGGCGAAGCTCAGCGTCCTCGACCCCCGCGACCGCGCGCCCCTGGTTTTCCGTGTGCGGCGCCTGCTCGATCTGGATGCCGACCCCGCGCGCATTTCCCATGCACTCGGCCAGGATTCGCTGCTGTCGCCGCTGGTGGCGGAGCATCCGGGCATGCGGGTGCCCGGGGCCGTGAATCTGGATGAGGCGCTGATCCGCGGCGTCGTCGAAGCGCAGGTACCGATGCGGACGGCGCGCACCATGCTCGGCGGGCTGGTGCACGCACTTGGCGACCCGACCCCGTGGGGGCTGCTGTTCCCGACGCCGCAGCGCATCGCCGCCGACGGGCGCGCCGTGTTGCGCGGCCCGGCCGGCCTGGTCGACGGTGTTGTCCGCCTGTCCGAGGCATTGACCGCGGACCCGCTCGTCGCCCATTGGGGCATGCGCCGCACCGACCTCGAAGCGCTGCTGGTCGGTGTCGCGGGCCTGAGCCCGCTGGCGGCCGAGGGCGTCATCCTGCGTGCGCTGGGGGACCGTGATGTGCTTGCGGCGGCCGATGCCGACGTCCGTCGCGGCGCCGCCGGGTGTGGCCTTCCCGAGCAGACGGCGGCCCTGCTCGGCCACGGGGTGCGCTGGGCACCCTGGCGGAGCTACGCGGGCATGCTGTTGTGGTCCGCAGGGCGGCAGGACGGCGGGCAGTGACACACTGCAGGGCCGAACCGCCGGAACGATCTGCCGGGGCAAGCTGTCGCCGAATCGGCCCCTCGACGCCGTGGACACGACATGGCCCACCGGCGCCGCGGACTCTGCGACGGTCACGGCCCGGCCGCCCGTCATACGCGGTTGGTTTGTACCATGATCGCGGGGCGCGTGAAGGCGGCACCACGGGCCAGCACCCGGTGGGCCGTATCGCCTGGTTGCCCCGGCCGCTGCCGACGACCATCGTCTTCGAGATCGGGTATCGCGTGACGGACGTTCCGAAACTCGCCGCGTCGGGCGTGAGCTGCCGTTTCGGCGACGTTCTCGCGGTGGACGACGTGTCGCTGACCGTCGGCCGCGGCGAGTTCGTGTCCATCGTCGGCCCGTCCGGGTGCGGAAAATCCACGCTGTTCAACGTGATCTCGGGGCTGCAACGCCCCACCAAAGGCGGCATCGCGATCGACGGCGTCGACGTCACCGGCGAAACCGGCCACGTGGGATACATGCTGCAGAAGGATCTGCTGCTGCCCTGGCGGACGGTGATCGGCAATATCGTGCTCGGTGCGTCGCTCACCCGCGGCGCCACCCAGGACGACCGCGCGGAGGCGGCAAGGCTCGCGTCCCGCTACGGACTCGGGCAGTTCCTGAACCACTATCCGCACGCACTGTCCGGTGGGATGCGGCAGCGGGTCGCCTTCATGCGGACGCTCGCGCTCGGCCAGGACGTGCTGCTGCTCGACGAGCCGTTCGGCGCCCTCGACTCGCAGACCAGGTTCGACATGCAGATGTGGCTGCTGTCGGTGTGCCGGGACCTGAACGCGACCATCCTGTTCGTGACGCACGACGTGGACGAGGCGATCTTCCTAGCGGACCGGGTGATCGTCATGTCCGCGCGTCCCGGGCGCATCGCGCGCGAGTTGCCGGTGGGGCTGCCGCGGCCGCGCACCGTCGACACACTGACGACGGTGATGTTCATCGACATCAAGCGTGAGGTGCAGGCCGCGCTGGGACACGCGGAAGCGGGGCGGGCCGCCCGATGACGACGTCCACCACTCGGCCGCGGCGCGGCGGCGTCGCTCGCGCCCTCGGCCTCCTCGCGCTCCCGATCGCCGGCCTCGCGATCATCGCCGTCATCTGGAACATCGTCATCTGGATCTTCGACCTCAAACCGTTCGTGCTGCCCACGCCGCAGGCGGCTGTCCGCGCGATCGGCGTGAACTGGTCGACCCTTGCACCGCTGACGATGCAGACCGTGCTAGAGACGGTCTACGGGTTCCTGATCGGCGCGGCCCTCGGGTTCGTGCTGGCGGTGATCATGTCCGCGATGAAGTTCCTGCAGCGGCTGATTTTCCCGACTTTGATTACCTCGCAAGCGGTTCCGATCGTGGCGATCGCGGCGCCGCTGGTGATCCTGTTCGGCTTCGGCATGCTGCCCAAGCTAATCATCGTGGCGTGGATCGTGTTCTTCCCGGTCGCGGTGAACGTGCTGGACGGGCTCGCGCACGTCGATCCGGACCTGGTTCGGCTGTCCCGGGTGACCGGGGCGCGGCGGGTCCGCGAGTTCCTGATGATCCGGCTTCCCGCGACGCTCAGCCCGCTGTTCTCCGGCCTGAAGATCGGCGCCACGTACGCCGTGACGGGCGCGGTGATCGGGGAGTGGACGGGGACGCTCACGCCCGGGCTCGGCACCCAATTGCTCAAGGTCAACGCTTCGTTCAAGACCGATGTCGTCTACGGCGTCACGTTCCTGCTGACCGCGATCGGCGTGCTGTCGTTCCTGATAGTGATGGCCGTGGAAGCGATTTCGACGCCGTGGACCCGCCGGACGACCGCCTGGCGCGGTTTTCGCGGCGCCATCGACGGATATGACGGCGCTCACGGCTCCGGGATGTCGCCAGCTCGCGCGGACGGCGCCCGCACCGGGCCGCAGACCGTCGGCGAACCGGACCGGGGACAATAGGACGGCGGGAGCCGAGCGCCCGTATCCGGGCGCCACAACGGGAGGAATGACAATGATCAGGTTCCAGCGCAGCGCCCGCGCGGCTGCTGTGATCGTGACGGCGGTCGCCGGGCTGGTGCTGAGCGCGTGCGGGTCGTCGGCCGGGGCGACTGGGTCTTCGGGTTCGTCCGGTTCGTCGACTGGTTCGCCGAGCGAGACGTCGGGCGGGTCATCGAGCAGCTCATCGAGCGAGACGCAGACCTCCGCCGCCGTCACGAAGCACACCGTCTCGCTGGTCTACGACTGGTCCGGCGTCGACTTCGAGGCCGTTCCGCTCGCGGTCGCGAAGGCCGAGGGCATGTTCGACAAGTACGGGATCGACCTGAAACTCATCCTGCCGCCAGACGACTCCACCACCGTGAAGCTGCTCGGCTCCGGCCAGGGCGACATCGGTTTTGCGACCACCGCGGACGTCGTCATCACCCGCGGGCAGGGCGCCGACGTGGTGTCGATCGGCAACTACTCGCAGTCGAACAACTGGGGCCTGATTGCCCGGCCGGGGGAGACCATCAACCTGAAGGACCTCAAGGGCAAGAGCATCGGCGTCTTCTCCGACAACTGGACGCAGGCGATGATGCCGTTCGTGCTCAAGGCCGCGGGGCTCACGGCGAACGACGTGCACCAGGTCACGTTCCAGGGTGACGACGTGGCGCCGCTGCTCGCGAACAAGCTCGACCTCACGACGAACACCGCGAACTTCGCAGTCGCCCAGGTGCAGGAGGCGACCGGCAAGAAGCCCGCTGTCATGCTCGCCAAGGAGTTCAACGCGCCCGATGTGCCGATCTGGGTCTACGTGGCCAGTCAGAAGTGGCTGGACGCGAACGGCGACACCGCTAAGGCGTTCCTCGCCGCGATCAAGGAAGCCACCCAGTGGGCCATCGCCAATCCGGAGAAGGCCGTCAACGATTTCGAGAAGATCTACCCGGACAACGGTTCGTCCCACACCTACAACCTGACCGGCTGGGAGTCGACCGCTGCGGTGATGAACGGGCCAGACGGGCTGCTCACCCAGCGCGCGTCGCAGTGGTCCGAACTTACCGACGCGCTGCACGCGGTCGGCGAACTCGACAAGGTCGCCGACCCGTCCACCTACTACACCAACGCCTACCTGCCACACTGAGCCCCGGGCCATGCGTAAAAGTTTGAGTGGCTGGTGCGTAAAAGTGATACTGAAGTGTGCGTAAAAGTCATACTCAGGCCCGTGTAGAAGTGCTACTGTACGTGCGTGGCGTATATCGAGCGGATGGGCGATGGGCTGCTCAGCGCACTGCTCGGTGAGTTCCCCGCCGTCCTCGTGGTCGGGCCGCGCGCGTGCGGCAAGACCACCACTGCTCTGCGTCATGCGCGGTCCGTGATCCGACTGGACCGCGAATCCGAAGCAGTCGCGGTGCGGGCCGATCCGGACGGGGCGCTGGACATGCCCAGGCCACTGCTGATCGATGAGTGGCAACTGGCCCCGACGATCCTGGGCGCTGTGAAGCGTGTGGTCGACGATCGCCCCGGGCCGGGGGCGTTCGTGATCACCGGTTCCGTACGCGCGGACATGACGGCGCAGGGTTGGCCGCTGACGGGGCGTGCGCTGCGGCTCGTCATGTATGGGCTCACCGAACGTGAGATCGAGGGGCGCGCCGCCGCGCCTTCCATCATCGACCGCATTGGCGCTGTTGGTGTCGATGCGCTGACCGCACCGGCGGTCGCGCTCACCCTGGACGGCTATCTGCAGCGGGCAGTCCGCGGCGGTTTCCCGGATGCTGTCATCACGTCCTCCGAAACCATGCGGCGGCGCTGGCTCACCGCGTACGTCGAGCAACTGCTGCGGCGCGATGTCGATATGGCGGACCCCGGCCGCGACCCTGTGCGGCTCGACCGATATCTGCGGGCCATCTGCGCCAACAGCGCCGGCGTGGTGGCGGATAGCGCCATCCTTGAGAGCGCCGGAGTCAATCGTGAGACCGCGTCGAGCTACGGGCGGTTGCTCACCAACCTCTTCGCTATCGAAGAGGTCCCAGCATGGTGGACGAATCGCCTCAAGCGACTGGTGCAGCTCCGGAAGCGCTACGTGGTCGACACGGGCGTGCTTGCCGCGGTGCTGGGCGTCACGGCGAGATCGATTCGGGCACATGGCGATCTTCTCGGCCGTGTGCTGGACACGTTCGTCATGGCGCAACTTCGAGCCGAGGCCGCGGTCAGTGAGGCGCAGCCAGGGATCTTCCACCTGCGTACCCAGGAGGGTCGGCATGAGATCGACATCCTGCTGGAATTCGGCGGTGGCGAAGTGTTCGGCATCGAGGTCAAGGCATCCGGTGCGCCTGGACGTCGCGATGCCGTCCACCTCGAGTGGCTGCGGGACCAGTTGGGCGGCGCCTTCATCGGCGGTGCGGTGTTGCACACGGGGCCGCGGCTCTACCCGCTGGCGGATCGCATTGTTGCTGCACCGATGTCCAGCTTGTGGTCCGCTCCGCAGGACTCGGCGGCCGGGTAGCGCCCGCTGCGATCGGCCATGATGTAGTTTTCGGAGCGATTCGCGAGCTTGAAGACGTCCCCAGGGAAAGTCTGGGCAGGCACTCAAGCGCCGCCACCGCGGCCGCATGGTGCTTCGTCCTGTGGTTCAGTTGGTGCGGTTCTCCTGCGAGCGGCGCCAGCGGATGCCGGCCTCGAGGAATCCATCGAGGTCGCCGTCGAAGACGGCGGAGGGGTTGCCGACCTCGTAGTTGGTGCGCAGGTCCTTGACCATCTGGTACGGGTGCAGCACGTAGGAGCGCATCTGGTTGCCCCAGGAGTTGCCGCCGTCGCCCTTGAGCGCATCGATCGCGGCCTGCTCGTCCTGTCGACGCTTCTCCAGCAGCTTGGCCTGCAGCACCGCCATCGCCGAGGCGCGGTTCTGCAACTGGGAGCGCTCGTTCTGGCAGGAGACGACGATGCCAGTCGGCAGATGGGTGATGCGCACGGCCGAGTCGGTCGTGTTCACGCCCTGCCCGCCGGGGCCGGACGAGCGGTACACGTCGATCCGCAGCTCCTTCTCGTCGATGTCGACGTGATCCGCCTGATCGACGACGGGCACCACCTCGACGCCGGCGAACGAGGTCTGCCGCCGACCCTGGTTGTCGAACGGCGAGATGCGCACCAGCCGGTGCGTGCCCTGTTCTACCGAGAGCGTGCCGTACGCGAACGGCGCCTTCACCTGGAATGTCGCGGACTTCAGCCCCGCCTCCTCGGCGTAGGACGTGTCGTACACCTCGGTCGGATAGCCGTGCCGCTCCGCCCAGCGCAGGTACATGCGCATCAGCATCTCGGCAAAATCGGCGGCATCGACGCCGCCCGCCTCCGAGCGGATCGTGACCAGCGCCTCGCGTTCGTCATACGGCCCGGACAGCAGCGTGCGGACCTCCATGGCCTCGATATCGCGTGCGAGCGAAGACATCTCGCTGCGAGCCTCGTCGAGAGTGCCCGGGTCCTCCTCGCCCAGCTCGAACAGCACCTCCACGTCATCGAGACGGCGGCGCAGCTCCTCGACCCGCGCGAGGTCTGCCTGCGCACGCGAGAGCTTGCTCGTCACTGCCTGGGCATTCTCCTGGTCGTTCCACAGGTCCGGGGCAGCGGCCTGCCGCGCGAGATCCGCGATGGAGGCCTTCAACCGGTCGACGTCGACGACGGCCTCGATGGAGCCCATCGTGGTCTGCAGTTCCTTGAGAGCGGCGGCGTCGTCGAGATTCACAACTAACCAGCCTACGCGAACGGGCGCGGTGGTCCGGTCGGGCCGAGGTCACGAACAGCGTCATACCCGGTCGGCACGATGGATGTCGGAGCCTTGTAGAAGAATCGACTGATGATGGAATCCACGACGGCCGAGAAGCACGGCACCCGCAGCGCGTGGGCCGCCTTGTGGGCCCTGTGCCTGGGCTTCTTCATGATCCTGGTCGATTCGACCATCGTCTCCGTGGCGATCCCGACCATGATGGTGAGCCTGCACGCGAGCATCAACGAGGTCTTGTGGGTGACCAGCGCGTACCTGCTCGCGTACGCGGTGCCGTTGCTCATCACCGGCCGGCTCGGCGACCGATTCGGCCCCAAGGCGCTCTACCAGACGGGACTGGTGATCTTCACCGCGTCGTCGGCATGGTGCGGGCTGTCCGGATCGATCGGGATGCTGGTCACGGCGCGGGTCTTCCAGGGTCTCGGCGCCTCGATGATGACGCCGCAGACGATGACGGTGGTCACGCGGACGTTCCCGGCGAACCGGCGCGGCACCGCCATGGGGATGTGGGGCGCGGTCGCGGGCGTCGCCACGCTGGTCGGGCCGATCCTCGGCGGGGTGCTCATCGACTCGCTCGGTTGGGAGTGGATCTTCTTCATCAACGTGCCGGTGGGGATCGTCGGTCTGGGGCTAGCGATGAAACTGGTCCCGCACCTCGAGATCCACTCGCACCGGTTCGACGTCACCGGCGTGGCCCTGTCCGCGGTCGGCATGTTCCTGCTCGTCTTCGGCATCCAGGAGGGCGAGACCTACCACTGGGGGACGATCGCGGGGCCGATCTCGGTGTGGTCGCTGATCATCGCCGGTGTGGTGGTACTCGCCGCATTCGTGCTGTGGCAGGCGAAGAACGCCGCCGAGCCGCTGGTGCCGCTCCCGCTGTTCAAGGACCGCAACTTCTCGCTGGCGAACATCGGGATCGCGGCCGTCGGTTTCACGATCACGTCGGTGGCGTTCCCGCTGATGCTGTACGCGCAGAAGGTGCTCGGCCTGTCGCCCGTCCGGGCGGCGCTTTTGATGGTGCCGATGGCCATCATCACGGGCGGGTTGGCGAAGCCGGTCGGGAATCTGGTGGACCGGACGCACCCCCGCTACCTGGGTGGGTTCGGGCTGGTGTGCATGATCACGTCGCTCGTGTGGCTGTGGCAGATCATGGCGCCAGGGCGGGCGATCTGGCAGCTGGAACTTCCCATCGCGCTCATGGGTGTCGCGAACGCGTTCATGTGGTCGCCGATCTCCGCGACCGCGACCCGGAATCTGCCGATGCACGCCGCGGGTGCGGGATCCGGGGTCTACAACACGACACGGCAGGTCGGTGCCGTGCTGGGCAGCGCGGGCATCGCGGTGATCATGCAGTCGCGGCTGGTAGCCGCATTCGGCGCGAGTGCCGCGTCAGGCGGTTCGTATGACGCCTCGGGGGATTTGCCGGCGTTCGTGCAGCCCGGCTTCGCGCGGGCCATGGGCGAGTCCTTACTGCTGCCCGCCGCCATCTTGCTGATCGGCCTGGTCGCGGTGCTGTTCTTCGCGCGCCCCGAGCAGACGATGGAACCGGGTCGCCTGCGCGCAGCGCGGGAGGCGGAACCCGTGGCCGCCAGCCCGGCGGAGGCTGCAGAAGCACTGGAAGACGGCTGACGCGGCAGCGGAGCGCACGCCGACCGGTCTCAGCGCGATCGATTAGCGCCCCTCGCGCAGGTCGTCGATGTGCACCGTATACACGCCGGTGACGGTGTTCCGGGATCCGGCCAGGGCTGTCGGCACGCCGGGCAAGTCGATGACTGCGATCACGCACACGTCGTAGTCGGTGCCGGCCTGCCGGCTGAAGTGCGCCGAACCGGCGCGGGCGCAGTCCCCGCCGGCATCGATCGTCGCGATGCGCATCCCATCGCCCGGCACGCGCTGATCCGCCAGCGCCACTCGCGCCACTGCCGCCGCTTGATCGAGCGACGGCAGACCGGGTGACGTCTCGATCAGCCGCCCGACGTCGCGCGCTGCCTGGGCGACGGCGAGAGTAGCGGCCTGCAGGCGCAACACACCGATCAGGATGTACATGGTCGGGATCAACAGCAGGACGGCGAGGAAGACAACCTCGATGACGGCGCGGCCGTCGTCGAGGCGCCGATGGCTCGGATTGCGCGGGGGAGCGACCTTTCTTGTCACGGAATCTCTCGCAGCGCGTGGGCCGTTACGTCGATGTCCGGCATCATGCCGTCCAGCAGCGGAACGATCGCCGGCGCCGCCATCGTGCATCGCACCTCGATCATGACGGGATCCGCGGACTGCGGAGGATCGCATCGGACGGTATCGGCGAGCCGGCCCGCGATCGTCTGCGCCATGATGTCTGCGGCGCGCCGGGAGGCGGCGGTGGTGTCCTGGACATCGGCGCCAGCCGCCAACCGCGCTGCTTGGGCTGCGGCGCTGGTCAGCAGCGACTGAGTGTAGAACCACAGTCCGACGCCGACCATCGCCAGGAATAGCAGCATCAGCATCACCAGCACCATCGCGAATTCCGCGACGGCCGACCCGCGATCGGCTACGGCTGGCCGCCCTGGCCGCTGATCGAATCGAAGGCGTTCTTCACCGCGTTGACAACGGCCTCTTGGAAGACGCCGAGCAGCACGATGACCACGATCGCCGTCATCATCGTGACCATGACCCACCCCGGCACGTCGCCGCGGTCCCGGTCGGTGGGTTCGCGGTTGCTTAGACCCGTGCGGGCATCGCGGTGCCGCGCCGGCCCGGCCAACGTCACGAGAAGCGTGACCGTCGCCTCGAACACGTAATACGCCCTTGCTGCGCTGCGCGAGATCATCGGAGGCTCCTTCGTGGGTTCTGTGGGCTTCGGGAGGTTGTTCGGGCTCGTGCGGTTCGGACTCATAGAGGTCGGGCGGCTCGGCCATGGCCAGGATCCCTATCGCGCCACGGTCGTGATCGCGATGATCCCGGGGAAGAAGGCGAACAGGATAGTGACGGGCATCACAAGGAATACCACAGGAACCATCATGAGGATCTCCTTCTTTCCGCCGGCCTCCAGCAGTTGCCGCTTGCTCAGGGCGCGGACGTCGGCCGCCTGTGCGTGCAGCACCTCCGCCAATGGCGTACCGCGCTCCAGGGCGACGGCCATGCCGTCGAGGAACCGCGCCAGCGGCTCGACCTGTGTGTTGTCTCGCGCTACCAGCAGCGCTTGCTGCAGCGATGCGCCCGCCCGCGCGTCGGCGAGGATCGCTCGCAGGCCGTCGGCCAGGTGGCCCTGGGTCAGGCGGCATACCCGTCCGATGGCGCCGGCCAAGCCCTCGCCCGCGGCGACGGCGAGCGCGAGCATCTCGGCCACCACCGGGAACTCGGCCAGTATCTCGGCGTTGTGCCGGGAGACCGTCTGTGTCAGCCACCAGTCGCGCGCGACGATGCCAGCGACCGCGCACAGCAGCACGATCATCACCAGCAGGATCGGGCTCCGGTGGTTGCTGATGATTGCGAGGAGCACGACACCGAGGCCGACACCGCCGCCGACCCCGGCCCACACCACCTGCTCCGCGCGAAATTGCTCCACCGACATCGGCGATCGCAGCGCCGCGAGTCGGCGGCGGACCGAGGCCCGCCCGCCCAGGATCCGGTCGAGCATGCGGACAGCGTCAGCCAGCAGTGGCCCGGTCAATCGACCGATGGTCGACTCGCGCACGGTGCCGCTTGGGGTCAGCAGTCGCGACGGGGTGGCCGCATCCCGCAGGTACGGTGCGATGCGCTCGGACAGTGACAGCTTCCGAAACGGGGGAGCGGCGAGGATCGCCAGCAGCAGGCCCGCGCCCGCGGCCAGGCCGATCGTGCCGCCCAGGAACGTCGTCATCGGAGGACTCGCCGATCCTCCGGTAGGCGCCCGATGCGCAGCATCACCCGGTAGGCGGCCACGGTCAGCACGGCTCCGATCGCGAGAATCGCTGTGCCGACGGCACTGTCGTAGGCTGCGAGGGTCTCTCGGCGGGTGGGGAGGAGCAGCAGGACCAGCCACGGTGCTGCCACTGCCATGCGCGCCGCGCTGATCGCCCACGATTGTCGGGCAAGGAGCTCCGCGCGGACCCGAGCAGCTTCCCGGAGGAAGCCGCTGAGCGTGCTCAGCAGTCGGCCGAGATCGGTCCCACCGACCTCACGTGCCACCCGCAGCGATTCGCAGATCCGGTCGCCGACGGGATCGGCCAGCGCCGTCTTCAGACGGGTCAACGAATCATCGAACGCACCGGTGGCCCGGTAGTCCCGCCCGAAGGCCCGGAACGGCTCGCGCAGCGGCTCCGGGCCGCGTTGGCCGATCGCGGCGAGTGCCTCCGGAAGCGACAGGCCGGCGCGGACACCGGACGTCAGGTTGTCGACCACCTCCGGCCACAGCTCCCGCAGATCCGCGCGGCGGCGACGACGCATCCGCTGTACAAGCAGCCACGGCGAATATCCGGCGAACAGTGCGAACACGATCGAGATGGACACCGAGCCGGTGGAGACGAACGAGACCGCCACGACGACCAGCGCGACCGCGCCCTGCAGCGCGATCATGCGGGCCGGTGTGACGCCCGAAAGTCCGGCTTGGGCCAGCGTCTCGCGTAGACGCACCTCACGGTGTGGCGCATTCCTGCGTCGCGGCGCACCGGTCAGGCCCTGCCAGATCAGCAGCAGCCCGGTGCCGCCGATCAACCCCACCACTGCCCCCAACGCTGTGCCTCCCGACTCGAGATGTGGCCGTGCACCACCCTTGTCAGCGCCCTTACCGCGGCCCGCACGACTACCTGCGCAAAAGCACCATAATGCGATGTGGCTCACATGCGATACGGAACGGAAGTTATCCACACGGAATCCGTCATTCGGACCGAGTCGCTCGTCGTTGCGGCGACGGCCAGCCCCTATTCGGGGTATGGCGTTCCTAGCGCGAGGTTCCTGGGTTGGCCACCGTGGCACCTCATCCGGACGACTGCGGTCGGGAACAGCGTCATACACTAAACGTCTGGTGTGCCGGGAAGTCTGGTCGGCGTTTTGCCCCCTACTGCCAGTACCGCGATCGGAGCCCTGTGCCACACACCACCGACGCCGCTGCGCGAACGCCCCGTGGGCGCGCGTCGCAGTTCCGGCCCCTCCGCCACTACCGCACACGCCCCCGCAGTGAACGCCGTGAACGCCGCCGCGAACGCCGGCACCTCGCGGCGCTACTGCGCACCGAGACTGTCGGCGGCGCCCTGCTGGTGATCGCCGCCGTGGTAGCGCTGATGATGGCGAACTCGCCGCTCGCCGGCGCCTACACCGCAGCGCGCGACTGGCGGATCGGGCCGGCGTCGCTCGGCCTGCACTTGTCCATCGGCTCATGGACTGCGGACGGTCTGCTGTCGCTCTTCTTCTTCCTGGCGGGCCTGGAACTCAAACGGGAATTCGTGGTGGGCGAATTGCGCGACGCCCGGCGCGCTGCGGTGCCGGTGGCGGCGGCGGTCGGCGGCATGGCGGTGCCGGCCGTCGTCTACATCGTCGTCACGATCGGCGAGAAGGGCGCGCACGTCGGCTGGGCCATCCCGACCGCCACCGACATCGCTTTCGCGCTCGCGGTTCTCGCCGTCGTCGGGCGGCACCTCCCGTCGGCCCTGCGCACCTTCCTGCTGACCCTCGCCGTCGTCGACGACCTGCTCGCCATCATCATCATCGCGCTCTTCTACACGGACCACGTGGACCTGGCGCTGTTCGGCCTCGCGCTCGCCGCGATCGCAGCATTCGGAGCGCTGATGCAGATTCGCGGACGCAGGGGTCGCAGCGTTGGGGTGACGGGGTGGGTTGTGCTGCCACTCCTCGCGCTTGTCGCCTGGGCCGCGATGCACGGGTCCGGGGTGCACGCCACCGTCGCCGGAGTGCTGATGGGGTTCACGGTGCCGGTGCGCAGTCCCCGACGCACCAGCCGAGGGCGCGCGGCCGATAAGAACCCCGCTGATGGGCATAGCGGTGACGGGAGCAGCCCGGTCACTGCCGGGTATGACGCTGTTCGCGGCGCGCCGCGCCGGCAGGCGCCTGCGATCGCCGACCGGCTCGACCGGGCGCTTCGCCCGGTATCCGCGGGCTTCGCGGTGCCCCTGTTCGCGTTCTTCGCCGCCGGCGTCACGATCGGCGGACTCGGCGGACTTCGCTCGGCGTTCGAGAACCGCATCACCGTCGGCATTGTCGCGGGACTCGTCGTCGGCAAGGCCGTCGGTATCTTCGCCGCGACCATCATCACCGCCCGGCTCGTCCGGTCACCGTTGCTGCGCGTGCTGGCGTGGCCCGACCTCGCCGGGCTCGCCGTGTTGGGCGGGGTGGGATTCACGGTGTCGCTGCTCATCGGGCATCTGGCGTTCGGCGGCGATGCCGCGCGTGCGGCCGACGTCCAGATCGGTGTCGCCGCCGGATCACTGATCGCGGCCGCGCTGGCGGCCGCGATCTTGGGCGCACGCAACAGGCATTACCGGATCAAGGAAGCGGCGCTCGCGCACACCCAACCGAGTAACGCTGCCGAGTAACTCAGCCGAGCAGCCCGGCCATCGGCAACGTGCTTTGATCGTTGATTTGACCAAGGAGTCGCGGCGAGCCTGCGCGCTGCGCACGACTGCTCCAAAGGTTTCCACCTGAGCAGTCGTGACGTAACAGTTGCGCTCATCTGCAATGGAGCGACGATGCTCGCGTTCGCCGAGGTTGCCCCGAAATGGACCATTGCAGGTGTGTCGGCGAGATGGACGCCGTTGATGCCCCACCACCGTGAGTACGGCGTCGGCGCGGACTGCGCGACTGACGGACAGCACGTCATTCATCCACAAGTGCCGGTGGCTCTAGATCGCGTATTTCCAAATGGTTAATGCGTATCCGCCGAGCCAGGTCGATGCAAAGGTGAAAGTGGCCAGAGTGAAGATTTGTGTGACTTGTTGACGTCGAGAGAGCCATGCGGCGGTCGGCATCAGAATGGTGAAGGCCGGAATGAGCAGCCGGATCTTAGAATTCATTATTCCTGCGCTTCCGACTACCTCGGCAACTGCTGCAGCACCGTAAGCAAGCAACAGTATAGGTTGTCCTTGCCGGATTGTGCCAATCACTAGGACGCAGGCCGCAATCAGGATGACTGCGGTGGTAACCTCGAGCACGTTGGGCCTAGTAGTCGCGATCCGATAGACAAATTTGGTGGTAGTTACGCCGAAATCGAAATGGCTACCCCAACCCTTGTTCTGTGCGGCGAACCAGCCCGTCAGCGACCCCATTCGCAACCCCGAGTACAGAACCCATCCAATCGTCCCGCTAGCGGCAACGGTCGCCGCCACCATCTGAGGAATGGCCGCACATACTGCTGTGGATCGCAGCTGACGGCGCTCCCGTATTAGGGTGGTGATCGCCACCACGGCAAACGCGAAGGCGATAGCAAGGCCAGATATGCGCACCGTACCGGCGAAAAACCCAATTGTTCCGGCGGTCCACCACCTATGTCGGAGTGCGAACACCAGGGCCCAGCTGGCCAGCGCGCAAAAGAGCGCTTCGCTGTAGGCCATGGTCAGAACGACACTCATCGGCGAAACGGCGACCAGCGCAACCGTGACCAGCTCCGCACGCCCGTCCGTGCCTGGAATGGCACGGACGATGTGGGGTATTGCACAAGCAAAGATCACGCCACAGGTGACAGACACGAGGATGGCCGCAGCCGGGGGCCACAGGCCGGTCACCGCATGCAGTCCGGCGATCAGCGACGGGTAGCCGGGGAGGAACGCCGGAGACGTGGCGGTACCTGCGTGCGTCGACCATGTGTAGCCGTCGATGGCGATGCTGAGAAAGTGCTGAGCATCCCACGTTGTTAACCGACTGAGCAGCGAGTAGCCGCGGGCTTGGCTGAGCCACGCGAGCATTCCTAATGTGATTATTTGCCCCGCGAGAAACACGGTCGGGGCGACCGCTCTGGGCAAGATATCAGCCTGATGACAGTCTGAGCAACTGTCATCGAGACGAGTTGACTCGCGTGACTTGCCGTGATGGGTAGTCGGGGGCCGAGTGAATTCGCGAAGGCTCACCTAATATTTCCACCTAATATTCTCGGCCGTTGGTACTAGTGTCTGATCAAGGCCATCGATCGCGCGCTGACGAGGTCATAGAGTTCAAGGACGGGCCTTTGCTAAGAACGGTTTACCTCGAGGCTGTTCCGGCTCGCTCCGAGTTGTTCGAATCATGAGGGAATGATTTAGCACATCGGCTCTAGGCCATGATGGCGCATCTGGTTGATCCTCCTGCACGCCGATAAATACCTGCCGCGGCGCGGCCAGAGTGATTATTCGCTACTCTGGCCGCACCACGACAGAACAGTTGCCCGAGGGATCGATCAGTCATCCGGTGGTCAACCCATATTGGCGATTAACAGCTCGCCGCGCAGGACTTGAATGAGTTCATCTGGTTGTTGAAGCCGCCAAGCGTTGAGGCGTAGACTTCATAGCCGAAACCGTACGATGCTCCTAGCGGTGAAAGGTTCGGGTCGTGGTAGCCCCTGCCGTAGCAGCCAGCGTATAGTTGGGTCGATTCGATGTTATTCGCCCACGGAGTATTAAAATATGTCCAGGGTCCAGCGCCACCGTTCGTACACAGTGCCGATGCGGTCAAGGTCAGCTGGTTTCCAGTCTTAGATTGACCGGTCCACAGATTCGCTTGGATCACTGTAGCTGTTGGAGCGGCGAGCTTGCTGGCTGCGGCATTGGATCGTTCGATCGCAGCGTCGACTTCTAACGCCGTCGCCTTGTCAGAAAGATTTATTCGGCCTCCTGATGCGACCCTGAGCATCTCGGCCTGCGTGCTATAGCAGCTCATTTGGCCACCGTTAGGAAGAACGCAGAAGGCAGTTTCCGGTGCGGCACTGGCCGGCAATGCGAACATCGCAATGCCCAGCAGCGTCGCAGCGACGATACCTAGCAGCTTCTTCATAGAGTAGCTCCTTTCTGGAGAATGGTTTTGAGTTCCGTTATAGCTGGTTTCGCTGACGGAAGTTCGCGACACAGGTCCACATTGTTGGTGTAGGACGGTGTCGCGAGTGCCGTCGCCATGGATCGACACGTCGGCGCGCACTTGCGGGTATGCAGCGTGATTACCCTGCCGTTGTGGGCGATAGGGTTCGGCCGGGCGTTGGCGGCTGAATTACATGGCTCCATTGCGTCAACTCGATGTGCTCGGCGACGTATGTGGCTATCGGGAGGCTTCGTTCGCCATCGAAGGGCGATTGGACGGTGACGGTTCTGTCGGAGACGGCCCAGTAGGTACTACTTGCGCCGATGTCGTCTCCACAAGTGATGGTGACCATCGTGGCAGGCTCGTTGCCGATTGAG
>OFTX01000395.1_pt1 | contig 24440 bp, 17 predicted proteins | sample 1775051 | NCBI WGS metagenome assembly OFTX01 (sample SAMN08195772, study PRJEB24354) | sludge metagenome | isolation source: sludge from phenol fed wastewater aerobic bioreactor A | place: India: Nagpur | collected 2016-09-15
CACCCATCAGTTAAAAGGTAAAGAATCTTTACTCATTACCATCGATATAGCGAATACTGGCCATCGCGAGGGTAAAGAGGTTGTTCAGTTGTACACCAGTGATTTGGTAGCTAGTATAACACCCGATGTAAAACGATTGAGAAGGTTTCAGAAAATAAGTTTAGAGCCCGGAGAAAAAAGAACTATTAGTTTTTCCCTTACGGCAGATGATGTTGCTTTTATAAATGCAGAAAATAAAAAAGTAACAGAGCCCGGTACGTTTAAAATTCAAATCAAAGACTTAACAGACACATTCACATTCGACAATTAATCACAGTAATAATGCAACAGAGTAGTTTCTTTTTAAAGGCAATGGTATGCCTGGCTTTTACAACAGGAGAATTAAAGCTTAATGCACAAACCAATTTAATTACCAATATCCCTGCTCGCAATACTACCAGCTTAAATGGCAAATGGCAATATATTATAGATCAGTATGAAACTGGTTTTTATGATTATAGGTATAAGGAAAGAAAAGAAAATGATAGGGAAGCTTATTGGAACAGTGATAAGCCCGATAACAAAACTGATAGGAAAGAACATGGGTATATTGATAAATATGTTTTGAATGTGCCGGGCGATTGGAATTCACAGCAAGAAAAGCTGCTGTACTATGAAGGTTCGGTATGGTATAAAAAATCTTTTGATTATAAAAAATCCAACCCTTCCAATAAAGTGTATTTATACTTTGGTTCTGCTAATTATAGAACCGATGTTTATTTAAATGGGAAGAAGTTAGGTTTTCATAAAGGAGGATTCACACCTTTTAATTTTGAGATTCCTGATTCTGTGCTGCGTGCAAGCAATAATTATTTAGTAGTACGTGTAGATAATAAACGCCAGGCAGATGAAATTCCTACCTTAAATACCGACTGGTGGAATTATGGCGGAATTACCCGCGATGTTAAGTTGATTGAAATGCCTGAAAAAAGTGCAATTGATGATTACATGATTCAATTGAAACCAACAGGTAATAACGAAATTGATGGTTGGGTAAAACTTAATAATCATAAACCTTCCGAGTCGGTTACCATAGAAATCCCTGAATTGAAAATTAAGAAAAGCTTTGTAGCAAAAGAGAGTTTAGTGAAGATTAACTTCAACTTGCCGGCTTTTCAAAGCTGGTCTCCTCAAACGCCAAAATGCTATAATGTAATTATTGCAACTTCTACAGATAAAGTAGAAGAGAAAATTGGTTTTCGTTCCGTTGCCACCAATGGTGGGCAATTGTTGCTGAATGGTAAACCTGTTTTTTTACGTGGCATTAGTATTCATGAAGAAATTCCGCAGCAAATTCGCAGGGCTTACAGTCATGAAGATGCTTTGCAATTATTAGGCTGGGCAAAAGAGTTGGGATGTAATATGGTGCGCTTGGCACATTATCCTCATGATGAAACCATGACCCGTTTGGCTGATTCATTAGGCTTATTGGTATGGTCTGAAATACCGGTTTACTGGACGATTAATTTTTCTAATAAAGAAGTATTGGAAAAAGCGAAAGTGCAGTTAGATGAAATGATTACCCGCGACCATAACAGGGCCAGTATTATTATATGGTCGGTAGGTAATGAAACCCCGGTTAGTGAAATGCGCACCAATTTTATGAAAACACTTTTGGAAACTGCCAAAGCGAAAGACCCTACTCGCCTTGTATCTGCAGCTTTGGAAGTGAATTATCATTCAGAAAATAATTCCAGAACAATCGATGATCCTTTGGGTGAATATGTAGACGTGGTTGCCTTCAACCAATACCTTGGTTGGTATGGTGGTACTCCTGAGAGTTGCCGTGCTGCTACATGGGGAACAAAATACAACAAGCCTTTATTCATCAGCGAAACCGGTGCAGAGGCATTGGGTGGCTATCATGCTGATTCACTAACGCTTTGGAGTGAGGAGTTCCAGGAATGGTATTATAAGGAACAGGTGGCTATGTTAAAAAGAATGCCTGCAAATTTTGTAGGTATCTCACCCTGGATACTTGCCGATTTTCGTTCACCACGCAGAAATAATCCCACTTACCAGGAAGGCTGGAATAATAAAGGATTGATAAATCAAAAAGGAGAGAAGAAGAAATCATTTTATGTGTTGAAAAATTACTACACTGAAATGCAGGAGAAGCATCCATAGTTCTTAATGAATTCAATCCGATAAATAATTATATAGACGTATTCAGTATAAATAAGCTTATATAACAGGGGTGTTTTATAAGAATGCATTAAATATTTTGTTGAACTAAAAATAATGTACAAATGAAACGATGGCTGGTTGGTGCATCTATGCTGTTGCTGGCATGCAGCAGTATAGAATTACATGCGCAGAAGAACAAGTTTGTTCATACACAGGGAAAAGAAATTGTAACCCCCGATGGGAAGCCTTTTCTTTTAAAAGGAACCAATTTAGGGAATTGGCTGGTTCCGGAAGGTTATATGTTCAAATTTAAGAACACCAATTCGCCCAAAATGATTCATGAAACTATTGCGCAGTTAATTGGTCCGGATGCCGCAGCAGATTTCTGGAAAAAATTTCAGGATAATTATATCACGCAAGCTGATATTCAGTTTTTAAAAAGTATAGGCGTAAACTCTATACGTGTTCCTTTTAATTATCGTTTGTTTACTACCGAAGATTATTTAGGTGTAAATGATGAAAGCAGAGGGCTTAAATTGTTAGATAAGGTTATTGCATGGTGTAAAAAAGAAAACATTTATGTAATACTGGATATGCATTGTGCACCGGGCGGACAAACAGGTGATAATATTGATGATAGTTACGGTTATCCGTTTTTATTCGAAAATGCAAATAATCGTAAGTTAACAATTGATATATGGAAGCAAATAGCTAAAAAATATAAAAACGAAACAACTGTAATAGGGTACGATTTATTGAACGAGCCGGTAGCGCATTATTTCGATGCTAATATACTTAACCCATTAGTTGAACCTTTTTATAAAGAGCTTACAGCAGCTATTCGTTCCGTTGATAAAAATCACATCATTTTCTTAGGGGGCGTACAATGGAATACCAATTTTAAAATCTTCAATACCCCTTTCGATTCTAATGTAGTGTATACATTCCATAAGTATGGAGACCAACCCAACTTAGGGTCTATTCAACGCTTTATCGATTTCAGGGAAAAATACAATGTTCCCATTTATGCCGGAGAAACCGGCGAGAATACGGACGAGTGGGTAGGAACGTTCAGGAAATTACTGGAGGAACATAATATAGGCTGGCATTTTTGGCCCTATAAGAAAATGGATAGCCCTAAGAACCTTGTTTCCATTCAATTGCCAGCAAACTATGATTCTGTTATCCAGTATGCAGAGGCTCCCAAAAACAGTTTTAAAGACATTAGAAAACTAGCACCCGCAAACAGGCAGGTATATAAGCAGGCTTTAGACGACCTGTTAAACAACTGTCTTTTCCAAAATTGCCTGCAAAACCAAGGATACATTCAGGCACTCGGCTTTGAAAATAAGCGCTAACCAAACTTAAAATAATGGGGCTTAAACGTATCGATTTTAAAACAAATAGTCTCAAGAAAGCAATTTAAATACTGAATATCAATTTACATTAAACAAAATAAACAGGTGTTAAAGCGTATTAAAATATTTGTAATTAATTGATTATCAATTATTTATAAAAAATATTTTTTGATTTTAAGCATCGTTTAAGGTAGTTTTACGCTCTTGTTTATTGCCAAACTAAAATTTGCTGTATGAAGAAAAAAAGAAAACTTGTGCAAAGCGGCATTGCACTCATTACAACCTTCCTGTTTTTGTGCCGCATGGTTTCCGTAGCTCAAACCGGCAACATTATTACCGGTTCTGTAAAAAGTAAAGCCGATAGCTCACGGCTGCAATCAATTACTGTTTATTTAAAAGGGCACAGCACCGTTGTTACTTTAACTGATTCTTTAGGGAATTTTAAATTAAAGGTTCCGGTGAACAATGGTACCCTGGTATTTTCCGGCGTAGGTATGGAAAATGTTGAGCAATCTTTTACTGCCAATTCCGTATTAAAGGTTTGGTTAAAACCAACTTTAGATGTATTAAATGAAGTGGTGGTAATTGGTTACGGAACACAGAAAAGGAGTGTGGTTTCAGGGGCAATAACCTCTATTTCTACAAAAGATTTGGAAAATGCCACTTTAATGCGAGCTGACGAAGCTTTGCAGGGTAGGGCAGCCGGCGTTACTGTTATGATGAATAGCGGTCAGCCAGGTACCAGTCCTAATATTCGAATTAGAGGAGCCGGTACTTTTAATTCTACAGATCCTATTTATGTGGTGGATGGTTTTATTGTTCCCAATTTGGAAATGGTAAATCCCCGCGATATAGAATCTATGCAGGTGCTCAAAGATGCAGCCTCGGCAGCTATTTATGGTGCACAAGGAGCCAATGGGGTAATTATAGTTACCACTAAAAAAGGGAAAGCAGGTAAAATGAGGATTGCATATGATTATTATTATGGGGCACAAAATTTAAGAAGAAAACTTCCGGTACTAAATGCACAGCAATATGCCCGTATTCAAAATGAGACTTTTTTTAATTCTAATCAGCCTTTGCCATTTTCGGAGGAAGATATCGCCAAAATGGGTGTAGGAACTGATTGGCAAAGAGAGATTTCTTATATCAACGCTCCAATTCAACAGCACCAGATCTCAATGTCAGGGGGCTCTGATAAGGCAACTTTTAGTAGCTCTTTTTCTTATTTTAACCAGGATGGTATTGTTGCAAAAGGCAAGTCAAATTTTCAACGTTATACAGCCCGGGTAAATTCCGATCAAAAATTTTTGGATGGAGCTTTGTTAATGGGGCAAACAATTAATGTAACTCAGGTGTATCGTTCTTCTATCACTTCTAATAGCGGTACTGCCGGTCCTTTAATGAGCGCTATTAATATGGATCCGGTAACACCCGTTATGAATGATGATGGCACTTTCGCAATTTCCCGATACGTGAACCAGGAAGTGGTGAATCCAATAGCACGCATTTATTATACACAAGGCGGCTCAGGCTATACCAGGGCAAATGGTATTGCTTATGGCGAATTAAAATTTCTGAAAGGATTTGCTCTGCGCAGTACTATTGGTTATACTATTCAATATGATGAAGCGCATGGTTATACGCCTTTATATTATTTAAATGCTACTAATTATACGGTGAATACCGGAGTAAGTAAAAGTTTCGCAGTTACTAATACCTTGAATTTTGACAATACGATTTCTTATGCAAAGAAAATAAAAGAGCACAATTTTACTGTTCTTGCCGGTATGTCATCAATGAAAACAAATTCTTCTAATGTTTCAGCCTCCAAAAATGGTTTGTTGTATGATGACCCGAATTTTGCCTATTTAGATATGGCTAAAACTCCATTGAGCGCAGCAGCTAGTGGTGGCGCAGGGCATGGTGGATTGCTTTCTTATTTTGGAAGGATTACTTACGATTATGCAGGTAAATATTTACTTACTGCGGCTTATAGGGTTGATGGCTCGGACAGGTTTGGTATGGGGAATAAGTTCGGATACTTTCCTTCTACCTCTATAGGATGGAATGTACACAGAGAAAGTTTTATGCAAAACATAAATTGGGTAAATTCTTTAAAGGTTAGAGCGAGTTGGGGAACTAATGGTAACAATAATTTACCTCAATATAGCTATGTATCTGTTGTTGGATTTTCTAACAACAACTATTACTGGGGTGGTGATGTTCAACAAGTGGGGGCAGTGCCAACAGCCATTTCAAACCCAAATGTTAGATGGGAAACTACTGAACAATCAAATATTGGTGTCGACGCTATTTTGTTTAAAGACTTCAGCGTTACATTAGATATTTATCGCAAAAAAACATATGATTTGTTAATGCCTTCATTACCTATTCCTTTACTGGTTGGTAATAATTCTCCCTCGGGCAATGCAGGAACAGTAATAAATAAAGGTATAGAGTTGGCGTTAGGGTACCACAAAACATTTGGTAAACTATACCTGGAAATGAATGTAAATGGAGCCTATACCCAAAACGATCTAGTTGCAGTGGGTGGTATTAATGGGTTTGTACTTGGCCCAGATGCCAATAACCAAATGAAAAATGTTACAAGAATGATTGTTGGGCAACCTTTAGGATATTTCTGGTTATACCAGATGGACGGAATATTTCAAACACAGGCTGAGATCAATAACTATCGTTCAAAATCGGGTGATTTACTTCAGCCGAATGCCGTTCCGGGCGATGTTAAGTTCAGAGATGTGAATGGCGATGGAAAAATTGATGATAATGATCGGATTAATGCCGGTTCACCCCATCCTGCCTTCAACTACGGAATTAATTTTTCTGCAAAATATAAAGGATTTGATTTTAATATATTCTTTAGCGGTTTGGCTGGAAATAAAATATTCAATATCCTCCACAGATGGGATTTGCCAACAGCCAATAATACAACAGATGTACTGAACAGATGGCATGGTGAAGGTACTTCTAATTCACGCCCGAGGGTAGCAACAGGCGATCTTAATGGAAATTATACAAAACCTTCCAGCATGTTCCTGGAAGATGGCAGCTATTTAAGGTTAAAGAATATATCATTAGGGTACACATTCAATAATCTGCTTAAATACAAAATTCAAAGTCTTCGCTTGTATGTTAGCGGCACCAATCTTTTTGTGTTAACGAAATATAGCGGATTCGACCCCGAAGTAGCTGGCTCGGCATTGGGCTTGGGAATTGACAGAGGTGTATATCCGCAACCTAGTGTTCTTACAGGTGGTATAAGTGTAACTTTTTAAAACTAACAGCAATGAAATTCATCAATCAATATAAAAAATACGTTCCTGTTTTATTTTTCCTTACTGGCACAATTAGTTGTACCAAGAGCATAGAACTAGACCCTATAACAAGCGTTGTAGAATCTAATTTTTACAGAACAGAAACAGATTGCCTACAAGGGCTTACTGCAGCATATAATGTTTTGTTATGGGATGCGCCACAAAACCAGAATGCTCCTTTTCATTTAATAAGCGAGGTATTGGCAGACCATTGTTTTACTGGCGGAGCAAGCGTTACTGATTTACAAGCCTCAATTGGTAATATCGACAGGGCCACCATGACCCCTAATGATAAAGCCGCTTCAGCCATGTGGTATAAATATTATTTTGGTATTTACAGGTGTAATCTTTTATTAGAGAAACTACCCGGGGCTACTTATACTACTCCCGGGGCTCAGCAAAGGTTTACTGCAGAGGCAAAGTTTTTACGTGCTTATTATTATTTTGATTTGGTAAGGTTATATGGTAACGTACCATTAATTCTGAAACCATTAGGGCCAACAGAGTACAATCAAAAACAAAGTGCGCCTGCAGATGTATATAAACAAATTGCGCAAGATCTTACAGATGCTATTGGAGTGCTTCCACGTTATAATCAAATGGTACCTTCGGAATTAGGAAGAGTTACATCAGATGCTGCCAGAGCCTTATTAATGCGGGTTTGGTTATATTATACAGGTTACTACCAGCAGAATGAATTGCCTGGTGTAAGTGCTTCCGCTATTATACAGATTGGAGACGAGCTTATTAAAAACAGCGGGCATGATTTATTAGCCAAGTTTTCCGATTGCTTCGTATTAACAGCTCCTTATAATAACAACAACAAAGAGTCAGTATTTGAATTGCAATACTCTTCTTTAGCTTATAGCGGCGATTATTCAAACAGGATTAACGCCAATGGAAACCTGGCAACCATGCTTTGGTCTATGCGATCACCAAACTCAGGTTCGCCATATGCGCCGGGTTGGTCTTTTGCAACAGTGGATTCAGCGTTTGTTAGCCAGTTTGATAATACTGACGCCAGGAAAGCCGTTACTTTCTTAATTCCAAAAAATATTGGTGTTTCTTATACGCTGGGCTATCAGGATATGGGTGTATTCCCTCAAAAATGGGTGGCACTAAAAGCGAACAATTCAGCCAAAGGAGATCCCGTATTAAATTATCCCAACCATTTTTCTGTTATCAGGTTTTCAGATGTGTTGCTGATGGCTTCAGAACTTCATTTATTACATGGAGGAAGTGCTGCCACTGCCCAGCAATATTTTGAAAGAGTAGCACGCCGCTCAAGACCTTCTTCCTATGTTCCTCCTGTGGTAACATTAGACGTATTGTATAACGAACGCGATTTGGAGTTAGCATTAGAAGGTGTGCGTTATTGGGATCTGATGCGCAGGGGAATGGATTACGCTGCCAAAAGAATTAATATAAATAGAGGAGAGCCTATTATTAGCCGCTTTAATACTGCTGCAAAAGGTTTGTTCCCAATACCTGCCACAGAAATATTACTCACTAATAACAGTTTGGTTCAGAATCCGGGGTATAACTAGTTAAACAAATACAATTATAAAATCATCATACAATGAAAAAGATATTATTTGTTATAGCAGGCTTTTGGTTACTAATCATTGCCTGCACCAAAAAAGATGGAGTACTTGAAGCTCCTATACCAAAACAAAATGTGAATATTATTGTTCAGGCCACAGATACGCCTAATGTGTATAGGTTTATTAATGCCCAAATTGGTAAAACGGCAACAGCAAATTGGGATCTTGGAAATAGTGTTTCCGCTACCGGCGACACGGTTTACGGTCGTTATCCTTTTGCAGGTACTTATTTAGTGACCCTTACTGTATTTAATGGTGTTACGGCTGTTGTTGATTCTGTAAAAGTTAATTTTCAGAAAGACAATGTAGGCTTAGATTCTGTTTATACATGTTTAACCGGCGGCCTCGATTCTATTAACGGGAAAACATGGGTGTTAGATACTACCCGTAAGAATGCAGACGGCTCTCTTGCTGTGCCTGTTTACATTTTAAATACAGGAAGTAACACGCCTAAAGATTATTCGGGCACCGGTTTGTATAATAGTTCCTGGACATTTTGGTTACAGGGGAACAAATGCCTGTATGATAATAAAGGATATTCTTTGTGCCACAGTTCCAGGTTAGCTGAAATAAATACCCTTTATGGAAAATTTACACAAACAGGAACAGTTGGAGGAGATCCTTATGGTACATATGTGCCTAACAATACACCACAAACCTGGACGATGACCATTAGAAACGGTGTTCACTATTTACAAATGCAAGGCGGGGCTTTTGTTCTTTTTTACCGTGGTTGTGCTGAAGGAATAGAGTATCAGATATCATCTATCAATAAGAATGAAATGGTATTAACACATTTTGAAACATCTCCTTCTGCCAGAGCCGCATCCGGTTGGTACGATAAATATTATTTGGTGAGAAAAGGCTATGTGCGTTAACACTTTATTGAACCAACATCTAACTGTAAAAATTTCACATATGAAAAAAATATTATCGTTCATTTTAATTACAGCCTCTTTGTTGCAGGCATGTAAAAAAGATAGCCAGTCTGGCAATGCCCCTGGCAGATTTGAGGTTATTGTGCCTAAATCTTCTGTAGACGGAAACCTGATTATGGGACAGGCAACTACAAGTGCCAATACATTTACACTTGTAACCAAAAATACACCCAAAGCTGCTGCAACCATTTCTTCTGATACGATTAATGGATTGTATATAAAATCCAGTTCTGTTAGTTTGGCGGGAGATTCTATCAAACTTCCTTTATCAGGAACACCCGTTATAGATGGTATATTCAATATAACAGTTACAATAAAGTTGAGTGATGCTGTTTATGTATGTACCAAAGAATTTTATGTTGATCTTCCGAATTATTCAGCAATCACTTCTACATTGCCTGCCGATACTTCAGTTAATGATGTTATAGATTCGGCAAAGATTAATTTTAATATTACACCGTATACTACCGCTTTTGGTATTGCCGTTCCTGCGCATCTTACAGCACAAATCACTAATAATTCAAGAGAAAGCAGAACACTTACCATTTATGCCGATAATCAATTTGTAAGTGGCGATGTTGTTATTACTTCCACTTTCAAGAATGTTCCGGTATTAACCAGTAAAATACATGTTAGCGCATTTTCTGGTGGAGACGGGTCTGTTGCAAAACCGTTTCAGGTTGGTGATACATTGCGTTTAAGCAGGATTCAGTATGCAGCCGATAAAGCTTATCAACTAATTGCAAATATCACCGGGCCTAAAACCACACTTAGTGGGGTTACACTTACGGGCAGTATTGATGGTAATGGAAAAACTATTTCTAATTACACATTAAATTCTTCTACTAACAATTCTGGTTTCTTGGCTGCCATAGGTGCCAGTGGAACGGTAAAGAATTTATCGTTCACCAATATGTCTGTTAGCGGTAAAGATTATGTAGGAGGCCTTGCAGGTATAAACAATGGTACTATTAACAATGTTACCATTGCCGGTAATATAGCAGGTAATAATTATGTTGCCGCCCTTGCAGGGAACAATTTCGGTTCCATCATATCTTGCGATGCATCTAATGCCAATGTATCAGGAACTAATTATATAGCAACATTGGCAGGTAACACCAATTCGGGTTCTGCACAAACAGGAAATGTGGTATTGTCTACCACTCCTTCTTTCCCAACCGAAGTATACGGGCTTGCCAGTACACAAACCATACCGTTTGCATTTACTCCTTCCGGTGGAACAATTACTGTTAAGTCTGCACCAACCGGAATGGGAACCGTTGTTTCAGGGCAGTCAATTACTTTTAATCCCCCTGCCGGTTTCATTTCAGGCAACATGCAATTGTCTTTACAAAGCGGAAAGCTTTCCTGCACAAGAAATGTAATGTTATATTCAAAAACACAGGGAGCTTTGTTTGATGCGGGTAATGGTTCTTCTTCCAACCCTTACATAATTTCAACAGAAGCTGCTTTAAGAGCTATCATTAACGATCCTACTAAATATTATCAACTGGCGGCTGATATTGCATTGAGTAATACACCGTGGACTACTATCCCTGCCTTCTCCGGATCTTTTGATGGTAGCGGATATAAAATTTCAAACCTTATCATCAATAGTACGGGGCCAGATGGAGGTTTTATCAGTAAACATTCCGGTACAATAAAAAATGTTCAGTTATTGAATGTTAATGCCACTACCACTTCTACAGGTTTTGGAATTATTGCCGGTATTCAAACGGGAGGCTTAATTCAAAATGCAATTGTAACAGGCACTATTACATCCACAAGTGCATCTGCTGCCGACACATTAGGTGGTGTGGTTGGAACTTTAACTTCCGGCGGAACAATTACACAATGTGGTACGAATATTAGCATTACCACTCCTTTGGGAATGGTAGGTGGTATTGTAGGTTGTTTAACGGCAAGTTCACCTCTATCAACTATTTCATATTGTACAACCAAAGGGAGTATTACCATTACTGCTGCTAAAAACAGGATTGGCGGTATTTTAGGAAGAGCAGGCGGCGGAACTGCAGGTACCGTAGGTGGTAAGGTAACCAATTGTGCTTCGTCAGCCACGATTAAATCAACAGATGCACTAGCATCCAGCGCCAATGGAATAGGTGGGATTTTCGGAGCTGATCAGAATGCAGGAACTGTTCCTATTGATCAATGTATGTTTACCGGAACAGTAATCACAGGGTTCTCTATGGGAGGTATTGCAGGTGTAGGATCTAATATTACCAATTGTTTGGTAAATGGTGCAACACTTACATCTAACAATACGCCATCAACAGGCTCAATTGGCGGTATTGCAGGAACTGATAAAAATTTGCTTACTACCTGCATCGTAAAAAATTCAACGATACAAGGTATAGGTTCAGCCTCGCTACAATTAGGAGGTATTGTAAGTTCGTTCCAAAACAATGGTTATGTTGCCAACAGTGTTGTTATCAATTCTGTTATCAATGCATCTACACCTGCCTATGCTTTCAGAATTTTTGGTAACTCTGCTAACTCAACAGTAGCATCTATTGCCAACAATTATGTAGGGCCTAATGTATCTACCTCAGCAGGAACATATACCGATAGTCCTACAGGTGCCGATGGTGGTAATACACCTTCGCCTTTTAACCAGTCGTTCTTCCAGAATACACTTGGTTTTAATTTCAGTTCTATCTGGAAGATGGATACAGATGGTTATCCAACATTAAGCAGTGCGGGTTATAACGGTAATTATATCATACCATAAGAAAGAACATCATCACAAAATAAATTATCACTAACCTAAATAGGCGTTATGAAAAAAAATAATATAATGTTACAATTAATAATAGCAGCTTTTTTACTGGGAGCTTGTGCTAAAAGCAATGAGTACAAGCCGGCTGCCACACCTGTAATTAATTATGTGGTTCAGGGAAAAAAGGGGGCTGATTTTAGTACCAACACCAAAACAGGAACCTGGTGGGGCAATACGATTAATGTGCAAGCTCACTGGTTTTATACCTGGGGATTAAATGTGCCGGTTGAATTGGCACCACAAAACTGCGAGTATGTTCCTATGTTTTGGGGAGCTTCTTCTGTAACAGATGCTAACATTACCTATGTACAACAATTACATGCACAGGGAAGAGCCAATTATGTATTAGGATTTAATGAGCCCGATTTGCCAGACCAGTCTAATATGACTGTTTCGCAGGCTTTAAGCCTTTGGCCAAAATTAGAATCAATCGGTTTACCTCTCGGAAGCCCGGCTGCTTCCTGGCCAACAAGACAATGGATTTACGATTTTATGGATAGTTGTAAAGCACAGGGAAGGCGTGTAGATTTTATCTGTGTGCATATGTATGTTGGAACCGATGAAAACGCTTTTGTACAAACCTTGCAGGATTTATACAATAAATATAAGCTTCCTATATGGATTACGGAATTTGCAACGGTTGCAAACAATGCAACTAAAATGTCTGATAATCCTTTTTCGCCAGCCATGGTATTAGGTTTTATGCAGCGTTTATTACCTAAGCTGGAAGCATTGAGTTTTGTTCAGAGGTATTCCTGGTTTTCCGGTTCACCTACCAGTGCAAGATTATGGTCTTCTGCTTTAGTAGATGGTTATGGTAATCTTACAGATCTTGGTAAATGGTATTCTAATTATAATCCTAATACACAGATTAAAAGATAATTGTTCAGGATATTTAAGTGAGAGACCAAACAAATAGGCCAAGCAATACTGCTTGGCTTTTTTGTGCGTTTAATAAATCAAATTAATTGAGAAAGTATAATTATGAGGACCGTTAAAGGATTGTTTATGATAATATCAGTATCTTACCAACAAGAATATTTTCCATGGCAAACCCTGTTCATTCTAAAAAAAATAATATTAGATCCGCTAAAAAATATGAAGAAGTTCATTTTATCGATACAAACCAGGCTGTTTGGAATTATTCATTGTTTTCAGATGAAGACATTAAAAATTTTCAGAACGGAACACATTATAGCCTGTACAAACTCTTTGGAAATAAACAGGTTGAAGTATTGAATACATGGGGAACTTATTTTGCTGTTTGGGCTCCCAATGCAACAATGGTAACTGTTACTGGTTATTTTAACCAATGGAATAAAGTATCCCACCCCTTAAAAGTTCGTTTAGATAATTCAGGTATTTGGGAAGGTTTTGTTCCGAATGTTCATGTGGGAGAAGCTTATAAATATCATATTCATGGTTTTGCAGGAATAAAGTTGGATAAAGGAGATCCCTTTGCTCACTTTTGGGAGAAGCGCCCTTTTACAGCATCTATAACATGGCAAACAAATTACGACTGGAATGATGAGGGATGGATGAAAAAAAGAAAAAAGCATAATATGTTGAATGCACCTTATTCTGTTTACGAAGTGCATTTGGCAAGTTGGATGCGGCCCGATAAAAACAATGAAGAATCTTACAACACCTATCAGCAAATTGCAGAAAGATTGGTGCCATATGTAAAAGAAATGGGTTTTACACATGTGGAATTGATGCCTGTTATGGAACACCCTTTCGATGGAAGCTGGGGTTACCAGGGCACCGGTTATTTTGCTCCCACATCCAGGTTTGGTAATCCACAGGATTTCGCTTACTTAATTGATCAATTTCATCAAAACAATATAGGGGTAATTTTAGACTGGGTGCCTTCACATTTCCCATACGATGCTCACGGTTTGTTTATGTTCGACGGTACGCATACTTATGAATATGCAGATATGCGTAAAGGGTATCATCCGGATTGGAATTCATATATTTTTAATTATAAAAGGGGCGAGGTAAAAAGTTTTCTCATTAGCAATGCAAGATTTTGGTGCGAACAATTTCATGCAGACGGGTTGCGGGTAGATGCAGTAAGCTCCATGCTGCGATTAGATTATAGCAGAAACGAAGGCCAGTGGGAACCGAACGAATATGGAGGCAACGGGAATTTAGAAGCCATCACTTTTATAAAAGACCTGAACGAAACATTATACCGGGATTTTCCGGATATACAAACCATCGCAGAAGAAGCAACAGACTGGCCAAAAATAAGCAAACCCACTTTTGAAGGAGGCTTGGGTTTTGGAATGAAATGGATGATGGGCTGGATGCATGATACATTGGATTATTTTAAATTAGATCCTGTGTACAGGCAATTCCATCAGGATAAGTTTTCATTCAGTATGATGTATTTCTACGATGAAAACTTCATGTTGCCATTAAGCCACGATGAAGTAGTACATGGCAAAAGCCCTATGTTATATAAAATGCCCGGAGACGAATGGCAAAAATTTGCCAACCTCCGTTTATTGTACACTTACATGTTTACACATCCTGGCGCTAAACTTTTGTTTATGGGTAATGAGTTTGGAGCTACCAACGAATGGAACTATAAAAGTGAGTTGCAGTGGGAATTGTTGAATTTTGTAAGTCATGGCGGAATGAAATACTGTGTTCAGAAATTAAATGAACTATATAGAAATGAGCCTGCCTTATATGAAAAACAATTTGAGCCGGGCGGCTTTGAATGGGTAGATCTAAATCACAGGAGCGAGAGTGTTATGGTGTATAAACGTAAAGGCAAAAAGGAGAAAGATGATGTATTGGTTATTTTAAATGTAACTCCTGTTGTGCATTACAACTGGGAAATACATGTTTATGGCAAAAGCAAATGGGTAGAAATATTTAATAGTGATCGTAAAGAATTTTGGGGAACCGGCGATGTATATAATCCTGAGATTAGTGCAGAAAGCATGAATAAAAAAGATAAGTGGTATAAATTAAAAGTGCACCTGCCGGCACTAAGTGCTGTTGTGTTGAAGTAGTAAGAATGTATTTCGGTTCAAAGGCTACGAAAAAAGACCAAGAGATATACCGCAACAATTTATTAACTGTAATGTAATAATTAATGCAGTGAAATTGCTTCGCCAAGATTTGCCCCTTCTCTCGAAACTATAATATCTGAAAATCCACTAATCATAACGCATCTTCATAACCCTTAACCATTTTCTACCGTTCATCCCAAAAAGAGAATGAGGTGTAACTTTTTTTCGGCCTTCCCGTTTCATCTGAAAGTTTATTTATGAGAAAATTATTTTTAGTGCTTGCTGTTATTTTTGCAACTACAGCTTCTTTTAGTCAAAATACAATTGATGCAAAAAATGCAGAAAAGAGAAAAGTGAGCTCTTTTCATGGTATTAGTTCTGCCGCCGGTATTGAAGTATTCATCACTCAATCAGATAAAGAAGAGCTGGCTGTAACGGCATCAGACAATGATATTATCAGCAGGATTGAAACCGTTGTGGAAGGAGGGATTTTAAAAATATCGAGAAAGAATGACTGGAGTTTCTGGAAGAATTTTAAAAACTGGAATGCCAAAGTGTATGTTAGTTATAAAACATTAAACAGTCTTCACGCCAGCAGTGGCAGCAGTATTTCCGGTACACTGAAAACAGATATGTTAGATGTGGATGTTTCCAGCGGAGCACAAATAAAAATTGATGGTTCAGTAAAGAGCCTGGGTGTGGAAAGCAGCAGTGGCGCCGAATTTTCCGGCTATAATCTAATAACAGAAATCTGTACTGCCAGAGCAAGCAGCGGCGGAACCGTTAAGGTAACCGTAAATAAAGAATTATCTGCTAAAGCAAGTAGTGGAGGAGGTGTTAGATACAAAGGAGATGGAGTTATTAAAAATATTTCTGTTAGCAGCGGAGGAGAAGTGAAAAGGAGCAAATAAGTATAATGTTATTGAATATAGTTGGATGTTTTGATAGAGGTTGGATTAGTTTCCAACCTCTATACTTATTACCAAGTTATGCACGTAATTATTGCAGTAACAATTTGCTAATAAACGTTTAACAGCAAATTATTGTCTTATATAGTAATTGCGAACATAAATTTTACCTTATGCAAAACACAACTTACAGTATGTTGGTAAATGCAGCAGGGCAATTAATGCAGCAACATGCTTTTGATCATTTATCGGACGATAAACTAAGCCGTATCAGACAAAGCTTTCAAAGGTTGTCCAACGAAAAGGCAAGTACTCAGGAAAAGCTAAAACATGGTAATGAGCTTTTAAGCCTTTGCGGCGAGGCAGACTTGTTTAACGATATGGCTACTCCTCAGGCTTTGCAGCAATGGTTTGCCGTTGTAAACTGCTTTGGCCTGGAACAAGAGCAAAAAGTAGTTTGCAGGCAGGAAGAAATGGATTGATTTTATTGCTGCTGCTTTTTTAAGGCTATTGAAAATGTAGTGCCTTTGTCTTGCTCACTATGCGAAACATAGATTTTACCATGATGGTATTCTTCTATAATTCGCTTGGTAAGTGTTAGCCCCAAACCCCAGCCTCTTTTTTTGGTACTGAAGCCGGGTTTAAAAACCTTGCCCCAGTTTTGTTTGGGAATTCCTTTTCCCGTATCGGAAAAATTAATTTCCACAACAGCTTCCCTTTCTATAACGGTTATTACTATTCTGCCTTTCCCCTCCATAGCATCTAAAGCATTTTTCAATAAATTTTCTGTAACCCAATCGAACAATGATGGCGAAATGTTTAATTCAACATCTGGTTTATTGGTTTCCAATATACATTCCACATTGCCACCTGCTCTTTTTTTAATATAGTCCATTATCTGTTCAATCTGCCGGATAATATTTCTTTTTTCCGTAGTAGGCTTACTGCCAATCTTTCCAAACCTGTCTGTTACCAACAGCAAACGGTCTACATCTTTTTCCATTTCATGCACAAAAGGTTCGTTATTGTATTTTTCTTTTAAAATCTCAACCCATCCTTCCAGGCTGCTAACCGGTGTTCCTAACTGGTGTGCTGTTTCTTTGGCCATGCCTGCCCATAATTTGTTTTGCGTGTTTTGATAACTGTTTCTTTGGGCAATAATTAAAATAATAATGAATAATGTAACAATAGCTAACTGAACAATTGGATAGAAACGAATTTGCTGTTGTAGCCTGCTTTCTCCATAGTAATATTTATTCACTAGGTAAGGCACACGGCTAATAACCACTTCTATTGGTTTTGCATGCAGGCTGAATAGGGTTATTTTACGTGCGAGAAACTGTTTGTCTGCAATAATATTAGTGCTATCTAAGTTAATGTAATTGCCTGTAGGTATATTGTTTTCATCAGTCTCAATAATAGGAATATCATCGTTATCTGCCGATATTTTGGCTGCAAGATTTAAACTTATCTTATCTCCCGAGTATAATAATGTTTTTTGAGCTTCAACCCAGGCCTCTACTTTTTTCCGTTGCTCTGTTTTAAGCTTCTCCGATAAGTAATTAGAATATATAACGGTACCACAAGTAATGGTAATGGCCACCATTACCAATGCTGTTCTCCAGTTCATCCATTGTTGCCACATGCCTTAAAGGTAAGCGCTAATAAATTATTATATGTAAAAAAGCAGTGGCTACAGGAGCAACTGCTTTTAGTTATCATAAGGGTTTATTCGATAGAGGGATTATAGTCCCAGAAAACCGCCTTTCTTTAAAGTTTTATGTCCTTCACCAATTTTAAAACCGTTATTGTATATTTCTATTTTGTAATCTCCGGTTTTAAATTTATCTCCCGGCTTCCAGTTAAAACTTACAACGGAAGATTTGCCTTGTTCGTAATTAATTTCAACCCTGTTACTGTAAGATTTTACATCTCCTTCTCTTGTAGTAAACGTACCTTCTGTTCCTGAAGGGTTGCCATCAGGATCAGATACACATACATACAATGTTTTTTTACCACTGGGTGTTACCCTGTTCTCATCCAGTATACAGGAAATAGTAAAGAGGTCTGCTTTTTTTGCACTGCTTGTTTCTCTTTCAGAACCATTACTTTTTACTTTCATGGCTGCAACAGCAATATTCGATGCATGTAAAGTAGAAGCCACGTCTACTTTATCAGACAGGTTTTTGTTCTCGGTCTGTGTTGTTGCGAGGTCACTCTCTAAATTCTTTTTGTCGGTTGTTAATTGTGTTTTTTCTGTATTGAGTTGCTTATTGGTGGTAGTTAATTGCTGGTTTTCCTCTTTCAATTGGTTAATCTGTACATATAGGTCATCAATTTTTCCATTTAACTCCGTAATCATACTTTTTGCTTGTTTCAGTTCAGAATCACTGGCGTTCTTTTTGTTAAGAATACCTCTTATGTTCGATTTTAGAGTAAGAATCTCTGCATTCTTTGTGGCAAGGTCTCCCTGTAACTGAACATTGCTGCCGGCAATAGAATCTATTCTGGCAGAAGCATTGTTAAATAAAACCTGTAAAGAATCTTTAGCATTGGTAATTTGCCCAATCTGGCTGTCTTTTTGTGTTACAATCTCTTTTGTTTTGCTTTTATCGTAAATGATATAGCCCCAGGTTAATATTAATGCAGCCACCAAAATGGCTTCTATGGTTTTTCTGTTGTTCTTGGAAGGTTGGGGTGTAGATGATTGGTTCATTTTATTATTTTTTACTAATTTAAACTTTATGTTGAAAGACTTATTGATTATTGATATTGAAACAGTGCCGGTTCAGCAAAATTATTCTTTGTTAGATGATAATTGGAAGAACCTTTGGACAGATAAGATTTCCAAAACTGTGCCAGAAAATAGCGATTCGGCAGAGATGTACCTGAAAAGGGCCGGAATTATGGCAGAATTCGGTAAAATTATTTGTATTTCCACGGCTTTTTTTACAGAAGCTTCTCCCGGGGAATGCAAATTGAGAGTAAAAAGCATTTACGGGGAGAATGAAAAAGAATTGCTGACTGCTTTTATAGATTTATGCAATAAAGTATACCTGCATAATAAACAATTTATTTTTGGTGGCCACAATATTAAAGAATTTGATGTGCCGTTCATTTGCCGCAGGATACTGGTTAATGGCCTCCGCCTCCCTGAATACCTGCAACTACATGATAAAAAGCCCTGGGAAACTAAAATGTTTGATACCCTTAACTGGTGGAAATTCGGCGATAATAAAAATTATACTTCACTTCATCTGTTGGCCAATGTTTTAGGCATTGGTACTTCTAAAACAGATATAGATGGCAGTATGGTGCAACATGTATACTACGAAGAGAAGGATTTACAAAGAATTGTAGATTACTGCCAGAGAGATGTAGCGGTAACTGCCAATATCATTCTCAAATTTCATCAATACCCATTATTGCAGGAGAAAGATATTACAATCGTATCCTGAGCGTTTAATATAATTGGGTATAAATTCATTTTTCACTTTTCATTTTTCATTCTTCATTTGCAATATGTCTGCCGAAAAAATCATTTCAGATTGGAAGAAGGGAATGTTCAAACCAGTGTATTGGCTCGAGGGCGAAGAGCCGTTTTTTATTGATGAGGTGATGAGCTTTGCCGAGCATAATATTTTAAATGAAAATGAAGCTGGTTTTAACCTTACAATCTTTTATGGAAAAGATGCCGATTGGGCGGCAGTTGTAAATGCCTGCAGGCGTTACCCGATGTTTGCAGAGCGGCAGGTTGTTTTACTTAAAGAAGCGCAGCAAATGCGTGATATTGAGAAGCTGGAAGCCTATATAGAAAGCCCTCTGGCCTCTACTGTTTTTGTAGTAAGCTATAAAGAAAAAAAAGTAGATGGCAGAAGTAAACTTGCTAAAACCCTGAAACAAAAAGGGGAGTTACTCAGTACCAAAAAACTATACGATAATCAATTGCCGGAATGGGCAAACCAGGCCGTGCAGCGAATGGGCTTAACCATTTCGCAGAAAGCATTGATGTTGCTGGTAGACCATATTGGGAATGATTTGAGCAGGATACAGAATGAAATAGAGAAACTTTCTATTAACCTTGGAACACGAAAGAATATAACTGAAGACGATATTGAACATTATATAGGAGTTAGCAAAGAGTTTAATGTGTTTGAATTGCAGGATGCGTTAGTGAAGAGAGATCTTGCAAAAGCAATCAGGATTATTCAGTATTTCGCAGCTAACCCTAAGGCAGCACCTATACAACTTGTATTGCCTTCTTTATATAATTTTTTCAGTAAAGTATATATGGTGCTGGCTTCTTCCGGAGGAGACGAGAAATCTATTGCCGCCAGTATTGGCATACATCCTTTTTTTATTAAAGACTATATACTTGCTGCAAAGAATTACAAACAGGAGGGCGTTGAAAAAACATTATTGTTGCTGCATCAATATAACTTAAGAAGTATCGGCATTCATGATGCAGGTACTTCAGATGCCGATCTGTTAAAAGAGCTGGTTGTTAAAATGATGTTCTGATCAGTTGTGTGCCAACTCTTTTTCCAATACCATAAACTCTAAAGATTGCAGGTGTTTGCCAGTTAGGTCATCTTCAGCAAAGGGTTTTCTTTCGCCTGTATCTGCATAGCCATTTCTTTTATACCAATCTATCAGTTCTTTTCTAACAGAAATAACCGTCATGTAAATTGAATGGCATTGCATCTGTAAAGTATATTCTTCCGCAGCTTTTAACAACTGCCTGCCTATGCCTCCTCCCTGAAGTGAAGGTGAAACGCTAAACATGCCCAGGTAAATCCTGCCACCATGTTTTTGAAGGTTTACACAACCTATTATTTGGTCATTATCGTCTTTGTATTTTAAAATAACACTATTGGGTTGTTGCATCACATCTAACACGTTTTGGTCATCGGTTCTTACTTCTCCGGCAATTAAATGCGCTTCGGTGGTCCAGCCTTGTTTTGAGCTTTCTCCTCTGTAGGCACTATTTAATAAAGTGGTAATGCTACCAGCATCGTTTTGTAAAGCAATGCTTATGTTCTTATTACTGAATACGATATTTTCCATACATCAAATATATTTTTCTTTTAGTTGAATATAAACAATATCGCCAATGAATGCGTTTTGTTGTAATTGCACCTGTATTGTTTGGAATGCCGTTTTAACAATGGCTATTTTATAATTGCCATAAAACTGAATGCCAATTATGATGCCTGTAATTGAGCCTGCCTCCTGATTTGTAATAATGAATTGTTCAGGGCGAATGACTTTTTGCTCTGTTGCAGGTAACAGGCTTACTGCTAATTCTTCAGAAATCATATTGTAATGGCCTAACAAAGCGGCGGTATATTCATTAAAAGGGTAGTAATAAACCTTTTCAGTTGTATCATCCTGAATAATATGCCCTTCATGCATTACTACAATCCTGTCTGCCCACGATAATACGTCCATTGCATCGTGCGATACAAGGATACAGGTAGTGTTCAATTGTTCGCCTATATCGTGTATCACTGTTTTAATAATGTGTTTATGAATGTTATCGAGATTGGAGAAAGGTTCATCTAACAATAGTAAACTGGGCTTTGTTGTAAGAAGGGATGCTAAAACAATTCTTTGTCGCTCGCCGCCGGAAAGCTCATCTGTTCTGCGGCCCAATAAGTGCTGTATTTTACATACTTCATAAATATGTTCAGCTTCATGCTCTTCCATTTTGTTGGCCATTTCTAACCTTTCAAATACTTTATAGTTGTTTCTTAACTCAAAATATTGGCTTACATAAGCAATTTTTTCGTGCCCGGGCAATAACTTGTAATCAGGCCCCAATACTCTTTGCCCCTGCAGCAAGATTTCTCCGCTATCAGGTTGCACTAATCCTCCAATCATTTTTAACAATGTTGTTTTGCCTGAGCCGGTTGCCCCCACAATGGCCAGTTTTTGCAATTCCGGTTGTATGAGAGAAATGTTTTCAACAGCCAGATTATGATTGATTGTTTTTGAAAGATTCTTTATCTCTAATAAAGCCATGCACCGAAAATAAGAAGAGAAAACAATTTCTTAATAATTCATTTAACTAATATTAATATCAACGCAACAATCTCTTTACTTAAAGGTTTGAATTTTGCTAAACACCATTCGTATGAAAAGTTTAGCAGGATTGATTTTGTGTTTGATGGTTACCATTTGTTTACAAGCCCAGAAAACAGAAAATGTTATTATTGTTACATTGGATGGCATGCGTTGGCAGGAAGTTTTTTCGGGAGCTGATAAGCAATTACTGAAAGATCCACGCTTTACAAAAGACACTGTTGAAACTTTCAAGGATTTTTGGGATGATAATGTGAATGAAAGAAGAAAAATCTTATTTCCTTTTTTGTGGAATATTGTTGCCAGGCAAGGGCAACTCTATGGCAATCGTTATTTCAGCAACAAATTAGATAATGCCAATCCCTATAAGTTTTCTTATCCGGGTTACAATGAATTGCTTACAGGTTATCCTGATACAAATGTTAGTTCGAATGAAAAGATTTTAAATCCTAATGAAAATATTTTAGAGTTTGTTAGCAAGCAAGAAGGTTATAGAAACCAAGTGGCTGCGTTTGCAACATGGGATGTATTTCCATACATTTTAAACAAACCTGAAAGCCATTTCTACATTAATGCAGGTATGGACAATGATGGATTCGATAATTCCAACTTATCACTTATCAAAGAAATGCAATCTCTCTCTGCAAAACCTTTAGATGTGCGATTAGATGTGTTCACTTATTTTGCTGCGAGAGAATACATGAAGGCCAATCATCCTAAAATGATGTTTATTGGATTTGATGAAACGGATGATTTTGCTCACAGCGGACAATACGATCAATATTTAAAAAGTGCGCATGCAATTGATGCGATGATCGCAGATCTGTGGAATTATATACAATCCACACCGCAATACACAAACAAAACAACACTCATCATTACTTGCGATCATGGGAGAGGAGATGCAGTGAAAGAAAATTGGAAAGACCACGGAGAGGAGATTCCCGAATCCGGACAAATATGGTTAGCTGCTATTGGTCCTGATATTAAACCATTGGGAGAAATAAAAACTGCAATGCAATTGTATCAGAAACAAATCGCATCAACCATTACTTCATTATTAGGATTTCAATTTACAACCAATCATGCTGTTGCAGAACCAATTGCTTCTTTATTACCAACACCAACAGAAATGAGTTTGATAACAGTGGTGACGGATAAATAAGTAGTAAGTAGTAAGTAGTAAGTAGTAAGTAGTAAGTAGTAAGTAGTAAGTAGTAAGTAGTAAGTAGTAAGTAGGTTCTTTTTACAAAGTATATCTTCGAATCTTTTAATTGTGGTCATCCTTAACTTGATTCAGGATATTTTTGTCATGCTGAGTTTATCGAAGTATCTCTATTCTTATTTTATAATGTTTTAAACCAGTCACGCTTGATATTGACTTTCTCAACAAACTCAATATCAATACCAAGCTTTAGTTCTTTTAATTTTTCAGCGAGATCATTGCCGTCCATTAAATCAATTGGTGGTGCTCCATCTCTTTGGGCTTCTTTTTTAGCTTCGCGAGTAAAAGTTCCAGTAGTAATAATTAAACCTTTGTCGGCTCTACCAACCATTGCGCCCCTAAAATCACGAACGATAGATGGTGAAACGCTTCCTTTATAACGTTTTGCTTGAAATATTACATGGAAAGAAAGTACACCTCCAAGTCTAAGCATACCCTTACCATCTATACCACCATCATTTGTTTGTCCAGTAACTTCAACATTTTGAAAACCTAATTCTCGGAGAAGCCTTTGACACAACCTTTCAAAAGCATTTGGTGAAATACTTTGCAATTGCTCAATTATTTGTTCTTGCCAACTAAATTTTTGCAGTTCTTCATTATCTTCTTGCTCTTCAATTATTTCTGTCGGTTTTGCATTTTCTTTTAATGCTCTTTCTTTTTTGTCTTCAGCAACAACTTTTCTTTTTACGACTTCTTTGTCAACTGATTTTAGTTTAATTCCTTCCTCAGTTAATGCCCAAACACCTCGAGAAGAGTTTTCTAAAAGCCCGTAACGTTTTAAATAATTTCTCGCCCACGCTAGCCTGTAAGTGAATTTACTTGTGTTGCCGCGGTGAATTTCATTTACTTGTTCGTCTGTTAATTTTAGAATTATTGCGACCTGTTCTTCAATTTCCGGAACAGACCCTGAGCCTCCAAGATTTTGTAATGCTGTTAAAGTTGGATTAAATAAATCATCGTATTTATATGTAAATGTTTCTCTCATTT
>OFTX01000397.1_pt1 | contig 24368 bp, 18 predicted proteins | sample 1775051 | NCBI WGS metagenome assembly OFTX01 (sample SAMN08195772, study PRJEB24354) | sludge metagenome | isolation source: sludge from phenol fed wastewater aerobic bioreactor A | place: India: Nagpur | collected 2016-09-15
TGGCTCTGCGCCTACGACCCCGACCAGAACGGCAGCGCACCGCTCGGCTGGCACCGCGACTTCGCCGACGCCCGCCAACGGCTCCGCGAATGGGTCGCCGCCTGCGGCACCCGGCTCGACCACGACCGCCCCACCAGGCAGACCGTCTGGCCCGGCGAGGAACCCCGCGACCCGATCGAGGACATCCCGGTCATCGACCGCGATGCCGAGTTCGTGGAGTTCGTCATGGCCGACGTCCAAGCCCGCCGCGAGGCCGAGGAAGCGTTCTACCGCGACCTCGACCCGGACACCGGAGAAGTGTCGTGAGTTCCTGCATCGAAACGAAGGAAAGCACCGAGGTCGCCGACCTCCGTGAGAGAGGCAAGGACTTCGGTGCTACCTTCCTGCCGCTGTCGAGCGATCAGGCCGACTCGATCAGGGCTGCTCTGATCGAGTCCATCGGTACTGCTCGTGAGGAACGAAACGGGGAGCGATCTTGATGCGGTTCGGGTCGAACTTGCCGCCCAGTTGCGGTGCCTTGACCACGCGAATGTCCAGCAAGAGCTTGACGATCCGTCGCTTCTCCAACAGGTCCAGCCGCTCCCACGCGCTCTCGATGTCCTCGGCCTGCAACAGCCGAAGCACGTCCTCGTCGGAGACCGGAGGCACCGTCGCCTTCACCGCCTGCTCAATCTCCGGGTTCAGGCGCTGCTCGATGCTCGAAAGCATCGTGAGACTGATCCTGCCTGCGGCATATTCCTCGGCGGCCTCGTCAAGCCGCTGGCGAAGCCGCGCCGCCTGAGCCTCGGCCTCCTGGACGCGCTCGTGCCAGTGCTCGCTTGGCCCGGCGATCACCGCCAAGCTCTCGGGCTTGGAGAGCCAGCCCAGCAGGGCGCCAACCACGTAAGCATCAGTGCGAGGGATGTCGATGCTGATCCTCCGACATCCGACAGTCGGGCAGGCGTAGTTGTCGCGGCGCGTCCCGTCCTTACGAGGGACCATCCCGTGCAGGCGGACCAGCGGCCCCGAACAGTAGCCGCACTTCGCGATGAACGACAGCAGCCACTTCGGATGACTGTGGTTGTCCTCTTCGACGTACCGGGTACGGCGTGCTCGATCTTCGAGCACCCGGTTGACCTGCTCCCAACGGTCACGAGGGATGATCGCCGGCCACTCCGCCTCACCGATCACCTTGCCCTGATACTTCCGCAGGCCGGCGATCGTCGGGCTCCTGAGCATCTGCCGCAGCGTCGAGTTCATCCAGCCGCGCGAGTGGTCCGAGGTCGGCTTCATCGGAGTCGGGACACCGGCCTTGTTCAGACGGGTCACGATCGCGTTCATCGGAACACCACTCAGAATCTCGTCCACGGCGTTGACGATGATCGCGGCTTTCTCCGGGTCGATTTCCTGACGAAGCAGCACTCCGGTGTGCTCGTCATAGACACGGCGGTACCCGAACGGGAGACGACCGTGCGGCCTGCCCTGCTGCGCGTGCAGCCGCACCGTGCGGAGCTGTCGCTCCCGGATCACCGCGGCGTCCTTCTCGGCGGTCAGGAACTCCAAGCCCATCATGAACGCGTCGTCGCTCCGGGCGAAGTCATAGACCCGTCCCTTGGTCAGATACAGCACCCCGGCCTCCTGGCAGGCGGCACGGAGCTGGACGTAGGCCAACAGCTCGCGGCCTGCACGCGACGGCTCCCAGGTCACGAAGGCGTCGTACTGCTTGGAGGCGATCAGGCGCAGGGCTTCCTCGAAACCCTCGCGCTCGCGGGTGCGCCACTGCGAGGCGGAGCGGTTAGCGTCGGTGATGACCTTGCCAACGTGCCACGTCTGCTGATCGCACCAGGAGCGGCAGTCCGTCTCCTGATCGTCGGTGGACCGCATGAGGTACTGGCGATCCATCGAGGCGCGGGTGTAGATGAGGGCGTTGACCTCATCATCGGTCGGTCGGGTGAGTGCTTGCGTTCTCATGGCAATCAGGTGCTCCGTGCTGTACGGGGTTCCTGATTGCTGGGTGAGCCCACGAACGATCTCGACACCGACACCCTCGCTGCGCTCGAGGATCTGCTCGACACGTGGGCGGGCACGCTCATCGTGGTGAGCCACGACCGGTACTTGATAGAGCGCGTCACGGACACCGTGCTGGCGCTGCCGGGCGACGGGACGCTTGTGCACCGTCCGGGCGGCGTCGAGCAGTACCTCACCGACCGGCGGGCGGCGTCTGCAGGAGGTGCGGGTCCACGCTCCGCCGGCGCGGCGGCGCAGGCCGTGATCGGCAGCGTCGGCAACGGTGCCGGGGGCTTGGGCGGCGCCGGAGACGCAGCCACGGCAGTGTCGGCCGGGCCCGGCCCGGCCGAGTTGCGGCGGTTGCGAAAGGATCTGCTACGCAGCGGCGAGCGGCTGGAGTCCTTGCGGCGGAAGCAATCCACTCTGCACGAGAAGCTCGCGGCTGTCGGCGCCGACTATGCGGCGGCCGCCGAGCTTAATGAACAACTGCGGGCTGTGCAGGACGAGCTGGACGCGACCGAGGCCCAGTGGCTGGAGATCGCGGAACGCATCGAGGGCTGAGCCGGCGTACTGTCCCCGCGCGCGGGTGTCCGCGCTCGCGTGTCAGTAGGTGTTCCGCGCTGTTTCGTCAGTAGGTGCTTCGCGCTGTTTCGTCAATGGGTGCTCCGCACCCACGCGTCAGTAGGTGCTCCGCACCATGGCGTCGATCGCGGTCCGCGTCGGTGACGAACTCGAGGCGCCCGGCACCGTCGTGGCGAGTGCGCCCGCCGCGCAGGCGCGTTGCAGCGCCGCCACCGGACCGACTCCTTCCGCCCAGGCGACCGCGAGCGCGCCGGTGAACGCATCGCCCGCACCGGTCGTGTCCACCGCTCGGACCTGCGGCGCGGGCACCTCGATCCGTAGGTCGTCGGGCCCGCGATACCGTGCACCGCGCGCGCCGAGCGTCGTCACGACATGCGGAACCGCGTCGAGCGTGGCGGCCCCGAGCGCCACCGCCTCGCCCTCGTTGACGACGAGAATCGTCACAGCCTGGGCGAAGTCGGTCGGCAACTCCTGAGCCGGAGAGGGATTCAGCAGCACCGGGACGTCCGCCCGGTGAGCCGTGCCTGCCGCGAGAACAACGCTCGCCATGGGGATCTCGAGCTGGAGCACGAGCATCTGGGCGCGCGTGATAGCGTCGGCGTCCGCGTCGGTGAAGCCGGTGAGTAGCCCGTTCGCCCCGGGAATCACGATGATCGTGTTCTCGCCGTCCGCCGCGACGCTGATCGACGCGATCCCACTGGCCCCCTCGACGCGCCGCACGCGATCGGTCCGCACCCCGGCGTCGACCAGGGTCGCCACGAGCGGGTCGGCGAAGGCATCCGACCCCACCGCGCCGACGAACGAAACGTTGCCGCCGGCGCGCGCCGCCGCGATCGCCTGATTGGAGCCCTTGCCGCCGGGCACCGTCCGGAACGACGAGCCGAGCACCGTCTCGCCCGGCGACGGCAATCGATCCGTCGACGCCACTAGGTCCATGTTGATACTGCCGACGACGGTGATGCTCGGGCTGGGCATGGCGGCCTCCTCGACAGACATCACTCGACGGTAATCTGCCCGCTATGAGTCGCTTTTCGCAGGGTTTGGTTGCGGCGGCACGGTCGGCCAAGGGCATCACCACCGGGGCCCCGACCGCGCCCGTGCGCACGCCGTGGGCGGAGATCCACGAGGCGGCGCGGCGCGGCACGGCGGTGCTGGCCGAGGCCGGCGTCCAGCCGGGTTCGGCTGTGGCGATCCTGGCCGGGTTGCCCATCGACGTCGCCCCGGCGGCGCAGGCGGTGTGGCTGGCCGGGGGATCGGTCACCATGCTGCACCAGCCGACGGCCCGAACCGACCTCGCACGGTATGCCGCCGAAACCCTCGCCGTCCTCACCATGATCGGCGCACGGGTGGCGATCGTCGGAGAACCGTTCACGTCGGTCGCCGAGATGCTGTCCGGCAGCGGCTTTGTCGCGGTGACCGTCGACTCGATGCGAGTCGGCGAGACGGCCGCCGAACCGGTGCACGCGTCCGAGGACGCCACCGCCCTGCTGCAGCTCACCTCGGGCTCGACCGCCACACCGAAGGCCGTGCAGATCACCCATCGCAATCTCTGGGCCAACATATCGGCCATGTCGCAGGCCGCCGAGCTCGACCCGGAGCGGGAGGTGATGGTTTCCTGGCTGCCGCTGTTTCACGACATGGGCATGGTCGGATTCTTGACGCTTCCCATGTGCCGCGGGATCGAACTCGTCAAGGCCACGCCCGCCGACTTCCTCCGATCCCCGCTGATGTGGCTCGAACTCGTGAGCCGCTATCGCGGAACGGTCACTGCCGCACCGGATTTCGCCTACGCGCTGGCCGCTCGGGTGCTGCCGCGGGCCGAGGGGCTGGACCTGACGTCGCTCCGGTTCGCTCTCGACGGTGCCGAGCCGATCGATGTGAGCGCCGCCCGGGCATTCCTGTCGGCCGGGGAGCGATTCGGGCTGCGGCCGACCGCGGTGGTCCCCGCGTACGGCATGGCTGAGGCCACGTTGGGCGTCTCCTTCCACCAGTGGGGCACGCCGCTCGCGATCGACGTGGTCGACGCGGCCGCCTTGGAAGAGAGCGACCGGGCGATACCGATCACCGCCGATGACGCTGCTCGCGCCGCGCGCGGCGACGGGCACCAGGACGAGACCGAAGCACACGAGGCACCGTCGGATTCCGAGCCCGCCCCGCCCACGAACAGCGTCATGCTCGGCGAGTCGCGCCCGGTCCGGCAGTTCCCGCTCCTGGGCAGGCCGTTGCCCGGGATCGAGGTGGAGGTTCGCACCTCCGACGGAACACGGTGCGGCGACAGGGAAGTCGGCACTATCATGCTGCGCGGCGAGTCCATCACCGAGCGGTACGTGACGGTGGACGGGCCTACCCCGACGCGCGGCGCGGACGGCTGGCTGGATACCGGCGATCTCGGCTACCTCGTCGACGGCGTGGTGGTGGTCTGCGGCCGCGCCAAGGACGTGATCATCATGGGCGGGCGGAACATCTACCCGACCGATATCGAGCGGGTGGCGCAGACCGTGCCCGGCGTGCGGGCCGGGAACGTCGCGGCCGTGCGCGTCGACGCAGGCGCCAGGCGCGAGACGTTTGCGGTGATCGTGGAATCGCGATCGGCCGATGAGGAGGCCGAGAATGCCCGCATCACAGCAGAAGTGCGCGCGGCCGTGACTTCACGGATAGGGGTGCGGCCGTCCCTGGTCGTGGTGGTCCCGGCCGGTAGCCTGCCGAAGACTCCGTCCGGGAAGATCCGCCGGTCCGCCGCCGCGGCGCTCCTCGCGACGTAGCGCGGAGTCGGTTCCGGGCTCAGGGCGCGCCGTGCCACCGGTTCTGTGTCGCGGTGAGGCCGTCGGTGACGAGCATCAGCGCCGCGTCCGCGGCATCCTCGAGACCGACTGCCAGATCAGCTCTCTCGACGGATGAGAAGTCGTGCAGTACAAAATCCGCCGGACTCATCCGGCCGGGCGGGCGCCCGATGCCGACCCGCACCCGCAGGTAGTTCCTGCTGCCGATCGCCGAACTGATCGACCGGAGCCCGTTGTGGCCGCCCTCGCCGCCGCCCTGCTTCACCCGCACTGCCCCGTAAGGGATGTCCAAATCGTCATGCACGACGATCAGTGATTCGGCCGGCAGCGTGTAGAAGCGCAGCAGCGCGGCGACCGGACCGCCCGACAGGTTCATGTAGGAACGCGGCTTCGCCAGGATGAGGCGCGCCCCGCCGATCGCCGCACGGCCCTCGGCGACGTCGGCGCCGGCCTTGTGCGACCGGAACCGCTCGCCGATCCGGCCGGCCAGCACGTCGAGGACCATGGCGCCGACGTTGTGCCGATTGCCCGCGTACGTCGGGCCCGAATTACCGAGCCCGACGATCAGCGTGCCATGAGTCGACATCGGGTGCGCGGTATCAGCTTTCGGCGGCAGGTGCGGCTTCGGCGGCAGGGGCCGCGGCTGCCTCGGGCTCCGGCTCCACGACGGCCACCGGCGCCTGGACGGCGACGACCACGGTCTCCGCGTCGGTCACCAGCGTGGCCCCGGCTGGCAGGGCCACGGATCCGGCGTGCACGATGTCGCCCACGTCCAGCCCGTCCAGCGACACCTCCAGGCGCTCCGGGATCGCCAGCGCGTCCACGTCGATGGCGAGTTGCACGGTCTCGTGCAGCACCAGGGTGCCCGGCGCGGCCTCGCCTACCAGGTGCACCGGAACGTCGACGGTCACCTTCTCGCCGCGGCGCACGATCAGCAGGTCCACGTGCTGGAAGTAGTCCTTGATCGGGTGCCGCACGATGGCGCGCGGCAGGGCCAGGTGCTCTTCGCCGTCGACGACGATCGTCAGCACCCGGTTCGCGTCACCCTTGACGGCGCGGGCGAACTCGCGGGCGGGCAGGGTGAAGTGGTGGGTCTCGGAGCCGTGGCCGTACAGGACCGCCGGCACCAGGCCCGCGGCGCGAGCGCGGCGCGCGGCCCCCTTGCCGAATTCGGTGCGCTTCTCGCCGACGAGGCGGATGGTGTCCGTCATGGTGATGCCTTCCTGGGTGGGTCTGTTCGCTGCCGGTATCACGTCTCGTCTCGCGTCCGGCCCGTGCAGAACCGCCTATGACGTTGTTCGGTGCGATACCACCGTTGCCGCGCCGCAGGATGACGTGGCGACGCGCAGGCGAACCCACCGCGTCGATCACGGCTGGCCCCAATGCTGCTAGAAGGGCCGCCCTCGCCGAGGCAACCCGAATAGTTTACAGCACCCGGGGGGGTCGGCTTAACGGGTGAGCTCTTCGGCCAGCGCGGCGACGAAGGCGTCGACGTGCTCGGGCCGCGTGTCGAAGGCGCACATCCAGCGCACCTCGCCGTCCCCGGCGTTCCAGTCGTAGAAGCGGAAGCGTTCCCGCACCCGGTCTGCCACCGCGGCGTCCAAGGACGCGAAGACCGCGTTCGACTCGACCCGCTGCGTCACGCGCACACCGGAAAGCGACATCACGCCCGTTGCCAGGCGCTGTGCCATCTCGTTGGCATGCCGAGCGGAGCGCAGCCACAGGTCCCCGTCGAACAGGGCGATGAGCTGCGCGGAGGCGAAGCGCATCTTGCTCGCCAGCTGGGCATCGAGCTTGCGCACGAAGTCCAGGCCGGTCGCCGCCTCGGGGTTCAGCACCACCACGGCGTCGCCGTACAGCAGACCGTTCTTCGTGCCGCCGAGCGATAGCACGTCCACGCCGACATCGGTGGTCAGCGCGCGCAGCGGAACGTCGAGATGCGCTGCGGCATTGGCGATCCGGGAGCCGTCGAGGTGTACGTGCATGCCGAGCGAATGGGCATGGTCGCAGATCGCGGCGAGCTCCTGCGTCGCGTACACGGTGCCGAGTTCCGTCGACTCGCTGATCGAGAGCACCAGCGGCTGCGACCGGTGCTCGTCGCCGAAACCCCACGCCTGGCGATCGATCAGCTCCGGCGTCAGCTTCCCGTCCGGGGTGGGCACCGTCATCATCTTCAGGCCCGCCATGCGTTCCGGCGCGCCGTTCTCGTCGGTATTGATGTGCGCGGTCTCGGCGCACACCACCCCGCCCCATCTCGGCGACATCGCCTGCAGCGCCACCACATTCGCGCCGGTGCCGTTGAAAACCGGCCAGATACGCGCACTCTCGCCGAAGATCCGCTGGATCACGGTCTGCAGGTGCGCGGTATAGACGTCGCCGCCGTAGGCGATCTGGTGCCCGCCGTTCGCCTCGGCGATCGCCGCGAGCGCCTCGGGATGGACCCCCGCGTAGTTGTCGGACGCGAAGGAGATGATCGACGGATCGTGCAGTGTGGTCACTCCGAGGATTCTGCCGCAGGGCTCGACCGTCCCGGTCGGCAGCCCGGCCGCGCGCCAGCGCGCGAACGTCGTCATAGGCGAAAAGCCCGGCGCCGCAGCGAGTTTCAGGATTCGAACAGGCTGGTGACCGACCCGTCCTCGAAGACCTCGTGGATCGCCCGCGCGAGCATCGGCGCGATCGAGAGCACCGTGAGCTTGGGGAAGCGGTGGTTCTGCGGGATGGGCAACGTGTTGGTGAGCACGACCTCGGTGAGCCCGCAGTTCGACAGCCGTTCGGCGGCCGGGTCGGAGAGCACGCCGTGCGTCGCCGCGACGATCACCTGTTTCGCGCCGGCTTCCACCACGGCGCGGGTGGCCGACGCGATGGTGCCGCCCGTGTCGATCATGTCGTCGACGATGATGCAGGTCCGCCCGCCGACCTCGCCGACCACCCGGTTGGCGACCACCTGGTTCGGTTTGAGCGGATCACGGGTCTTGTGGATGAACGCCAGTGGCGTGCCGCCGAGTCTGTCCGCCCACCGCTCGGCCGTGCGCACCCGGCCGGAATCGGGGGAGACCACGGTGAGATGGTCGGCGCCGTACTGCTTGAGGATGTAGTCGGTGAGCAGCGGCGCGGCCATCAGATGGTCGACCGGCCCGTCGAAGAAACCCTGGATCTGATCGGTGTGCAGGTCCACGCACATCAGCCGATGCGCGCCGGCGGTCTTCAGCAGATCCGCGATCAGCCGGGCCGAGATCGGTTCGCGCCCACGGTGTTTCTTGTCCTGCCGGGCGTACGGGTAGAACGGCAGCACCACCGAGATGCGTTTCGCCGACGCGCGTTTCAGGGCGTCGATCATGATGAGGGTTTCCATCACCCAGGTGTTGATGCCCTCGCCGCAGGACTGGATCACGAACGCGTCGGATCCACGCGCGGATTCCTTGTAGCGGACGAAGATCTCGCCGTTGGCGAACTCGTAGGCGTCCTCCGGCGTGACGGTGATGCCCAGATGGTCGGCCACCTCCGCGGCGAGGTCCGGATAGCCCCGCCCGGAGAACAACATCAAGCTCTTCGAGTTCGCCACGCTGATGGAGCTCACGGTGCCGGGTGCCCTTTCGTTGTCGCTGTTTCGCCTGTCGTGCTGATCGAGCCGGGTATGACGGTGTTCTCGGGCCGGGCGGGTTCTCAGCCGCCTTTGCCCGATGCTGCGCTGCCCGATGCTGCGCCGTTATCGGCGCCACTCGCCCCCGCGGCGCGGGCTGCCTCCTCGGACCGCGTCCCGGCCCGCCGGCGCAGCACCCAGCCGGTGGAGTTGTGCTGGTGGCCGCGAGCGACGGCCAGGTCTCCGGCGGCGACATCCTCGGTAACGACGGACCCTGCGGCCACGTAGGCGCCGTCCTCGATGGTCACCGGTGCGACCAGCGTGGAATTGCTGCCGACGAACGACTGCGCCCCGATCGCAGTCACCGACTTGTGCACCCCGTCGTAGTTGGCGATGATCACGCCGGCGCCGATGTTCGCGCCCGCGCCGATGCGGGCGTCGCCGAGGTAGGACAGGTGGTGCGCCTTGGCGCCGGCGCCGATCACGGCCTTCTTGACCTCGACGAACGCGCCAACCTGCGCTCCGGGGCCTACGTCGGATCCGGCGCGCAGGTGCGTGAACGGGCCGATCTGCGCGCCCGCGCCGATATGCGCGTCCCGGCAGTGCGAGCGCACCACGGACGCGCCGTCATCCACGTGGCATGCGATGAGCGTGGTATCGGGTCCGATGGAACAGTTCGAACCGATCACGGTGCCCGCTTCGAGATGGGTGCCCGGCAGGATCTCGGTATCGGGGCCGATCCGCACGTCCGCGTGGAGATAGGTGGTCGCCGGGTCGTGCACCGTGACCCCGGCGAGCTGGGCGTCGCGCACCAGGCGGGCCCGCAGTCGGGCGGCCATCTCGGAAAGCTGCACGCGGTCGTTGACGCCCTCGGTCTCGGCGGCGTCCTCGGCGACGAGGCTGCCGACGGGCCGGCCGGCGGCGACCGCGAGCTGCACGACGTCGGTCAGGTACAGCTCGCCCTGGGAGTTCGACGCGGACAGCCGACCGAGCAGCTGCCCGAGCAGCGCGCCGTCGAAAGCGTAGACGCCCGTGTTGATCTCGTTCAGTTCCCGCGTTTCCGCATCCGCGTCGCGATGTTCCACGATCGCCGTGACCGCCCCGTCGGCGCCGCGGGTGATGCGCCCGTATCCGGTCGGGTCGTCGACGTTCGCCGTGAGCACGGTGACCGCGTTGCCCGCTCGCGCATGCTCCGTGGCAAGGGCCGCCAGCGTTTCGCCGCGCAGCAGCGGCACGTCGCCGTAGGTCACGATCACGGTGCCGTTGAGCGCTCCGGTGGCGGCGAGCGCGCATTGCACGGCGTGGCCGGTGCCCTTCGGCTCGGCTTGCACGGCCGTACGGATCGGCAGGTGCGCGAGGTCCGCGGCCGCGGCGAGGTAGCTCTCGACCTGCCCTCGCCCGTGCCCGATCACCGCGACCAGCCGGTCCGGGGACACCGCGGCACCCGCCCGCAGCGCGTGCCAGAGCAGTGGGCGGCCGGCCAGCGGGTGCAACACCTTCGGCAGCGCCGACTTCATGCGGGTGCCCTGCCCGGCCGCCAGCACGATCACAGCGGCGACCGCGGGTTGCGTTGCGGCGTCCACGGCGGCGCCTGTGGACGATTGGTGAGTTGTTCCCGTCACGTTCCCCTGGTCCCGCCTGCTGTTCTTGCCCTGCCACCCCGCTCCGCCGCCAGGATTCGAACCTGGACTATCGGAACCAAAATCCGAGGTGCTGCCGTTACACTACGGCGGAATAGCAGGCGCGCGCCGGGCGCAGGGACCATCATCCCATGCCCGGGGACGGTGCTGCTTCCCGCGCTCGTCACGCGTTCGGCCGTCCTCCACCGTGTCCGCCAGATGTCCGCGCTGCGTACCGACGCCTGCGGCGCACCGCGATCATGCCGCGGCCGGGGCGTCGCGCGGCCCGCGAGGGCGTAACGTGGCCGTCGGATACCCCCCGTCGATTCGGCGGGGGGCTTGTTGGCGTGCGGCGAGGCTGCGTGGCGTCGATGCGGGGCTTCACACGGCATCGACGTGTCGCGTCGTCCGTAAGGAGCGAAGTATCACAGCGGGGAGCAGGTGCGATGGCGGCCGAGGGTGACCGATTCAACGGATATGACGGCGCCCGCGCGGCACGCGGGCATGGGGTCGGTTCGGCGCAGCCGCGGTCGGGAGAACCGGCGCGGCTGGGTGGACTCCTCGCCGCAGCGCTGCGGGATCCGCTCGTCGCGCGTTTCGTGACCGACGCGGGCAAACCGGTGGCCCGCATTACCGGCCCGGTCGGACTGCGCCCGTTTCTCGCCGCGGCGCTCGCGGCGCCGGCCAATGCCGGTGGCGCCGGAGTGCCGGTCTGCCTCGTCACCGCGACCGGGCGGGAGGCCGAGGCGGCTGCGGCGGCGATCGGCGACCTCATCGGCGACGAGCGGGTCGAGCTGTTCCCGTCCTGGGAAACCCTTCCGCACGAACGGCTCTCGCCGCGCGCGGACACCGTCGGTCGCCGTGTCTCGGTGCTTCGCCGGATCGCGCATCCGGAGGAGCACGCGACCGGCGCGCCCGCCGTCCTCGTCACCACCGTGCGTTCCCTCATCCAGCCGATGGCCCCGGATCTCGGCGAGATCACACCGGTGCGCCTGCAGCCGGGACTGTCCGCCGACCTGGGCGAGACCGTGCGCCGGCTGGTCGATCTCGCGTACACCCGAGTCGACCTCGTCGAGAAGCGCGGCGAGATCGCCGTGCGTGGCGGCATTGTCGACGTGTTCCCGCCCACCGCGCAGCACCCCGTCCGCGTCGAGTTCGACGGCGACCGCATCGCGTCGCTGCGCACGTTCGCCGTCACCGACCAGCGATCGATCGACGAGACGGACGAACTCGTCGCGCCGCCATGCCGCGAGATCCTGCTCACCGACGAGGTGCGCGAGCGCGCCGCGCACCTCTCGACGGAGGCGACCGGGGACCCGACGCTGTCCGAGATGATCGGCAAGATCGCCGCCGGCGTCGGCGTGGAGGGCATGGAGTCGCTGATTCCTGCACTGCTCCCCGGCCGGCTCGTGATGCTCGGCGCCCTGTTGCCGGCCGGAACCCATGTGGTCCTGGCCGATCCCGAGCGGATCCGCACGCGCGCGGAGGATCTCGTGCGCACCGGCGCCGAATTCCTCGCGGCGTCGTGGCTGGCCGCGGCGAGCGGCGGCCAAGCACCGATCGACCTGGGCGAGTCCGCCTACCGGGACCTTCCTTCGACGCTCGAGGCGATCGAGGACCGGGACCTTCCTCTCTGGCGCATCACACCCTTCGGCTCAGCCACCGGCTCGACGGCCGGCACGGCGGACGGTGTCTCTGCCGAGGCTGGGAGCGACAGCGGTCGTAGCGAGGTGGCTGAGCCGACCGACGTGCCTGGGGCGACGGCCGCTCCGAGCTACCGCGGCGACGTGGGCCGCGCGATCGCCGACACCCGTGAGGTTCTGGCGGCCGGCGGGACCGCGGTGATCGTCGTCGCCGGCCCCGGAACGGCGTCACGGGCGGTCGAGATGCTCGCCGAGGCGGACGTTCCGGCGCAGCTGGTCGACGGCAGCCTGGTCACGGCCCCGGCCCCCGGCTCGGTGTCGGTGGTCTGTGGGCGCGTCGACGACGGGGTCATCTTCACGGGCTCGCGCCTGGCCGTGATCACCGAGGCGGATCTCACCGGAAACCGCGGCGGCGCACCGGAAACCGTCAGCCGCACACCCGGCAAGCGCAGGCTCGCCATCGACCCGGCGACGCTCCAGGTCGGCGATTTCGTCGTGCACGCGCAGCACGGGATCGGCAAGTACATCGAGATGGTGCAACGGACGGCCGGCGGCGCGGTCCGCGACTACCTGGTGGTCGAGTACGCGCCGAGCAAACGTGGCCAGCCCGGCGACCGGCTCTACGTCCCCACCGACGCGCTCGACCAACTCTCCCGCTACGTCGGCGGTGAGGTGCCCGCGCTCAACAAGCTCGGCGGCTCGGACTGGGCGAAGACGAAGGGTAAGGCCCGCAAGGCGGTCCGCCAGATCGCCGCGAAACTCGTGGAGCTGTACGCCAAACGGGCCGCGGCTCCGGGGTACGCGTTCGGCGCGGACACGCCCTGGCAGCGCGAGCTGGAGGATGCGTTCCCGTTCACCGAGACACCCGACCAGGCGGCCGCCATTGACGACGTCAAGGCCGACATGCAGCGACCGGTACCGATGGACCGGATCGTCGCCGGCGACGTCGGATACGGGAAGACCGAGATCGCCGTCCGCGCCGCGTTCAAGGCGGTACAGGACGGCAAGCAAGTGGTGGTGCTCGCGCCGACAACCCTGCTCGCGCAACAACACGTCGCGACGTTCCGCGGGCGGATGGCGCAGTTCCCGGTCACCGTGAAGGGGCTGTCCCGGTTCACGTCCGACGCCGAGGCCAAGGAAGTGATCGCCGGTCTCGCCGACGGCAGCGTCGACATCGTGATCGGCACCCACCGGCTGCTGCAGCCCTCCGTCCGGTACAAGGACCTGGGCCTGGTGATCGTGGACGAGGAACAACGCTTCGGGGTCGAGCACAAGGAGCACATCACCGCGCTGCGCGCGAACGTCGACATGCTCACCATGTCCGCCACGCCGATCCCGCGCACCCTCGAGATGAGCCTCGCCGGGATCCGCGAGATGTCCACCATCGCCACTCCGCCGGAGGACCGGCACCCGATCCTCACCTACGTCGGCGCCTATGACGACAAGCTGATCGCGGCCGCGATCCGCCGTGAGTTGCTCCGCGAAGGCCAGGTCTTCTTCGTGCACAACCGGGTCAAGGACATCGATGCGGTGACGAAGCGACTGCGCGAGTCCGTGCCGGAGGCGCGGATCGCCGTGGCGCACGGCCAGATGAACGAGCACATGCTGGAGAAGGTGATCGACGGGTTCTGGCAGCGCGAGTACGACGTGCTCGTCTGCACCACGATCGTCGAGACGGGACTCGACATCTCCAATGCCAACACGTTGATCGTCGACCGGTCGGAGATTCTCGGGCTGGCCCAGATGCACCAGTTGCGCGGGCGGGTCGGCCGGGGCCGGGAACGCGGATACGCGTACTTCCTGTACCCGGCGGACAAGCCGCTCACCGAGACCGCGCACGACCGGCTGGCCACCATCGCGCAGAACTCCGCGCTGGGCGCCGGTCTCGCGGTGGCGATGAAGGACCTCGAGATCCGCGGCGCGGGCTCCATTCTCGGGGCGGAGCAGTCCGGGCACATCGCCGGCGTGGGCTTCGACCTGTACGTGCGGCTGGTCGGCGAAGCGGTCACCGCGTTCAAGCGGGCCGCGGCGCAGGCGAACGACGAGGACGTCGAATCCGAGCCGGTGGAAGTGCGCATCGAGCTCCCGATCGACGCGAACATCCCGCAGGGCTACATCGACTCGGAACGCCTGCGGCTGGACGCGTACCGCCGGATCGCCGCGGCGCCGGACGCCGAGGCGCTCGACGCGGTGCGCACCGAACTGGCCGATCGCTACGGCCCGGTCGGCGACGAGGTCGACAACCTGCTCGCGGTGGCGTCGCTGCGGCACGCGTGCCAGGCCGTCGGGGTGAGGGAGATCTCGCTGGGCTCGCGGGGGCTGAAGTTCGCGGGTGTGGATCTTCCGGAATCGGCGCAACTGCGCATGGCGCGGCTCTACAAGGGATCCGACTACCGCCCGGCAACGCGCACGCTCACGCTCCGGCCGCCGACCGAAGCGGACACCATCGGCTCGCCCGCGCTGCGCGATGCGGACCTGCTGCGGTTCTGCCGCGGCGTACTGGACGCCATGTCGCCGAGCGGTGCGTTATGCACACATCTATGACCGATTTGCCCGACATTTCGCACCGCTCGGCGGGGGTGCCCCCGATGAGCGCGCCAGGGGTCTTGTGGCACGCTGGACCGGCACGGACGGGCGCCCGGCGCCGGTCGTGCGACAGTCTCACCGACCGTAAGGGAGTGACCGGTGTCGAGGGCACACAAGATGCGCGGCGCGGCCGCGACGGCGGGGCGCAGTCGCGCATTTCGGTCGGCCTTCATGACGGGCGCCGTGGCGGGCGCCGCGGCCGTGGCCGTCGCCGTTGCCGGGTGCGGCACCGTCCCCGGCGCCGCTGTGACCGTCGATGGCACCCAGGTCTCGACGGAAGCCGTGCTGGCGCGGGTGACCGCCGTTCTCGACGCGTCTGCCGGCGCGTCGGGAAGCTCCGCCCCGGCAGACGACTACACGCGTACGCAGGCGGCCCGCGGGCAGATCACCGACGTGATACGGCACCAGCTCGCGGAACGCGCCGCGGCGGAGAGTGGGATCACCGTCAGCGCCAAGGATGTCAACGACTTCATCGCGCAGTACGACGCCTACCAGAAGGGCTCCGGATCGCCCGACCTCGGCTCCGTGTTGCAGGTGCCGAGCGGGTCGGTCGAGGATGCGGTCTACGACCTCCAGGTACTGGATGCGCTGATCAAGAAGATCCCGAAGTCCGGTGTCGAAGTGACCAACGTGTCGGTGACGGTCGACGCCGTGCCGGCCGCGGACTGGGCGACGGCCGTCGCCGACCGGGTGAAGTTCACCGCGGACCCGGCCGCGATGGATGCTGCCGCCGCGGCCGCCCGGGCGGCGAATCCGCAGCTTCCCGGCGGCGCGGAGTCCCTGCTCGAGCAGCCGCACCACGCGGCATTCGGCCTGTTCAGCGCCGCGCAGGGGGAGATCCTGCTGATCCCGCAGGGTGCGCAAGGATACCTGGTGACGCGTATCACCAAGCGAGTCCAGGCGCCGGCGACGCTGACGGCGCAGATGATCACGAACGCCAACCAGACGGCGGGTCTGAGCGGGGAGATCGCGCTCGCGTCGCTGCTGCTGGCGAAGGACGCGGAGAGCGTGCACGTGCAGGTGAACCCGAGGTTCGGCACCTGGGATCCGCACATCGTGCAGGTGGTCGCGGCGAGTGACGCGGCGTGAGGGGTGCGGGCTGTGACCATGGGCGCGCTCGGGTGGGCGTGCGCGGGCTTGGCGGAGCATGACCGGGTATGACGCTGTTCGCGGGCGGATGAATCCGCCCGAAGACCCGGTGCCGGAAACCGCGGCACAGGGGCGTGGGGACACTGCATCGGGGACGCCGGTGAATTCGGACGGATCCGTGCCGGTGGGGAGCGAACTGCTCGAAGCGGTCGCCGTGATGGACCGGCTGCGATCCCCCGGGGGCTGCCCGTGGGACCGCGAGCAGACGCACGCCTCGCTGCTCCGGTATCTGGTGGAGGAATGCTACGAGCTGGTGCAGGCCATCGAGGACGGCGATGCGGCGGCCACGCGCGAGGAACTCGGTGACGTGCTACTCCAGGTGCTGTTCCATTCGCGTATCGCGGCCGAGAAGGATTCCGGCGACGGCGGTTTCGACATCGACGACGTGGCCTCTGGACTGGTCGACAAGTTGATCCGGCGCCACCCCTATGTGTTCGGCGGACCGGAGGAGCGTGAGACGCTGACGCCGGCCGAGCAGCAGGTCCGCTGGGATCAGCTGAAGAGGGCCGAGCACGTCGAGCCGTCGCCGTTGGACGGGGTGGCGCTCGGACAGCCCGCGGTGGCGCTCGCGGCGAAACTCGGTGCGCGGTCGGCCAAATACGGTGTCTCCATGCCGCTGCCGGAGGGGGATTCGGTGGGGGAGCAGATCTTCCGGCTCGCCTTCGCCGCCGGGGCTCGCGGCGAGGATCCGGAACAGGCGGTGCGCACCGTCGCCCGGGCCTACGCCACCCGCATCGCCGGAGCATCACCGGTCGAGTGACGTCGGCCTTGCCGGGCAACGCTGATCGTGCTCGATACGTGATCTCCCGGAGGTTCGGGGAGTGTCAGGACGAAAGCGGCCGGACCCGTGACAGGAGGCTCGCATCCGGTGCCCCGCGCAGCACGACGCGATGGCCGGGCACGTCCGGTCGCGCGCCGAACAAGGCCCACACCTGGCCGTCGCGTTCGGGAGCGGGTCGCAGACCGCCCGCCGTGAGTTCGCCGCCCGCCCCACCGGCCCTGAGCGCTGCGGAGGGCGCGATCAGGGCGTGGGCTCCCATCGTCCGCTGGCGGCGGGCGAATGCTTGGCAGCGCGCGTAGCTGGTGACATCGCCCGTCGCCGTTTCAAGGTCCAGCGCGTCGTCGCCTCGGACGGACTCGAGCCGGACTGCGCTATCCACTACCTCGTCGGGAACGTCCACGGCCCAGATCGAGCGCGCGATGCCCGCGAGGTCGGCCGGGTCGGTGATCTCCTCATGCCGCAGGAACTCCGCCCACGCCCCCTCGGGTGTGTCAGCCAGGTACTGGCACGGACCCTCGCCCGGGCCGTGCCAGCGCGCGGCCGGCTGGTCGGCCGACTCCCAAAAGAACGGCACCCGCGAATCGGCGTGCCGGAAGCCCGTCCTCATGTCCGCCCGCCGGAGGCAGGCGGGCGGCCAGGCGTCATGTGGAGCCCAGGCCGGGAAGCGTGGCGGCCAGCTCGGCAACCGACGACGCCTCCGCCCCATCCGGGTCGAAGGCGCCGAGCAGGTCGGCCGGCCGGCGGCCGCCCAACGCAGACCGTGGCCGCGTGAACCAGCGTCGCATGCCGAACTCGTTGTAGGAGCCGGCGAGGTCGGCGAGCACGAGCGCCAGGAAGTGCAGCCGTTCGGCGATCGATTGCGGCGTTGCACGGGCACCGGACGCGTATCTGCGCACCGACGATGCCGAGGATCCGATCAATTGTGCCGTCATCGCCTCGCCGAGCACGTCGATCACCGGAGTCCACTCCCCGCTGGGCTGGGGGGACATCTCGATCTGGTCATTGAGCCGCCGTACCGCGCGGGCGAAGGCGTCCGGGTCGTCGGCGAGCGAGGCGAGCTCGTCCCATTGCGGCGCGCCGGGCGTGAACGGCAGGCCCCGTTCCGCCAACGCGTTCGAGACGGCGACTGCGGCGTCGCCGGTGATGGCATGCTCCAGATCGACGTCGGCCGGCGCAGCGCCGCTGAACTCCAGCCGGCGCCAGAGGACGCCCAATTCGGCGGTTGCCCGGCCGAGGGCCTGCGCGACCGCCACCGGATCGGCTTTTGGTGCACTTTTGGCCTTCGTCATATTCCGAAGCCTACCCGTTTACGATCCGCGTGGGTGTGCTCGGCGGGGCAGGGGGCGGGGGAGGGCTATTCCCCGGGATAGACCACACCCACCTGGCGCCGTATCTCGTCGAGGGTGCCCATGATCGCGAGGGTTTCCGACGAGGGAAGGAGCGGGGACGTCGTCATACCCGCTGCGACGCATCTCGCGAGCTCGGCGGCCTGGTAACACAGCCCATGGTGCCCGGCGATCGCATCCGGACCGCGCACCAGCGAGGGACCGCCACGAACCGCCTTCAGTGTCAACGTGCCCGGCGCGTAGAACGGGCCGGACAGCTCCACCCGCGCGGCGCTGCCCGAGATCGATGCCGTGGTCGGCGTTTCCGCCAGCAGCGTGGTGTTGAGCACGGCCTCGGCCGCGCCCGTCTTCAGCACGATCGACACCTGCGCATCCACCCGCGTGTCGGTGAGCGTGCCGACGGCGGACACCGATTCGGGCGTCCCCATCGCGAACGACGCGAACGACACGGGGTAGATGCCGAGGTCGAGCAGGGCGCCGCCGGCGAGCGAGGGATCGAGCAGCCGGTGCGAGCCGTCGAGGTCCGCGAAGTACTGTCCGTGGTCGGCGAGCACGGTCGACACGTCACCCAGTGCACCGTCGGCGAGGAGTTGCCGGATTACGTCGGACTGCGGCAGGAAGCGCGTCCACATGGCCTCCATCACCATCACCCCGGAGGTTGCCGCGGCGGCGAACACGTCTTCGGCCTCGGAAGCGTTGCGAGTGAAGGACTTCTCGACCAATGCGTGCTTCCCGGCGGTGACGGCGGCCAGGGCGCCCGCGCGGTGTTCGCTGTGCGGGGTGGCGACGTACACCACGTCGACAGCCGGATCGTCGACCAGCGCGTCGTAGCTGCCGTACGCGTTCTCGATTCCGAACCGCGCCGCGAACGCCTCCGCCCGGTCCTTCGACCGCGACCCGACGGCCACCACGCGCTGTTGAGTATGCGCGCGCACCGCGGTGACAAAGCTCGCGGCGATCCCGCCGGTGGCGAGGATTCCCCACCGCAACGGGGGCGCCGACGCCGGGTCGGGGACACGCGAGGTGGGCAGGGCGGTCGGGAAGGGGCTCATGAATCTGAACGCTACCGGAGCGGGGGGGAGCAGCGACCTGAGAGCGATCCCGCGCCGGGCGGCACGGCAGATCCGCGGCGAAGCCGACCGCTCGCCTCGACCCGCGTCGGCGTCGTCACCGGCTGAGCCGTGCCCGTCCTCGCTCCGCCGGCCTGTCGGCCAGATGCGCCTGCGTTGGGAGTTTGCGCCCCGGATCCGAGGCGCGAACGCGCAACACGAGCGCGAACTGGCGGCACAGGGCGAACTGGCGGCACACGCGCAAACACCGATTCGCCCCGGCGGCATCGACGTCGGGGAACCGGTATGACGGCGCTCGCGCCGCGAACGTCGTCATACCCGGAAGTTGAGGCCCGGACGGCGGGCCGGTATAGTTCGGCGAAGGTCATGAGCGCCAGCGTCCAAGCCCCGGCTTGCTGGACGGCAACCCTCCACACGCGGTGGGGTGCCCCGGGTGATGACCTGGCTGCGTGTCGACCTGGCAGGCGGCAAGCGCGGCCCGTGTGCGGCGGGCCCGGTAGACGCAAGGAGCGCCGACTGTGTGTACTTCACGAATGTGTAGCTCACGATAGCTTCGCGACGTTCGCCCATGCGGAGTAGCCGACCTTAGCTGAAGGTCTGGCCGGATCGCGCCACGTCGTCTCCCAACCTCAGCATCCTGCGGTCATCCGTGTGCCGACCCGCACGCCGATGCCGGAATGCCGCTCACCGTGACCGAATCCCGGTGGCCCCTTTCGCGGCCGCCGAGCCCATACCAGGAGTACCGAGACACATGTCTGCTACCACCAGCCCGAAATGGTCCTTCGAAACCCGCCAGATCCACGCCGGCCAGCCCGTTGACGGCACGACCGGATCGCGTGCGCTGCCCATCTACCAGACCACCTCGTTCGTGTTCGACAGCGCCGAGGTGGCCGCCGCCCGCTTCGCCCTCGCCGACCTCGGGCCGATCTACACCCGCATCGGCAACCCGACCACCGATGTGGTCGAGGCCCGCATCGCCGACCTCGAAGGCGGTGTCGGCGCTCTGCTCCTCGCGTCCGGCTCATCCGCCAACACCCTCGCCATCCTGAACCTCGCCGAGGCCGGCGACCACATCGTCGCGAGCCCGGCGCTCTACGGCGGCACGCACAACCTGTTCCAGCACACGCTGCCGAAGCTCGGCATCACCGTGGGCTTCGTCGAGAACCCCGACGACCCGGAGTCCTGGCGCGCCGCCGCCCGGCCCAACACGAAGGCGTTCTTCGGCGAGACCATCTCCAACCCTTCCTCGGCGGTGCTCGACATCGAGGCGGTCGCCGCGGTGGCGCACGAGGTCGGCGTGCCGCTGATCGTCGACAACACGCTCGCCAGCCCATACCTGTTGCAGCCCATCCGGTTCGGGGCGGACGTGGTGGTGCACTCGGCCACCAAATACCTGGGCGGGCACGGCACCGCGATCGCCGGCGTAATCGTGGACGGCGGCACGTTCGACTATGCACAGCACCCCGACCGGTTCCCCGGCTTCAACACGCCGGACGCCAGCTACCACGGCCTGGTCTACGCCCGGGACCTCGGCGTCGGGTCGGCTTTCGGCGCGAACCTCTCCTACATCCTGAAGGCCCGGGTGCAGCTGCTCCGCGACCTGGGCCCGGCGGCGGCCCCGCTCAACGCGTTCCTCATCGAGCAGGGCATCGAGACGCTGTCGCTGCGACTGGATCGTCATACCGAGAACGCGCGCGCCGTTGCGACGTGGCTGGAGAACCGGGACGACGTCATATCAGTGAATTACGCGTCGCTCGAATCGAGCCCGTATTACGCACTCGCGCAGAAGTACACGCCGAAGGGCGCCGGGGCAGTGCTGGCGTTCGAGATCGCCGGCGGGCTGGAGGCCGGCAAGGCGTTCGTGTCGGCGCTGCAGTTGCACTCGCATGTGGCGAACATCGGGGATGTGCGGTCGCTGGTGATCCACCCGGCGTCCACCACGCACTCGCAGCTTTCCGAGGCCGATCAGCGAGCGGCCGGCGTCACCCCGGGCCTGGTGCGGCTGTCCGTCGGCATCGAACACATCGACGACATCCTCGCGGACCTGGAGCTCGGCTTCATCGCGGCCAAGGCCGCCTGAGCGGGTTTTTCGCGAGTGCGCGCGGCGGCGGGAGATGACCATGACGCTCACGGGTTCGTGTACCGGCGCGGCTCCCGGCAGCGGTTATGCCGACGGATATGACGGCGTAGCTGCTGCGGGCGCCGCGCCCGTTCGAACGATCGATGCGGCCGCGGGGCCGTCCGCTGGGGGCGCCGTGTCGTCCCCTGCGGCCGTGTCCCCGCGGGCCGCGCGCCCGCCGGCCGCGCGATCGAGGTTCGCGCTCGCAGACAATTCCGCTGGGCGGCACTACCTCTCGATCGGCGACCTCGTCACGGAAGGTGGCGAGACCCTGCGGGACGTGACCATCGCCTACGAGTGCTGGGGCCGGTTGAACCCGACCCGCACCAACGCGATCCTCGTCGAGCACGCCCTCACCGGCGACGCGCACGTCGTCGGTGAGGCGGGCCCCGGCCAGCCGACCGCCGGCTGGTGGCAGGGGATCGTCGGCCCCGGAGCCCCACTGGACACCAATCAGTACTGCGTGATCGCCACGAACGTGCTCGGTGGTTGCATGGGCACCACTGGGCCCTCGAGTCTGGCGCCGGACGGCGCGCCGTACGGGTCCCGGTTCCCGCGGCTGACCATCCGTGACCAGGTGGCCGCCGAGGCCGCCGTGGCGGACGCCTTCGGCATCGACTACTTCGCCGCGGTGATCGGCGGGTCGATGGGCGGGATGCGCGCGCTCGAATGGGCCGTGAGCCTGCCCGATCGGGTTCACCGCGCCGTGATCATCGCGTCGACGGCGGCGGCCTCGGCGGACCAGATCGCTTGGGCCGGAATGCAGCTCGCCGCGGTACGGCTCGACCCGGCGTTCGCGGGCGGGGACTACTACGGTGGGCCGGCGCCGCTGGGCGGGCTCGGACTGGCGCGGCAGATCGCGCACACCACCTACCGCTCGTCCACCGAGTTCTCGGCGCGATTCGGGCGCGAGCCACAGCGCGGCGAGGACCCAGCCGCGGGCGGCCGCTTCGCCGTCGAGTCGTACCTGCAACATCACGGGGACAAGCTCGGCCGCCGCTTCGATGCGAACTCCTATGTCGTTTTGACGGAAGCGATGAACTCGCACGACGTCGGTCGCGGGCGCGGGGGGGAGGTCGCTGCGCTGCGCCGCGTCACCGCGAAGACCACCGTCGCCGCCGTCGACACCGACCGGCTCTACCTGCCGGAGGAAGGCGCGCGCATCGCGGCCGGCGTGCAGCGCGCCCGGCCGCTGAAGATCATCCAGTCCTACTACGGGCACGACGGCTTCCTGATCGAGGCTGACCAGGTCGCCCGGATCATCCGTGGGGCGCTGCACGAATAGGTCGCGAGACTCCCGGGGGCGGTTGCTCTTTCGCGGGCGGCGGACGCCACGGCGCCGTGCTAGTGACCCGTGCCCCTGTCGAGACCGCGGATCGACACACCCGAGTGCACCTTGTATCGCTTGTTGATGTTGATGAGAACGGCGGTGAAAGGTTCCAGGTGCCGCGCAATCCGCAGCGGTCCCGCGTCGATGCCGGGCTTGCCCACGACCGCCGTCGCCAACTCCTGCACCTGTGCTTTGGCGTCCTTGTCGTCGCCGCAGACCAGTACATCTTCGCCGGAAAAATCCGCGTTGGCCCATAGGTTCACTGCCGAGAGGTGGTGGAAGGCACTGGTCACCCGCGCGCGCGGCAACAGTTCCGCGGCGATCTCGGCCGCGCTTCCCTCCGGCACCTGGATGCCGATAGGCCCGCGCTTGTCGAACTCGATCGGGTTGACACACGTGATGACAATCTTGTCGCCGATCGCCGGCTCAAGGCCCACCAGCAGCTCGCGATAGCCGTCAAAGGGCACGGCCACCAGCACCATGTCGCCCTTCTGGGCGGCGGTGGCGTTGTCGGAGCCGCTCACCCTGATGGGTTCGGTGAGGCGCTTCGCCAACTCGGCGGCGGCCGCCTCCGCTCGATCGGCCGAACGCGATCCGAGTATCACCTGATGGCCGGCCAATGTCAGCCGATACGCAAGGCCCCGACCCTGGGGTCCGGTCCCGCCGATGATCGCGATAGACGTCACGAACTGTTGTCCTCTCCGGGGGCCTGCTACGCCTGGCGGCCACGTGGGCGTTCGCCAGGGATCCAGTCTGTCGGCATCGTAAGACATCGTCGTTGACGCGCCTCATCCGCTCGATGTCAGATTCCTGTTCCGATCTGCCGATGACGATGTTACATTGAATATCAGATCTAACCGCTCATCAGTTCCCTAACCTTGCACGAACGTGGAGAGGACGACAATGACCGACGAGTTCGACGTTGCGGCTCAGAAGGCCGTATCGGCGATCGACCACGAGCGCCTGACGGATCTCGTACAGCAGGTTTGCCGGATTCCGAGTGTTCTCGGAGACGAAGGACCGCTGGCAAGCTTCCTTGCGGACTACATGAGGAAGTCGGGTTTCGAGGATGCAGGTCTGCAAGAAGTGCTTCCAGACCGGCCCAATGCGGTGGGCGAGTTACGGTTTGGTGCCGGCAAGCGCGTGGTCTTCACCGGTCACATGGACACCAAGCCCGTCTCAGTCGGATGGTCCAAGACAGAGCCGTTCTCCGGCGACATCATCGACGGCGCGATCTATGGCCATGGGATCATGGACATGAAGGCGGCTTTGGTGTGCCAGATCGTGGCAATGGAAGCGCTGCGCGACTCGGGCGTCGAACTGCACGGGACGGTCGCCATGGCGGCCGTGTCGGACCACATGGGCGACCAGACGGGGTCGATTCGCTACTTCGACGAGTACCCGGCCGATCTGGCGGTTCTCGGCGAACTCTCGGACAACGAGATCTTCCTTGGTCATCGCGGGCGTTACTACTTCGACATCACGGTGCAGGGCAAGTCTGCGCACACCTGTCACAAGCCGCTCGCGATCAACGCGAATCTCCTTGCCGCGCACGCGGTGATCGAGCTTGACGGATCGCACCTGACTCCGGAACTCGAGAATTGGGTCACTGACCTGTTTGGGCCCGAGACCTACATGGTGCCGGGGCGTATCTACGGTGGGCTGCCGCCGGGTGGTCCCTCGATGATCCCGGACGAATGCGTCATCCGGGTCGATTGCCGCCCGCAGCCCGGAGTCTCGATCGAGACCGTGCGAGCGGAGATCGACCGCTGTCTGGCAGATGCTCAGCGCCGCGAC
>OFTX01000400.1_pt1 | contig 24323 bp, 19 predicted proteins | sample 1775051 | NCBI WGS metagenome assembly OFTX01 (sample SAMN08195772, study PRJEB24354) | sludge metagenome | isolation source: sludge from phenol fed wastewater aerobic bioreactor A | place: India: Nagpur | collected 2016-09-15
GTTGCGGAGCCCCAGGGCCCGGTCCCGCTCCTCCCGCACCATCAGGGTCAGCAGCACCTGGCCAACACCGACCATGAACGGCCCGACCGCCACCAGCCACCAGACGTCGGCGAGGCCGGGGCTGGCGAACAGCCGGCCGAGCGGTGCGGCGACCACGGGCTGCAGCAGCCAGATGACTGCCGACCCAACGGTGGTCAGGCCGAGTGCCCACCAGGCCACCCCGGCGGCCACCCGATCGGCCTTCGGCAGTGGAATCGCCGCATCCAGCCGGAACAGCACGCCCGTTCCGAGGATCGAGATGACGGAGACGAACACCGTCATCAGACCGAAGTCGGCGGTCGTGTACAGGCGGGTGAGGATGGGCGAGACGGCGAAGGCAACACCTTGGCCGATCAGACTGCCGATCAGTATGACGACGACGTTGCCGCCGCTCGCTCCGGCGACGAGTCGCCGGATCCGCGCGAGGCTACCGTGCGCAGAGGCCGGGGCGGAACCCGCTGGCGGCTCACCGACGTCGCGCTCCACGTCACCGCCTCTCGGCCGAACGACATGCGGGATCTCCCGGACCGGCCACGCGCGTTCGACCCTACAACGGGCGCCCCTGGCTACGGCGACCCTGTCAGGTCGCGTCGACTAAACTCGCAGACCGTGAGCAGCTCTGCGCCGATGCCCTTCCGCAAGGAGCACGCTCGAATACTCGTCTTCGCCGGGACGCTGACGCTGATTGCGGCGCTGCACTTCTCGTACCAGTACCTCATCGCGCCGTTCTACTCGTACGCGAAGCTCACTTACACGAGCCCGGATCCGCTGATCTACGGCCTGCTGATCGTGCTGATCCTCGCGATGGCCTTGATCATGCCGCTGCGGCTGGCCCGGCCGTCCGACTTCGTGCTGTGGGTGCTGTACGCCGTCATGGTGATCCCCAGCATGATGATCCCGTACCTGACCCGCACGCTCGGCACCACGACGCAACTGATGATGGCGTTCGTGATCACGGCCTGCTTCTCCGGCGTGATCCTTGCCGCGCGCATCCCGGACCACGCGTTCCGCGCGACGATCCGCACGGTGAGCCCGCGCGTCTTCTGGCTCGGCATCATCCTGTTCAGCGCGGCGACCTACGGCGGCCTGGCCGCGTCCGGCGCCATCAAGTTCGCCATCCCGTCACTGACCCAGGTCTACGACGTGCGTGCCCAGTTCTCGGACTACCTCGCGAACAACCGCGTCGTCGGATACCTGGTGCCGAACCAGGCGAACGTGATCAATCCGCTCGTCATCGCCACCGGGCTGTACCTGCGACGCTGGTGGATGGTGATCGTCGGCATGCTCGGCGAGCTGGTGATCTACGCGGCGGCGGCGTACAAGACCGTGTTGTTCGCCATCCCGGTGCTGCTGATCGTCGCGTTTGTGTTCCGCAAGAGCCGTCCGCGACAGAGCGCGCTGATCCCATGGGCGTTCGTGGGCGTGATCAGCGTCTCCGCACTGATCGACGCGGCGCTGCACACGCCGTGGATCACATCGCTGTTCACCCGGCGGTTCATGGACCTTCCGGGGTTCCTCACCGGCGCCTGGGTGAGCGTCTTCTCCGAGGGGCCGAAAGCCCTGTTCGCGTACAGCTTCCTGTCGAAGTTTTTCTTCTACGATTACGCGACCCCGCCCGCGTACGTCGTGGCCGCGCAGGTCCTCGGGTCGCCGGAGACGAACGCCAACGCGAACCTGTTCGGCGACGGATACGCAAACTTCGGCTGGTGGGGCATGGCCTTCGAGTCGGCCATCCTGGCCGTCGTGCTCGTGCTGGCGAACAAGTTCAGCCGCGGCATCCCGCTGATGATCGTCATCCAGCTGTTCGTGATGGCGTCGATCACGCTCGCCAACACCTCGGTCGTGACGGCGCTGCTGACGCACGGACTCGTGGTCAGCCTGATCGTCCTCGCGGCGGCGCCGCGGTCAATCTGGGCCGAACGCAGTCGACGATCCCATCCGCCACCGGTCGCCGCGATGACGACACCCTCCGATGACGGCGCAGCGTCGTGGTGGCAACGCTCTAAACTCGCGGCGGTGGCCGCCCGGCAGAATCACGAGGGCTGATATGCCGGCGACACCCGCCGACGAGCCTGTGCCCGCCGGGGGGCGTGCGTGCGCCGATGACGGCCGGACGGCCTCCGGGGATGCGCTCACTCTGTGGCTGGTGAACCAGTACGTGAACAAGTACCCGGATGCCGGGTTCACCCGCCACCACCTGCTGGCGCACGCGATGAGCTCCGACGGCGTGGACACGACGATCTTCACGGCGGCGAACGCCGGGCCGCACAAGCAGTCCCCGGGTGGGCGGCGTCCGCGGCAGGCTCGGGCGGAGACGGCGCTCGATACCCGGTTCGTGTGGCTGCCCGCACACGACTACACGGGCAACGGGCTCGGGCGGATCATCAACATGGTCGGCTTCGGCTTATCCGTCGTCCGGCACGGGTGGAACGTGCGGCGCTACGGCGTGCGCCCGCCGGATGTGGTGCTCAGCTCCGACCCACAGCCGTTCGCGAGCCTGGCCGGTTGGGTGCTGGCCCGCCGGTACCGGGTGCCGTTCGTCTACGAGGTGCGCGACATCTGGCCCGAGTCGCTGGTGCAGATCCTGGGAGTCCCCCGCTACCACCCGCTGGTGGTGCTGTTCGACTGGATGGAGAAGTTCCTCTACCGGCGCAGCAGCCTGCTGGTCGGCGTCCTGCCGGGTATCGGCGAGCATGTGAGGGCCCGCGTCGGCCGGAAGGCGCCGCCGTTCGTGTGGGTGCCGAACGGCATCGCGGTCGAGACGATCCCGGGGCTGAAGGCGGCGGCGGCGGTGCCGGCCGAGCCGGCGCCCGTCGAACCGGCGCCCGACCAGCCGGCCGCGGCACCGGCCGAGGAGTTCGTCATCGTGTATGCGGGCGCGCACGGCCCGCCGAACAGCCTCGATACGATCATCGACGCGGCGCAGATCCTCGAGAACTCCGCCGGTGAGACCGGCATCCGGGTGCGGTTCGACCTGTACGGCTCCGGGGTCTCGAAGGAGGATCTGATCGAGGAGGTGCGCCGCCGGGGGCTAACCTCCGTGCACTTCCACGATCCGGTCCCCAAGAGCCGGGTAGTGGACCTGGTGCGCGCGGCCGACGCGTCGATCATCACCTACCGCAGCATCGACCTGTACCGCTTCGGTGTCAGCCCGAACAAGGTGTTCGACTATCTCGCCGCCGGTCGCCCGGTGATCGTCGCGCTGGATGCGCCCAACGATCCGATCGCGCTCGCGCACGCCGGGGTCTTCGCGCGCGCGGAGGACCCGGCCGACCTGGCGGCGGTCATCCGCTCGCTCGCTGCCATGCCGGCCGCGGACCGTGACCGCATCGGCCGCAGCGGGCAGCGCTACGTCTGCGAGAACCACGACATGGCCGAGCTGGGCAGGAGACTCGCGAACGCGCTGCGGGGCACCGTGGCGCGGTTTCGACGCGCGGGCTGACCACCGAACAGCGTCATACCCGTCACTCACCCGGATCGAAACCGGCGGCCGCGACGCCGCGTTGCGCACCCCGTTGCCCGGCGACCTGGGGAGCCTGCGAACAGCGCGGCCACTCACGACGACGCGGCTCGGCTACGCGGCTGCTTTCTACTCCGCAGCGAGACTCGCTGTGCGGCCGGTCATGTCGGCGCACATGTCGGCGAGCTCGGCAATCACCCGGTCGTGGGTCTCGTCGTTCATCAGCTCGAGCCGGAGGCTGGGGTGCACAGCCGGCACGCGGCAGTGCGAGATCATCGGATGCGAGATCCGACGGCCCTCCTCACCGGGCGCGAACAGCTCCTCGCTCAGCTTCTCGCCGTGCCGCAGACCCGTGTACTGGATCTCGATGTTCTTGCCGGACATGCCGATGAGCTGGCGGGCGACGTCGTCGATCTTGACCGGTTCGCCCATGTCCAGCACCAGCACCTCGCCGTCGCGACCGATCGCCCCGGCCTGGATCACCAACTGGACGGCCTCCTGCACCGTCATGAAGAACCGCTCGACGTTCGGATCGGTCACGGTCACCGGCCCGCCAGCGGCGATCTGCGCCGCGAAGGCGGTGAGCACCGACCCGCGGCTGCCGAGCACATTGCCGAACCGCACGCTCAGGTACGTGCCGTCCGCCTCTCCCGCGACGGCGGAGGTCAATCCCTCGGCGATCCGCTTCGTGTAACCCAGCACGTTGACGGGGTTGGCGGCCTTGTCGGTGGACACGTTGACGAACCGCCGAACCCCGGCTTTCCGCGCCGCATCGAGCACGTGCCAGCTTCCCCACACGTTCGTCTTGACGGCCTCGGTGGGGTACTGCTCCAGCATCGGCAGGTGCTTGAGGGCGGCGGCGTGGAACACGACGTGCGGGCGGCGCTCCTCGAAGATCTCCGCAATGCGTTTGGCGTCCCGGATGTCGGCGAGCACCACGTCGGGCGTGTCGAGCATCGCGCGACCCTCGATCGAGAGCTCGACGGCGTGCAGGGCGCTCTCGTCGCGGTCCAGCATGATCAGTTCCGCGGGGCCGAACTGGTGGATCTGGCGGCACAGCTCCGAGCCGATGGAACCGCCCGCACCGGTCACCAGGACGCGTTTGCCGGCGAGGTATCCCGCGATCGCGGCGATGTCGGTGTCCACCTGGTGGCGGCCGAGGATGTCGGGGAGGTTGATGTCGCGCACGTCGCGAATGCCGACCTGGCCGTCGAGCAGTTCGCTGATACCAGGCACGACCTTCAGCTGGAGCTTGGCGTCGAACGCGATCCGCGAGAGCCTGCGCAACAGATCGGATCCAGCGGTGGGGATCGCCACCACCACGGTCTTGGCGCCGACCTCCGCGGCGACGGTCGCCATATCCGCCGTGGTACCCAGCACCGGAACGCGGTCGATCCGCAGATGCCGCCGCCCGGGCTCGTCGTCGAGCAGGCCAGCCGGCGCCCATTTCGACGTCGGATCGTTGACCATGGACCGGATGAGCTGCAGGCCGGCGACGCCCGCGCCGATCACCAGCACCGGCTCCTTACCGCGCTCGGCGCGCTTCGCCACCCGGGTCTCCCGCCGCCAGCGCACCATGGCGCGGCCCCAGGCCATCACGATGAGCGCCGCCAGACCCGCCGTCACCGGGATCGATCGCGGTATGTAGGAGGGGTTGGTGACGTAGTTCGCCACGAAAACCAGTGCGGAGACGATGAGCACCGCGACGCCCAGGCGGAGCATCTCGTCGAGACTCGCGAGCGGAGCCCGGCCGAGGTGCAGCCGCAACGGCCAGCTCACCAGCGCGTAGGCGATAACGACGACCGCGAACACCACGACGACGTGGGTCCACGGCACCTTTCCGGCATCCAGGTTCAGCCGGACGAACGCGGCCACCAGATACGCAGCCGCCCAGACGACACTGTCGAAGGCGAGCAGCTTGACCAGCCGCTCCGGTCCGTGTTGCGCGCGAATACTTTCGTAGATCTCGTGGTCCCGAGAGTCGTCCCGCGCGCTGTTCACCGGCACCCCACAAGCATCTTCTGCAACGCCGCACATTCTTGAAAGTCGTATACACACCAGCCGGCGGCACACCGCAGGCAACCATTCGTAGCATAATCGACGGAGCCTTTGCGGCCGTTCGGCGCGTGCCGACGGTGTGAGATCCTCATCGAACTTCTGGAGTGGCCCGTGAACTTTCGTGATGTCGTGCGCTTCGTGCGCGGCCGGTGGTGGGTGCTGATCGGCTGCATCGTGCTCGGCGTGCTCGTCTCCGGCGTGCTCACGGCCGTGTCCACGCCGAGCTACCAGTCGTCGACCCGGGTGCTCGTGGCCACACCGGAGACCTCGCCGACCTCGCTGGTGCCACCGGGCGGGCTGGCGCCGCCGCAACGTGCGATGAACTACGCACAGCTCGTCACCGGCACCACGCTCGCACAGAAGGTGATCAATGATCTCGGTCTGAAGGAGACGGTGCCGTCGCTGCTGAAGCAGACGCAGGCGACGGTGCTCAACGGCACGACCATCATCCAGATCGACGTCAGCAACGCCGACCCGCACCAGGCGCAGCGGATCGCGCAGGCGTTCGCGACACAACTCGTCGCCTACGTGCCGGCGATGGAGGCATCGGCCGGGGCCACCGGCAATCCCGTGAGCTTGACGGTGACCGATCCGGCGAACCTGCCGAACACACCGAAGGGCGCGGGGCTCGTGACGATGACCGGCCTCGGCTTCGTGGTCGGCTTGGTGGTCGGCGCCGGTGCGCTGTGGCTGCTCGCCTATCTGCGGTCGTCGACGCTCGGCGCGGCGCGACTGCGGGAGGTGACCGGTAAGCCGGTGCTCGGCGTGCTGCAGCGCGGCACAGGGTCGGCAGGCGATCAGATCTGGGCCGGGCACGATCCTCGATCCGAGTCCATCCGGGCGCTGCGCAGCGCCGTTCAGTTCATTCCCGTCGCGAGCGTGACGAGCCCGGGGGGCACCGGCGGCACGGCACCGATCTTCACCGTCGTCGGGGTGCGCCCCGGCAGTTCGGCCAGCACGGTCGCGACGAACCTGGCGCTGTCGCTGGCGTCCGCCGGCCAGCGCACACTGCTGATCGACGCCGACCTGCACCGGCCGCGCGTCGCAGACCTGCTGTCGCTCGGGAGCGGCCCGGGGCTCTCAGACGTCCTGGCCGGGACGGCCGAGTTCGCGAGTGCGGTGCGACGCTCCGCCGCCGGGTCGCTCGACGTGCTGACCGCCGGGGCCGTCCCGGACGATCCCACCGAGAAGGTGCAGTCGGACGCGATGGATTCGCTGCTCGCGAAGGTGCGCGACGCTTATGACGTTGTTGTCGTCGACGCGCCTCCGCTGCTCACGGTCAGTGATGGTGCGTTGCTCGCTGCAGCCACCGACGGCGCCATCCTGGTCGTGCGCTACGGCCGGACGACGGAGGCCGATCTGCGCGCCGCAACCACGCGGCTCGACCTGGTGCACGGCACGGTGCTGGGTTCGGTGCTGACCGGGGTGCCCAAGGTCGATATCGGTGCCGAGGCGGGCGCCACGGCCGACCGCATCGTGCCGGCGATGGATCGCTGACGTCCGGCGCGCAGCGGCGGGAGGCGCCAACAGCGCCGCAAGCGGCCGACCCAGCGCGCCGAAGGATCCCCCGGGTCGGTGACCTGGATGTCAGCGAGCTGCCGCGCCTCGGGAGGCGCGGATCCGCCGATAAAGATCGTCCGCGGCCGACACAAACCCTTGCGGCGAATGGTGCCGTAGCGCCCACGCCGCCGCGGCGACCGCGCGGCTGCGAGCTGCCCGCGGATCGTCGAGGACGGCGCGCACCGCATCGACCGCATCCACCTCCGCCGTGTTCCAGATCGGCGGCTCGCCCCCGTACGCCGCGCCCGCGGTGAATCGCGCGACGAGCGGGCGCTGCATCACCATGGCCTCCAGATCGGAGACGCCCAGGCAGCCGCTCGCCAGCTGTCCGATGACGACGTCCGCTGCCGAGAGCAGATCCCGGAATCGTGGCGCCGGGATCATCGGGACCAAATCCACGCCGGCAGCCCGGGCGCGCGCGGCGCCGACGCCCCAGTCGATCCCGATCAACTGGACGTCCGGCCGCTCGGCACGCAGCCTGGTCGCGGTCTCGACGAGCAGATCGAGCCCCTTGACCGGGTCCCACCGGCTGGCGAACACCACCCGCGGCCTTCCCCCCGCATCACCGTCGATGCCGAACGATCGTAGATCGCCGGTGGGTTGCTCGCCGTGGCGTTCGACCGCATCGGCGCTGACGGGTGCCGGCAGCCACACCGCGTCCGGGCGCAGGCCCAGTACGATCTCGGCGAGGTCCGGCGTCGAATACGCGACGATTCCGGCCCTGCGCACCCCTGCGCGAACCAGGTACCCCAGACCGCGCTGCGAAAGGTTGCGCCGCACGTCCGTGCCGTGCAGGTGCAGCAGGTAGGGGCGCCGCACACTCCACCCGTAGTAGCCGAACAGCCCGTAGTGGATGTGCAGGACGTCGGCGGCGCGTCCGGCGGGCCGAAATCGAGCGAGGTCACGGACTCGCCGCGCGATCTTCACCGGCGTGGGGGCACCGCGCACCGCCGGGAGCGGCCACAGCGACCAGTCCAGCCCTTCGCACTTCGCCTGCCGCACCGCTGTCGACGCCACCCCCGCCACGTCGTTGACATGCAGCACCCGAATCGGCCCCGCCGCGCGCTGCGCATCGTCAGGCATGGGACGGCACCCGCCAGGCGCGCAGGATGCCCCGCAGCTCGGGCAGTACGGCCGTGGCCGCGACGATCGCCGCGACAACGCCCACCGACACCTGCACGATGATCGGCCGGTGGAGAACCGACATGCCGACCACGATGCCGAGGGCCGCCACGAGAACGGACCGCAGGCCCAATCCCATTCGCAGGCCGCCGTGCCTGCGGGCGGCCACCACCACGGGGATGACGCTTTGCACGACCGAGCCGGCGAGGTATCCCCAGGCGACCATGACGATCGACGTGCCGAGCGCGAACCAGAAGGCCAGCCCGATCGCGAAGCCGATCACCGACGCGGCCGCCGGGACCAGGTAGGCGCGGCCCGGGTCGCTGGACAGCGCGTTCACGGCGGGAACGCTGGCGATCGACACCCACGTCGCCCACAGCATGATGAGCAGCGTGGTCGCTCCGCCGTGGAAGGACGCTCCGTACAGTGCGAGCAGCGCACTGGCGATCATCCCGGCGAACGCGAACGCGGGGAGCATGGCCGCCGCGAGCACATCGGTGCCGACGACGAGCTGTCGTCGCACCAGGGCCGCGTCGGACCTGCCGGCCGCTCGCGCCATCGCCGGGAACAGCACGACGGACAAGGCCCTGGGCAGTAGGTAGGCGGGCGTGACCAGGCTCATCGCGGCGGCGAACAGGCCCGAGCCGTGACCGGGATCCGCGTGCGCCGCGAAGATCTGCGACAACTGCAGGAATCCCGCGCTGGATGCGGTGCCCGCGGTCGTAACCGCGGCGAACGGTACGACCACCCGCCACAGCCCGGTGCCGCCGTGCGCTTCACCGTTCGCGCGGCGGCGCCAGCCGAAGAGCGAGACGTGCGCGCCCAATGCGAATCCGAGGTAGACCAGCACCATGGGGGCCAGCAGCCAGGAACGCGCCGCGGTGACGGCGACGAGCACCAGCGTCCCCGCGAACAACGCATCCCAGATCAGTTCGAGCGCCGCGTACCGGGCCACCTGGTCGACGCCGTACATGACGGCCTTGTAGTACGTGTAGCAGCCGTACCCGAACGTCAGCGCGAAGGCCATGACGGCCTCCGCCCGGCCGTCGGTCGGGATCAGCAGGACGGCGATCGCCGCGACGATCAGGCACACCAGATGGTGGCCGGCGGTGGCGCGCGCCAGAATCGTCCTGCCCTGCGGTGAATCGACCGCCAGGCCCCGCGTCGCCATCTGCCGCGCCACCGATTGTCCCATGCCGGGCGAACACAGCAGCGTCGCGAACACCGCGCCGGAGATGATGACGTTCGCGTGGCCGAGCGTGGGCGGACCGAAGACATGCCCGACCAGCAGGGAGAACGCGAGGCGGATCGCCCCAGAAGCGGCGATCGTGACCAGGGACAGTGCCGTCTTGTAGATCAGCCGCTCGCGGACCACGCGCTGCCTTCCCGCGTCCGAGACGCGCCGTGAGTACCATCTCTGTGTGCGGGCACTGCTTAGGGGAGCCTTGCGTTTTTACTCTATCGGCACGGCCCGCGAGCGCGATCGGTCGGTCACATCGAAGGGGTTCGCGTGCGCGTCTGGGTGGATCTGACCAATTCTCCCCACGCACTGTTCTTCGCACCCATCGCACGGGCGATCGCCGCCCGCGGTGACGAGGTCCTCGTCACTGCACGCCACTTCGCGTACACGGTCGAACTGGCCGAGAAGTTGTTCGACGCGCCGCTGGCGATCGGGTCGGGCGCACGGCAATCGCTCGCCGGCAAGGTCGGTTCGCTCGGCGCGCGGGTCCGTGAGCTCCGGCCCGTGATCCGGCGCTTTGCGCCCGACGTCGCGGTGGCGCACGGCTCCTACGACCAGCCGATCACCGCCCGTCTGCTGGGGATCCCGCAGTTGACGATGGTCGACTACGAATATCATCCGGGCACCCACCTGCTGTTCCGGCTAGCGACGAGACTGCTTCTCCCCGAGGCATTTTCGCGAGATCTGGTGAACTCGCACGGGGGGCGCGGCAAGACCTGGCGATATCGCGGGCTGAAGGAGGAGGTCTACCTCACCGGTTTCCGGCCGAGCGAGGCGGAGCGCACCGACCTGGGTATCGCCGATCGGCAGGGGCCGGTCGTCACCCTGCGGCCGCCCGCCGTCGGGGCGATGTACCACCGGCAGGAGAACCCGCTCTGGCCGACGCTGATCAACCACCTTCAGCAGCAGACCGACGTGCTGACGTTCGTTCTCCCCCGGCATCCGTCGCACGTGCCACAGGTCAAGGAACTCTGCGAGGCCCCGAACGTCCACGTGCTGGAGCACACCGTCGACGGACCGGCGCTGGTGTGGTGGTCGGACGCGTTGATCTCGGCAGGCGGGACGATGAATCGTGAGGCGGTTGCCCTGGGCACACCGGTGTGGTCGATGTTCAGCGGGCGCCTGGGCTCCGTGGACCGGGCGCTGATCGCCGACGGCCGGCTTCGGCGGCTGACCTCGGCATCGGATGTGTCGGAGTTAGTCTTCACCAGGCGGAAGCGCCCGGACGTCCCGGAGTTCCCGAACGATGTGCTGGGCCAAGTGCTGCGCGCGATCGACCGGACCGCCCTGATCGGACGCCGGAGACACCGCCCGGGAGGAGCACGATGACCGACGTCGGCAGCACAGCACCAGCTCGCCGCGCTCGTCATACGGCGGACGCGGCCCCGACCTCGCGCGCGACCGTCGCGTTCACCGCGCTGATCGCCATCGCCCCGGCCACCCCCCACGTTTCGGTGGCCGGTACCTTCCTCGACTACAGCGATCTCAGCACCCTGGCCGCCGCAGCCGTGGGCCTGATCGCGGTGTTGCGGAGCGGCCGGTGGCGGGAACTTTCCGTCCGGCGGGCGCCGGAGGCGTTCGCGCTGGCGCTCGTCGTGCCGTTCACACTCGTCGCCGCACTGCTCGCCGGGTCGGCCCACTCGCTGGCCTCCGGGCCGGTCCGGTGGTTGCTGAACGCCGTGGTGGTGGCGCTGGCCTACCTGCTGATACGCAGCCCATCGGACGGCCGGCGCATGATCCGCGCCCTGGTCGCGGTCTCCGTATTCGAGGCCGTCTTCGGTCTGGTCTCCTACGCGCTGCGGTGGTACGGGCCCGGCGGGCTGATCGGAATCTCGTACACCGAGGGCGTGATCGGCGGCATGTTCGTCTGGGGCCGGATCACCGGCACCACGGCGATGGCCTCGACGTTCGTCGGCGGCTTCTTCGCCATGACACTGCCGATGGCGGTGGGGCTCGCCGTGGCGGCACGTGGGCGTGTCCGCTGGGGGTGGTGGGCCAGCGCCGTCCTGATTCTGGTCGCGCTCGTCTTCACGTTGTCACGGACCCCCATCGCCCTCGCCGGGGCCGCCGTGGTGATCTTGCTGCTGGCGGCGGCGCGACCACGCGTCTGGGTGCCGATCGTCGCGGTCTGTGCGGCGGTTTTCTTCGCAACTCCGCTGCGCGCCCGCATGTTCAATTTCGAGAACGATCGGCTGGCGCTATGGGACGCGGGGTGGCGGATGTTCCGCGACCACCCCTGGTTCGGCGTGGGCCCCGATCAGTACATGAAGTATTTCTACCTGTACAAGAACACGCCGTTCGGGGTCGCCGACGCGACACCGCACAACTCGCTGCTGTATCTCGGCGCCGAATCCGGTGTCTTCGCGGCCTTGGCGCTCGCGCTCGCTATCGCATTCAGCCTGCGCTTTCTCCGGTCGCGTGATCCCCGCATCCTGGGCCCGATGCTCGGGCTGGCCGCATTCATGATCGACGCGATGACGACGAACCTCTACTCCATCCCGTCCATCGCGATCACCGCGTGGATGATCGCACCCGCCGTCGCCCCGATGGTCCTTGCGGCTGGGCGGCGACGGTCCGGCCGACGCGCGGACTCCGGTGACGTCGTTTCGCCGACGCAGGACGACGCGTGAAGATCGTCTCGATCGTCGGCGCCCGCCCGCAGTTCGTGAAGCTGGCGCCGATCGCCCATGCCTGCGCCCGGCACGCGGATATCGAGCATGTGATCGTGCACACCGGGCAGCACTACGACCAGACGATGTCCGACGTGTTCTTCGAGATGCTCGACATCCCCGGCGCCGATGTGGATCTCGGCATCGGCTCCGGACCGCATGGCGCGCAGACCGGGGCCATGCTCGCCGCCATCGAAGAGGTGCTGGAGCGGGAAATGCCGGCGTGGACGCTGGTCTACGGGGATACCAATTCGACGTTGGCCGGCGCGCTGGCCGCGGTCAAGGTGCACGTGCCGGTGGCTCATCTCGAAGCCGGCCTGCGCAGTTTCAACCGGCGGATGCCCGAGGAGCACAACCGGGTGCTCACCGACCACGCGGCCGACCTGCTGCTGGCTCCGACGGACGTCGCCATGCGGCATCTGGCCGATGAAGGCTTGGCCGCGAGGGCCGTCCTCGTGGGCGACGTGATGACGGATGTGTGCCTGCGCACCGCGGCGGCCCTCGACGGCCGGCCGACGCCGCTCCCCGTGGGCGTCGACGCAGCCGCACCCTACCTGGTAGCCACTATCCACCGCGCGGACAACACGGACGAGAAGCCGCGCCTGGCAACGATCCTCGATCAGCTTGCGGCACTACCGGTCCCGGTGGTGCTGGCGGCGCATCCGCGCCTCGTCGCCCGCGCGGAGGGCTTCGGTCTGGAGCTTGCTCGCGGCGCGATCCGCACGACCGAGCCGCTGCCCTACCCGGACATGATCGCCGCGGTCTCCCGATCGATCGGCGTCGTCACGGACTCCGGCGGCCTGCAGAAGGAGGCCTACCTGCTCGGCGTGCCGTGCACCACCGTGCGCACCGAGACCGAGTGGCCCGAAACACTTGTCGGCGGATGGAACATGCTCGACCCGGATCTGGTGGACCTGCCGCGCATCGCGCTCCGGCCGGTGCCGACGGCCGAGCGCACCCACCCGTACGGCACGGGCGACGCCGCCGAACGCGCCCTGGACGCACTGCTCAGCGCCGGGAGGTAAACCGCGACAGCGCGAACATCGTCATACTCGGTTGCTCCCGCCCGATACGGGAGCTGGACGCGGGTCCGGGCGTCGCAGCGGCGCCTATCGAACGGCCCGGCCGATGACGCGGACGTCCACGCCGGGGAACGCGCTCGCATCCAGGATCGCGCGCCCGTCCACGATCACGGTGACCCCCGGGAGATCCTTCGCCGCCAGCGATCGATACTCGTCGTGGTCGGCCTGCAGAATCGCCACGTCCGCGGCATCGCCGAGATGGTAAGGCGCCCAACCGAAGTGCGCGATCTCCTCGTCGGTGTACATCGGGTCGTGCACCAGCACGGTCGCGCCCGCGTCCCGGAGCGCGTCGACGGTGGCGAACACGCCGGAGAACGCCGTCTCCTTCACGCCGCCGCGATACGCCGCGCCGAGCACGGCCACGCGAGCGCCGGCGAGATCGCCGTACGCCCCGGCGGCCAGGCCCACCGCATAGGACGGCATGGCGGCATTCGCGGCCCGCGCTGACCGCACCACCGTCGCGGCGGGGTCATTGAACAGGTAGAGCCGCGGGTAGACCGGGATGCAGTGCCCGCCGACGGCGATGCCAGGGCGATGGATGTGGCTGTACGGCTGCGAGTTGGACGCCTCGATCACCTGGTAGACGTCGATGCCGTGCTCGGCGGCGAACGTCGCGAACTGGTTGGCGAGGCCGATATTGACGTCCCGATAGGTGGTCTCGGCGAGCTTGGCCAGTTCCGAGGCTTCAGCGGAACCGAGATCCCAGACGCCGTTACCGCGCGGCAGGTCCGGCCGCTCGTCGAACTGCAGCACCTGCTGGTAGAAGGCGACGCCGCGCGCCGCGCCCTCGGGCGACAGCCCGCCGACCAGCTTCGGGTACTTGCGCAGGTCCGCGAAGACCCGGCCGGTGAGCACCCGTTCCGGGGAGAAGATCAGGTGGAAGTCGCGCCCCTCGACCAGCCCCGACCCGGTCTCCAACATGGGCCGGAACCGGTTCCGGGTGGTGCCCACCGGCAGTGTCGTTTCGTAGGAGACCAGCGTGCCGGCCTTGAGGCCTCGGGCGACGTCGGCCGTCGCCGCGTCCATCCAGCCGAAGTCGGGCTGGTCGTGATCGTCCACGAAGAGCGGCACGACCACCACGACCGCCTCGGACTCCGAGACAGCCTGCGCCGTATCCGTTGTCGCGGTGAGCAGGCCGGACGATACGACCTCCGCGAGCTTCTCGGCGAGATGCGCCTCCCCGGGGAAAGGCTCCTGGCCGGAGTTGATCGTCGCGACCGTGTTGGCATTGACATCCGCCCCGCGCACCCGATGCCCGCTCGAGGCGTATTGCACGGCGAGCGGCAGGCCGATCTTGCCCAGGCCCACGACGGTGATGTTCATGCATTCTCCAAGAGGCTGATGGTGGTGCCGGACGCGGCGGACCGGACGGCCGCCTCCGCCACGATCACGGTGTCCAGGCCCTGCTGCATCGTGACGATGTCGGTGTCTTTGCCGAGGACGGCATCCCGGAAGTTCTTGTGTTCGATCTGCAGCGGCTCCGGCTTGTCGATGCCGTAGCGGATCACGTCGCCCTCGGTCACCCCGCGGAACTGAGCGAGGTTGTCCCAGGTGTTCAGGTTCGCGCCGTTGGCGTAGAACGTGAGCTCGGCGGTGAGCGTATTGGCGACGAAGGCGCCGCGTTCACCGGTGATCGTGGTGACCCGCTCCTTGAGCGGCGAGAGCCAGTTGACCAGGTGGTCGGTGACCGTGCCGCCCTCGAGTTCGCCACTCATGGCGACCAGGTCCTCGTACGGCCGACCGGACCGTTTGGCGGTGAACGCGGACACCTTCGCGAAGCGTTGCCGCACCACCCACGCCGTGAGATCGATGTCGTGCGAGGCGAGATCGAAGATCACGCCGACGTCGGAGATACGGTTCGGGAACGGGCCCTGGCGGCGCGTCGCGATCTGGAAGACCTCGCCCAGGTCGCCGTTGTCGATCCGGGCGCGCGCCGACTGCAACGCGGGGTTGTAGCGCTCGATATGCCCCACGCCGCCGATCACGCCGGCCGAGACGAACGCGTCGGCGAGGCGCCGTGCGGAGGCCACGTCCCGCGCGAGCGGCTTCTCGATCAGGGTGTGGATCCCCGCCTCGGCCAGCGCGAGCCCGACCTCCTCGTGGTACGCGGTCGGCACGGCCACCATGCAGTAGTCGACCCGCGCGTCGATGATGTCCTGCACCCCGCCGAGCACCTGCCGGTCCCCCGCGACATGGTGCGGGTCCCCTGCCGGGTCCGCGACCGCCACCAGATCGACGCCGTCCAACCCGGAGAGAACCCGGGCGTGGTGCCGGCCCATCATGCCGAGGCCGATCAGGCCCGCCCGCAGCTTCGCCATGGTCACGCGCCCGCGGAGGTGAGCGCGTTGACCGCCGTCACGATCCGGTCCAGGTCCGCGTCCGACAGCGACGGGTGCACCGGCAGCGACAGGCATTGCTGCGCAGCGAGTTCCGTCTCGGGGAGGTCCTGCCCGGTGGCGAACGGGGCGAGCCGGTGGTTCGGCACCGGGTAGAACATGCCGGAGCCCACCTGGTACTCCTCGCGCAGCGCCTTCGCGACCCCGTCGCGATCCTCGGCGATGCGCACCGTGTACTGGTGGTAGACGTGCACCGCCCCGGGGGCGACCGGCGGCGTCACCACGCCGGTGAGGTTCGCGGACAGGAACGCGGCGTTGGCCTGCCGCTTGGCGGTCCAGGCGTCGACCTTGGTGAGCTGCACCCGGCCGATCGCCGCGTGGATATCCGTCATCCGGTTGTTGAAGCCCACGACCTCGTTCTCGTACTGCCGCTGCATGCCCTGGTTGCGGTACAGCCGGACCAGCCGCTCGACCTCCGGATCGGCGACCGAGACCATGCCGCCCTCACCGGACGTCATGTTCTTCGTCGGGTACAGCGAGAACATGCCGAACGTGCCGAAGGCGCCGACAGGCGTGCCGTTTAGCGAGGCGCCATGGGCCTGCGCCGCATCCTCAAAGAGCTTCAGACCGTGCTTGTCGGCGAGAGCCGCGAGAGCCGTCATATTCGCTGGATGCCCGTAGAGGTGGACGGGCATGATGCCCACCGTGCGCTCGGTGATGGCCGCCTCCACCGCCGCCGGATCCAGGCAGAAGTAGTTCGGTTCGATGTCCGCGAACACCGGAGTGGCCCCGGTGAGCGCGACCGAGTTGGCCGTCGCCGCGAAGGTGAAGGACGGCACGATCACCTCGTCACCGGCCTTGACGCCGGCGGACAACAGGCCGAGATGCAGGCCGGAGGTACCCGAATTGACCGCCACACACGCCCGACCCAGCCGGAAGTGCTCCGCGAACTCCTTCTCAAACGCCGCCACCTCGGGGCCCTGCGCCATCATGCCGCTGCGCAGCACGTGCTCCACCGCGGCGACCTCTTCGTCGCCGATCAGCGGCTTGGCCGGTGGGATGAACATGTCCATGTGTCGGATGTCTCCTTAACCCTGTAGATCCGTCTTGCCCGGAATCGCGGTGCCGATCGTGCTCGGCGGCGCTACGCGTCCCTGGTGAGGACGCCGTCGCGCTCGGTGTAGGTCTCGCCCGTCTCGGGGCACTCGAAGGTGCCGTTGCCGCGGTCGGTGAGCGGCACGCCCGCGCGACCGACCCAGCGGATGCGCCGCGCGGGAACGCCTGCCACCAAAGCGAAGTCGGGTACGTCCTTGGTGACGACGGAGCCCGCGGCGACCAGCGCCCACGCGCCGATCGTCACCGGCGCCACGCACACCGAGCGTGCGCCGATCGACGCGCCGGTCTTGATGGTCACCCCGACGGCCTCCCAGTCGTCGCCGCGCTTGAGCGTGCCGTCCGGCGTGATGGAGCGCGGGTAGTGGTCGTTCGTCAACACCACGGCGGGGCCGATGAAGACGCCGTCCGCCAGCACAGCCGGCTCGTAGACGAGCGCGTAGTTCTGCAGCTTGCAGTTGTCGCCCATCCGTACGCCGGTGCCGACATAGGCGCCGCGGCCCACGATGCAGTTCTCGCCCAGCACCGCGTTCTCCCGCACCTGCGCCAGGTGCCACACCGAGGTGCCCTCTCCCAGCTGCGCGGAATCCGCGACATCGGCACTCGGCTGCACACGGGGCATGGGCGTTCCTTCTCTCATAGCGCAGTGCTTTAACAGCGGTTGACCTGGGCCGACGCGATGGGGGCGAGGCGGCACGCGAGGGCCAGAATACCGCGCGACGCCCATACGGGTCGAAGCGCGCAACCGCCGATGACGTTGTTCCGTGGTGATCTCGCCCACCGAGCCGCGCCCGATTCGGCAATCGGCGCCGTTGGCATGCCCTGCTGATGCGCACAGTTTCACGACGTCAGCCGCACCGCGGCTTTGTACGATCGAGGTATGGGTTCTCCCGCTCCCGTCGCGCTCGGCGACGCCACGTCCGCACGTGCGCCGGCCACGTCGGCCGCTTCTGTTGCGGTTCCGCCGCGCCCGGCGCTGCCGCCGCATCTGGCGGGGGTGGTCGCGGATGAGTCGGCGCTGCGCCGGTTCTTGTATGGTCTGCCGGGGGTGGATCCGGTCGGTGTCGAATCGCGGGCGGCTTCGCTGGCGACGCGGTCGATCAAGAAGGGTTCGAAGCTGGCGGCGTTGGATCTGGCGATCTCGATGGTGGATCTGACGACGTTGGAGGGGGCGGACACGCCCGGCAAGGTGAAGTCGTTGTGCGCGAAGGCGCGCCGGCCGGATCCGGATGATCCGTCGACCCCGCAGGTGGCGGCGGTGTGCGTGTATCCGGATCGGGTGTCCATCGCGGCGGCCGAGTTGGCCGGTACCGGGATCGGTGTCGCCTCGGTGGCGACGGCGTTCCCGTCGGGGCGGTCGTCGCTGTCGATCAAGTTGGCCGATACGCGGCTGGCGATCGAGTCGGGGGCGACCGAGGTGGACATGGTGATCGACCGCGGCGCTTTTTTGGCTGGGGAGTACGGCCACGTGTTCGACGAGATCGCTGCGATCAAGGCCGAGTGCGGGGAGACCCGGCTGAAGGTGATCTTGGAGACGGGTGAGTTGGCGACGTACGACAATGTGCGGCGCGCCTCGTGGTTGGCGATGTTGGCGGGGGCCGATTTCATCAAGACGTCTACCGGGAAGGTGTCGCCGGCCGCGACGCTTCCGGTAATTCATGTGATGCTGCAGGCGGTTCGGGATTGGCGGACGGCCACGGGCCGGCAGGTGGCGGTGAAACCGGCGGGTGGGATCCGGTCGGCGAAGGACGCGATCCGGTTCCTGGTGGCGGTGCACGAGGTGGCCGGCCCAGAGTGGTTGGACCCGTTCTATTTCCGGTTCGGCGCGTCCTCGTTGCTGAATGATCTGATCATGCAGCGGCGCAAACAACTATCGGGCCACTACTGGGGCCCGGATTATGTGACGGTGGCGTAGATGGCAGACAGCACCAGGGCTCTCGCGCGGCGCGGCAGCGGGTCGGGCGGATCGGTGACGCCCGGTTCGGCGGCGCCGTGGGAGTACGCGCCGGCGCCGGAGTCCGCCGCGATCGGCCGGATCAAGCCGCGGTATCAGATGTTCGTGGATGGGCGTTTCGTCGACGGCCGCGGCGGCGATGTGCCGACGATCAACCCGGCTACCGAGGGCGAGTTGGCGCAGGTCTCGTGGGCGTCGGTAGATGACGTGGATGACGCTGTTCGCGCGGCGCGCCGCGCCTACAACACCGTCTGGTCGAAGATGAGCGGGCTTGCCCGGGGCAAGTACCTGTTCCGAATCGCCCGCGGCATCGCCGAGCGTTCCCGCGAACTCGCGGTCGTCGAGACACTGGACAACGGCAAGCCGATCAAGGAGTCGCGGGACGCGGACATTCCCACGGCGGCGGCGCACTTCTTCTATCACGCCGGGTGGGCGGACAAGCTGCAGCACGCCGGTTTCGGGCCGCACCCGAAGGCTTTGGGGGTCGCGGGGCAGGTGATTCCGTGGAACTTCCCGCTGCTGATGGCGGCGTGGAAGATCGCCCCGGCGCTGGCGGCCGGGAACACGGTGGTGATCAAACCGGCCGAGTCGACGCCGCTGTCGATCCTGGTGCTGGCGGAGATCATGCAGGATGCCGGCCTGCCCGAGGGGGTGGTGAACATCGTCACCGGCGCCGGGGATATCGGCGCGTATCTGGTGAACCACCCGGGAATCGACAAGGTGGCATTCACCGGATCCACGGCGGTCGGCAAATTGATCCAGCAGTCGCTGGCCGGCACCGGCAAGAAGGTGACGCTGGAGCTCGGCGGCAAGGCGGCGAACATCGTGTTCGACGACGCACCCATCGACCAGGCGGTGGAGGGGATCGTCAACGGGATTTTCTTCAACCAGGGACATGTGTGCTGCGCCGGATCGCGCCTGTTGGTGCAGGAATCCGTCGAGGACGAGGTGATATCCAAGCTGCGCGACCGGATCTCGACACTGCGGCTGGGGGATCCGATGGACAAGAACACCGATATCGGGGCGATCAACTCGGCGGAGCAACTCTCCAAGATCACCGAGCTGTCCGCGGCGGGTGATGCGGAAGGCGCGCACCGTTGGACGTCGCCGTGCCCGGTGCCGGACAAAGGTTTCTTCTTCCCGCCGACCGTGTTCACGGATGTGTCGCAGTCGATGCGGATCGCCCGGGAGGAGATCTTCGGGCCGGTGCTCTCGGTGCTCACGTTCCGCACCCCGGACGAGGCGGTCGCCAAGGCGAACAACACCCCGTACGGCCTGTCCGCCGGGGTGTGGACGGAGAAGGGCTCCCGCATCCTGGGCATGGCCGGGGCGTTGCGTGCCGGGGTGGTGTGGGCGAACACGTTCAACCGGTTCGACCCGACCGCCGCGTTCGGCGGCTACAAGGAATCCGGGTTCGGCCGGGAGGGCGGGCGTAGTGGCCTCGCCGCGTATCTCGACACCGATAGCGACACCGCCGATGAAGGGGCTGCCTGATGGCGCAGCGACGCACCAGCACCGCCGCGAAAGACGCGGCCACGGCAGCGCCGACGAAGGCGGCACCCGCAACGGCAACGTCGGCGAACAGGGGCGACAAGGCGGGCGCTACTGCTCGGACGGCGTCGCGGCGCACGGCCTCCCGGCGGGTGTCTGCCGACGCCGGAGGCGGCGCGAACGGCGTCATCTCCGCTGTTCCGGTGCTCAAGACCTACAAGCTGTACATCGGGGGGAAGTTTCCGCGGTCGGAGTCCGGGCGCACCTACCCCGTGCGCGGCTCGTCCGGCGAGTTTTTGGCGAACGCGGCGCAGGCTTCCCGCAAGGACGCGCGCGATGCGGTGGTCGCCGCGCGGAAGGCGTTCGGCGGCTGGTCGGGTGCCACCGCATACAACCGGGGGCAGGTGATCTACCGGATCGCCGAGATGCTGCAGGGCCGGCGGGCGCAGTTCGTCGAGCTGCTGATGACGGCCGAGGGTTACGGCGCGAAGGCAGCGGCGGCCGCGGTGGACGCCTCCATCGACCGGCTCGTGCACTACGCCGGCTGGACCGACAAGCTCGCGCAGGTGTTCGGCTCGTCGAATCCCGTTGCCGGACCGTTCTTCTCGTTCTCCACGCCGGAGCCGACCGGCGTGGTCGCCGCGTTCGCCCCGCAGGATGATTCGCTGCTCGGCCTGGTGTCGGTGATCGCCCCGATCATCACCTCCGGCAACGCCGCAGTCGTCGTCACCTCCGAGGCCCGGCCGCTGCCCGCCGTCACCCTGGCCGAGGTGCTGGCCACCTCCGACCTGCCCGGCGGGGTCGTAAACATCCTCACCGGCAGCGCCGCCGAACTCGGCACCCACCTGGCCACCCACGCCGACATCAACGCCCTCGACCTCACCGGAGTCGACGGCCAGCTGCGCATCGCGCTCGCCCGCGACGCCGCCGGCACCGTCAAGCGCGTCTACACCCCACACGGCACACCCGACTTCACCAAGACCTCCGGCACCGCACGCCTGCGCGCGTTCCTGGAAACCAAAACCGTCTGGCACCCCACCGGCGCGATCTCCCTCGCCGGCGGCAGCAGCTACTAGGCGGCGGCCCGCAACACGCTCCCCCGACCCGAGTCAGCGGTGGCTGCTCAACGAATTCGCCGCAAACTGTTCACTTCCTGATCCGCAATCTGTTCAGAGTCGACGCCCTTGAGCGGTTGCAGTTGCTCGACAACTCCGAGGCGTGGCAGCCGCATATGCGATCCCGCTCCCGGCTGCGCACTACCGCGACCCGCTACTTCGTCGACCCGTCGATCGGTATCGCCGCACTCGGGGTGTCCAGCGAGGATCTCCTGAACGACCTCGAAGCCGCTGGTTATCACTTCGAGGCACTCGTCGTTCGTGACCTCCGGATCTATGCCCAGGCGCTCGGCGGCCATGTCGACACCTGGCGTGACGAGAACGGCAATGAGGTCGACGCCGTCATCACACTCCCCGGCGGACGCTGGGCAGTGGTCGAGATCAAGATGAGCCAGCGAGATGTCGACCAAGCGGCGATCGGGCTCAAGAGCTTCGCGCAGCGCGTCAACACCGGGAAGCAGGGCCAGCCGGAGGCTCTGATCATCGTCACCGCCACCGGCGGCGCCGGCCGACGGCCCGACGGTGTGAACGTGGTCCCGATCACCGCGCTCGCGCCCTGACCTTCGTTCACCGTGAGCTGCGCACCGCGCCGGCTCGGGACGCCGCCGGAATTGTGAAGCGCGTCCACACCCCGGCAGGGCGACCGGACTTTCCAGAAGAAACGGCCGGGTCCCGGTCCTGCGACAGCGGGACCGGGACCCGTTACGAGCGACAGCAGGTGTCGCGAGGTCGCGCTATCCCAGACTGGCCTGGTCGACAGTGACCCACCCGGATTGAGCACTGGAGTAAATCCAGCACTTGATCGTTTGCCCAGCCGTCGCGGTGAACGTCAGCTGATACTGCCGGTAGCCTCCGTCACCCGTGACCGTCTGCGACGTCGCCTGCGTACCTGCCACGTCCGCGCCCAGACTGACGCCCGAGCCGATGTTCGATGCCACGAACGCCCTGAACGTGTAAGTGCCGGTGCTCGGAGCGGTGATGGTCTGATAGAGCCCCACGTCCGAGGTGGAAGTGGGGTGCAGATACGCGTCGTACTGCCCGCCGAGTGGGTTGTTGTTCTCAACGCCCGCGAGCGTGGGGTGCCATTCCGCGGCCCATGGCCCCAAGGCTCCGGTCTCGAAGCCCGGGTTGCTCAGGTAGTTTGCTCTCACCGACAGGCTGCTGTCATCAACGGTGAGCGTCCCGCCGCCAGCCGGCGCGTAGCCCCAGACCTTGATTGCCTGTCCCGCTGTGGCGTCCACAGTCATCACGTACCGGTTGTAGCCGACTCCGCCGAACACCGGCACCTTCGCCGCCTGGACTCCGGCAACGTTGACGCCGAGCTGGGCGCCATTCGCGATGGTCGAGGTCGCGTGTGCGATGAACGTGTACCGCCCCGTGGTCGGGGCCGTAATTGTCTGACTGAGCCCCGACCACGCGCCGGAGGTCGGCGTAATGAGCGCGGCCTGGGCACCGGAGAACGTGTTCGAGGTGGTGGTTGCGACGGTACTGCTGCTTGGGTCTGCGGTCCACGGCGAGAGGGTCGAGTTCTCAAAGCCTGCGTTCGACAGCAGGTTCGTCGGTGCGGTCGTGGCAGTCCCGTCGATCACATAAGTGGTGATGGACTCGGCGGGCAGCGTGACGGACAACGCCTTGTTGCTGACAGGAGCGTCGCTGAGCTGCACGAAGTTCGCCGTCGATGTCGTCTGGTACACCGATGCGCTGCTCGGCAGAGTCGAGAATCCGCTCAGATCCAGTGAAGTACTCCGCGCCGACGACCCCGGGTTGCTCATCACGACGACGACACGCCCAGTGTCCGGGTTCCACGCCGCAGTTGTGTTCGAGTCGGAAGCATCGATGATCGTAAAGCCGGGTCGGATGAACTTCGAATACTGTTCCATGCCGTAGTACTGCTTCATGATCGTGTATGTCTGCGACGACGACGAGAACGGCGTCTGGATCAGCCCATAACTGTTGGTCGTGTCCGAGTTCTCGATGGCCTGCCAGTACACCCAGCCGTTCGACTTCAGCGCCGTGAGGTCGGCGTGGATGCCGGCCGCCAGGTTCAACGATCCGTTCATGCTGATCGTCGGGTCCGGCACCGGAGACGTGTTGTCCCCCACCGCCAGTTCCGACGTCCACATCCGATAACCCATGGTGGATGCGAACCCGTACAGGGAGGCGTCACCGCTGTTGTTGTAGGTGTGCGTGTTGATCTGGCTCAGCGACCCCAGCGCCGCGGGGCTGTATCCCGACAGCACCGACTTGGAGGCACTCGAGGAGTACTCGTCCGGCGACGAGATCCCGGTGTCCGTGATGCCGGCTGCCGAGAACGAGGACTTCAGATCCGCGATGAGTGTCTCCTGATTCGCAGCAGAGACGTGGTTCCCCTCCTGGTTGTTGCTGCACGTCCACCACCCTTGGGTCGGCTCGTTGAACATCGAGAGCGTCCGGAAGTTCACGCCCCAGCTGTCCCGGAAGTGCTTGGTGATCTGGGCCAGGTAGTCGGTGAAATTGGTGTAGTACGTACTCGAGAGGTTGTCACTTCCGTTGGTGTTGCCGCCGGTGCAGTTGCTGACGGTCATCCACGCCGGCGGACTATTGACGAAGCCCTCGACGGTGTTCACACCATTCGCCACTGCATCTGAGAGCACAGCACGCTGATTGGCGTCCGCGGTCCAGTCATATGTCCCGTTTGACGGTTCGAACGTCGGGATCGTCGCTCCGACCCGTCAGCCGCTCGGCTGGTTCGGATTGGTGCCCGCCCCGATGTTGTATCGGGCGATGTTCATCCCGAGTCCGTTGGTCTGGCTGAACAGCAAGCTGGTCACAGCCTGACGGTTGGCAGTAGACCAGCCGCCCACGATGTTCGCCCACCAGGACAACGATGTGCCCCAGCCTTCGAACGTCTGGTATTGGGTCGACGGGTCGATGAGGATCGAGGTGCTGGGAGCGGACGCTTGTGCCACCGTGACCGGGGTGGCTATGACAGCGGCTAGGAGACTGCTGAATTAAGGGCGCGCCTCCCGCGGTTGTCGGGCTGACCTGAAATTCTGAGGGGATGCAGGGTGAGTCCGATCGGCAGCGTGAGTTGTTGGACGTGGA
>OFTX01000401.1_pt1 | contig 24289 bp, 22 predicted proteins | sample 1775051 | NCBI WGS metagenome assembly OFTX01 (sample SAMN08195772, study PRJEB24354) | sludge metagenome | isolation source: sludge from phenol fed wastewater aerobic bioreactor A | place: India: Nagpur | collected 2016-09-15
GCCGAACGTGCGCCTGCTGTTGACGAATGGCACGACCGGACTGAGCGCCGCGCAAATGGATGCGCTGCCTCGGCTCGAACTCGTGTGCGCCTTCGGCGCGGGCTTCGAGAACGTCGATCTGGCCGCGGCCACCGCGCGCGGCATCGCGGTCGCTCATGCCCCCAACACCAACGGCGAGACGGTTGCGGATCACGCGCTGGCCTTGATGCTCGCAAGCGCGCGCGGACTCATCACCCTCGATCGCGCCGTGAAAGCCGGAGGCTGGGCCCGGCACCGCGCCCCGCGTCCCACCCTCAACGGTGCACGGCTGGGCGTCGTGGGCCTTGGCAACATCGGACACGCGATCGCCGTGCGCGCGCAGGCCTTCGGCATGTCCATCGGCTATCACACTCGCACGCCGCGCACCGACTGCCGCTGGGATCACTTCGAGAGCGTTGCCGCACTCGCCGATGCCAGCGACTTCCTGGTGCTTGCCTGCCCCGGTGGTCCTGCCACGCATCACCTTGTCGATGCCGACGTGCTCGCAAGGCTCGGTCGCGACGGCTTTCTCGTGAACGTGGCGCGCGGCAGCGTCGTCGATACCGCAGCCCTGATCGAAGCGCTGTGCGACGGCGTGATCGCCGGTGCAGCCCTCGACGTCTTCGAGACCGAGCCCGACGTGCCGTCCGCATTGCGCATGCTGGAGAACGTGGTGCTCACACCGCACATCTCCGGTCGCTCTCCCGCCGCGCTGCAGGCGCAGATCGACCTGCTGCTCGCGAACCTGCATGCGCACCTCGCGGGCGCGCCACTGCCTGCGGCGGCAAACACGGTCGAGCGCCGCCACGCCGGCGCGTAAAAAGGAAGCGGGCAACCGGGAGACCATCGGAGGCTGCCCGCTTCAACACTTCACGCTTTGGAGGCCCTGTGAAGTCGTCTGCGGCGACGGCACGACAAGTCGTGCCGCGCAATCGCGAAGCTCAACGCGCCGGCCAGGGCTTGGCCGGCGCTTTCATCACCGGCTCGCCAAGCAGCGGGCTCGACAGTGCGTAGGCGCCGTTCTCGGTGAAGGCCCACATGATGTTGCGGTCGTACTCCGTGTACATCGCGAACACCCCCTTGCCGAGCGTGTAGACGGGCAGTTCCGACTCATCCGCCAGACCCGGTACGAAATATCCCGCAATGCTCGGCTTGGCAGGGTCCTTCACGTCGAAGATCTGCACGCCCGCGTTGTAGAACGAATAAGGCACGATGCCCTGGCGCCACGTTCCCGGTTGACCGATCGAGTTAGACCGCTTCGGACCGAAATTGCCACCGCGCTGGCAGAAGCTCGTAAACGGCGCGCCTTCGGGCACTTCCGGCTCGGGTAGCTTCGCCGCGACCTTCATGTGGGCCGGATTACGTGCGTCGACCACGAAGATGTCCTTGTACGGCTCATAGCAGTCGCGGTTCATCGGATAGCCGCTCGTGAGCACGTAGCCGGTGCGCTCGTACTGGCTCACATCCGCGTTGTCGTACTCGGTGCCCGCGAAACTCGGCGCCGTATTCACGTTACCCAGCACCTTCGGGTGGGCCGGATCGGACAGGTCGAACGACCACAGCCCCAATCCGCCCATCGCGCCGAAGCCCACCTTGCCGCCCTGCTCCAGCGGCTTGGGCAGGAAGATCGGCATGCGCGAGCCCATCCAGGACGTGCGATTGCCTGCGCGCGGATTCTGCAAATAGGCCTGCTCGTGCCCGGCGTTGCCAAGGATCTGGCCCGGCACCGAAATCTGCGAGACGAACTTCGGGTTGGCCGGGTCCGACATGTCCCAGACCTGATAGCCCGGCGAGTAAAGGTAGTTCGGATATTCGGTGAGCGCGTAGCTATCGTCCGGCGCGGCCGAGAGGATCATGTACTTGCCGCCGTAGAACTCCGGCGAATCGAGCGAGCCCGAGCCCTGTTGCTGGCCGATGGGCGCGTTCGGGTGCCGGTAATCGGTCGTGCGCGTGGCGATGAGCTTCCAGTCCGACGGCAGTGGCCCGTTCATCTCGAACACCCGGAAACCCTTGAGCGAGTTGTAGTTGCGCTGCGCGGCAACCTTTTCCGGCTCTTTCGACTTGTCACGCATGAGGCCGTAACGCCCGATCTCGAACGACGCGACGAGAATCGGCTTGCCGAGCTTCTTGTTCCACACGATGGTGGCGCCGCCCAGATAGTCGTGCACATTGTTCGGATCGAACTTCTCGCTCGATCCCTTCGGGCCCCACACGCCGCCCCTGGAGAACACGACCTTGCCGTTTGCCGGGTCGGTCACATCCATGATGCGCAGATAGTCGCGATCGTGAATGTACAAATAGCGCTTGCCATTGAAGTCGGCGATGTTGTTCCATGCATGGAACGGCGAGCCCACCCCCGGATAGAAAGCCAGCACCTTGACGTTCTTCGTGTAGCTATTCTTGTCCCAGCTCGCGAGCTCCCCCGGGAAACGTTGCCCGGTGTGAACCTCGGGCGTGGCCTTCGGCCAGATGAACTTGCCCGTGGACGGATCCATGCCGTAGTCGATGCCCGCCTTGAGCGGCTTGGGTTCGCGATCGGGCGTGAGGCGCAACCAGCCGGCCAGGTAAGGGTCCTTGACGTTCGGCGTGCCGGGCGTGCCCGAGGGTTGCGCCGGCGTGGCGGCGGCCGGGGCCGGTGCGCTGTCGGGCGCAGAGGCGTGCGCGGCGAGCGTCATCGTGAGCGCCGCGAGCACTGCGGTAGCGGTCAACGACACGCCGAGTGTCTGCTTGCGAAACATGTCTTCCTCCTTCGTTTCAAGAATCTTCCCGTCGGCGCAAGGCGCGCCGACAGCGTGATGGCATGCGTGCGAAGCCCCGTCAGAACGCGTGCCGGATGCCGAACTGCACCCCGGACGGGTTCTGCGTGCCGGTCGGTCCGACCTGGAAGGTCACCGGGTAATGCACCGCCGTGTCGTTGCTGTGCTGCACGCGGGCATACGTGGCGTAAAGCGTCGTGCGCTTGGACAGGCCGTACATGTAGCCCACCACGAAGCCATTGGCGTTCGAGAGGGCCTTGTTGTCGTCGTCCTGCCGATGGACGAAGCTCGCGTAGAAGCGATGTCGATCCGTCAACGCGTAGCGCACGCCGGCCTGGATATCCCAGCCGCGCACGTTGAACGCAACATACGGTGGGTAGGCGTAGTAACCGTTGTAGGTGTGATAGATCAACGTCGGCTCGACGCTACCGAATCGGTACGTCGCGGCGAAGTAGTTGTCGCGCGACGAGCGGATCTGGCTCGATGAAAAGATGTCGCGTGTGTATTGCAGCTCGCTCACGGCGCCGAGAAAGATGCCGCCGTTGCGATATTCGAGCCCTGCCGAGTAGAAGCGGCCCGAGCGCGTGCCGTCGCCCACGCCGGTGGTTGCCATGAAGCGTCCCATCAGGCCATGCCAGCGCGGCGTGTTGTATTGAATGGCGTTATCGACGCGATACGACGCGTAGAAGAACTCCATGTTGTTGACCATACTGAAGTCGGCCGCCCAACTGGGATCGGCATAGCCCGCGATCCAGTAAGACGGCGTGAACTGGCGGCCCAGCGAGAATTCGCCCCACGGTCCCTTGATCCCCACGAACGACTGGCGCGCCTGCACCGACTGGGTACCAGTGTTCGCGGAGAACATCGGTTCGTAGGTGAAGAACGCGCGGTTGCCGCCGCCGAGCTCCTCGTATCCGCTCAGGTTGAAGCGGGAGTTGTTGAGGCCGCCGCTCGAAACACGTGTGACCTTGCCGCCATTCGCCCCCGAACCCCACAGCTGCTCCAGATTCAGGTCCACAAATCCCGAAAGCGTGACGCCCCCGGTCGATTGCGCGTACGCACCGCCCTGCATTGCACCCAGCAGCAATGCACACAACACTCGCTTCTTCATGCCGTCTCCTGAAATTTCTCGTTGTTGTCACGGCGCTCCCCTTCATCGACTTCCCGGGGACGTCTGCCGCCCGCACGTTGTATGTATACAATCTTTGCAATTATTATACATAGCAAAGAAATTGAATTTCTACCGCTATTTGCTTATACAAACGGGCGATTTTGTTATAGCGGGTTACCCCTGATGGCCTTTCCTGGCCGACGACAAGGTCACCGCTCGAGCATGATCAGGACGATGGCGGGGACCGGCCCCGCCGTGGTGTCATAGTCCGTTGCGATCGGCCTGGAGGCCCTCGTGGCGCAGCTTCGGCGCCTCGTCCCTGCCCGAGCCATCTCGCGATGCGCCGCCCCAGCCGTGGGCCGTCACGTCGAAAATGACGCCGTTCGGATCGAAGAACTTCACTTCGTAGAAGATGTTGCTTTTCACGGGCACCTCGCCCATGTAGTAGCGGCCGCCGGCAGCCTCGATCTTCGCGCGCGAGGCTTCGACGTCTTCGACCCAGATGCCGATGTGGTGCAGCCCGACGTACTCGCGTCCGCGATCTCCGGCGGCCTCGTCATCCTTGTAATTGAGCAGCGCCAGGTTGATGACGCCGTCGGACAGATAAACGCCGCGCGCGAGCGACGAATCCGTCTCGCCGACCTTCTTGAAATCGAACGCCTGCATGTAGAACTCCGCCGCCTTCCAGGGATCCGGCACGGAAAGCGCGATGTGACGCAGTTTGGCCATGGTGAGATGTCTCCTTCAAAGTGAGATGTCAGCTCGTGCCGGAACGCCCGGCAGAGGCTTTATGTATACTATCTCAGCAATTTGCATTCAAAAACGTATTTTTGGATGCAATGAGAAGGCACATGATGGTTGCTTTCCATGGCAGGTCCGCGCTGTCTCGCTGTGGAACACGAGCATCGAAAAAAACACCCGTATAATCCCCATGTATACAATCCGATCAGAAAAGCACATCCACGGAGCGAGATAGACACGCATGGCCGAAACCATTGCCGCACGAATCTGCCGCGTTTTGACGGGCGAGATCATCGATGGGCGCTTGCCGCCGGGACAGAAGCTGGAGGAAGTCGCCCTGGCCGAGCGCTTCAAGGCGTCGCGCACCCCGATTCGCGAAGCGCTGCGAGAGCTCAACGCACGAGGCCTGATCGAACTCACGCCGCACAAGGGCGGTGTCGTGGCAAGCATCAGCGTCGACGACCTGTCCGACATGCTCGAAGCCATGTGCGAACTCGACGCGCTGTGCTGCCGCCTCAGTGCCCAACGCATGAGCGCGATGCAGAAGAAGCAACTCGAGATGATCCACATCCAGAGCAAGCAGTGCATGGATGCGGGGGACGAGGCGGGTTATCTCGCGCTCAACCGCGAATTCCATCAGTTGCTGAGTGCGGGCACGCAGAACAAGACGCTCATGGCGCTGATCGACAGCCACCGGGAACGCCTTGCGCCGTTTCGCGCGGCGCAGTCCGACGTCGAGGAGCGCTTCACCGTATCCTTCGACGAGCACGAGCGTGTGGTGCAAGCGGTGCTCGCGTCCGATGCCGAAGGCGCATACAACGCCATGCGCAGCCACACCGCACGCCTGAGCATCCACGTGCTCGAGCGTCTGCAACACAGTCGCAAACCGACTTGACGCCGCGGGGCGCCCGCCCGGTGCCCGCAACGCGAAATAACCGACAGCCCATGCCGTGTCGCGCGCATGGGCTGTTTGGGTCATGACGTTCCAATTTCGTGATTGGTACGTTCCCTATCGGGCATGTCGCGCCAATACTGGCGCGCCACGTGGCGCCAATGTCACTCATATCGCGCCAGCCTCGCGTGGTTGAATCTCACCACGACGCCAACTAGCCTCCATCGGTGAAATGCTTCAGTGCATTTCGCGCGCCGCGTCCATGCGCAGCGCTCGCGGGCCGTCACCGACGGCGTTCCACCCAGGCTCTCGTGGAGACACACATGTCAGAAATCACCGATGTGCTGGTCAGCATCGACACCAAGACGATCGTCGACCGGTACGGCAAGAATTGCAGCATGGCCAATCCACCGATCATCGACTTCAAGCATGTTTTCATGATCGTGACGCAAGGCAATGTGGTGAGCGGCCAGGCGGGCGGCGAACTCGACGTCGCGGCGACGGTCGGCGACGTCATCCGCTGGCGCGAGTGTTCGTTGTCGCTCGGCTTCGAGCAGTCGTGCATCTTTTACAAGTTCATCGGCAATCAGGGCAACGACCTGATCTCGCCGCCCTCGCCTCGCGAGGCGGAAGTCACCATCCCCGTGCCAAATCCGCCTGACCCGACCAAGCCGAAGAAGCAGAAGTGCTCGAACTACTTCTGGTCTTGCGAAACCCTCAAGACCGGCCGCGTGACGTATCACTTCCAGTTCATGGTGCTCGACCGCAGTGGCAACCTGTGCGGCTGCTATCAATGGGACCCGTTCATCACCATTCGCAACCACTGAGCCGAGCCATACCGCGATGCGCGGCGGGCGTGACGGCCCGCCGGGTCGCGGCGCCCGAGCGTAACGGCGAGGAACTTCCATGTCCGACGTACAGACGCCCGATGCCCACACCGTAATCGACGTGCTGCTGGTCATCGACACCGTGACGCTGCTTGCGCGTCAAACGCACGCGGCACCTTCCCAGCGCCACGCCGAACCTGGCGGATGGTTCACGCTTGCCCCGGGGCAAGTCGAACCCGACGCGGCGCGGATGCCACCCTGGCGTATCGACGCGGCGCCCGGCAATTGCGTGCGCCTGCGCTGGACACCGCTGGCCATGCAGGGGGAACACGCGGTGCTGCTCGACCTGTCGCCGACCGACACGGCGGTGTTCGGCGAGTGGCATCTGCACATGCACGCCGACTCGCCTCGCCATGCGCCGTCGATGGGGGACCCCGAACACCCCGCCCTACGGGCCGCGCCCGACGTCTATTGGCAGGCGGAAGTCGAACGTGCAGGATCGACCGAACTGAGCGTGGGACTCACCATCACCGACCGCGGCGCCAACATACTCAGTCGACTGCGGCGGCCGTTGCGAATCGCGGTGCGGTAGGCGATCGAAGATGCGCCATCGCGTCCGCGCGTGCGATTGCGATTGCGATTGCGATTGCGATTGCGCAGCATTTGAAAATCGAATGCGTTGTATTTTGATATTTAATTTGTCGATGCGAGATCGCTTCGTTATCTTGTGAGTCTTTCCCCGCCGTTTCATCGTTTCACCTCCCACGAGACCTCGCGGCACTGGCGCCACGTCACACAACGCCAGCGAGGCCAGGGGCATGCAACAGAGGCCGTTCCATGACTTACCGCGTTTTCGTTGGTGCCGTAGGTGCCGACGGCAGCCCCCTGTCCCTCGCTACGCGCGACGGTCGCTTTACCTACGTTGGTCCACAAACGCCCGACACCGCCCACGCTCAGGTCATCGATCTTCAAGGCAAGCTGGTGCTGCCCGGCTTCGTCGACGGCCACATCCACCTGGACAAAAGCTTCGTGGGCGATCGCTGGCGACCGCATCGCCCCGCTTCGACACTGCGCGAGCGGCTGGCCGCCGAGAAGCAGGAAATTGCCGACGCCGCCCCCATGGAAGATCGCGCCGACGCACTCATGCGTCAGTGTGTATCGTTCGGCACGCTTGCCATGCGCTGTCACGTCGATGTGGACGCCAGCACCGGCCTCACGCATTTGCACGCGGTCATGGCCATGCGCGACAAATGGCGCGAGTGGCTCGACATCGAGCTCGTGGCGTTCCCCCAGGCCGGCGTGATCCGTTGCCCCGGCACCGCAGCGGTGCTAGAAGCCGCCGTGCGCGAGGGCGTCCAGGTCGTGGGCGGCATCGATCCGACCACGCTCGACGGTGATGCGCACGGTCAGCTGGATGTGATCTTCGGCATCGCCGAGCGGCACGGCACGAAGATCGATATCCATCTGCACGAACCCGGCGACATCGGCCTGGCACAACTGCATCGCATCGCGGCACGCACGCAGGCAGCCGGGTTACAAGGGCGCGTGTCGGTGAGCCATGCGTACGGTCTGGGCGACATCGGTGCGGCAGCGCTCGACACTGTGGCCCGGACGCTTGCCGACGCCGGCGTGTCGATCATGACGAACGCCCCCGGCGATCGTGCATTCCCGCCGATCCTGCGCCTTCGCGAAGCGGGCGTGCGTGTCTTCACGGGCAACGACAACATTCAGGACAGCTGGTGGCCGTACGGCAACGGCGACATGCTCCAGCGCGCCATGCTCATCGGCTACCGCTCCGGCTTCTACACCGACGACGCGCTGCACGTGGCGCTGGACATGGCCACCGAATCGGCCGCCGCGGTCATCGGCAAGACGGATTACGGCCTGCGTGCCGGCAATGAGGCAAGTTTCCTCGTCTTCGACGCACCGAATGCCGCTGCGGCCGTGGCCGCCGCACCGGCCGCGCGCGCGGTGATTCGTCGCGGACGTTACTGGGGCGGACCCGCGCCACTCGCGCTCGATCCGGCCCTGTTGCGGGACACAGCAGGGTCCACCCCGACCTGACTGTCATGCGCGATGTCGTGGCCTGCGCGAGGCCACGGCGCCGTTCTCGATCGTCGCGCCAAGGTGAAGCGATCCGCGCGCGCCCCCAGGTGCGGATCGTTGCCTGCGAGCCCCGCGACGAGCGATGGGGAGAAAAACAGAATGCATCAGGAGCCATCAACCATGTCGAAGACTAGTTATTACGCGCCTCACGGCGGGCATCCGGGCCAAACGGAACTGCTCACCGACCGCGCCATGTTCACCGAAGCCTACGCCGTCATTCCGAAGGGTGTGATGCGCGATATCGTCACCAGCCATCTCCCGTTCTGGGACAACACCCGGTTGTGGGTACTGGCCCGACCCCTCTCTGGCTTTGCCGAGACGTTCGCGCAATACATCATGGAAGTGGGTCCCGGCGGCGGCAGCGACAAGCCCGAGCAGGACGACAAGGCTGAAGGCGTGCTGTTCGTCGTCGAAGGCGAGATCACCGTGACCATTCAGGGCAAGGCAAACACGCTTGCCCCCGGCGGCTATGCATTCGTTCCGCCGGCCACCGACTGGCAACTGCGCAACCACAGCCAGGGCACCGCCCGTTTCCACTGGATTCGCAAGCACTACCAGGCCGTGGAAGGCCTGCCATATCCCGAGCCATTCGTGAAAAACGAGCAGGACGTCGCGCCGATCCCGATGCCGGGCACGGACGGTCGCTGGGTGACCACGCGCTTCGTCGACATTCAGGACATGCGCCACGACATGCACGTCAATATCGTGACGTTCCAGCCGGGTGGCGTGATTCCGTTTGCGGAGACGCACGTGATGGAGCACGGACTGTACGTGCTCGAAGGCAAGGCCGTCTACCGCCTGAACCAGGACTGGGTGGAAGTCGAAGCCGGCGACTTCATGTGGTTGCGCGCTTTCTGTCCGCAGGCCTGCTATGCCGGCGGCCCGGGCCCGTTCCGCTATCTGCTGTACAAGGACGTCAACCGTCACATGAACCTGACGCTGGGCGCCCAGCCGAAGTAATCCCGCGGCCCGGCACTGTCGGGCCGCATCGCCCGACACGCACGCGTCGCTCACTTCGACGCGCGCGCTTTCGTGTCCAGCATTCCCGTCAGCACCTTGGCCAGCGCGACCACCATGGGGTCGGCGCTCGGGCGGTGGAAGATGGCAAGCTCGAATGCGTCGACCAAAGGCAACCCCTGAGCGCGACCAAGCACCTCATGCCCCGGCAAAACCGCGCGCGGGGGCACGAGGCTGATTCCCATTCCGTCGGCCACCGCCCCCTGAATACCGCTCAGGCTCGAGCTCGTGAAACTGATGCGCCAGTTGCGTCCCATCGATTCGAGCGCATGGATCATGTCGTCGCGGTAGAGACCGCGTGTCGGGAAGGTGACGAGCGGCACCGGATCGAGCGCGAACGACGGATGCTTCGCACTGTCGATCCACGCGAGCTTCTCCGGCCGGCAGGCCACGGCTTCGCGACTGTTGCGACGCTGCTTGACCAGAACCAGATCGAGTTCGCCGTGATCGTAGCTACCCAGCAAGTCCCGGCTCAGACCGCTCGTGACCTCGAGCTTGACCTGCGGATATTGTCGATTGAAGCGGGCGAGCACCTGCGTGGTCGCCCCCGTGGCAAAGTCCTCCGGCACGCCCAGACGCACCGTCACGGCCACGACCGCCCCCGAGAGCGCTTCGCACATCTGGTCGTTGAGCGCGAGCATCTGACGGGCGTAACCGAGCAGCAATTCCCCCGCATCGGTGACATGCACCTCGCGGTTGCCGCGATCGAGCAGCTTGTGCCCGACCATGTCTTCGAGACGCCGCACCTTCTGGCTCACGGTCGATTGTGTCGAATGCAGGCGTGCCGCCGCCATGGTGAAGCTGCCGCAGTCGGCGACCATCATGATCGAGCGCAACAGATCCAGATCGAAGATCGGACGATTCGATTTCACACTGCCGGCCATGTGATGTATTTACGATTGCAATGGATGGCATCTCTTGTATCACGTACAACGAACGTCCGGCAACTGGAGTTCGCTGCGTGGCCGGGCGCACGACACGGCGAAGCCGCGCCCGGGCACGCCACGCGTCAAAGGCCCAGGGCACGCCCATCGCTGCGAGGGTCGTGCGCCCCCGTCATCTGTCCGTGCGAACCGAGACGAATCGCCCCGGGATGCCCGGCCAACTGACTTTGGGGGGGCAGCGGGCTGATCTCGTGTCCCCGCGCCGCCAGCGCGGCGAAGACTTCGTCGCCCGCGTCCTGTTCGAGCTTGAGGCTGTCGCGGCTGTCGGAGAACGTTTTGCCGAGCAGGAATCGCGGGCGGCGCAGCGCCGTGAGCGGATCCATCTCGTAATCGATCAGGCGCGTCAGCACGGCGGCGAGCGTCTGCGGCTGACCGTCGGCGCCCTGTGTGCCGTATAGCAGATGCGGGCGGCCTTGCTTCAGGTACATGCCCGGATTGAGCGTGTGAAACGGGCGCTTGCCGGGTTGCAGGGCATTGGGGCTCTTCGGATCGACGCTGAACGCGGCGCCCCGGTTGTGCCACAGCACACCGGTGTCGCCAAGCACCACGCCACTTCCCCAGTCGAAGTACACCGTTTGGAGCATGCTCACGCAGTTGCCCTGGCTGTCGACCGCGCCGATGTACACCGTGTCGCCGGTGCGGTACACATGCGGCCACGGCATGGCGTGGTCCATGCGGATGCTGCGGGCATGTGCGTCAAGCGTGGTGCTCGAGAGCAGTCGGTCGACCGGCACGTCACCGAAGTCCGGATCGGCCACGTAGCGGTTTCGGTCGATGAAGGCGAGCTTCACTGCCTCGACCAGGACGTGATAGTAATCGGCACTGCCCTCCGGCATCGATTTCAGATCGAAACGGTTGAGAATGCCCATGATTTCGAGGGTGGTCACTCCCTGCGTGGGCGGCCGCAACCCGAGCAGTTCGCCGTCGCGATACGCAACGCGTAACGGCACCTCCTCGCGTGCCCGGGCTTTCGCCAGATCGCCAGCCCGCAATGGCGAGCCGATGCGCTTCAGCCCCGCGGCGATGCGCCCGGCGAGGTCGCCTTCGTAGAATTCCCGTCCGCCATGCGTGGCAATGCGGTCCAGACTGCGCGCGAGCGCCGGTTGATGGAATCGCTCGCCCGCCTGAGGCACCCGCCCGTTCGGCATGAAGACGGAGGAAAAGCCTTCCCATCCGGCGATGTCGTTGGCACGAAACGTCTGCCAGAAGTGCTGCGAAGGTGTGACGGGAAAGCCGTTCGCGGCATACTCCGTGGCGCGCGCGAACAACGACGACCATGCCTGCCGTCCCCCCCATTGATCGCGACTGAGCGCGAATGCCTTGTCCCAGACCGCGACGGTGGCCGCCGTTGTGAGGGTGGCGCCCGGCCCCCGCACCGGAATCGGGGTGCCTGACGACAACCCCACCGGCAACGCCGCCGGCGCCTGCCCAATACCCGAGAGCGTACGCACATTGCCGTCGCTATCGCTGATCACCATGAACGCATCGCCACCCAGACCGGTGAAGTGCGGGTAAGTGACGCTCAGCACCGCGCCGATGGCGATCGCCGCCTCGATGGCGTTGCCTCCCGCGCGCAGCACCTCGAGCCCGGCCTCGCTTGCCAGTTCGTGCGGACTGGTGACCATGCCGTGCGTTGACTGCGCCAGGCGCGGACCGGCCGGCGCGTTGCCTTCGGCGCGCATGGTCGCCGGGGCCGCGGCCACCGCTTCGGCCGCCTCGGCGGCGGCGATCGGCATGACCGCGCTGCCGGCCAGCGCCGCCGTGCCCATCAGAAAGTTGCGCCGCGTCGTACCGGCGGTGTCGCCGGTCGCGCCCGTCGGTGCCGTGACTTTTTGTGTGAACGTCATGCCGTCTCCCCTCGATCAGACTTCCGCCTTCCAGCCCTTCCAGAGGCGTGGATGCGTGACTTCCGGTGCCGAGTACCGCTCCTTGACCCAGGCATACACCGGCCCCAGCGCGTTCATCGCCACGGCCGCGCCGAGCGCGGCATACGGGTCTTGCGCCACCGGGCCGAAGCCGCCGAACAGCGTGGCGAAGTACGTGGCGAACCCGAAGAACATGCCGGGAATGAAGTTGAGCTGCGGGAAAACGCGCGCGAGCGCCATCATCGATCCGTTGCCGACAAACAGGATCGCCATCTCGGCGAGCACCAGGGCGTTGCCGCTGAACTGCGTGGCCGCCTGCCTGAACCCCAGCACGATGAGAAACGCGAAAAATGCGCCGACAGGCAGCGTCGCCCAGATGCGTTTGAGGTTGACCAGCGTCGGCCCTCCCATTGCAAACGTGGCAGCCCAACTGATGAAGATGGCCCATGGCGGCAAGTGCAAGGGCAACATCGCGATGGGGATGGTGGTGACCGCAAGCAATGAGGCGACGACTTCCGCAGGCAGCTTCTTCATGATTGTCTCCTTGAGTTATGTGGGAACTTCACTGCGCACAACAACATGAATGCCGGTGAATCTCGCAGCTGTGCTGCGTCACGACCGTGATGCGGCCGCGTTTGATCACCCACAGGCGTGGCGGGATGTCGAGCAGCGCATCGGCCACCCTGAACGTATCGAGAATGATGAGATCGGCTTGCTTGCCCACCGCAATGCCGTAGTCTTGCGCCAGCCCGATGGCACGCGCCGCGTTGTACGTGCCCATGTCGAGAATCGCCTGCTGATGCTCCGGCACGCCGAACTGGGCCACGTGCGCGAGCAGGTTGCCGATCTGCAGCATGTCGGCCTTGCCGAACGGCGTGAACGCGTTGCGCACGTTGTTCGACGAGTACGCCACGTTCACCCCGGCACTGTGTAACGCCTTGACCGGCGTCAGGCCGCGCCGCGGGTTCTGCGTGTCCTTGCGTCCGCCCAGGTACAGATCGGTCGCCGGCAGCGTCACGATGCTGATGCCGGCCAGCCGGATCTGTTCGATCACCGGCGCGAGTGCATCGTTGTCGAGTGCGCCGAGGCTCGTCACGTGTCCGAGCGAGACGCGGCCCTGATAACCGGTGTCGATGGTTCTCCGGGCAATGTAGGAGATCGCCGCGAAGCGTTGATCGCTGGTGTCGTCGGCGAAATCCGCATGCATGTCGATCGGCGCGTCGAAGCGCTGCGCGAGCTCGAACACGATGTCGATGTGGCGACGGGTGTCGTCCCAGTTCAATTCGTTGTAAGGACATCCGCCGACCACGTCCGCCCCCATGCGCAAGGCATCGATCATCAGCTCGTAGGTGCCTTTCGACTTGAGAATGCCCTCTTGCGGAAACGCCACGATCTGCAAGTCGAGCAGGCTGTCGTACTCGTCCTTGAGCGCGAGCAGTGTTTCCACGCCGATCAGCCCCTGGATCAGATCGACGTCCGGGTGCGCGCGCACGGCGGTGGTTCCGTTCCTGATCGCCATGTCGAGCACCTGGCGCGAGCGATCGAGCACGTCTTCGCGCTCCTGCTTGCTCTTGAGAATGCCGGTCACGCGAATCGCTTCGTCCAGCGTGCCGAAACGCGCAGGCAGGCGGCGGTGCAGCAGCGCCTTGTCGAGATGCAGATGCGCCTCGATGAGCCCGGGAATGGCGGCACGGCCCTGCGCGTCGATCTGCTCGTCGGCGCTGGCGTCGATGCCCGGCTCCATCGCGGCGATGCGTCCGCCCTCGATCGCGATGTCCACGAGCGGCGCGTCGTCGCGCACGCACACGTTGTTGATCAGCAGGTCCACATGCATGGTGCGGTCTCCTTACTTCACAGAGTTGAACGGATCAGCTGGCGAACGCCGGCCGGGTGGCAATGAAAGCGTGCCCCGGCCGCGTAGCCGGCGCTGATCGCGCCTGCCTCGCATCGGGGCTTGAAGCAAGATTAGGAGCGCGCCCGCGGAAGGGGCATCGGGATTTGCTGGTTTTCGTCTAGGAATTTCCCTAGACGCGCTGCAGCATGCGGAAGCGCAAGGGAGGATGGCCGGGCGCGTGGTCCGCGCCGCGGCGTCAGGCGTCGGTGCCGGCGACGATCAGGCCGTGCTCGATGGCGTAGTGCACCAGTCCCGCGGTCGATGGGATGTCCATCTTGGTCAGGACGTTCGCCTTGTGGGTGCTGACCGTCTTGGCGGAGAGAGACAGGCATCGGGCGATGTCGTTGATGCCATTGCCCTCGACCAGCATCTGGAAGATCTGGAATTCGCGTGCGGTGAGCCGGGTGTGCGGCAGCGCTTCGGCAGGCTGCTGAAGTTGTCGAACGAGCTTCTCGGCGACCAGCGGCGAGACGACGGTGCCCCCGCGCGCCACGCGTCGGATGGCGCTCATCAGTTGCTCCGACTCGGCATTCTTGGTGAGGTAGCCGGCCGCGCCGGCCCGGATCGCCTGCACCGCGTACTGCGATTCCCGATACATGCTCAGCACGAGAATCGGCAGTGCCGGATAGCTGGCCTTGATCTGGGCGATCAGTGCGATGCCGCTCTTGCCGGGCATCGACATGTCGAGCAGCAGCACGTCGACGGCGCTCAGGCGCAGTCGATTCAGGACGTCGTTGCCATCGACGGCTTCGGACGCCACGCTCATGTCGGGCGCCGTGGAAATGATCTTCTTCAGGCCATCGCGAATGATCGCGTGGTCGTCGGCAATCATCACTCGCATGACCACCCCGCTGCGTTGGTGATTGTCGCGGCATTCGACGCGTCCGGGCGATCCGTCGCTGCGGCGGCCGAGCGGGCCGGGATACGAACGCTCACGCGCGTGCCCTGCCCTGGCGCGCTTTCGATGTCGAACGCACCGCCGAGCATCAGTGCGCGCTCGCGCATCCCCATCAGGCCGAGGCGCTGTCCATGGCTCACCTGCGCGGTATCCATGCCCCTGCCGTCGTCGGCAATGCTCACATGGCAGTGGCCCTCGCGCAGATCGAACACCACGCGTACGTACGACGGTTGTCCGTGACGACTTGCATTGGTGAGCGACTCCTGCACGATCCGGAAAATGGCCGTGCTGCACTCGCTGTCCAGGCACGCCGTCACCGTGTCAGGCATGACCAGTTCGCAGGGCAGACCGTGACGCTGCGAGAACGTCTCGGTGAGCCATTCGAGCGCGGCGTGCAGACCGAGTTCGTCAAGCACGGCGGGGCGCAGGTCGGCGGCGATGCGGTGCACCGCATCGATCGTCTCGTCGACCAGATCCTTGAGCATCTGGATGTGCGCGGCCCGATCGTGCGCCGATGCGTCGGGCTGGGTCTCGAGGTAGCTCAGCCCAAGACGCAGGCCGCCAAGCCATTGACCGAGTTCGTCATGCAGTTCGCGAGACAATCGTGTGCGCTCCGCCTCGCGCACCGTCTGCAGGTAGGCGGAGAGTTGGCGCAACTGTGCGCGGGAATCGAGCAACGCCATTTCCGAGCGCTTGCGATCGGTGATGTCGCGAGAAATGCCGACAGTGCCTACGATGCGACCATGCGCATCATGCACGGGCATCTTGACCGTATCGAACCAGTGCGGTGTGCCGTCTGGCCCGGGCCGGCTTTCCTCGTAGCGGCGTCGCACGCCACTGGCCACCACCGCCCTGTCGGTCGCCAGGTAGACGCGCCCCCATTCGGAGGCCCAGACCTTGTCCGGTGTGCGACCGATGATTTCGGCTTCCGTGCGGCCGCAGGCGGCCATGAAGGCCTCATTGACCAGGATGTACCGCGACTCGGTGTCCTTGAGCCAGGCCTGGTCCGGGATATTGTTCAATATCGCCCGGTGCAGTTCACCATGCGTCTCCACTGCATCTCCTTGCCTCGCCGATCGAATGGCGCGGCGCAGCAATCTCATGGGCGCACAAGCCGCGATGCGCTTGCGTCCACGGCAAGCCGACAAGCCGGCGCCGGTTCGGCTCCAATATAGCCAGACGGGCGCCCGCGCGCGCCTCTAGTTTTCCCGGATATCGACATGCTGCAAGGTGTCATGAATTTCCGTGATGCGCGCACTGCGCTCGCCGCCGGGGTATATCACGCGTCGTAGCCACGAAACAGCCCACACAGCCGGAACACGTCCTCCGTATAAGGGATGTCCTTGACCTTGCAGTAGCGGCTGGCGAGCTTCATGAGCTCCTTGATGTCGCGCCCGCTGGCCTTCGGATAGCGACTCGCCAACGTCTCGATCAGGCTGTCGTCGAGATACGCCCCCACCTGCTCCGCCTGCATGCGCCAGAGCCGGCGCGCGTGTTCCGGGCAAGGCGTATCGTAGTGGATCGTGGCGATGCAGCGCGACAGGATGGCGTCGTCGACATCGCCGCTGCGGTTCGTCGTCATGAAGAGCAAGCCGTGGAAGTACTCCAGCGAGCGCAGGAATTCCGCCACGATGGCGTTGTGCTCCAAATCGTTGTCGCGGCGCCGGATGTACACGTCGGCCTCGTCGAGCAGCAGGATCGCGTTCCAACGCATCGCGCGACGCAGGATGGTCATGAGTGTGGCCCCTACCGACGCGGCGGTGGTGCCCAACTGCCCAGAGTGCACGCGATACAGCGGCTTGCCCACGACCTCCGAGTAGATCTCGGCCGTCAGGGTCTTGCCCAATCCGGGCGCTCCCTGACACAGAATCGTGGCGCCCCCCGATTTCCCGGGCACGAAGTCCGGCATCATCACGTTCATGTTCGACGTGAGGATGTCGATCAGGTCATGATGGTGCGACGGCAGCACGAGCTTGTCGCGCAGCCCCGGCTGGTACTCGTACTCGGTCATGTTCTGCACGTGTACCCAGAGATTGCGATGCCAGTCGAGATGAAACACGTGCACATAGCAATGCAGCGGTATCGTCTCGAACGCCCGGTCGATTTCGGCGTTGCGCCAGAAGTCCGCATCGCACGCCATCTCGAAGTTGCGCTCCAGCCGCTCTTCGTCGTTCACGCACCTGGCCGCCGTACCGTCCACCACGCGAATCAGTTCCGTCACCCCCTTCGGATCGACGGAGAACGCCGCGCGACGAATGACGAATTGCGCGCCGAACGCGCGCTGCACTTTCAGGAAGCGTTGCGCGTGCTGCTCGTACTCGTGCTTGAACTCGGCACACTCCTTGTAGAAACCGAACTCGGCCAGCAATTCGGGAATCGTGCGGTTGGCGATGTCGTCGCGCGTGAAAACGAGCGAGGTCGTCATGCCGGAACGGCGCAAGCGCTGCTCCGTCAGGTTCGAGTTGGCCGACTGCATCGTGTTCGCCAGCATGTCGATGACGACATACGGCGCGCCCTGCTCCGGCTCCACGTAGCGCAGGCGCCGCACGAGCCATGGCAACAACGCGCCGTCGCGATGGCGCTGGTACAGCCAGCCGTCGATGACGTCGCGCGCGAGGTAGGCGACGAGGCCCGGCACCAGCTTGTCCAGGCTGGGGATGACGCGTGCCTGCGGCGCGTTGTAGGCATTGTCGAGCGCAAGCATCTGGAACATCAACGCACGTTCGTTCTGCGTCTTGCACAGCAGGTAGAGCGTGTTGAGCGACTTGGCGTCGAACCACTCGCTCGACACCATCATGTTGCCCCGGCACACGCCATAGGCGGTCAGTTGTTTGCCCAGCGCCGAATCGGCGCCGATCAGTTGCAGCAAGGGATGAATCAGTGACTCGGGAATTTCGAAATCCATGAACGGCACTCCCCGTAAGGCGGTGTTGCCCGTGCGTGCTGTGCGTTGTGGCAGCGCGCGTGTCAGGCGAGGAAGAAATCGATGGCGCGTGCCACGACGCCCGGTTCGATGATGTGCAGCCCATCGAATTCGACGTACTCCACGTCATAGCCTGCCGCCTTGAGTTTTTGGGCGTTTGCGCGACCGCTGGTCGCAATCGGCAATTGTTCGTCGATCAGGCCGTGCGCGACGAAGACGCGCGGCTGTCCTTCCTGCATGAAGATGAACATGAAGCCGCCCGAGAACGCAATGACATGACTCGCGATATCGCCATTCGTCACGCCGATCGACAGCGCGTAGCTCGCGCCGTCGGAGAAGCCCGCGAACGCCACTCGGCCAGCATCGATGCGATACCGCTGCGCCACGATGCGCAGCGCCTGCTCGAGACGCTCGAGATCAGGGCCGTTGCCGCCGATCACGATGTCCCACGTCGGAAAGGTCGAATGCGGAGCAAGCACGAGAAACTTGTGTTGCCGGGCATGCGGTTCGATGTGCGGCAACACCTTCTCGGGGAACCCGCCCGCACCATGAAACATGACGAAAAGTGCGACCGGTTGGTCCGTCGGCAGATCCGGCGGCACATACAGTACGGCGTCGCGCGTCTCACTGAGGCCGAGCGGGTGCCGCCCGGGAGGTAATGCGGCAAGGGCCGACGGGGAACTCGAAGGCGTGCCGGACTCCGCCTGCCCCGCCTCCGCCGCGCGGGAAGCCGGCACCAGGACGTCTGCGGACATGCGGCCAAACAAGGAAGCGTCGAACATGGCGCGGTGATTGTCTCGTGATTGTCGATATTTTTGATATATTGTATATCACGAATCTTCCCCATTGCGGTACGGAATCGACACGCCGACACGCCGACACACGTGACATGCGAGCCGCGCGCCAGCCCTATTCGGCCATATAGCTCGTCAATCCGGCCACGAGCGCATCGAATGTCACCCGACAGCGCGGATTCGCACGCAGGTCTTCGTGCATCGCGACCCAGGTGGGAAGCCTGAAGCGAAACGCCGCGGGGAGCAAGCGAACCAGCCGGTTGTCACGCCGCGCGAGCGGCACCTGGCAAGCACCGATCCCGTACCCGGCGCGCAGCATGGCGAGTTGCGCCAGATCGCTGTCGGCACGAAACGCGAAACGCTCTCGCGTCCAGTTGGGAAAGCGCCGAGTGGCCTCCCGCAGAAATGGCGTCATCCGATCGAAACCGATCACCGCGTGGTGTGCCAGATCGGCCAGCGAGGCAGGCTGGCCGTAACGCGCGAGATAGTCGTCGCGGGCATGCAAACCGATGTCGATGCTTCCCACGCGGCGTGCGACCAGCGCCTCCTGCTGCGGCGGCGCCATGCGCACGGCAATGTCCACCTCCCGATGCAGCAGATCCTGAATGCGGTTCGTCGGCACCAGCTCGATGATCAGTTGCGGATGCGCGCGCCGCAGTGCGCTCAGGATCGGCGGCAGGACTTCCACGCCCACGACCTCGCTCGCCGAGATGCGCACGACACCGCTCACCCCGTCGCCATGACTGGCGGCCGCGCGCTCGAATGCCTGTGCCGTGTGCTGCATCGCCTGCGCGTGCGCGCGAAGCGCCTGTGCCGCATCCGTCGGCTGCAATCCCGTCTGCGAGCGGGTGAACAGCGACTGTCCGATCGCTGCTTCGAGCGCCGCAACATGCCGCCCGGCCGTCGGTTGCGTCATGCCGAGCACGCGCGCCGCGCCCGAGAGCGATCCCTCGGTCAACACGGCGAGAAAGGTCCGATAGAGATCCCAGCTCAGATGCTCAGTCATACAAAAATGTTTAACCGATAGATGATTTACGGTAATTTTAAATTAGCTGGCCAAGACTGAAAATGGCGTCACTTTCCTCATCTCAGGAGCGACACCATGACCCCCGAATCTCGCAACGGCGTCGGCCGCGCCCTCGTGTTGGGCGCGACGGGCGGCATCGGCGGCGAAGTCACCCGCCAGTTGCTGGCGGCCGGCTGGCAGGTGCGGGCGCTGCGGCGCGGCGGTGCGCCGCGCACGCAGGTTGCTTCGAGCAGCGTGCAGTGGCTCGACGGTGACGCCATGCACCCGGCCGACGTGCTCGCCGCCGCGCGCAATTGCGACGTGATCGTGCATGCGGTCAATCCGCCGGGGTATCGGAATTGGGATACGCAGGTACTGCCGATGCTGGACAACACCATCGTCGCGGCCACCCGGCACCGCACGACGATCGTGTTGCCGGGCACGGTCTACAACTACGGTCCCCAGACGTTCCCCGTGCTACATGAAGACGCTCCACAACAGGCGCTGACCCGCAAGGGACGGATTCGCGCGGCCATGGAAAGCCGTTTGCGCGATGCGGCGCGTCATGGCGTGCAAACCATCGTCGTGCGCGCCGGAGACTTCTTCGGCGCACAGACACGCAACAGCTGGTTCGGACAAGGATTGGTAAGGCCAGGCAGGATCACGCGCACGGTGCGGGTACCGAATTCGCCCGGCGTGGGGCATCAATGGTCATACCTGCCTGACGTTGCCCGCACCATGCTGGCCCTCATCGAACGACGCGCGACGCTCGGCGAATTCTCGAATTTTCATATGGCGGGCCACTGGGATGCCGATGGCACGCAAATGGCCGGGGCAATCGTTCGCGTGATGGCACAGTGCGGCGTCAAGGCGACCGTGCGCCGCTTCCCCTGGTGGCTCGTCGGACTTGCGTCCCCGTTCGTCACGACGCTGCGCGAAATGCGCGAAATGCGCTATCTCTGGCGGCAGCCAGTGCGCATGGACAACACGCGCCTTGTCGCGGTGCTGGGAGAGGAACCGCATACGCCGCTCGACGTGGCCGTGCAAAGCACACTGGAAGGCCTCGGCTGCCTGCCCGGCCACCCCGGCGCCACGCGAATGGCTCACCCCTGACGCGCGCCGTTATGCCAACGCGGCGACCGCAGACCCGGGGGTCAATTGCCGCGAGCGCCCCCCAGCAGGCGCGAGATGCGCCGCGCGGCGTCGGTCAGCGCGGCGACCGTTTGCGGATTGGGATGCGCCGGCAAGTAATGAATCGAGCCGACGATGGCGAGGGTGCCGAAGAGCGATCCATCGTCCTGCACGATGGGCGCGGCCAATGCATTCACGCCGAGGAACACTTCCTCCGGCGCGTCGGCCCAGCCGCGTTCGCGCACCAGCGCGAGTTCGTGAGAGAGCCGCATCGGATCGGTGATCGTGTGGGGCGTGCACGCTTCGAGAGGCCCGCAGAGCACGGCATCACGTCGTTCGGGCGGGCCGAATGCCAGGGCGATCTTGCCCTGCGCCACGCTGTGCAGCTTGAACTGCGTACCCGGGTGCAGCAGGATCTCCAACGGACTGCGCCCGCGCATGACGTCGAGCACGACCACATCCTTCTCGGTAAACGAGCTGATGACGATGGTCTGCCCCACGGCATCGCGCAACTCCTCCATGACCGGGCGCGCCAGCCCCACCACATCGAACTGCTTGACGAGCTTCTGGCCCAGCAGGAACAGGCGCCAGCCGATGCGATAGCGGCTGGTGCGCGGGTTCTGCACCACGTAGCCCTCCTGTCGCAGCGCCGTCAGATGACGATGCACGCGCGCCTTGGGCACACCAAGCGCTTCGGCCAGATGCGTCACCCCACACTCGGCATTGCGCTCGGCCAGCAACTCGAGAATGCGCAGCGAAATCACCGAAGTCGACGACGTGTTGAGTTCGTCGCCGCCCGCCTCGCCCTGGCTTGACGGATTCGGCAGGGTCGTGGCGGCATCGTGCGCGCCGGGCCTTACGCCGTTCGGGGTGTCCTTCGATGGTTTCACTGCGTGTCCTTTGTCACTGGCGCCGCACGGTGACTACTGCGCGTCGAGCGAGATGAAACGCTCGCCGAACACATGGTAGCGCTGCGGCTTGTTCTTGTTCGCGTCCTCGGCGTTGACATAACGGATCGAACTGCGATTCCGGCAGGCCCGCGGCAGGATGAAGCAGCGGATGAATGTCGTGTCGCGCGCCTCGGTCGTGGGCGCGAGCACGGGCGCGTGCCCCAGTTCGAGCCAGGCCTCGCCGGGCCCGTGCGTATGCGACGCGCCGAGCGTTTCGATCGTGATCTCGCCCTCGAGCGTGCAGCGCACGCCAGGTCCTTGATGCACGTGCGTATGCGCCACGCCGCCGGGGGGGAATTGTACCTTGTCGCATCGCATCAGCCAGCGCTGCCGCGGGTCCAGCTCGATGGGCGCGGCCAGTTTGAGCGTCGACGACGCCCCCGGGGCGGAAGCGATCTCGCCCGGTGTCGGCGCATCGCCCGACATCAGTTCCCAGCGCCACAGCGTCGCACCTTCGCTGCCCGCGTTCAATGCCACATCGTCTTCGCCCAGCCAGGCACTGTGCGCAGGATGATGCTGCGCTCCCGTCTCGAACTCGATGGCTACGTCACCGCGCACGACAAAAATCGCGCGCCTCGCCGCAGGCAGATAGACAGGCGCGTGGTTCGGCGCGATGACGTCCTCGTACAAACGCAATTGAAACGGCTTCACTTCTCGATCTCCTGTAACCCATCGCTTGCCCCGACCATCGAGACAATGCTGATACTAAGTATCGTTCATCGATACGCAAAGCACCATTTATGGTTTACCACAACACCCGACTCCGGATTGTCCTGCTACTATTCAAACGAAATCATTCCTGCTCGTATCGATAATCGATACACAGCACATGATATAACGATGACATCCATGAAGGAGACAAGAATGGACACTGGCACGACCGCCCTGAAATCGGCGGGCGGGGCACGCCGGCCGTGGTATCGCGGCGCGAGCCCCGCGCAATGGCGGGCATTTGGTTCGGCGTATATCGGCTGGATGCTCGACATCATGGATCTGATGCTGTTCGCGATGGTGATTCGCTACATCAGCGCCGATCTGCACTTCGACAAGGGCGTGGCGGGCATGATCGCCTCGCTCACGCTGCTGGCCACCGCTTTCGGGGGATTGTTCTTCGGCTTTCTCGCCGATCGCATCGGCCGCACCCGTTCGATGATTCTGTCGATCCTGTGCTACTCGATCGGGACTGCGCTGTGCGGCTTCGCCGACTCGGTGACGCAACTGCTGGTATTCCGCTTCCTGCTCGGGCTCGGGATCGGCGGCGAGTGGTCGGCCGGCGCCGCCCTCATCACTGAGACGTGGCCCGCCGAGCATCGCGCGAAAGTCATGGCGTGGGTGCAGAGCGCGTTTGCCGTCGGTTACGCGGTCGCCGCGATCGTTGCCGCCGTCATCCTGCCGTATTTCGGCTGGCGTTGGGTCTTCGCGTTCGGCCTGCTGCCGACGGTGCTGGCGTTCTGGGTCCGTCGGCACGTCGAGGAACCGGCCATCTGGCGCGAGCAGCGCGTGCGTCTCACGCTGGGGCAGACGCTGGGCATGCTCTTCGGCCCGTATGCCCGCAGCACGATGGTCGGTCTCGCCTTCACGGCGGCGGCAATGTGCGGCTACTGGGGATTGTTCACGTGGATCCCGGCGTATCTCGCCACGCCCGTCGATCAGGGCGGACCGGGCTTCGACCTGCTGCGCTCCACCACCTGGATCGTCATCATGCAGATCGGTGCGGCGGCCGGCTTCGTGTGTTTCGGCTACATCGCCGATCGCATTGGCTGCCGCAAGTCGTTCCTGCTCTTTTTCCTCGTGTCGGCAGACACTGTGCCGCTCTACGTGGCCCTTCTCGAGCCCCTGCTCCTGCTGGAGCTCGGTCCGGTTTTGGCGTTCTACGGCACTGTGTTCTCCAGCAGCTTCGCGCAAATCGTTGGCTTCGGCGTTGCCATTGCCCTCGCGGCGGCAGTCCTCTGCTGGGCTGCATGGCTGTGGGCCTGAAGGAACAATGGCGGGATGGGTCTGGTGGTGAAGCCACTGCCCGATGCGCTTCAACTTCCGATCGGCGGCGTCGTGTATGCCCTGGTCGCGCACGTCACGCTCCCACCGCATCAGGTCGATGGCGGCGGAGAGGTCGCCAATCTCCTTTTCCAGCAGCGTTCGGTTGTTCCCGGCATCGGGGTTGTGCGGATTGTGGCTATCGTAGCCATGCCGCAAAATTTTCCCGACGATCTGGATGACTTCGGCACACTCCTCGGCGAGAAGCGCAAGACGCTCGACCTCGGACGGTCGGAGCTGGTCGAAGGGCTCGGCCATATCAGGCCTCCTTTCCAGATTGAGTAGTGGCGGAACCGCTGCGCGTGGCGGCGCGCTCGCAATCGGAGAGGTATCGCCGATAAATTTTGTCGAAGCCCTCCTGCGTGGGTGCTTCCCCATATCG
>OFTX01000402.1_pt1 | contig 24288 bp, 24 predicted proteins | sample 1775051 | NCBI WGS metagenome assembly OFTX01 (sample SAMN08195772, study PRJEB24354) | sludge metagenome | isolation source: sludge from phenol fed wastewater aerobic bioreactor A | place: India: Nagpur | collected 2016-09-15
TGCTCAACCAGTTGTCCGGACACCCCGGCTGGGACCTCGTCATCCTCGGCCTTGTCCTCATCGGAGTCCTTCTGTTCGCTCCCAGAGGGCTCGTCGGGCTATTCGGATCGTGGTTCGGGCGATTGTCGCAGAAAGGCTTGGGGGTGACCGCAGGTTCTTAGTGGGACCCTCGCGGACACCCGGATCCGGTTGAAATTGCTCCCGAATTATGTTGCACACTTCGAAAGGGCGTAATGGCTATGAATGAGTTCGGTGATGATCTCGCGGCGAAAGCCGACCGCTATCTGGTGCTGTGCGAAGAGCGCCGCCTGGATGAAGCGGCACAGTTCCTCGCCGCCGACGCGGTATTGACATTCCCCGGGCCCGTTCGCTTCACAAACCTGCGCGATATGGTCGCCGACGCCGCCGAGCGCTATCGCGAAGTGCGGAAGCACCGGACGACGTATATCCTCGGAAAGCGGGTCTCCGATGGCAGCGATGTCGTGATATCGACGGGGACCTTGGACGGCATCGCGCTCGACGGCACCGAATTCAAGAACGTGCGGTACTCCGACATGTTCGTCTTCCGCGATGGCCTCATCGCAGAGCAGTACGTATTCAATGACCTCGCGGAGTCCGGTTCGGCGCCGAGCTGGGCAGAGCGCCATCGCACGAGTACAGCGGGCTGATGACCGGCGCGACGCACCGACATCGTTCGTCGGTTGAAGTCAGGTGACACGGTGAACCGTCGAGCGCTGAGGAATGTCGGGTGCATCTTCGGCCCGGGCCTGGAATTTCGCCCGGGCGTGGACATCGTCATCGAAGACGGCCTCGTTACCGAGGTCGAAGCCGGTGCCGCCCGCGACATCGGTGACGACGCAACCGGTCTGGTCGCTGTACCAGGGCTGATCAACGCGCACACCCACCTCGGTGATGCGGCTCTCGCCGGTCGAGGCAATGGCATCGATCCCGATGCGCTGCTGTGGCCACCCGATGGACTGCGACATGTTTGGATGGCTGAAGTGGGTCGTGAAGCCGTCGTCGCAGGCATGCGCGATGCCGCGAAGTCGATGCTCGCAGCCGGCACCGTGGCGTTCGCCGATTTCCGTGAGGGCGGCGTCGAGGGCGTCGGGCAGATCCGTGAAGCGCTGGACGGGTTGCCTTTGCACGCCATCGTTTTCGGGCGCTTCAACAGCTTTCCTCTGCACTCACAATCGGCCTTGCTGCAGAACACCGACGGCATCACTGCAGAGCAGCTGCGCGAGATCGATGCGGTTCTCGATGTGGCTGAAGGGTTCTCGCCGTTGTGGGCGAACGACACGACCGATCGCGGTCTGGCGCAGATCGCGGAACGCGTCCGCGCGAGATCCGGTCGGCTTGCGACACATGCCGGAGAGACTCCGAAATACCGCACGTTATCGATGTCGCGGACTGGTGCCGGCGATGTCCAGCGGATCGCGAGGTACGTGAAGCCGGACTTCATCGTGCACATGACGGCTGCCACGCCCGCCGAATTCCGGGTCCTAGCCGACGATGACATCCCGGTCGTCATGTGCCCGCGCACTCAAGCGTCGCTCGGCAACGGTATTCCGCCAATGCTGACTGCCCTGGATTGTGGTGTGACCGTCGCTCTGGGCACCGACAACGCGATGGTCTCTTCCCCAGACATGTTGGCGGAAATGACTTTCTTCAGCCGTGCGCTGCGCGCCGAAGCCCGGAACGCGCGACGACCCACTGCGTCCGAGATGCTCGCGACGACGACGACCGCTGCCGCACAGGCCCTTGGCATCTCGTCCACGCACGGGCACATCGGTGTCGGGCGTCCAGCAACCTTCTTCCTGCTGGACATGTCGTCGCCGCGGCTTCGGCACTTTCTCGACCCGGTCGTCGCGCTCGTCACAGCCGCCGAGTCGGGTGACGTTGCCGCGACCTTTGTCGATGGGGTGCTTGCCCATGCTTCGCCGCGATGGCAGCGGAGGGCAGCGGAATGAGCGCGTCCGGATCGGTCCTCGCCGAACTCGTGGAGGTGTGGAAGGAATACAGCGGGAACTGGGCACTCCAGGGCGTGACGATGACGGTCACCGAAGGTCGGGTTCATGCCTTGATCGGGCCGAACGGTGCCGGCAAGAGCACGCTCTTCGGTGTGATTTCGGGCGAACACCGGGTCAGTCGCGGATCCATCGAAGTTCTCGGCTCTGGTGCGCATCGGCGGCCCGCACAGTTGGTGCGGGCCGGCCTCGCCCGCGGATTCCAAGTGGCGCGGGTCTTCCCGACCATGACGGTGCACGACAACGTCCTCGTCGCCGTCGCCGCGGCGCGTCGGGAATCGGCCGTGGTGTGGCGTCCGCGGTACAGCAGACAGGTTACCGGAGCGGCTGCCGATTTGATCGACGCGGTCGGCCTCGGCCGGATTCGGGCGACGCCGGCCGGGATCCTGGCTCAAGGGGATCGGAAGCGCCTGGAGATCGCGATGGCCTTGGCCTCGCAGCCGCGACTCCTGCTGCTCGATGAGCCGACCGCCGGTATGTCGCAGGAGGAGACTGACCAGACCGTCGCACTCGTCGGCCGCCTGTACCCGGACCATCACACCACGGTCCTGATCAGCGAGCACGACATGCGGGTCGTCTTCGCGCTGGCTGACGAGGTCACGGTGCTGCATCAGGGGACGGTCCTGTGTACGGGCGACCCGCAGACCGTTCGGGCCGACTCCCGCGTCATCGCCGCGTACCTCGGTGAGGAGGGCTAGATGGCGGAGGCGATGCAGCCGGATCCGGCTCGTACCCAGAACCCTCTCACAGTCAGCGGGCTCAACGCCTATTACGGGCGGGCCCAGGTGCTGTTCGACGTCGCGATCGAGCCGGTGGGAGGAGCGGTAACGGCATTGCTCGGACGCAACGGCGCAGGCAAGACGACGCTGCTCAAGTCCATCGCAGGCGCCGCGGACGTCCGCAAGATCGGCGACATCCGGTTGAACGGTCGACCGATCTATGGCCTGCCGGCGCACAAACTCGCCGGCCACGGCGTGGTTCTCGTGCCGGAGGATCGCCGCATCCTGGGAAACCTGTCGGTCCGCGGGAACCTGCGTCTGGGCAGGCACGCTGCGTTGCGCGGGAAGCGCGAACCGATGACGATCGACGACGTTGTCGAACTCCTGCCGAACATCCGCCCCCTGTTGGACCGTGGCGGGACACGGCTGTCCGGCGGTGAGCAGCAGATGGTGGCCATCGGGCGTGCCCTGATGGGTCGACCGAGCCTGCTTCTGATGGACGAACCGTCAACAGGTCTGGCGCCCGTCGTGCTAGACGACCTACGGGCCGGGATACTGCGCCTCGCCGAGAAGTTGTCGATGACGATCCTTCTGTCGGAACAGAACTCCGCGTTCGCACTCGGTATCTGCGCGCACGTCGTCATCATCGATCGAGGCCGCATCGTCTTCGCGGGCACGCGGGATGAATTCGTGACCGACCCCGAACTCGCGCGGAAATACCTGGCCGTGTGACCGATGGGGCGCGACAGCGGGAACGGCACGATTCTCATCACCGGCGGTGCTGGCGGTATCGGTCAAGCTACCGCAGTGGCGCTACGCGCGGCAGGCTTCCAGCCCTTAGTGCTCGACATCGCCGACGGCGTCGATGCGGCCGATCCGGCTTCGGTGCGTGCCTTCCTCGACGCGTCGGCCCCATCGACGCTCCGCGGCATTGTCGCGCTGGCAGGCGCTGCCGGTGCCGGAGGCGTGGATGAGACCGACGTCGATGGCTGGCGTTCCGTCATCCGCTCGAACCTCGACACCGCGTATGTCGTTGTGCGCGAAGGGCTTTCCAGGCTGCGTGCCGCAACCGGCGACCGGAACATCGTTCTGATGAGTTCCGTGAACGGTCGCAACGGCGGTAACACCCTGTCCGGCCCGGCCTACGCGACCGCCAAGGCCGGAATCATCGGCCTGGCCCGTCATTTCGCGCGCACGCTCGCGCCGGATGGGATCAGGGCCAACGCCATTGCCCCCGGCCCGGTCGAGACCGCCATGTATCACCGATTGTCGGCTCGGCAACGTGAAGGTCTCGTCGCGCAAATACCGTTGGGCAGGACCATTGACCCCGCTGAGGTGGCAGGGGTCATCAGCTTCCTGTATTCCGACGCCGCTCGATCCATCACCGGGGCGGTGCTCGACATCAACGGCGGCCTCTGGATGGGTTAAGACGTATGGGAGAACCGCGCGATCGAGGGAATGACGGATGCCGAAGATTTGGTTTCAAAAGCACACGATTCTGGGAAGATTCCCCTGGTTGGATGCGGCGTACGACGCGCACTTCAAGGCCTTGCTGCCTGAAGACACAATCGTGCGCCAACAAGGATTGCCGGGCCGCGCGTTTGCGGATGCGCTACCGGCGAACTACGTAGAGTTCGGCCAGGCCGAAACGTTCTTCGGCTGGGAATTCGCGCGGCAGAGCGTGGGAGCGGAACGCGCAGGATACGATGCCTATGTCATCGGGGCCAGTCAGGACCCGGGCCTCAGCCATGCGCTGTCGCTCACCTCGATTCCCGTGATCGGATACGGTCGACAGACATTCTCATTGCTGGCATCCCAGCGCATCCAGTTCGGCATCGTCGGCTTCATTCCGGCGCTCGAGGCCCCTATCTCCGCGAACATGCGCACGCAGGGTGTGTCCTCCTCATGCGTGGGATTCGAGTACATGCCGGGCGCCAAGGAGGTGATCGGCGATGCGTTGGCGAACAGCGGAGATGTACGTGAGCTGGTCAGCCTCATGGACCGTGCGGCCGAGAAGCTGAAGGCCCGTGGAGCGGACGTCGTCGTGTGCGGGGAGGGTCTGGAAAACGAGCTGCTCTGGGCAGCTGGTGTTCGTGAGACCGGAGGCCTGCCGGTCATCGACTCGAACGGGCTCACGGTCGTCATGGCCGACGCGTTGGCGCGCGCCCGGGCTGCGAAGGTGTGGGATGTTGGCGCGAACTCCTACGAGCGACGGCGCCTCGCCCCCAGCGTCGTGCGCCATCTTCAAGAGGTGTTCATGCCGTGAGCCACCTTGTAGCGGTACACGGATCCAACAACAAACCAAGAAATGAACGAGGTGCGATTCTGATGGTCAAGGGCCCTGGTGGAGTCACCGAAGAAGAACGCGAGAACGGCATCGCGTGGGTGAACGACTACCTGCTTCTCTGCGAGCAGCGCAGATTGGAGGACGCGTCTGCCTACCTGGCCCCGGGCGCGAAGCTCACGTTCGCGGGCGGATTCATCTATTCCAATCTCACCGATATGGTCGCCGACGCGGCGCGACGGTACCAGTGGGTCAGGAAGAACAGGACGGACTTCGTTCCCCGAATGCGCCGACAGGGCCGCGGCGCAGATGCTCGCGTCCGGCACCGTCATGGCGGCGGATTTCTGCACCGGTGGCGCTGACGCGATCGTCGCCCTGCGCTCCGCGCTCTCCTCCTCGCCGATCGAATGGCTGCACTTCACCGGGCACTCGACGTATCCGGTGCAGAGCGCCGAGGCCCTGTCGACGAATTCCGGGGATCTCATTCCATCGGTCATGGAGGACATCGCGGCCGCACTTGACGTCGCGGACGGCTTCGCACCGGTCCACGTCAACCACACGCCGGATGCGGGCCTCCGAGCGATCTTGAGGCTGGTCCGTGGAACTGCCGGGAAACGCTTGGCCACGCACTCTGCCGCATCGATCGAATACGACGAGTTGTCTCTGCGCCATACCGGTCGGAGAGAGATCGAACGCGCGACCGGCATTCTCGAGCCGGATTTCTTGGTCCGTTTGACCTACGCGGACGTGGCCGATCTGACGCGCGCGCGGGATGCGGGGATCGGCGCGGTGATGTGCCCGCGAGCCATGGCCTGCCTAGGCAGGATGTTACCGTCGTTCTTGGTCGCGGTCGATCTGGGCCTGATGGTCGGACTCGGCACGGACAATGCCATGACCTCCACTTCATCGATGCTCGACGAGATGGGCTTTTGCGCACGGGTGCAGAGCAGCTCGGCCGTCTTCGACATGCACGGTGACGGATTGCAGTCATCCACGGACGCCATCGCGGCTCCGGCACAGGCCCGGGGATGCGGGTGCATTGCGACGGCGGTGATGTACAGCGACTCTCTGCCGGGAGCCCCTCGTGCTTCGACTGCGCCCGGCCCCGCCGCTTGGCCGGCCCGTCATAGTCGAATAACAGGTGGACGGCGAGCATATGCCCCGGCGCGCGGCACTCCACGCTCCCGACCATGACGGTTCGCGGCACAACGTCCTCGTGGTCGTCGTTGCTATCACCGTGAAGCCCCGTGGCCGCACCGCAGCAGAATCAGATAGACAAGCAAACAACTAAACAGTGATATGCTTGTGTGGTGAAGCTTCCACACCCGTTGACGGACCAGCTCGCCGAACTGATCGCGCGGCGTCTGCGGCTGATCGGCGATGCGACCCGTATCCGGCTGCTGGACCTGCTCTCCGACGGCGAGAAGAGCGTGAACGCCCTGGCGTCCGAGATGGGTGCGAGCCAGCAGAACGTGTCCAAACATCTCGCCGCGCTGGCCGATGCGGGGATCGTCACGCGCCGCCGGGCCGGGAACTTCGTGTATTACGAGCTGCCCGACTCGCATGTGCTCGACCTCTGCGAGCAGGTCTGCAACGCGTTGCTGAGCCAGGCAGCTGCCCTGACCGCGACCGTTTCCGACCACGGCAAGCCCTCCCGAAAACCGGCCCGTCGATAGCCCCGCTCGACGACACGAGAATCGATCACCACCATGCCCTCGGCCGATCAGCGCCCACACCGGGTGCTTGTCTTCACCACGCCGACGTGCTCGTGGTGCCTGCGGACGAAGCAATACCTGCGTGACCGTCACGTCCGCTTCCGCGAGGTCGACGTGTCGAAGGACCCGCGCGCCGCCAACGACCTGGTACGCCGAACGGGGCAGATGGGCGTGCCTGTGGTGGACATCGACGGGCACACGATCATCGGCTTCGACAGGCCCCGCATCGATCGGTTGCTCGGCCTTTCCCGCTGATCGGACCCTCTCCCAGAAGGAACAACGATGGCAACAGAAATCCGACCGCTCGGTAACCGTGTACTGGTCCGCGTGCTCGACGAGCCGGCCGTCACCGCGGGCGGGATCATCATTCCCGACACCGCGCGGGACAAGCCGCAACGCGGCGAGGTCGTCGCTCTCGGGCAGACCATGGACGATCCGGCTGGCGTCGAACCCGGCGACATCGTCTTGTACGCCAAGTACTCCGGGACCGACGTCACCATCGACGGGCATGATCACCTCGTGCTGGACGCCGCCGACCTGATTGCCAGCGTGCACGAGTCCTGACGAGGACCTTGCGACGTCCATGGCCAGGCGCGCCGCCCGGGTGCATTGTCGGCCCGGCGAGATACCGCCGCGGGCAATCCAGCGCCGCGCGATGGTGTCGCTCGTCGGAAGCCAGATGCTCGGCGGGGTCGGTACCGCCGCCGGTATTGCGGTCGGCAGCATTGTGGCGGCACAGCTGGTGGGAAGCGCGGAACTGGCAGGTCTGGCGAACACCGCCCAGGTGCTCGGTGCGGCCCTCCTGACCGCGCCGATGGCACGGCTGATGGCGCGCCGTGGGCGGCGCGTCGGCCTGACCGGCGGCTATCTAGTGGGGGCCACCGGCGCTGTCCTCGCCATCGTCGCCGCCGTGATCGGTTCGTTCCCGGTGCTACTGGCCGGAACCGCGCTGTTCGGCGGGGCCTCCGCCTCCAGCGGCCAGGCCCGTTACGCGGCAACCGATCTCGCAGAGCCCGCACATGCCGGCCGGGCGCTGAGCACCGTGGTGTGGGCGACGACCGTCGGGGCGGTGCTCGGGCCGAACCTGCTCGGGCCGTCCGGGCGGCTCGCCCAAGCGACCGGCCTGCCCACGTTGTCTGGCCCATTCATCGCGAGCCTGGCCGGGTTCCTGCTCGCCGCGCTACTCATCACGATCCGCATGCGGCCAGACCCGCTCGTCACCGCCCAGCGAATGGCCGGTCCGTCCCCGCGGCAGGTCGACGCCCGCCCGGCCGGATCGATCGGTCACGCGATTCGGGTGATCGCCCGAAACCGTGCCGCACTCATCGGCGCCGCATCGATCGTCGCCGGGCACGTCGTCATGGTGTCGATCATGGTGATGACGCCGCTGCAGATGCACGCGGGCGGGGCGTCGCTGCGAGTCGTCGGGCTCGTGGTCAGCATCCATATTCTCGGCATGTACGCGTTGTCGCCCGCAGTGGGCCTGATCGCGGACCGCGTGGGTCCGCGCCTGATCGTGATCGCGGGAGCCCTGCTGTTGCTGTCGGCGGCGATTGTCGCCGGGCTGGCGTCCGCAGGCTGGTCCACGACGTTGACGGTCGGGCTGTTCCTGCTCGGGCTCGGCTGGTCGTTCACGCTCACGGCAGGGTCGACGATGCTCACCAACGCGGTCCCGATCACCGACCGGCCCGGCGTACAGGGCTTCGCGGATATCGTCATGGGGCTCGCGGCGGCCGGCGGGAGTGCCCTGGCCGGGGTCGTCGTCGGCGCGTGGGGCTTCGGGTGGTTGTGCGCGGCCGGCGCGGTGATCGCCGCGGCGCTCGCCATCGCCGCCGCCGTCCGTCATCGCGTCACCGACTATGACGCTGTTCTTGCCGAAAGCGCTGTCGTAGCAGCCGATCTCGACGGGGCAGCGGCAGAAGGGGCCCCCGGCGGGCATTGAGAGGCCGACGGCCGTATCCCGCCGGCGGCGGCGAACAGCGTCATACCCGAAGAGCGGGGCAAACCGTAGGCGCGGCAACCAACTGAGCCGGTGAGCGGGTCGCGAAGTGTGTCCGGAAGTCCCGGCGCGCAGTGACGTTTGGCCCTAGCGAGCCATACGGCGGCGGCAGTGTCCTGGATGCACTGCCGTCGAAGGAGGCCCCAGATGTGGGTGCTGTTGTCGTCGCCTGGCGCGGTGTTGCCGCGCGCGGCGCGTTATGTGCATTGGGGTGTCGTCCAGATCTCGTTGACGAACCTGCTGATCATCGCGGCGATGCTGGCGGTCTTCGTGCTGGCGCTGCTGCTGCCCTTCCCGGCCGACCGTAAGTCCGAGCGGCGGGAGCGGTCCGGTGTCCAGCGCTGACACCGGCGCTGTCACCGGCACCGAGACCGGCTCGGCGACAGGCACTGACACCGGCGCCCCCACTGGCGCCGCGACGCGCAGTTGGACGGTGCGGTTCCGGAGCTGGCTCACGCGGGCGGTGCCCGAGGGCCAGTGGCTTCCGGACCGGCAGCCCGCGTACGTGCGGTCGTGGGTGTACGTGTTCGGTGTGGTCACGCTGGCCGCGTTCCTGGTCGTGCTGCTCTCCGGGCTGGTGCTCGCGGTGGGTGGTGCGGCATGGTGGCACGTGTCCCGGGTCGGGCACTTCGTCAACTCGACCCACCTGTGGAGCGTGCAGCTGTTCTTCTTCTGCATGGTGATCCACCTGTGGGGCAAGTTCTTCATGGCCGCCTGGCGGGGCAAGCGGGCGCTGACGTGGATCACCGGCACCGTCGCATTCGTCGGGTCGATCGGCACCGCGTTCACCGGCTACCTGTCGCAATCGAACTTCGACTCGCAGTGGATCTCGACCCAGGCCAAGGACGGGCTCAACTCAATCGGCGTGGGCGCCTATTTCAACGTGCTCAATCCGGGCCAGATGCTGCTGTGGCACGTGATGCTGCTGCCCTTGGTGGTGGGCATTCTGGTGGTGCTGCACATCGTCCTGGTCCGCAGGCACGGCGTGGTCCCGCCGTTCGACGCGGAGCCGCCAGCGCCGATCCACGGTGTCGAGGCACCCGATGACGGCCCAGCGGCCGCGCAGGCTTCGCAGGTGCCGGGGGCGCAAGTGCCCCCGCTGCCCGCACAACAAAGCGCCGCCGCAGAGCGAAGCGAGGTAGCACGATGAGCACCGCAACCCGCCGCGACCGGACCCCGGATTCGCATCTCTTCCCGACCCGCCCCTACGACCTGGTGCGCGAGTTCGTCATCGCCGCAATAACAATGGTGGTCCTGACCGTCGCGCTGGCCGCGGTGTTCTCCTCACCCGACGAGCACGCGATCACCCTGTCGGCGTGGGCCAAGGCCGCCCCGGCCGACGTCGTCGCCACCGCGACCGCCGAACTCGCCGGGACGACGACGAGCGCCGGCTACGGCGCCCCCTACAACACCGCCGCGGAAGGCCAGAAACTCGGCCCGCTCGCCCTGCAGAAGTGGGCCGGTGTCCGGATCCCCGTCGACAGCGCGAACGATCTGGTGATCAGCCCGCTCCGGCAGGCCGCCGCCGGCGACCCGACCTTGACTAATGCCCTGGCGACCTGGACCTCGGCCCCGGTAGCGCAGCAGGCCTCCTGGGCCGGCGACTACAGCGATGCGCTGACCAAGGCGCCGGACGGGGACCCGGCGAAGGTCGCCGCCGGCAGCTACGGGCCCGTTCCGCAGCTGGCCGCCAGCTACCTGTCCCTGGCCCGCACCGGCGCGCTGCAGAGCGAGCTCACCTCGGGCGCGTTCTACCCCACCGATCAGACCAAACCCCTGCTGCTGCTGGCCGACGGCGCCTACCTCGAGGACCAGGCCCGAGCCGAACACCTCGGCGGCGACCAGTGGGGGATGATGAACGAGACCGGCAACTACCCCGGCCAACCCTGGATGTGGCTGTACACGTTCTGGTATCAGATCCCGCCGTTCTCCACGTCCAGCAATGCGGATGCGCTGGTGTGGGGCGTGATGGCGGTGCTCACGCTCGGCTTGATCCTGCTTCCGTTCATCCCCGGTCTGCGCGCGCTGCCCCGACACCTCGGCGTCCACAAGCTCATCTGGCGCGCGTCTCGCTGATCCGGCGCGCTGCGTCGTCGGTTTCTGCTCAGGGACCGAGTAGGGCAGCGGGGACCACGGCGATACCGTCTTCGCGGCGGTACGCTTCGGTGCCCGTGGTGACGAGGACGGTGTCCAGGAGTTGATCTCCGATGCGGCCCTTCAGCCACGTGAGGTGCTTGGTGTCGTCGGCGTTCACGGTTGCCGAGAGCTTTACCTCGACGGCAACGACTCCTCCGTCCGGTCCGATGACGATGAAGTCGATCTCGTGCTCGCCACGTTGGGTGCGCAGGTGGCGCACTTCGGCTTCGGCGGCTTGCGCGTACACGCGCAGGTTCAGTGCGACGAGGCTCTCGAAGAGCGCGCCGAGGAATATGCCGTCGCGGGGAATGGCGGGTTCCGTCTGGCCACCGCTGAGCAACTTTCGAGAGGTCGCGTGCAGTAGCCGCGCAGCTAGGGCCGGATCGGCGAGGTGGTGCTTGTCAGCGGCGGCGAGTTCCTTGAGCTTGTTGTTGGACGGAAGCCATGCGGGCACCGGGTCGAGAATCCAGAGCCTGGTGAGAATGTCTCGCCAGGGCAGCGTCGTGGTCACTGACGGCTTATTCCCCACGCCGGGCGTGGCGGCGTCTCGTATGGTTTCGAAGCTGGCCGTGGTGGACGTGGCCGCGGCGTAGGCGCGCATCCAGGCCCGCAGAGTGTCCGGGCGGCGCAAGGTCAGCCCCTGCTCCGGGAAGTCTCGATCGATGACGCGCTCAAGGTAGCCGTCGAGCCCCGCGCGACGCTGCCGATCGTTCAGCCCACGCATGCCGGGGAATCCGCCTGCGAGGATCTCGGTGACGTAGTGGTCGAGGGTGGCCGGCGTGGATCCCGAGATGTCTGGCCGGGAGCCGCCCAACAACTCCGCGAGGCTTACCGAGGCGGTGAATCCTCGTTCGGCAAGTGACAGCGGGCGCATGCGGATGGGCACGATGCGGCCTGCTCCGGAGTGGGTATCGATTCCGGCGGGTGATGCGGAGCCGGTGAGCAGGAAGCGTCCCGGAGACGGGTTCGCGTCGACTGCCCGCCGGACGATGTCCCAACTCGGTGGCCACTTCTGCCACTCGTCGATGAGGATCGGCAGTCGCCCCCGGGTGAGCCGGGCGGGAGCTGCTTCAATGATTTGGCGCTGCCCGGGATCGTCCAGCTTGTGGACGGTGGCGGCGCGGGTGAGTGCCGTGGCGGTCTTGCCGACGGCCTTGGGGCCTTCGATGCTGATGGCCGCAAGCCCCGGCATGAGCGCATCGAGATCGTCATCGACGATGCGACGCTGATACTCGATCTGCCCTGCGTCAGATTGGGCCATACAACCAACACTACAGTTTCGGGAACCTCAACACTACGGTTTCGGGCAAATCTACGCTACAAAGTCGGGAAGAAGGCTACCCATGTGACAACCCCTGCCAGACCCACGTCTCGCATGTGTTCACGAAATCAGCGGCCCGGGACGGGCCTAACTCGTGATCTTCGCGTGCCAGGCAGGGCTGCGCTAGGCCGGCGGCGCCTCGTCGCGCAGGTAGGTGGCGGCGCTGCGAACGGGGGTGAAGCCGACGGATTCGTAGAGTGCGCCGGCACCGGTGGGGTTCGCGGAATCGACGGTGAGAACGGCGGAGTCGAACGTGCCCAGGTCGATGGCGCGCTGCAGGGCCGCGGTGATGCAGGCGCGCGCGAGGCCTCGGCCGCGGGCCCCCGGTCGGGTGCCGATCTGCCCGAAGTACAGCTCACCGTCCACCCACTGGTAGGTGAGCGCGTAGGCGAGGACATCGTCGCCGTCGAGCCACAGTGCGGAGGTGGCCGGCCGGAACGTGCGCGATGCCAACCGGTCTCGCCATCCCTCCGCCGATTGCGGGGTCGATCCCCAGTGCCCGGCGAACGCCGCATTGTGCGCGGAGCGCAGCGGCTCAGTCCATTTCGGTTGGAACATCGCGACACCCGGATCGACCGGATCCAACGGCGCGCCCGGCAGGTCGCGGTGCATGTCGGTGAAGTAGCGGGCGACGCGATAGCCGCGGCGTTCCATCAGTGGCCGGACCGAGTCCTCACCCGGCCGACCCGGGACGCGCAGCCGCAGCGGCGCACCCGGATGGCGGTCTGCCGCCAGCTCGCGCGCCCGCGCCTCCATCAGGTCCATCAGCCGCACGCCGATGCCGCGGCAGCGATACTCGGTGTGCACGCCGCCGTCGAGATATGCCTGCGCGAACCGGTTCTCGGCGAGTTCCGCGCCGATCCGGAGCTGCCCGTAGCCGACCAGTAGCGCCCCGTCCCACACTGCCCAACTGTCGCGCGCCGGGTCGAAACCGGGCTCGGTCAACTCCTCGGCGAGATCTTCCGCGGAGTAGAACTCCTCCGTGCCGTCGGCGACGGCGAGCAGGTCCGAGAGTTCGGCCCACCGCGGCGTGTCCGCGGCGGCGATCGCCGACCAGCGCAGGGAATTCGTCATGGCGATGATTCTGCCGGATCGTCGCCGCGCCTCGGATCGCTGACGAACCCAGCGGCGTGGCAGCCGACCGGGACCGGCAGATCAGGACCGGCGCGAGCGGGCGCGTGGCGGTGGCCCTACCGTGGACCGATGAACGCGCCGCGCTTCCCGCATCTCTTCTCGCCGCTGGCCGTGGGCCCGGTGACCCTGCCCAACCGCATCGTCTCCTCGGCGCACGACACGGTGATGACGGACCACGGCCAGGTTTCCGATCAACTCGTCGCGTATCACCGGGCGCGTGCCGAGGGCGGGGCGGGGCTGATCATCGTGCAGGCGGCCGGGGTGCACGAGACCGCCCGCTACACCAGCCACGTGCTGATGGCCTCCAGCGACGCGTGCATCGACGGCTACTTGAGGATCGCCGACGCGGTACATCCGTTCGGCACCAAGCTGTTCGGGCAGCTCTTCCACCCCGGGCGGGAGGTGATGGACCTCGCCGACGACGGCTCCACCCAGGTCGCCGTCGCCCCGTCGGCGACTCCGCAGGAGCGTTTCCATGTGATTCCACGTGCGCTCACCGGGGGCGAGATCCGCGAGATCGTCGCGAGTTACGGCTCGGCGGCGCTGCGCCTGGAGCGCGGCGGCCTGGACGGCGTCGAGATCGTCGCCAGCCACGGCTATCTGCCCGCGCAGTTCCTGAACCCGCAGGTCAATGCGCGCACCGACGAGTACGGCGGATCGCTGGAGAACCGCTGCCGCTTTCTGGTCGAAGTCGCGTGTGCGGTCCGCGAGCAGGTCGAGCGCCGGATCGCGGTGGGCCTGCGCATCTCGATCGGCGAGCGGGACCCGGCGGGCCTGGACGAGGAGACGGCGCTACATGCCTGCGCGGCGCTCGCGCGCGAGAACCTCGTGGACTACGTCAGTGTCACCGTCGGCACGTCCGCGAGCCTGGCCGGGTCGGACCACATCGTGCCGGACATGGCGTGGGGCGCGGGCTACGTCACCCCCGAATCGCGGCTGGTGAAGCGCCACCTGCGCGAGAACGCCGGCGACCTGCCCGTATTCGTCGCCGGGCGGATCAACCAGCCGCAGGAGGCCGAGCGGTTCTTGGCGGCCGGTGACGCGGACGCGTGCATCATGACGCGCGCGCTGATCGCCGACCCGACCATGCCCAACCTGGCGAAGGCCGGCCGGCTGGACGACATCCGCGCCTGCATCGCCTGCAACCAGGCATGCATCGGCCACTTCCACACCGGGCATCCCATCTCGTGCATCCAGCACCCCGAGACCGGCCGAGAACTCAAGTACGGCACGCGGATTCGCGCCGCGAGCCCGAAAAGGGTGCTGGTGATCGGCGCCGGGCCGGCGGGGATGAAAGCCGCCGCTGTCGCCGCCGAGCGCGGCCACCGCGTCACCCTGTGCGAGGCGGCCGGACGGGTCGGGGGACAGGTGCTGCTCGCCGAGAAGCTGCCCGGACGGTCCGAGTTCGGCGGCGCCGCAACCAATCTGCTGCGCGAGGTGCAGCGCGCCGGGGTCGAGGTGCGGCTGAACACAGCCATGGACGTCGACACGGTTCGGGGCGAGAACGCTGACGCCGTCATCCTCGCGACCGGCGCCGCGCCCTACCGGCCGCCGCTGGAACTCCTCGGCGAGCCGGTCGTCCGGGATGCGTGGGAGATCGTGCGGGGTGCCGAACTCCCGGCGGGACCGGTGGTGGTCGCCGACTGGCGCGGCGACTGGATCGGCGTCGGCGTCGCGCAGCTACTTGCCCGCACCCATCGCGTCACCCTGGCGGTGAACGGCTACGGCGCGGGCGGCGCCATGCAGCAGTACGTGCGGGACATGGCACTGGCGGCCCTGGCCCGGGCCAGGGTGACCGTGGTCCCGCTGCTCCGCCCGTACGGGGCCGACGAGGACACCGTCTACCTGCAGCACATCCTCACTCAGGAACCCGTCGAGATCCCCGCCGCCGCACTGGTTCTCGCCTACGGGCATCGGTCGAACAACGACCTGGCACAGGGCCTTTCCGCTGCCGGCATCCCGGCCGCCGCGATCGGCGACTGCCGCACCCCGCGTACGGTGGAGGAGGCCGTCCTGGAGGGCCTCACCACGGCCAGCGAGATCTAGCCGGCGCCCTGCTCGCACAGTAGGGCCCATACAGCAGAAGGTGCATTCCGGATGACAACAGCCCCGACCCCCCATGTGGCGACCCCTGATGTGACAGCCCCCGACGTCTCGGCCGCCGGCAGCATCACCATCGGCGGCGATCTCACCGTCAACCGGCTCGGCTTCGGCGCGATGCGCATTACCGGGCAAGGGATCTGGGGCGAGCCGGACGACATCGATGAGGCGAAGGCCGTGCTGCGGCGAGCCGTCGAGTGCGGCGTCACCTTCATCGACACGGCCGACTCCTACGGCCCGCACGTGAGCGAGAACCTGATCCGCGAGGCCCTGGCGCCGTACCCGGCGAACCTCGTCATCGCCACGAAGGGTGGCCTGGAACGACCCGACCCCTACAAGTGGACCGACAACAGCACTCGCAGCCATCTGCGGGACGTCTGCCATACCAGCCTGATGCGCCTGGGGCTGGAGCAGATCCCGCTCTACCAGTGGCACCGGCCCGATCCGAAGGTGCCGCTGGAGGACGCGATCGGCACACTCGTGGAGTTGCAGAAGGAGGGCAAGATCAAGAATCTCGGTGTCTCGAACGTGACACTCGGTCAGCTGCAACAGATTTCGAGTATGACGACGATCGTGTCCGTGCAGAATCGCTACAACATGGGCACCCGTGGCTCCGAGGCGATCGTGGACTACTGCGCGGCGAACGGGCTCGCGTTCATCCCGTGGGCGCCGATCCACGACTTCGCCGACACGCCGGCCGTCCGCGAGATCGCCGCACGGCACGGTGCCACCTCGCGGCAGCTCGTGCTGGCCTGGCTGCTGGCACGCTCCCCGGCGATGCTGCCGATCCCCGGCACCGGCTCGCTCGCGCACCTGGACGAGAACCTCGGCGCTGCATCCATCGTGCTGACCCCGGAAGAAGTCTCGGCGCTGACCCAGGCCGCCAGCTGACCCTGGCCGCTGGCTGACACTGCGGGCCGGCGCCCGCCGCTCCGGAGCCTCTGCAGGGTGTGAGTCCTGCAGCAATTCGCCCGATATGATCCCAGTTTTACGCACATTCCTCTGCAGGATTCACACCCCGATTTCGCAGGGTGTGAGTCCTGCAGCATTCTGTCCGGAATGTCCCGGTTTTACGCACACGCGGAGCGTTGCTTCGGGGGCCACGATCGGGTCGCGAGCCGGCGCCCGCTACGCCGTTGTCGATTGCGCCGCCGTTTGCGCCGTTGTTTGCGCCGCCGTTTGCGCCGTTGTTCGCCCCGTCGTTTGCCCCGCCAGCAGGTCCCGCGCGGCGGCCCGGCCCTCGGCGAAAGCCCGCACCGCGTCGAGGCTCTCGGTGCTACGCGCGCCGCCGATGACGCGGCACAGCACGCCGGCGCGGCGCAGGTCCGCGGCCAGGCCGTCGTTCGGCAGCTGGCCGGCGGCCACCACGACGACGTCCGCGGGGATCGTCTCCGGCCCGTCGTCCGTCAGGATCTCGACCCCGTTGCTGGTGATCCGGCGGTAGCGCACGCCGGTGATCATCCGCACCCCCGCGCGGCGCAGCTCTGCCACCACGACCCAGCGGATGGTGCGGCCGAGGCCGGCGCCGATCTTTCCGGAGCGCCGCATCACGGTCACGGGACGCGGGGGCGCTTGGGCGGCCACCGCATTGGGGGCCACATCGCGCGCAGCGCCGGCCGCCGGCCACCATCCGGCCCCGCCGGGGTCCGGCAGCCGGTGCTCGGCGGCGAATTGCGCGCGGGCGGCCCGGACCCGAGCAGGATCGCCGTCGTCGAAATCCGGTGTGACACCGCTTGAATGCGCGAGCAGGTGCGCCAGGTCAACGGCGATTCCGCCGCCGCCGATGATCGCGACCCGCTCGCCGAGGTCGTCTCGTCGCGCGAAGGCCTCCGGGTAGCTCAGCACGGGAACGGATCCGGGCGCGCCCATGCCGGGTATCGACACGGTGCGCGGACGAACCCCCGTCGCGAGCACCACCGCGTCGACGCCGGCCAGGGTGAGCACGTCGTCCGCATCGAACGGTCGACCGAGCGACACCGTCACGCCGAGGTCGCGCAACTGCTCCGCGTAGAAGTCCACGGTGCCGCCGTAGTCGTGTTTGCCGGGCACCAGCCGAGCGAGCCGGAACTGGCCGCCCAGTTCGGGTTCGGCCTCGAACAGGGTCACCCGCGCCCCGGCCAGCGCGAGCTCGTGGGCCGCGGCCAGGCCCGCGGGGCCACCGCCGATGACGGCGTAGCGCGCACCGGGCCGGGCCGTGGACGGCGGGCCGTCCGCCTCGAAACCCGCGGATGGATTGACCAGGCAGGAGACACGCTCGCCGACCAGCGACCGGTCGATGCACGCCTGGTCGCAGCCGATGCAGATGTTGACGGTGCGGTCGGCCCGCGCCGCACGGATCAGGTCCGGGTCGGACAGCCACGGCCGGGCCATGGACACGAAATCCGCCGCCCCGGCGGCGAGGATTTCGCGCGCCTGACTCAGCCGGTTGATCCGATTGCCCGAGATCACCACCGTGGACGCGGTGGCCGGGTCGGCGGACAGGGCCAGGCGGATCGCCGCGGCGAACGGGCTCCACACACCGCTGGGCACCACGGCCTGCACGGTGGGCACGGTCGACTCGTGCCAACCGATGCCGATATTCAGGGCATCGGCCCCGCCTGCCGCGAGAGTTCGTGCCAGATGGAGTGTTTCGTCATGTTCGGTGGAGCCGTCCATCAGGTCCGCGCCGGACATCCGATAGAGCACCGGGAAGTCCGGGCCGACCGCCTCCCGCACCGCGGCGAGTACGGACAGCGGGAAGGCGCGCCGCCGGGCCGCGTCTCCGCCGTAGGCGTCGTCGCGCACATTGGTGAGCGGGGAGCAGAACTGGTTCAGCAGATATCCTTCTGAACCCATCAGCTCCACGCCGTCGAACCCGAGTGTCCGCGCCGTCGCGGCGGCCCGGGCAAAGTCCTCGATGGTGGCGGCGATCCCGGCCGCGTCGAGAACCTCCGGCGGCTCCGAACGGAAGCGGCTCGGCGCGACGGACGGGGCGACCGGCGGCACTCCGAAGAACGATCGGGAGCCGTACCGCCCCGCGTGGAACAGTTGCAGCGCAACGAATCCGCCGGCATCGTGCACCTCGCGCGCGATGCGGGCGAGCCCAGGGTGAAAGGCGGGGTCGTTGACTATGCCGTAGTCCGCGCCGCCCGCCCCAGCCGGGCTCACGGCCCAGCCTCCGGTCACGATCAGCCGGGCGCCGCCGCGGGCCCGCGCCGCGTAGAAGGCCGCCGCCTGTCGGCAGCCAGGCTCACGCTCCACGCCGAGGTGCATCGACCCCATCACGATGCGATGCGGTAGGCGCAGCGTGCCGATCCGGCCGGGTGTGAAGACCGCGTCAGGCTTCCCGTCCGGCGCCCCGGCGACGGCCCGCTCAGAGGTCCCGGCAGAGGTCCTGGCAGAGGCCCGGTCACACATCCAGCGCCAGCTCCGGCCCGGCATCGGAATAGAACGGTGGCGCGACCACGGACAGGCCGCCGTCGACCACCAGCACCTGACCGGTGATGTACTCCGAGGCCCGGGACAGCAGGAACAGCACCGCGTCGGAGACCTCCCGCACGGTGCCCATCCGACCCTTCGGCACCTTCGCCAGCACGTCAGCCAGCGGGGGCATCCCGGGGACGTCGTAGAAGTAGCTGGACGAGTCGGATTCGATGATCCCGCCGTTGACGGCGTTCACGTTGATGCCGTGCGGGGCGAACTCGACCGCCATGTACCGCACCCACGCCTCGATCGCCGCCTTAGCGGAACCGAGGTTCGCGTAGGTGGGGTAGGCGCGGGCGCTCCCGTAGCTGGACAGCGCCACGATCCGCCCACCACGGTCCATCAACGGCACGGCCCGCTGCGCGCCGAGCACGAACGCGCGCACGTTCATCGCGAAGGACCGATCGAGATGGTGCGGGCCGAGGTCGAGGATCTTCTTGAACGAACTGGCCGCCGCGTTGGAGATGAAGAAGTCCAATCGGCCGAACTCCGCCGCGGCCGCGGCGAATAGTCGGTCGATGTCCTCGGGCTGTTCGATGTCTGCCTGCACGCAGATCCCGCTGCCACCCATCGCCCGCACATCGGCCAGGGTCTGCTCGGCCAGGTCCACGTTCTTCTTGTAGTTGATCACCACTGCGCCGCCGTCCGCGGCGAGCGAGAGTGCCAGCGAGCGGCCGATTCCCCGTGAGGCGCCGGTGATCAGCGCGACCGTCCCGGCGAACGCGCCGGCCAGCGAACCGGGGGAGCCGCCGGCGGAGCCCGTCACCACGTCATCTCCGCGGCATGCGCGAACAGGTCGCGGGCGATCACCGTCTTCTGGATCTCGTTGGTGCCCTCCTCGAACCGCTGCGCGCGGGCATCCCGATACACCCGCTCGATCGGGCTGGACGACCAGTAGCCGAGGCCCCCGTGCGCCTGCAGCGCCTTGTCCGTCACCCGGGTGAGCATGTCCACCGCCACCAGCTTCGCCATGGACGAGAGCACGGGCGCCTCGTCGCTGCCGGCCTCCCATTCGTGCGCCGCGTGCAGCACCAGCGCGCGCGCCGCCTCGATGTCCGCCGCGTTCTCGGCGAGCGCGAAGGAGATCGCCTGCCGCTGGGAAAGGGGCTTGCCGAATGTCACGCGTTGGGTGGCCCGGTGCACGGCGAGTTCCTGCGCCCGGCAGGCGAGGCCCACACAGCTCATGGCCACCGAGATGCGGCTCGGCACCAGGAAACCGCCCAAGGCGACCTGCAGCCCGTCGCCCTCCGCCCCGAGCCTGTTGGCCACCAGCACGGGTGCCCGGTCGAAGACCAGGTGGGCGTGGTCGGTGCCGTGCACGCCCATGGTCTCGGCCATGCTGCGCACGGTGACGCCGGGAACGTCGCGGGGCACCATCAGGGCGACGGTCCCGTCGGCGCCGAGAGTCCCTGCGACGCGCGCGAACAGCAGCCAGTAGTCGCAGTTCACGCCGAACGTGATCATGTGCTTCTCGCCGGACAGGTAGTACGTGTCCCCGTCGCGTTCGACGGAGCAGCGCAGGTCCGCGCCGGTGCCGGCGGTCGGCTCGGTCAGCGTGAAGGCGGCGCGGAGGTCGCCGGCCACCACCGGCAGGACGAACCGGCGCCGCTGCTCCTCGGTGGCCAACTGATCGATGGCTCGCCAGATCCCGTTCACGACATGCACGATCATGCGGATCGAGGCGTGCGATCGGGCGAACCACTCCATCAGTTCCAGGTACTTGCTGAACGGCACACCTAGGCCCCCGTACTCGGTCGGCGCTGCCAGCGACAGGTATCCGCGAGACTTCAAGTCCTGCCACAGATCTGGCGGCACGGCCCCGTCGCGTTCGATCCGTTCGGCGTAGCGTTCGCCGGGCCCCGTGACGAAAGCGCGAACGTCGGCGAGCAGGCTGTTGAATGTCGCCGCGTTGAATGTGACCGGGTCGAACGCGCCGGGGTCCGACGCTTGCGCACCGGCTGTCGCCGCGCCGGACCCCGCCGGCGAGCCGTCCGCGGACGCTCTGGTCACTGCGGTCGCCGCTGTGAGATGTAGACGTCCAGCTGTCACCTGTCGAGCTCCTCCTCCGTCTGCGGGCGCAGCCCGCGCGCCCGTTCCCGCAATACGAACTTCTGGATCTTGCCCGCCGCGTTCCTGGGCATCGCGTCGATCACCTCGAGGCGTTCCGGCCAGTAGTGCTTCGCCACCTGATGAGCGTCGAGCAGCTTCTGCATCCCCTTGAAGGACAGATCCGCATGCGGCCGGAGCGCCACGAAGGCGCAGGCGCGTTCGCCGAGCCGATCGTCCGGCATCGCCACGATGGCCACGTCCTGCACTGCCGGATGGTCGTACAGGATCTGCTCGATCTCGGCCACCGGCACCTTCTCCCCGCCCCGGTTGATCACGTCCTTCACCCGTCCGCTGATGCGGATGTACCCGTCGGCGTCCAGGATGCCCAGATCGCCGGTGCGGAAGAAGCCGTCGTCAGTGAGAGCCGCTGCGGTCCAGTCCGGCCGATCCAGATAGCCGGTGAAGAACGTCGGTCCGCGCAACTCGAAATTGCCCTCGGTGCCCGCGGGCAGGATGCGCCCCTCGTCGTCGGTGATGCGCACGTCGATGCCGCGCAGCGGCCGCCCGTCCGTGCCCCAGACCTTGATCGGCTCGTCGCCCGGCGCGGACAGCGTCCCGAGGCAGGTTTCGGTGGTACCCCAGGCGCCGCACACCGCCGTGCCCAGTTGCCGTGTGGCCCGTTCCGCGAGCCCGCGTGGCACGGCGGCACCGGTCGCGACGAAGATGCGCAGGTCGGTCGGCGGCCGATCCCCGTCGCCCACAGCCGTCACCAGATCGGCCAGGAACGGCGTCGCCGCCTGCACGAACGTGCACCGCGTCTCGCGCAGCACGCGCAGCGCGTGGGACCCGTTCCAGATGCCCTGGATCACCTGCCGTGAACCGAGGACCAGCGCTAACCACATCCCGTACAGGAAGCCCGTCTGGTGCGCGAGCGGCGACGGGATGTAGATGGAGTCCCGCGACGACAGGCCCAGGTGCTCCGCTTCCATGAGCGCCGCGCGGGTCAGCGCCTCGAACCGATGCAGGACACCCTTCGGCTCGCCGGACGTCCCCGAGGTGAACAGGAGCTGCGCCGTCATCTCCGCGGTGGGCCGGCGCGACGCCAGGAGATCGGCGTTGACCTCGGCGCCCGCCATCAACTCGGGGTAGCTGTGCCAGACCACCGATCCGCCACCCCACGGCGGAGCGGCGACCTCCGCCGGCCCGGCCGTACCCGAATCCGAGTCCGACGCCGGAACCACGACCACGTGCTGCAGGGCCAGCAAGTCGCCGTCGTCCCCGGCAACCGACCCATCGGCCAACCCGGCAACCGCACCGTCCGGCCCGGCGAGCCCCGCCTCCGCAACCATCGCCGCCGTCTCCGTCACGTAGTTGCGCCCGCGGAACTCCTGCGGGATCACCAGCACCCGCGCCGCGGAACGGCGTAAGGCGAAGGAAACCTCGCGCTGCCGAAAGATCGGCATCAGCGGGCAGCACACCGCGCCGATCTGCATGGTCGCCAGCGACACCACCACGAACTCGCACCAGTTCGGCAGCTGGTAGGCGACTCGTTCGCCCGGCTGCACCCCCAGTCCGAGCAGCGCGGACGCCAGCCGGTCGGCGCGCTCCACGATCTCCTGCCAGGTGTAGGAACGCATCCGCCCGGGCCGCACGTCGACCAGCGCCACGTCGTGCGGCCGCTCCGTGGCCCAGCGGCGCACCCACTGGTCGGGCGTCCGCCGCACGTCGGAGGTGCGCGTGGGCGAGGGGCCGGGCCGCCGTCCTGCGGTCGTCGTCGCGCCCGGTAGCACGGCCATGTCCAGCCCGATGGTCGTCATCGCCTCCAGGAACTCGGGGTAGGAGATCCGGTAGGCGTTGGGGTAGGTGAGCGTGGTCCGCCCGGTCGCGCGGGTGGCCGCCACCGCGAGCGACATGAGCACCCGGTGGTCGTTGAAGCTCGACACGTCGGCGCCGTGCAGCGTCGAAACACCGTGCACCACAAGGCGATTGCCCTGAAGCTCCAGATCGGCGCCCATCCGGTTCAGCTGCAGCATCGCCGACGCGCGATCGGATTCCTTCAGCCGCACATGGCTGATGTTCTCGAATACCGTGGTCCCGTCCGCGAACGCCGCCATGGCAGAGAGCACCGGCAGCAGATCGGGAATGTCCCGGCAGTCCACCGTGGTCGGCGCCAGCCGGGATCCGTCGTGGCGGGCGCGCACCGTAGCTTCGGCGCCGGCCGTAAGCCGAAGCCCCATGCGCTGCACGATGTCAAGCACGGCCGCCTCCGGATGGTCCGCGGCATGCAGCGACGGCAGACCCTGGAACACGATGTCCGACGGGTGCAGCGCGGCCGTGGCGAACCCGAAGGCCGCCGAGCCGAGATCCGGCGGCAGGTGCACGGTCGTGGGCACCGCCTGCTGATCCGGCTCGATCTCGAAGCGCCGCCAATCCGCCGAATGCGCCACCGTCAGGCCGAATTGGCGCATCATGTCGACCGTCAGCTTCAGGTACGGGCGCTCGTTCGGCTCGTCATCGATCTCGATCACGGTCCGCCCGGTCGCGAACGGCGCGAGCAGCAGCAGACCCGAAATCCATTGCGACAGCGAACCGGAGATGTGCACCGTCCCGCCGGTCGGCCGCCCGGGCCGGACGCGCACCGGCGGGCAGCCGTCCGCCGAATCCAGATGCACGCCCATCTCGGTCAGCGCGCGCAGCAGCGGTGCGACCGGGCGGCGCCGGAAGTACTTCTGGCCGGTGACCGTGACCGGCGCATCGGCCAGGCAGGCCAGCCCGAGGGTGAAGTACAGCGTGCTCCCCGAACTGCCCGCGCTCACGGTGTCACTGACCGGGTGGTATCCGCCTCCGTCGATGACGAACCGATCGCCGCGGCGGAGGACGCGCACACCGAGGTCGCGCAGCAGGTCGACCGTGTACGCCACGTGCTTGGCCTGGGTGAGGCCGACGACCGTGCTCGTCCCCGGCGCCAGCGACGCCAGGATCAACGCGCGATGGGCGTGGTACTTGGAATTGGGCACGCGCACGGTGCCGGACAGCGGCCTGCGGGTCCCCGTGATCGAAAGACGCATGCGACCCTCCCGTCAGCGTGGCGGGCAGGTGTCGCAATGACGACAGGGCGCAGAGCCGCCGCCCACCTCAGTGGCGATACGTCGGCGCGGTGGCCGCCGTCCCCGGCCCGTGCGGCCCGGATCTCCCGGCCATGACGACGTGCGTCGGCGAAGTTCCGTACGAAATCAGTGTGCCCCCGGCGCGTGATCTTGGCCACTTCACCTGTTCGTCGCACTGTGGTTCGTCGGCCGCAGTGTCATCGGGTATGACGCGGTTCGCGGCCTGACGGCCGGT
>OFTX01000403.1_pt1 | contig 24234 bp, 19 predicted proteins | sample 1775051 | NCBI WGS metagenome assembly OFTX01 (sample SAMN08195772, study PRJEB24354) | sludge metagenome | isolation source: sludge from phenol fed wastewater aerobic bioreactor A | place: India: Nagpur | collected 2016-09-15
AGGTAGTTGACCATGGCGTCGGGCAGGTAGCCTTCGTCGCGGTACTGCGTGACGGCCTTGGCGCCGTTGCGCTTGCTCATCTTCTCGCCCTGCTCGTTGAGCACCGTGGGCAGATGGGCGAACACCGGCACCGGCGCGCCCAGCGCCTGGAAGATGTGGATCTGGCGCGGCGTGTTGTTGACGTGGTCGTCACCGCGGATGACGTGGGTGATGCCCATGTCCATGTCGTCCACGCAGACGCAGAAGTTGTAGGTGGGCGTGCCGTCCGCGCGCGCGATCACCAGGTCGTCGAGCTCGCTGTTCTGGAATTCGATGTGGCCCTTGCACTTGTCGTCCCATCCGACCACGCCGGTCAAGGGCGTCCTGAAGCGCAGCACGGGCTTGACACCCTCGGGCACGGGCGGCAGCGTCTTGCCGGGCTCGGGGCGCCAGGTGCCGTCGTAGCGCGGCTTTTGCTTGGCGGCCATCTGCCGCTCGCGCAGCGCGTCGAGCTCGGCCACGCTCATGTAGCAGGGGTACACGTGGCCGGCGGCCTGCAGCTGCGCCAGCATCGCCTGGTAGCGGTCCATGCGCTGCATCTGGTAATAGGGCCCTTCGTCCGGGTCCAGCCCCAGCCAGGCCATGCCTTCCAGGATGACGTCGACCGAGGCTTGCGTGGAGCGCTCCAGGTCGGTGTCCTCGATGCGCAGGATGAAGGTGCCGTCCTGCGAGCGCGCAAACGCCCACGGATAAAGCGCGGAGCGGATGTTGCCCAGGTGAATGAAGCCGGTGGGCGATGGCGCGAAGCGCGTGCGCACGCGCCGCTGAGTTGAATCCTGGTTTTGAGTCATATCGTGCCCTGGCTCCCGCAGAACAAGCGCGAGCAGCTATCTGTTTTATAGTATTCAGTCGATGCGGCCACAGCTGTCCAGCCCGTGCGAAAGGTCGCGCAGGATGTCGGGCACGTGCTCCAACCCGATCGACAGGCGGATCAGGCCCTGGCCCACGCCGGCAGCCTGGCGCTGGGCCTCGGACAGGCGTCCATGCGAGGTGCTGGCCGGGTGGCTGAGCAGGGTGCGCACGTCGCCCAGGTTGGTGGCGATGGAGCACACAAGCGTGCTGTCGATGACGTGAAAGGCGCGCGCCCGGCCCTGCTCGGGGCTGGCCGCCTTGACGCTGAAGGCGATGACCGAGCCGCCGACGCCGCCTTGCTGCGCCATCGCCAGCCGGTGCTGCGGGTGCGAGGGCAGGCCGGGGTAGAACACGCGCTCCACCGCAGGGTGCTTTTCCAGCCAGCTGGCGATCTGCAGCGCGTTGGCGCTTTGCGCGGCCACGCGCAGGCTGAGCGTTTCCAGGCCCTTGTGCACCACCCAGGCATTGAAGGGCGAAAGCACCATGCCGGCGGTGCGGATCAGGGGCGCGAACACGCCGTCGATGAGCTGGTGCGAGCCGCAGATGGCGCCGGCCATGACCCGGCCCTGGCCGTCGAGAAACTTGGTGCCCGAGTGGATGATCAGGTCGGCCCCCAGCGCCAGCGGCTTTTGCAGCGCCGGCGTGGCAAAGCAGTTGTCGACCGCCAGCAGTGCGCCGGCCTGCCTGGCGATGCCCGCCAGCGCGGCGATGTCGCACACCTCGGTCAGCGGGTTGGTGGGCGTTTCGGCAAACAGCAGCCGCGTGTTGGGGCGCAGCGCGGCGCGCCACTCGGCCACGTCGGTCTGCGACACGAAGGAGGTCTGCACGCCGAAGCGCGCGAACTCGCTGCCCAGCAGCTTGATGGTGGAGCCGAACATCGACTGCGAGGCGATCACGTGGTCGCCGGCCTTGAGCAGGCCCATCGCCATCAGGAGGATGGCCGACATGCCGCTGGCGGTGGCAATGGCCGCCTCGGCGCCTTCCAGCGCGGCCAGGCGGCGCTCGAACGCGGTGACCGAAGGGTTGCTGGTGCGGGTGTAGGTGTAGCCCTCCTCCTGCATCGCAAAGCGGCGCGCCGAGGTCTCGGCGTCGGGCTGCACGAAGCAGCTGGTGAGGTACAGCGCCTCGGAGTGCTCGCCGTAGCCGCTGCGCGGGATCGACACGCGCACGGCCAGGGTGTCGGGGTGCAGGCCTTCGGGCAGGTCCTGCTCGTTCAGTTCATTCGGGTTCATGGTCAAGCTCAAGGGTCAATCGGCGCCATCGGACACGGCCGACACGCGCGGGCGCTCGGCGTTCAGGCGCGCCAGGTCGCCTTCGGAAATGTCGCCGGTGACGTACACGCCGTCGAAACACGAGGCGTCGAAGCGCGTCACGCGCGGGTTGACGCTGGCCACGGCCTGCTTCATGGCCTGCACGTCCTGGTAGATCAGCGCGTCGGCGCCGATGATCTGCCGCACCTCCTCGACGCTGCGCCCGTGCGCCACCAGTTCCTCGCGCGTGGGCATGTCGATGCCGTACACGTTGGGGTGGCGCACCGGCGGCGCGGCGCTGGCCAGGTACACCTTGCGCGCGCCGGCCTCGCGCGCCATCTGCACGATCTCCTGGCTGGTGGTGCCGCGCACGATCGAGTCGTCCACCAGCAGCACGTTGCGGCCGGCGAACTCGCTGGCGATCACGCCCAGCTTTTGCCGCACCGAGCGCTTGCGCACCGCCTGGCCTGGCATGATGAAGGTGCGGCCCACGTAGCGGTTCTTGACGAAGCCTTCGCGGTAGGGTTTGCCCAGCATGCGCGCCAGCTCGTTGGCGCTGGGGCGGCTGGACTCGGGGATCGGGATGACGGTGTCGATCTCGCTCGGCGGCACGGTGGAAATCACGCGCTTGGCCAGCGTCTGGCCCAGGTTCAGCCGCGCCTGGTAGACCGAGATGCCGTCCAGCACCGAGTCGGGCCGCGCCAGGTAGACGAACTCGAAGATGCAGGGCGACAGGCTGGGCCGCTCGGCGCACTGGCGCGCATGCACCGTGCCGTCCAGCGTGACGAACAGCGCCTCGCCCGGCGCCAGGTCGCGCTCGAAGACGTGGCCGGTTCCTTCCAGCGCCACCGACTCGCTGGCCGCCATCACCGCCCCGCCGGCGCCGTGCCCGAAGCCGAGCGGACGGATGCCGAACGGGTCGCGAAACACCAGCATGCCGCGCCCGGCGATGTGCGCCACCACCGCGTACGAGCCGCGCAGGCGCCGGTGCACTGCCGCCACGGCGGCGAAGGCCTGCTCGGGCCCCAGCTCGCCGCCGCGCGTGGCCTGCGCCAGCTCGTGCGCCAGCACGCCCAGCAGCACCTCGGAGTCGCTGTCGGTGTTGATGTGGCGGTGGTCGCCCGCCAGCAGCTCCTGGCGCAGCGCCTGCGCGTTGGTCAGGTTGCCGTTGTGCACCAGCACCACGCCGAAGGGGGCGTTGGTGTAGAAGGGCTGCGCCTCCTGCTCGCTGTCGGCGTTGCCGGCGGTGGGGTAGCGCACCTGGCCCAGGCCGCTGCTGCCGGGCAGCGCGCGCATGTTGCGCGTGCGAAAGACGTCGCGCACCATGCCCTTGGCCTTGTGCATGAAGAACTTGCCGTCCTGCTGCGTCACGATGCCGGCGGCATCCTGGCCGCGGTGCTGCAGCAGCAGCAAGGCGTCGTAAAGAGTCTGATTGACCGGCACCTGACCAACCACGCCGACGATGCCACACATGATGATGTCCCGAGAAAAAGGCCCCAAGGCCCGATTGTCACGTCGAAAGATATTGTCCTAGTCCAGCGAATCGGAGAAATCGGCGGTGCGCGGGTGTCGCAACGGGTGCAGGCCAAGGCGCGCGCCGCAGCCAAGGCTGGTGGCCTTGGCAAGGTGCGCAACGCCGGCATGCGCCTGTTGCGGCACCCGCCCTTCGGGTGAATGCCTGGCAGGGCCGCACTCTTCGTTGCCGTGCTCGCCGGGTGTCCAACCCGGCTGCGCCCGACGCCTCGATTGCCGCCCTGCCAGGCATTCACGCACCGCCGATTTCTCCGATTCGCTGGACCAACGCCGCCGGCAGCACCGGATGCAGCTGCCCCAGCATGCCCTGCAGCCAGGCGCCGCTGGCCGATTCGCGCCACCACGGCGCCTGGCCCTGCCCCGTCACCTGCACCACGACGGCCAGCACCAGCAGCAGCAGCACGCCGCGCAAGGCGCCGAACACGGCGCCCAGCACCCGGTCCACCGGCCGCATGCCCAACGCGCGCGCCGCGCCGCGCACCGCCCAGGCCAGCATGCCGCCGCCAAAGGCGACGACGATGAACACCAGCACGAAGCCCGCCGCGAAGCGCCACTCCGCGGGCGCCTCGCCCATCGGCAGCGCCTGGCCGACCCAGTCGGCCGCCCAGCGCGCGACGAAATACGCCGCCACCCAGCCGGCCACCGACAGGGCCTCGTACAGCAGCCCGCGCCAGGCCCCCAGCAGCAGCGAGCCCAGCAGCACGGCCAGGCAGATCCAGTCGGTGGGGTGCATGGGGGCTGGCCGCGGGTCCGATCGGGCGATCAGAGCGTGAGGATGCTGCCCGGCAAGCCCGCCTTCTTCAGGGCCGCCGCCGCCTTCTCGGCCTCGGCGCGGCTGGCGAAGGGGCCCACGCGCACGCGGGTGCGCTTGCCGTCGGCCGTGCTCACCACCTGGGTGTAGGTCTTCAGGCCCGCGCCCTCGGCCTTGCGGCGCGCCTGCTGGGCCGAATCGGCCTCGGCGAAGGCGCCGATCTGCACGATGAAGCGGCCGGCGTCGGTCGCGCTGGCGGTCGCGGCCGTGGCCGGCTTGGCGCTGGCGCGGCCTTCCAGCGCCGCCCGCGCGCGCGCGGCCTCGGCCTCGCGGCGGGCCTTGGCATCGGCCTCGCGCTGCGCCTTGGCCTGCTGCTCGTCGTGCTGGGCCTTGGCGCGCGCCTGGGCCTCCTGCTCGCGGCGCGCCTTGGCGTCGTCGTCGCGCGCCGCCTGGGCAGCGGGCGTGGCGGGGGGCTTGGCCGCATCGCCGGCCGCGGCGCGCGTGGGGGCAGTGGTCTCGGTGGCCGGTGTGGCCGTGGCTTGCGTCGCCGGCTTGGATGCGGGCGGCACCACCTCTTCGTGCTCACCCAGGCTGGCGGCGGCGGGCACCGCGGCCTGGCCGACCGGCTTGGGCGCCGTCAGCGGGGGCGCGTGGTCGCGGTCGGGAATGGTGATGGGCGCGTTGACGGCCGCCGGGCGCGGCTCGGTGTCGAACAGCAGCGGAAAGCCGACGACCGCCAGCGCCACCAGCACCACCGCGCCGATCAGGCGATGGCGCGCGCGCCGGCGCACGCTCTCGATCGAGTCGGGCGGCGCGCTGGCCGCATCGGCCTTGCGCGGCGGCTTCTTGGCGGGGGCAGCGCTGTGCTGGCGAAACTTGAAAAATGCCATGGTGCTGGGTCAGCAGTCAGCGATCGGTATGCTGCCAGGGCGCGTCGGATTCGAGGTGCGGCACGCCGTGCTCCAGCACGCCACCGACGGTGTAGAACGATCCAAAGCAGACAATTCTATCAGTGGGCTGCACGCGCGCGGCCGCCGCGTCGAAGGCCGCCATGGGCGTGGCAAAGCACTCGGCCGCGGCCCCCGCGCGCTGGGTGACCGCGCGCCAGATGGCCTCCAGCGCCTGCGCCGAGGCGGCGCGGGGCGTGGGCAGGTCGGTGAAGTACCAGCGGTCGATCAGCGGGTCCATGTGGCGCAGGATGGCGGGAATGTCCTTGTCGGCCATGGCGCCGAACACGCCGTGCGTCATCAGAAACGAGCCCATGGCGTCCAGGCTTTGCGCCAGCGCGGCCACGGCGTGCGGGTTGTGCGCCACGTCCAGGATCACCACCGGATGGCCGGGAACGACCTGAAAACGCCCCGGCAAGTCCATCATGCCGAAGCCATTGCGCACCGCCTGCGCCGTCACCGGCAGGCGGGCACGCAGCGCGTCCAGCGCCGCCAGCGCGCCCGAGGCATTGATCAGCTGGTTGGCGCCGCGCAGCGTGGGGTAGCCCAGCCCGCTGTAGCGCCGCCCGCGCCCGGCCCAGGCCCATTGCTGCGGGTTGTTGCCCTGGTAGTTGAAGTCGCGCCCCAGCAGCCACAGGTCGGCGCCGATGGCGGCGGCGTGGTCGAGCACGCTTTGCGGCGGCACCGGGTCGCTCACGATGGCGGGCTTGCCGGGGCGCATGATGCCGGCCTTCTCGAAGCCGATCTTCTCGCGCGTGTCGCCCAGCAGCTCGGCGTGGTCGATGTCGATGCTGGTGATGACGGCGCAGTCGGTGTCGATGATGTTGACCGCGTCCAGCCGCCCGCCGAGGCCGACCTCCAGGATCACCGCGTCCAGCCCGGCGCGCGCCAGGGCCAGCAAAATGGCCAAGGTGGTGAATTCGAAATAGGTCAGCGAGACGTCGCCGCGCGCCGCCTCGACCTGCTCCAGGCAGGCCGCCAGTTCGTCGGCGCCGATGGCCTGGCCGCGGATGCGGCAGCGCTCCTCGAAATGCACCAGGTGCGGCGAGGTGTAGACCCCGGTGCGGTAGCCCGCCTGCAGCAAGATGGCTTCCAGCATGGCGCAGGTCGAGCCCTTGCCGTTGGTGCCGGCCACGGTGATGACCGGGCCGTCGAAGCGCAGCGCCAGGCGATCGGCCACCGCCCGCACCCGGTCCAGCCCCAGTTCGATGACCGTGGGGTGCAGCCGCTCGCAGTAGGCGAGCCATTCGTTCAGTGTCTTCATGGGAGCGCCGATTGTCGCGCCAAGCGCGAGCGCCATGGCATCATCGCTGGCATGACCCGCGCATCCGTCACGCTCTACGGCATTCCCAACTGCGACACCGTCAAGAAGGCGCGGGCCTGGCTCGCCGAGCACGAGGTCGAGGTGCGCTTTCACGACTTCAAGAAGGCCGGCGTGCCGGCCGATCGCCTGCGGCGCTGGATCGACGCCGTGGGCTGGGAGCGCCTTTTGAACCGCCAGGGCACGACCTGGCGCCAGCTGGACGCCGCCACGCAGGCGGGCGTGCACGACGCCGCCAGCGCCGCCGCCCTGTTGCAGGCCCACGCCAGCGCCATCCGCCGGCCGGTGGTGGAGTGGGACGCGGGCGCGCCCGCCATCACGATCGGCTTTGCGCCCGCCGACTGGCAGGCGCGCCTGAAGGGCTGACGCCAGCACGCCGACCCATGTCGCTGTCTGGCCTCAGCTTCGCCGGTCACGCCGGAACCTATTGGCTGGCCTGGGCCTGGTCGGTCTCCAGCGTCATCCTCACCGGCTGGATCATCTGGCAGCGTCGCGCGCCGGTGTCCACGCTGGCATGGATCATGACGCTCAACCTGCTGCCGGTGCTGGGCCTGCTGGTGTACGCCTATTTCGGTCCGCAGCGCGTGCACCGCCAGCGCCTCAAGCGCTGGCACACGCAGGCGGCGCTGATGTCGCAGCAGGACATGCGCACCCTGCGCGCCGACCGGCCCGACCCGCCGCTGTGGGCGGTGCAGCACGCGCGCCTGATCGAAACCAGCTGCGGCCTGCCGATCTGCAGCGCGCACGGCGTGGAGCTGCTGGCCAGCGGCGCCGCCACGCTGGACGCACTGCTGCGCGAGATGGCGCAGGCGCGCAGCCACATCCACCTCGAGTACTACATCTTCGAGCCCGACCAGACCGGCCGCGCCGTGCTCCAGGCGCTGACCGAGCGCGCCAGCGCCGGCATCGCCGTGCGATTGCTGGTCGACGCGGTCGGCTCCTCGCGCCTGCTGGCGCGCCGCCACGCGCCGCTGCTGCAGGCGCTGCGCCAGGCCGGTGGCGAGGTGGCGATGTTTCACCGCGGGCGGCTCGACCGCCTGCGCCCGCTGGTCAACCTGCGCACCCACCGCAAGATCGCCGTGATCGACGGCCGCACCGGCATGGTGGGCGGCATCAACGTCACCGACGACGAGAACGAACGCGTGCGCCCGCAAGACGCCTACCGCGACACCCACCTGCTGCTGCGCGGCGGCGCGGTGCGCTGGCTGCAATACGTCTTTTTGCAGGACTGGTACTACGCCAGCGGCCACAAGCTGAACCACGACGGCCACGTGCTGCCCACGGGCGAGCCGCCCGGCCAGGTGCCGGTGCAGATCGTCGCCTCGGGCCCCGACAGCGACGGCGAGGCCATCCACCGCGCCATGATCGACGCGCTGAACCTGGCGCTGGAGCGCATCTGGCTGTCCACGCCCTACTTCGTGCCCACCGAGCCGGCCATCACCGCGCTCACCAATGCCGCGTTGCGCGGGGTGCAGGTCAAGCTGATCGTGCCCGAGCGCAGCGACTCGCGCATCGTCACCGCCGCCGCGCGCTCGTACTACAAGGAGCTGCAAAACGCCGGCGTGCTGGTGTTCGAATACCAGGGCCGCATGTTCCACCCCAAGACGCTGGTGATGGATTCGCTCTACAGCGTGGTGGGCAGCGCCAATTTCGACAACCGCAGCTTTCGCCTGAACTTCGAGGTCGCCGCGGTGATGTACGACCGCGCGCTCAACCAGCAGCTGGCCGACCTGTTCGAGGCCGACCTGTCGCACTGCCGCTTGGTGCCGCGCGACCGCCGCACGCCGGTTCACCAGCAGTTCTTCGAGGCCGTGGCGCGGCTGGGCTCGCCGCTGCTGTAGCAACCCTGGCGGGCATCGGTCAAACCAGCGCGCGCAGATCGAGCCCCGCCTTGCGCAGTACGCTCCAAAACAGCATGCGCTCAAGTTGGTCGCGTGGCTCGAAGGCCGCGGCATCGCGCGCGCAGGACAGGCGCACGGCATCGCTCAGGGGAACGTTGGCTCCGCGCAGGCTGTCGGCCATCACCTGCACCTCGCAGGCGCGCTGCAGCGTCCACATCCAGCGAAAGGCATTGAACACGTTGCAGCCGGTGCTCAGCAAGCCATGATTGCGCAAGATCATGACGCGCTTGCCGCCCAGGCTGGCCGCCAGGCGTGGGCCTTCACCATCGTGCACGGTGATGCCCTCGAAGTCGTGGTAAGCCACGTCGCCGAACAACTCGGCACCATAAAAATCGTCGTGTCCCAGGCCGGCCTGCTTGCAAGCCACCGCGATGCCGGCCGTGGTATGGATGTGCATCACGCAATGGGCGTCCTGACGCGCGCCGTGGATGGCGCTGTGAATGACGAAGCCGGCCCGGTTGACCGGGTGCGAGGTGGGCTCTGCGGGCGTTCCGTCCAGGCCTATTCGGACCAGGTTGCGCGCGGTCACCTCGTTGTAGTTCAGCCCGAACGGGTTGATCAGGAAGGTATCGGGCGTGCCCGGCACCCGCAGCGTGATGTGGTTGAACACCAGCTCGGTCCAGCCCAGGGCGTCGAACACGCGATAGCAAGCCGCCAGTTCCAGTCGCAGCCGCCATTCGGCAGGGTTCATGTCGGCGGGCCGCAGCGCCTCCAATTCGGTCAGCGGGTCGGCTTGTGCGGGGGTGGGACTCACGATTGCGTTCCTTCTACAAATGTCACGTTGCCTATCCAGGCGGATGGCTGCAAGTCTAGGAACGAGCCGCGCAGCGATCAACGGGTGTTCGGCAAACATCTTGTTCGAGTTTCTGGATAATCAAATCCATGAACTGGAACGACTGCGAAATGTTCTGCCACGTGGTCGAGCACGGCGGCTTCTCGGCCGCTGCCAACTTTCTGAATCACCCCAAGTCCAGCATCAGCAGCGCCGTGCAGCGACTGGAGCAGGAACTGGACACGCGCCTGTTGGAGCGCACCACCCGCAGCGTGCGCGTGACCGAGGCGGGCGAAATCCTGTTTCGGCGCACGGCCCCCCTGTTCGCGGGCCTGCATGAAGCCTGCGCCGAGGCCCTGGGTTCGGGCCGTGAGGTCACGGGCATGCTGCGCATCGCCTCGCCTTACGAGTTCGGCGCGCACCACTTGGCGCCGGTGGCCTGCGAACTGATGCTGCGCCACCCCAAGCTGCAGGTTCAGATCGACGTCGAGAATCGCCCGATCAATCCGTTGACCGAACCGTACGACATCGTTTTTGCCATGCTGGAGAGCCAGTTGCCCTCCTCCAGTGTGGTGATCCGGCGCATGTTTTCGCTGCAGCGCGACCTGTTTGCCGCCCCCTCGCTGGTGCGCGACCGGGGCCGCCCGCAGCGGCCGGACGAACTGCGCCACTGGCCGCTCATCACCAGCTCGGCCGACACCGGCTGGTCCTTCGTCGACAGTGACGGCATCGACCACCAGGTCGCCATCGCGTCACCCCGCGTCATCAGCGCCAACGCCGACATCCGCATGCAGGCGGCCATGCGCGGGTTGGGCATCACGCGCATCACGGCCAGTTTTTGCGCCGAGGCCGTGGCCAGCGGCGCGCTCGCGCGCGTGCGCTTTGCGGGCTATACCTGCGAGCCATTGCGCGTGTATGCCCTGTTGCCCGGCAAGAAGTTGCAGCCCGAGAAAGTGCGGCATTTCCTGGACGCCCTGGCGGGCCACGCCCGCCAGACGCGCGGGGACATGGGCTGGCAGTTTCACCACGACAAGGACGCAGCGCGCATCTGAGCCCCGCACAACGGCTGACCCCTTGTGCGTTCCTCCACCACGCGGCGATTGTTCGATTCGTCGAACAATCTGTTCGCGGTTTTGATCTTTATCACCGCTCCTTCGGGCTTTACGGTTCACGCTGCGCTGTCGCCGTGGGTGATGGCTCTTTTTCCCATCACGAACGGAGACAAGCCCAATGCCGGCATTCAACACCTGGAAGTTTTCCCGCCCCGTCCTGGCGCTGCTGGTGAGTGCAACGGCCGCATTGTCCGCGCAGGCCCAGATCAAGGTTGGGGTGGTGCTGTCGACCACCGGCCCCGCTTCCTCGTTGGGCATTCCCGAGCGCAAGACGATCGAGCTGTTCCCCAAGGAAGTCGCGGGCCAGATGATCGAGTACACCATCCTCGACGACGCTTCCGACCCCACGGGCGCCGTCAAGGCTACCCGCAAACTGGTGTCCGAGGACGGGGTGCACCTGGTCATTGGCGCCACCACGACGCCCAGCTCGCTGGCCATGCGCGACGTGGTGGCCGACGCGGGCGTGCCGCAGATCTCGATCGCCGCCGGCCGCAGCATCGTCTTTCCGGTCGACGAAAAGCGCAAGTGGGTCTTCAACACCGCCCCCACCACCTCGCTGATGGCCAGCGCCGTGGTGCAGCACATGAAGAAAAAGGGCGTGAAGACGGCCGCCTACATCGGCTTCGACGATGCCTTTGGCGAAGACTGGGCGACCAACTTTTCCGAGGCCGCCAAGGCCGCCGGCATCGAGGTGGTGGCCAGCGAGCGCTACAGCCGAGCGGCCACCTCGGCGACGGGCCAAACCCTGCACATCAAGGCCGCCAAACCCGACGCGGTGATGATCGGCGCCTCGGGCACCGCCGCTGCGCTACCCGAGCGCTCGTTCAAGCAGATTGGCTATACCGGCACGCTCTATCAAAGCGGCGGCGTGGGCAACCCCGACTTCCTGCGTATCTGCGGTGCCGACTGCAATGGCACCGTGGTGGCCGTCGCGCCCGGCATGGTGGCGCGCCAGTTGCCTCAAGACAGCCCCATCAAGCAGTCGGCCATGCGCTTTGCCGACACCTACGAAGGCGTGTACGGCACGAAATCCATCACGCAGTTCGGCGCCAACGCGTGGGACTCGGGCGTCCTGTTCGAGCATGCCGTGCCGGTTGCGCTCAAGCAGGCCAAGCCGGGCGACAGCGCCGCCTTTCGCAAGGCGCTGCGTGACGCCCTGGAGGGACTGAAGGACGTACCCGCCGCCGGTGGCATCTACACCATGACCCCAGACAACCACAACGGCCTAAACGATCTTGGCGTTGTGCTGGTGAAGATCGTCGATGGGGACTGGCAGCTGGAAAAATGAGACTACACTGAACCGTCGAGAGGCCGCAGCGCCAGGAGTTGCGGCCCATCCGCCAGTCGACCCGCTTGCGAGCGGGTTTTTTCCTTTCCCATCGTCAAGCGGACGTCCCAAGCCACCTGACGTTTTCATTGGATCGAGACGCATCGCATGGACCGCCCAGCCTCCCCCCTGACCCTGCTCAAGGACCCCCGCCTGCTCGTCACCGACGGCCTGATCAACGGCAAGTGGGTCAAGGGCAGCGCGCGCTTCGACGTGCTCGACCCGGCCACCGGCCGCAAGCTGGCCGACGTGGCCGACCTGGGCGCCAAGGAGACCAAGGCCGCCATCCAGGCCGCCAACGCCGCCTGGCCGGCCTGGCGCGGCCTGACAGCCAAGCAGCGCCACGCCGCGCTGATGAAGTGGTTCCATCTGCTGATGGAGCACCAGGACGACCTGGCGCGCCTGATGACGGCCGAGCAGGGCAAGCCCCTGCCCGAGGCCAAGGGCGAGGTGGCCTACGGCGCCAGCTTTGTCGAGTGGTTTGCCGAAGAAGCCAAGCGCGTCAACGGCCAGACGCTGCCGACCTTCGACAACAACAAGCGCCTGACGGTGATCCAGCAGCCCATCGGCGTGTGCGCGGCCATCACGCCCTGGAACTTTCCGCTGGCCATGATCACGCGCAAGGTGGCGCCGGCGCTGGCCGCCGGCTGCACGGTGGTCATCAAGCCGGCCGAGCTGACGCCGCTGACGGCCCTGGCCGCCGCCGAGCTGGCGCAGCGCGCGGGCCTGCCGGCGGGCGTGATCAACGTCGTCACCGGCACCGACGCGCCGGCCATCGGCCGCGTGCTGTGCGAGAGCGAGGTGGTGCGCCACCTGTCCTTCACCGGATCGACCGAGGTCGGCCGCATCCTGGCCGCGCAGTGCGCGCCCACGGTCAAGAAAATGTCGCTGGAGCTGGGCGGCAACGCACCCTTCATCGTGTTCGACGACGCCGACCTGGACTCGGCCGTCGAGGGTGCGCTGGCCAGCAAGTACCGCAACGCCGGCCAGACCTGCGTGTGTGCCAACCGCCTGTACGTGCAGGACGGCGTGTACGACGCCTTCGTCAAGAAGCTGGCGGCCAAGGTCAAGGCGATGAAGGTGGGCAATGGCTTCGACGAGGGCGTGAGCGTCGGCCCGCTGATCGAGCCCGCGGCCCTGACCAAGGTGGAAAAGCACGTCAAGGATGCGGTCAAGAAGGGCGGCAAGCTGGTCACCGGCGGCAGCCGCCTCAAGGGCCAGTTCTTCGAGCCCACCGTCATCTCGGGCGCCACGGCGCAGATGCTGGTGGCGCGCGAGGAAACCTTCGGCCCGCTGGCGCCGGTGTTCCGCTTCGCGACCGAGCAGGAGGCGATCGACGCCGCCAACGCCACCATCTTCGGCCTGGCCAGCTACTTCTACGCGCGCGACATCGGCCGCATCACGCGCGTGAGCGAGGCGCTGGAATACGGCATGGTCGGCATCAACACGGGGCTGATCTCGACCGAGCACGTGCCCTTCGGCGGCGTCAAGCAGTCGGGCCTGGGGCGCGAGGGCTCGACGCACGGCATCGACGAATACCTGGAGATGAAGTACTTGTGCACGGGTGACGTGCTGAAGTAAACCCGGCACGCAAAGCGCAAGGGGCATTCTCTCACCCCCTTGGGAGCGGATTGGGGTGAGGGCCAGCAGCCTTTCCCCAGGCGTACGACCCGAGGCATCCCGCCTACACTCCCGCCCGTCAAGGCGCCAGTTCGACCCTCGCGTGAACACCAGGCGCGCGTGGTTGATCTCGACAGCGCCAACTCGCGGTCGACGCCTTCCGTTTCCGGTCGTCGTGAAGCCCAGAACCGGAAAGATTATCCAAGCTGCTGAATAGTCTGTCCGGCAATATGCGATTGATCGCACGTCCTCGTCTTTCTAGACTGCAGGCATCGTTTCTGACCTTTCGACATGGGCAGAGTCATCAGCATCGACGGTATTGATGCCATCTTCATTGAAGGCTACGACGCTTGTCGGTACGCTGCAACATAGGTCAAGAAACCGATCCACGGCCAGAAACAGGCGTGCGTGATCTTGAAAAACGCGCCGCCAACCGACCACGGCATGAACAAGTGGTCTTGTGTTCGTTCGAGATGTTGGGTGAACCGCAAGTGCAGACATCGCATAAATCAGCAAAGGAAATCGAATGCTCAGCAAGGCGACAAGGATCGCAATCATTGGTGGAGGGCTGGGTGGCCTCTCCGCGGCGATTGCACTGAAGAAGATCGCGGGGGTTCAAGCCACCGTATTCGAGCAATCCAACAAGCACGACGAGGTGGGTGCCGGCGTAACCATCGCACCCAACGCCTGTCGGGTACTCGACAAGCTGGGCTTGCTCGAGCCGATGCGGCGCGCAGGCGCGATACCGGACGGACACGGCGTTTATCTGGATGCCATGGGCAATGTGGTCACTGACGCCGCCTGGGAAGATACGTCGAGGCAATACCAGAATATCGGCATGTATCGGCCTGACATGATCGATATTCTGGCGAAAGCCGTGGATCCCGAGGCAATTCGGTTGCACCACCGGGCCAAGTCGGTCGAAATATTGGATTCTGGCGTGCGCGTCCAATTCGAAAACGGCAAGCAAGAAGACTTCGACGCCGTCATCGGCGCGGACGGGATTCGCTCGGTGGTGCGCAAGACCGTGGGGCAGCCAACCCATTTCGTTTACTCCGGATACATGGCCTATCGGGGCGTGATCGATGCCGCCGACCTCCCCAAGGACTGGAAGCGGATCAGCCAGACCTGGATGGGCAACGACCGACACTTGATGACCTATCCGTTGCAGCAATACAAGCTGTACAACTACGTCGCCTGCGTACCGAGCGACCGGCCTCTCAAGGGCCCCTGGTCCGGCCCTGCGGACGTGGCCGAAGTGCATGCCGAGTTCAGTCGCCAGAAATGGGATCCGAGGGTTGAGCAGTTTCTTTCGGCGATCAAGGAAACCTTCTGGTGGGGTTTGTTCGACATCGAACCCCTCACCAACTGGTCACGCGGCCCCATCGCGCTGCTGGGTGACGCGGCACACAGCATGATCCCCCACCAGGGCCAAGGAGTGAATCAGGCGTTCGAAGACTGCATCACGCTTGCATTTTTTCTCAAGGAAGCTGACAGCGTCAGCGATATTCCCGAAGCCTTCCGGCGCTATACCGCCGCGCGCATGCAACGCGCGGCCATCCTGCAAGTGGGCTCACGCAGAGCGGGTGCGATGTTCGACTCGCAATTGCAATTCACCAATACCAGAAAGCGCAACGTCGACATCGCCTCCGGGCGCGATTTCCGCAGGGCGGTCGTTTTCGATTACGACGCACTGAAAGTGGCTGAAAACACACTGAAACGATTCCAGAGGGTTTGATTCATATGACATCGATCAGCATTATTGGCAGAGGAAAAATGGGGTCGGCAATCGCGAACATCGCTGAACTTGCCGGAGCCCACGTCCAAATCGTCAATCGCAGTGCCACGCCCAGCAAGGACCACCCGCATGCCACGTATTCGGTTCTTGGCGACGACCTGACCGGTGATCTGGTGGTTTTCGCCATTCCCTATGGAGCTTATTCAAGCATATTGGGACATTACCGGAACCGACTGGGTGGCAAAGTCGTGATCGACATCAGCAACCCCATTGATTTCACGACGTATGAACAGCCAGCGGCGCTGCAGAATTCTTCCACGGCGCTTGAACTTGCCAAGCAGCTTCCCCAAGACGCCGCCGTCCTGAAGGCGTTCAACGTCAATCTCGCCGACACGCTCATTGCCCGCACGAATGGGACGACAACGACGACGGTCCTGTTCGCCGGAGATCACGCGGAGGGGAAGATTGCGCTCACGGATCTCCTTAGAGCGGCGGGCCTTCGTGCCGTCGACGCCGGGCCTCTGCAGCGTTCGAGGCAACTTGAGGCGATCGGCTTCCTGCAGATGGTGCTGGCATCGTCCGGGAAGACACGCTTTGAATCGGGCTTCACCCTGCTGCCTTGATCGATTGCGACCCATGGCAAGATTGGCATGACGTGGGTCGCCAAAACCGGCAAAGCGCGTCACGGCCTCCGGTTCGTACCCTATGGGGCACCGCCCGCCAGCCGCCGCAGCACGCCGCACCCCGCCCGCACGCCGCAGGCCAGGCTGGCCGTGAGCAGGTAGCCGCCGGTGGGCGCTTCCCAGTCCAGCATCTCGCCGGCGCAGAACACGCCGGGCAGGCGGCGCAGTTCCAGGTCCTCGGTCAGCGCACTGAGCCGCACGCCGCCGGCGGTACTGATGGCCTCCGCCACCGGGCGCGGCGCGCGCAGCGTGATCGGCAAGGCGACGATGGCCTGCGCCACAGCCTGGGGGTCTTTCAACTGTTCGGGCGTCAGCCGCTCGTGCAGCAGCGCCATGTGCACGCCGCCCAGTCCCAGACGGCTTTTCAGGTGCGAGGACAGGCTGCGGCTGCCGCGCGGGTGCGCCACCTCGGCCGCCACCTGCGCGGGGGTGCGGGCGGGCAGCAGGTTCAGGTGCAGTGTGGCCTGGCCCTGCGCTGCGATCTCGCCCCGCAGCAAGCTGCTGGCGGCATAGACCAGGCTGCCTTCGATGCCGGTGGCGGTCAGCACGAATTCGCCGCGCCGCTCGAACCGCCGGCCCTGGCTGTCGGCAAAGCTCAACACCACGTTCTTCAGCGGCTGGCCGGCAAAGTGCTCGGCCAGGTAGGGCGACCAGCCGACGCCCTCCTCGGCGTCTGACGCGGCCTCGCCCACCGGCCCGCCGCGCGGCGCCACGTCGAAGCCGCAGTTGGCCGGCGCGAGCGGCGCCACCTCCACCCCCGCCTGCGCCAGCCAGGGTGCCCAGGCACCGTCCGAGCCCAGGCGCGGCCAGCTGGCGCCGCCCAGGGCCAGCACGGCGGCGCGTGGATGCAGCGTCATCGTGCCATCGGGTGTTTCAAAGCAAAAAGTGGCTCCAGCGCCCGTTGAACAAGCGCTGGCAGCTATGAAATCATGAGTATCCGGCACCCAACCGACCCAGCGATGCCGCATGAAAAAGCGCACCGGCACGGCGCCCGGCACCTGCGGCGCGCGCAGGCGTTGCAGCCAGGCGCGCAGCAAGGGTGCGGCCTTCATCTCGGTCGGAAACACGCGCCCGGAGGTGCCGACGAAAGTCTGCACGCCCAGCGCCGCCGCCCAGTCGCGCACCGCGTCGGGGCCGAAGTCGCGCAGCCAGCTCGCCACGGCCTCGGCGGCGCCCGGCTCGCCCTCGCTCTGCCGAAAGCGGCCGATGAAGGGCGCCAGCGGCTCGGAATGCGTCAGGTTCAGGCCGCCGCGCCCGGCCAGCAAAAACTTGCGCCCGGCCGAAGGCATGGCGTCGAACACCGCCACCGCCACGCCGGCGCGCGACAGCACATCGGCGGCCATCAGGCCGGCGGGGCCGGCGCCGATGACGGCAATGGAATCGGGGGGCAAGTCGGACATCGGCGCAGGGCACGGGGCGATGCGCCGATTGTCGCGGAAGGCGCGCCGCTGCTATGAAGGCGCCGGCAGCCGCTGGCTGACCAGCTCGGCAAAAAAGCGCGCGCCCACGGGCAGGATGGCGTCGTTGAAGTCGTAGCCGGCGTTGTGCAGCGGCAGCCCGCCCACACCGCCAGGCAGGCCGTTGCCGATGAAGACGAACGCACCCGGCACCTGGCGCAGGAAGGCGCCGAAGTCTTCCGACGCCAGCAGCGGCGGCGTGTCGGCGGCCACGCGCTCGGGCCCCACCACGGCGCGCGCGGCCTGCAGCGCGGCGGCCACCGGTGCGTCCCAGTTGACGGTGGGCGCGAACTCGTGCGTGTACTCGACCTCGCAGCTGGCGCCATGCGCCGCGGCGATGCCGGCGCAAAGCTCGCGCATGCGGCGCTCCAGCAGCTGCTGCACCTCGGGCGTGAAGCTGCGCGTGTCGCCCTTGATCGTGACGTTGGAGGGGATGGCGTTGCGAATGCCGTCGGTGATGAACTCGGTGCACGACACCACGGCCGCATCGGTGGCCTCCACCGCGCGCGCCACGATGGTTTGCAGCGCCAGCACGATCTCGGCGCCCACCACCAGCGGGTCGATGGTGAGGGCCGGGCGCGAGGCATGGCCGCCGCGCCCGCGGATGCGGATGACGAAGTTGTCCTCGCTGGCCATCAGCGCGCCGGCGCGGGTGGCGATGCTTCCGGCGGCGATGCCGGGCATGTTGTGCGCGCCGTAAATTTCATCGACCGGAAAGCGCTCGAACAGGCCGTCGTCGATCATGGCCTTCGCACCCCGTCCGTGCTCTTCGGCCGGCTGGAAGATGAAGCGCACGGTACCGCTGAAGTTGCGCCGCTCGACCAGCAGGCGCGCCGCGCCCAGCACCATGGCCATGTGGCCATCGTGCCCGCAGCCATGAAAGCAGCCGGCGTTTTGCGACAGATGCGGGCGTCCCGGCGCCTGCTCCATCATGGCCAGCGCGTCCATGTCGGCGCGCAGGCCGATCACGCCCGCGCCGGGCCCCACGCGCAGGCTGGCCACCACGCCGGTGCCGCCGATGCCCCGCTGCACCTGCAGGCCCATCGCCTCCAGCGCCGTGGCCACGTAGTCGGCCGTGCGGTGCTCGTTGAAGCCGGTCTCGGGGTGCCGGTGAAGATGCTGGCGCCAGCGCAGCAGCTGAGTGCCCCATTCGGTTTCGGCGTACATGTGGGTGCTCCTTTCAGATCAAGGGTGGCGCGCCAGCCAGGCCGCTTGCCGCTGCAACACCCGCGCGGCGCTCTCACCCACGCACTGGGCATAGACCTGCGGCGCGGTGGCGCCTTCGGTGCTGATCAGCAGCACGCGCGCGTCAGCGCTCAAACCTGCCTCGGCCCATTGCGTTGGGTCGGCGCGCAGCGCCTGCAGCGCCGCCAGGCCGGCCACGCCGGATTCACCGGCCACGAGGGGCAGGTCGCCATCGACCCCCTGCGCCAGCGTGCGCATGGCCTGCACGGCCTGCACGTCGTCCACGGTCTGAAAGTGATCCACGCCCGGCTGCAGAAAGCGCCAGGCCAGCGGCGAGGTCTCGCCACAGGCCAGCCCGGCCATCACCGAGTCGACCGATCCCGTCGCCCGCGCGGGCCGCCCCTGCAGCGCGCTTTGCAGCAGGCAGTCGGCCTGCGCCGGCTCGACCACGATGAAGTGCGGCCGGTGCATGCCGTGGAGTTCCCAGAAATAACTCAGCAGCCCGGCGGCCATGCCGCCCACGCCGCCCTGCAGGAAGACGTGGGTGAAGGCGCCCGCCTCGCCCGGTCGCGCGCCGGTCTGCTCCACCACTTCGGCGGCGACGGTGGCGTAGCCCTGCATCACGTCGCGCGGAATGTCCTCGTAGCCCTCATACGACGTATCGGACACCACCTGCCAGCCGTTGTCGCGCGCCAGCCGCGCGGCCTCGGCAACCGAATCGTCGTAGTTGCCGGCAATGCGCACGATCTGCGCGCCGTGCGCGGCAATGGCGTCCTCGCGTTCCTGGCTGACGTGCGCGTGCAACACGATCACGCAGCGGCAGCCGGCCGAGCGCGCCGCGGCGGCCAGCGCGCGGCCGTGGTTGCCGTCGGTGGCGCTGATCACGGTGTAGCCCTGCAGTGGCGTGGCATAACGGCCGGTCAGCACGCCCGTGGGCTCGAAATCGGGGTGCAAGCGCAGCACCTGGCGCACCAGCGCCACCGGCGCGCCCAGCGCCTTGAAGCTGCCCAGCGGCGAGCGCACGGATTCGTCCTTGACGCCGACGCGCGCCACCCCCAGTTGCCGCGCCAGGCCGGGCAAGTCGTGCAGCGGCGTGGCGGCGCGGGCGATCTGCGGCCAGGCGGCCAGCCAGCGCCGGCTCTCCTGCGCGCGCTCGATGTTCATGATCGAACGCAACTCGGCGGGGTAAGGCGCGCGAATGGCGTGTGGGTTGGGGATCAGCATGGCGGGCTCGTCGAAAAGTCGTTGGCCCCATGGTAGGACGCCAGCGGCGGCAAAACATCCCTGCTTTGGAGTCTGCAGAGCAACGTTGTACCGTTTGCGCCGTCGCGCGCGCAACGCCGTCGACCTTCAACCCGGCAGGGGCACCGCCAGCGACACCTTGGCCCGCTGCATCACCACGCAGGTCTTGAAGGCCTTGACGTTGCCGCCGGCAAAAAACAGCTCGCGCGTCAGTTGCTCGTACTCGGCCATGTCGCGCACGTTCAGGATCAGCAGAAAGTCGAAGTCGCCCGTCACGTAGTACACCTGCTGCACCTGCGGGCAGTCGACCAGGCGCCGCCGCACGGCGTCCAGCAGGTCGATGCGCTCGCTCTCGAGCGTCACCTGCACCACGATCGTGATCGACCGTTGCACTGCCGCCGGCTCCACCACCGCCACCGTGGCCGTGATCACGCCCTGGGCCTCCAGCGCCGCAATGCGCCGGTTGACGGCCGAGGGCGACAGGTTCACCGCCTCGGCCAGCTGCCGCTGCGGGCACTTGCCATCGGCCTGCAGCAGGGCCAGCAGTTTGAGGTCGTAGGTGTCGAGGGGCATGGTGGGGGTGACGGGCAAATGGCGCAAGACCTGTTCAGTGGGCCTGAAGGCGGGCGAGACGCGACTGCCAAGGCGGACACACTCAAGCGTTCAGGCCAGAATCTGGGTTGGCAAAAACAGCAGCAAGGCATTGTCCGGCGCGCACTGAAACCCAAACCGCTGGTAGTAGCCTGCAGCCCGCTCGTCGATGGCATCGACGAACAACCCGACACCACCCGCCTCGACCTGAATGCGTTGCGCCCGGTGCAATGCATCCATGAGCAGGAGTTCGCCCAGTCCCTTGCCGTGATGGCGCACGTCCACCGCCAGTCGACCCAGACGCACGCCCGGAATGCGCTGTGGCAGCTTTTTGCGCCAGGCCAGCGGCAAATGGCGGCCTTCGAGTTCGGCCAGGGTCAGCGCGTAGTAGCCGCAGATGCGCGACGGTTCGGCGTCGAGCGTGGCGACGAAGGTCTTGGACAGGCCCTTGGTCTGGTGCTGGCGCGCCACCTGCCGCAACCAGATGTTCAGTTCGTCGCGCCCGCAATCGAAGCCCTGCCGATCATGGCTGCCAGTCAAAGGCGTGATCTGCATCGTTGTGGCGAGCCTTCTTGTAGCGCTTGAGTGCAGCGGCCAGCTTGGCATTGGCCTTGGGCGGCGCCTCGGTCAACTCCAGCAGCCAATTCCAGTCGCGCGGAGACAGGCGAATGACCTCCTGCTGTTCGATGACGTGCTGTGCTTCTTTGAGCGCGGCTTGCACGAGAAACTGGTTGACGGTGGCACCGGTCAACTCGGCCGCGCGACACAGGGTTTGATACACGTCGTGCGACACGCGCGCGCCGATGCGGTCTTGTTTGGTAAGGGCGGTTTCCATGGCAGTTGGCCTCCTGGGGCTTGAGCCTGCATTTTATCATTGGCGCCAAAATGGCGCCAACCATGGGAACCACGGATCAAGCCCCTACCACCCTCCCCTCCCCACTCAAGAACGCCACCCGCACCGCCTGCCCCGGGTGCAGGCGCTCGATGGCGGCGCGGTAGCCGGCCAGCTGGGCTTGCAGGGTTTCGTCGCGCTCGGGGTGCGCGGCGCTCTTGTAGTCCAGCACCCACCAGGCCTCGGGGCCGTGGACGCCGGCGCGGCGGCGCACCAGGCGGTCGATGCGCAGGCGCTGGCCCTGGTGCACCAGCTCGATTTCGTCGAAGGCCTCCAGCACCTCGGCGGTGGACCAGGCCCAGGCGGCTTCGCCGGTGAAGATGCGGCGCGCCATGGCGGTCGCGTGGGCGGCCTGCTCGGGCGCCAGGGCAAAGCGGCGCTGGGCCTGGGCGATGCGCTCGGCGCGCCAGCCCTCGGGCGTGTCACCGGCGTGCTCCAGCAGCCAGTGCATGGCTTCGCCGATGCGCGAGGCGTCGGTGGCAAGGCTGCGCTCGGGTTCGTCTGTCGATTCTGATTTGATAGCAGCCAGCGCTTGTTCCACGCCGGTATTCGGCACTTCAAGCATCTCAAACTCGCCCGGCGGCGCGGTGGCAGCCACGGGCGCCTCGGGCGCGGCGAGGGGGGAAGCGAGCGTTTCGATGCGCCGCCACCAGCTGGATGCGGGCACGCGGTGCGGCACCACGCCGCTCATCACCAGTCGCTGGCGCGCACGGGTCATGGCCACGTACAGGGCGTTGAGTTCCTCGCGCGCCTGGGCGGCGTCTTCCTGCGCGGCCAGCGTCTCCAAACTCGGTGGGGGCTGGCGGTCGTTGGCGACGAAGGCCAGGCGCGCGGGCGCGGGGGCGTCGCCAGGCCAGTCGATCAGCACGCCCGGGCCGGAGCGGTGGCTGTCGGCGCCGGCGTCGGTGCCCAGCAGCAGCACGCAGTCGGCCTCCAGGCCCTTGGCGCCGTGCACGGTGAGCAGCTGCACGCTGTCGGGCTGGGCGTGGCGCGGCGCGGGCAGGTGCTGGCGGCGCAGCGCGCGCACCCACTGGTAGGCCGTGAGCGTGCGCCCGCCACCGACCTGCAACGCGCCGGCCAGCAACGCGCGCAGCTGCGCCAGGGTGTGTGCGCGCTCGGGCGCGGGCGCGGCGGCGGCAAAGCGGGCCAGCACGTCGCCGTGCTGGTAGATGGCCTGCAGCGCGTCGTGCGGGGGCAGCGTGGCCAGCCAGTGCTGGTATTGCATCAAATCGGCATGCAGCCGGTGTCCATCAGGCGCGAGCAGCTCTGTATTTGGTAGCACATCGAGCCACGCCGGGCGCGCGTCACCCACGGCGCCGGATGCGCGCACGGCCCGCGCGATGCGCGCCAGGTCGTCGTCGGGCAGGCCGAACAGCGGCGACTTGAGCGCGCGCGCCAGCGACAAGTCGTGCCCTGGCGAGACCAGCGCGTCGACCAGCGCCAGCACGTCTTGCGCGACGGGCAAGTCGCCCAGGTTCTGCGCCTCGGGTTGCTCGCAGGCGATGCCCAGATGGCGCAGCTCGGCCTGCAGCTCGCCCAGCGGCGCGCGCTTGCGGCACAGCACCATGATCTCGTCCGTGGGGGTGCCGGCCGCCACCTGCGCGGCGATCCAGCGCGCGGCCTGGCGCGCCTCCAGCGTGCGCTGATGCTCCTCGGGCTCGACACGCGGCGTGGCCAGGCTGTCGCGCCAGGCCAGCGGGTCGTCGTCCGCGCCGCCCGCGCGCTCGGGGCGCGCGATGAGGGGCAGCGCGGCGACGCGGCCCTGGTCGTCGGTCGATTCGGTGCTGTGCGCGCGGTAGCCGTCGAACTCGCCGGCCGCCTGCGCCGCGCCCATGACGGCGTTGACGGCGGCAAGCACGGCCGGCGCGTTGCGGCGCGTGTGGTCGCAGGCCAGCAGCTCGCCGCCCAGGCCTTGGGCGATGAAGCGCTGCGCGGCGCCGAACACGCGCGTGTCGGCGCCGCGAAAGCGGTAGATGCTTTGCTTGGGGTCGCCGACGATGAAGACGCTGGGTGGCTCCAGCCCGCCGCCCGCGCCGGCGTAGCCCGCCAGCCAGGCGTGCAGCGCCTGCCACTGCAGCGGGTTGGTGTCCTGGAATTCGTCGATCAGCAGGTGACGCACGCGCGCGTCCAGGCGCTGCTGCACGTAGCCGCTGAGAAACTCGTCCGACAGCAGGGTGAGCGCGGCGCGCTCGACGTCGGCCAGGTCGACCCAGCCACGCTCGCGCTTGAGGCGAGCAAAGGCGTCGATGAAGGCACGCGTCAGGCGCGCCACGCGCTGGTGATGGGCACGGGCCTCGTGCTGGCGGGTGGCGGCCAGCAGGCGCTGCAACTCGGGCTCGGCCTCCTGCGCGGCGGCGAACTTGCGCAGGTGCTGGGTCAGCCGGTCTTCGTTCTTGACGAAAAAGGCATCGCGCAACGCGGCCAGGCGCTGCAGCGGATCGGCCAGCGACTCGAAGGCATCGACCACGGCGGCGGCGGCGGCTTGCGGCGTCTTGTTTTTCTCGACGCCGAGCAGCCGCGCGCGCGCCAGCCAGCGCTCGCGCGCGGCGGCGGGCAGCAGCGCATCGGCCGGCTGCGCCTGGTCGGCGAACTCGGGGTACAGCGCGGCGGCCGATGCCACCGCCTCGTCGACATGGCCCGCCTCGTCGGCCAGCGCAAACTCCACCCGCTGCGCCAGCGCGCCCTCCAGCGCCTGGTGCGCGCGGGTGCGGCCCAGCGCGGCCACCAGGGCGGCGTAGTCGGCGCGCAGGCCGACGTCGGCGTCGATGGTGTCGAGCAGGCCGCGCCAAGCCTCGGCCACGGCGTCGGCGGTGTCTTCCAGCAGCTCGTAGCGGGCGGGCAGGCCCAGGTCGGCCAGCACCTGCAGCGGCGCGCTGCGCAACAGGGCCGCGAACCAGCTGTGGAAGGTGCGGACCTGCACCGTGCGCGCCTGGGCCAGCAGCGTTTGATACAAATATTGTAGCTGCTCGCGCTGGCCTGGCAAGCGCTGGAGCTCGATTCCTCTTGCAATCAGCTCTTTGT
>OFTX01000405.1_pt1 | contig 24143 bp, 17 predicted proteins | sample 1775051 | NCBI WGS metagenome assembly OFTX01 (sample SAMN08195772, study PRJEB24354) | sludge metagenome | isolation source: sludge from phenol fed wastewater aerobic bioreactor A | place: India: Nagpur | collected 2016-09-15
CCTTGGCGCTGACGGTCGAATCCACGAAGTTGTCCGCCGAGCCGCCGCTGGCGCCGATGGCGGAGGCCTGCACGGCATCGCCGGTCGCCGCATAATTGGTCCGGTGCGTGGCGCGCACGCCGAGACCGGTGACATAGAGCGTGTTCTGCGTCGTGCCGCCCATGAGCTCGGCGCTGACCGTCGACGTGGTCGAGGTTTTCGAGACCGCGGCGGCGCCCGCCGACAGACCGCCCGAACCGGCGATGGATTTGGCAACCGTGGTATCCGTGCCGGAGGCGACGATCGACAGCGAGCCGTTATTGTTCACGTCGGAGGCGATGACGCCGGTGTCGAGCCAGGCCTTGGTTTCGCTGCCCGCGGTCGCCTCGGAGAAGGTCGCGCCCGCCGCCACATAACCGAAGGCGGCGCCGCTCGCCTCGGCATATTGATCGGTGTCGTTCTGCGCCCCGATCGCGACATTGGCGGATGGCAACCGGATGCCGGTGCCGCCATAGGCGTGCACCGTGGTCGTGTTGCGGGCTTGTGCGTTGGTGCCCTGCAGGCCGTAGAGCGTGCCGCCACCGGCGGCGATGGATTGCGCGTAGGCCGAGTGACCGCTGTCGCCGATCGCGCCCACGGCGCTGACGGTGAGCGCGTTGCTGCCGGAGAAGTTCGTGCTGTTGCCGATCGAGGCGGTGACCTCGAGACCGGCCGTCGCGATCGTCGACGAGACGCCGATGCCGACGCCGCCGACCGCGACGCCCGCCGGCCTGGCCCAGCCCGCGAAGCCCCCCGCGTCGAATACCGTCGCGGTGACCACGAGCGCCACCAGCAGGATCACCGACGCCGCGGTGAGCAGCAGCGACGTCCGCTCGGACAGTGTCAGCCGGGACTTGAGGCCGACGCCGGCGATCCGGAACCCGACCGTGCCCACGCCGAGCAGCACGCCCCACACCACGATCTGCGTCATGGCAGTACGCCCCCGGCGGGATCGCCCATGCCGGCCGGGTCGCCGTCGTGCGCGTCGGGTTCGGCCGCCCGGTCGGCGGCACGGTCTGTTTCTTCGATGACGTATTCAACGGCTTCGGCCGAAACCACGTCATCGGCGGTTCGGTGCCGGCGGGACAGGCCGATCAGCACCAGCGGCAGTGCAGCCAGTGAGAGCAGCACCGGCAGACCGCTCGGCAGAAGTGGCGTCGCGGCGATCGCGATCACGGCGCCCACCAGTGCGGCGAAGCGGGTGGTGCGGTCCTTCAGGGATGGCATCACCAGCGCCAGCAGCACGGCCGGGAACGCCGCATCCATGCCGAACGCGTTGGTGTCCGTGATGACGGTGCCGCCGAACGCCCCCGCGATCACGCCGATGTTCCAGCAGAGGAACAACGACACACCGCAGCCCCAGAACGCCGCGCGGCGGCGAGCGGGCTCGTGTTGAGCGAGCGCGAACGCCGTCGACTCGTCAATGATCAACTGGCTGCCGACCACTCGGCGCAGCCAGCCGTGCCCGATCACCTCGCCGATCGACAGGGCGAAGGGGAGGTGCCGCGCGTTGACTAGGAGCCCGGCGGCGAAGGCCGCGATCGGGTTCCCGCCGGCGGCGATGATCGCGACGAACAGGAACTGCGATGCGCCCGCGAAGACCACCACCGAGAGCAGCATCGGCAGCCAGATCGGCAGGCCGACCGAGACCGTGATCGCGCCGAACGACACGCCGACGATGCCGTCCGCGAAGCACACGAGCGCGATGTCGCGGCTCAGTTCGGGGCCGAGCCGGCTCCGGGCACGGGCCCACAACGAACGCACTCACACGATCCTGGTGCCTGACGCGTCGATCACCAAATCGATTGCAGCGCTCCGCACTTCGGCCCGGCACCCGCGCCGCGGGGCAGACATCGCGGTCACGCATCACGCACCCCGCCGCGCGCTGGCGCGCACCCGTTCCGGCCGACCGGGAACAATGGCCACGTGAGCGATGGCCTGTTCGACGCACCGATCGCCGGCGGCATCCGTCAAGGTTCGCGCGGTATCGAGGATGGCGAGAACGGATATGACGCCGTTCGCCCCGACGCCCCCGTCGACGCCCGGGCACCGCTGGCCGTTCGCATGCGTCCGCGCTCTCTCGATGAGGTGGTCGGGCAGCAGGCCCTGCTCGGGGCCGGTGCCCCGCTACGCCGGCTCGTCGAGGGCGGGGGTGCCTCGTCGGTCCTGCTGTATGGGCCACCCGGAACCGGGAAGACCACGCTCGCTATGTTGGTCGCCAGCGCCGTCGGCCGCCGGTTCGCGCAGCTCTCCGCGCTGTGCGCCGGCGTCGCGCAGGTGCGCGAGGTGATCACCGCCGCGCGGCACACGCTGCGCACCACGGGCGAACAGACGGTGCTGTTCATCGACGAGATCCACCGCTTCTCCCGCACCCAGCAGGACTCGCTGCTCGGCGCCGTCGAGGACCGCACCGTGGTCCTGATCGGGGCCACCACGGAAAACCCGTTCTTCTCCGTGGTTTCGCCGCTGCTGTCCCGCTCGCTCGTCCTGCAACTCACCCCGCTCTCCGATGACGACGTGACCGAGCTCCTGCGCCGGGCGCTGACCGACGAGCGCGGGCTCGCCGGCCGGTACACGCTGAGCGACGAGGCGCTCGCGCACCTCATCGCACTCGCGGGTGGGGACGCGCGGCGGGCGCTCACCGCCCTGGAGGCGGCCGCGGATGCCGCGTCCGAGACGGGACCCGCCGAGTCCCCGGATGAGCCGGTGTACCCGGTTCCGATCGGCCTCGCGGAGGTCGAGGCGGCAGTAAATCGCGCGGCCGTGCGTTACGACCGCGCCGGCGACCAGCACTACGACGTGATCAGCGCGTTCATCAAATCGATCCGCGGCTCGGACGTGGACGCCGCCCTGCACTACCTGGCGCGCATGATCGAGGCGGGGGAGGACCCGCGTTTCATCGCCCGACGGCTCATGGTGCACGCCTCGGAAGACATCGGCATGGCCGATCCGACGGCCCTGCCGATCGCGGTGGCCGCCGCCCAGGTGGTCCAACTGGTAGGCCTCCCAGAGGCGCGGCTGGCACTCGCCCAAGCGACCATCCACCTGGCGACAGCCCCGAAGTCGAACGCCGTCATATCCGCCATCGACGCCGCGCTGGGCGACGTTCAGGCCGGGAAGGCGGGTGTGGTGCCGCCGCCGCTCCGCGACGGGCACTATGCCGGTGCGAAGCGGCTGGGCCACGCGCAGCAGTACATCTACCCCCACAACCTGCCGGAAGGAGTTGCGGCGCAACAATATCCGCCGGATGAGCTGGTCGGCGTCGACTATTACGCACCGACATCGCGCGGGGCGGAGCGGGCCCTCGCCGAACGGCTGCCGAAGCTCCGTCGCGCCATCCGCGGGGCGGGGGAGGCGCACCGCACCGAACCAGATCGATAGCCGGCCGAGGGCCGCACCATCGGTCGCGTTCGCCGAGCGTATCCGTTCGGTCCCTCCAGGCGTCGGTAAACTGACGCATCGCCGCGCTCATGCACCGCACGCTCTTCCGGGGTGCCTTCGCCGCCGGAAATCGCATCAACCTGAATCAAGACGCATGACCGGCAGCCCCCTCGACAACTACCTCGCGGCCGCGGAACGGCCCTGGCCGTATGCGGCACTCGACGCCATCGTCACCGCGATACGCGCCAGCGCCGCCTTCGATGAGGCGATCAAGTGGGGCCAGCCCCACCGGGCGCCGGCCTACACGAGCCACACGGCGACGTCGGCGGGTAGAGCGCCGTCGTCCTTCAGCGGCAGCGACGCGAGGATCACCTCACCGGGTGGCAGGGGAACCTCGTGGCCGCTCATGTTGATCATGACGGTGACGTCGCCGTTGCGGAAGGCGACGACCCGGCCGCCGGGGTGGGTGAGCCACTCGAGCGTCCCGGCGCCGAGCGCGTAATGGCGTCGCAGCGCGATCGCATCGCGGTACAGCGCCAGGGTGGAGTCCGGGTCGCCGGCCTGCCGGTCGCGGGCGAGCGCGCGGAACGATTCCGGTTGCGGCAGCCAGCTTTCCCCCGTTGGTGAGAACCCGAGCGCTGGCGCGTCGGCCACCCACGGAATCGGCACCCGGCAGCCGTCTCGGCCGCGCCGGGTGTGCTGCGACCGCAGCCAGGTGGGGTCCTGCCGCGCATCGTCCGGCAGCGTGGTGTGCTCTGGAAGGCCGAGCTCCTCGCCCTGGTAGAGGTACGCCGAGCCGGGCAGGCCCAGCATCACCAGCGTCGCTGCCCGACCGCGCTTGCTGCCCAGCGCCGCATCGGGCTGCGGGTCGCCGAGGCCGATGCCCTGCTGCGGCTTGGGCTGTTCGGCGTCGGCGAGCCCGAACCGGCTGGGGTGGCGAACCACGTCATGGTTGGACAGCACCCAGGTGGTCGGCGCGCCCACGCGATTGTTGAGCTGCAGAGACCGCGTGACGACGTCCTGGAGAATCGGGGCGTACCAAGGGGTTTCCAGGAACGTGAAATTGAACGCCTGATGCATTTCGTCGGCGCGGACGTAGTTCGCGAGCCGCGACAGCGGCTGCACCCAGGCCTCGGCGACCAGGATGCGCTCGTGCCCGTACTCGCCCACCACCTTCCGCCAGCGCCGGTAGATCTCGTGTACCTCGTTCTGGTCCCACATCGGTCCCATCTGGCCGTCGGTCGGGGTCGGTTCGGCGCCTGCGCCGTCCAGGTGCGCGCGGGCGTCCTTCGCGGTGGGCGGCTCGAAGCCCATCGCGCCGAGGCGTGGGTCGACATGGTGATCGGGTAGCCCGGGCGCCTTGGCGAGGCCGTGCGCCACGTCCACCCGGAAGCCGTCCACGCCTCGGTCGAGCCAGAACCGCAGCACGGACTCGAACTCCTCCTGGACCTCCGCGCTGCCCCAGTTGAAGTCGGGCTGTTCGGGGGCGAAGAGGTGCAGGTACCACTGACCTGGTGTGCCGTCGGCACCGGCCGTGCGCGTCCAGGCCGACCCGCCGAACACCGACTCCCAGTTATTCGGCGGCTCAGACCCGCCCGGCCCCTTGCCATCGCGGAAGATGTACCGGTCGCGCTGCGGCGAGCCGGGCGCGGCGGCGAGGGCATCGACGAACCAGGGATGCGCGCTCGACGAGTGGTTGGGCACCAGATCCACAATCACCTTGAGGCCCAACTCGTGCGCACCCGCCAGCAGCGCATCGAAATCGGCCAAGGTGCCGAACAGCGGATCGACGCGGCGGTAGTCGGCGACGTCGTATCCCGCGTCGGCCTGCGGCGATACGTAGAACGGCGACAGCCAGATCGCATCGACACCAAGGTCTGCCAGCGCCGGCAGATGCGCGGTGATCCCCGGCAGGTCCCCGATGCCGTCTCCATCACTGTCGGCGAACGACCGCGGATAGATCTGGTAGACGACGGCATGCCGCCACCACTCGTCGGCCGCTGGGCGACGTGGGGCGGCGACGGGTCCGGTCACGGTCCGGCGCGCGTCGCTGCGATCGGCCATTCAATCTCCTATGACGGCGTGTCAGGTCGGGGCCGTGCTAGACGACCATGGACGACCTTAGCGGCGTACCGTCTGGTTATGGGCAGGTGGCATGTTCTTCGCGAACCCACGGTGCTGATCCTGCTGCTTGCGAGCGTGGTACACGTAGTGCGCCGCAACGTGTTCGACTTCCTGTTGTTCTTCGGAACGGCGGTCGTGATCATCGTCGAGTCCCGGATGGAGTCGCGACGATTCGAGCAACGCGGGACCGGCACACTCGCCCCGGCGACGCCCCTGTCGTACCGGCGCCGGTGGTGGTCGGCAGCGGTGATCGCACTGCTCTCCGCCGCCATTGCATTGCTCCCCATCGCCGGCGGCCTGATGCGCGTCGTACTCATCGGGAGCGGCGTGGCCGTGCTGGTGCTGGTGGTCGCGCGGCCGGCGCCGCCACCAGGCGGCGCGGGCCGGGCCCGCGGCTGGCAGCTGTGGACCGCGGTCGGCGTCGCAGCCTGCCTGTGGGAACTGACATCCTTCATCGCCCAACAGGTGTGGCCGGCCGATCAGAACGCCCACCCGGCCGTCAGCGACCTCGTCGGGCCGCTGCTCACGACGTGGGTCGGACGGGCCGTGTTCCTGTTGCTGTGGGTGTCGGCCGGATGGTGGCTGTTGCGCCAGCTACTCGCATCCGGCGGCGGAACGCGGACGGAGTCCGGGGCGACCGGGCCGTCGGCGACGCCGGTCATCGTCACCGATGACGGGGCCGCTGGCCCCCGCGGACCGGCCGGAGTTGATCACGGGGCCCCCGGCGCCGGCGGTCGGACGGAGGCCGGGCGATGAGGGACATCACCATCCTGGTCTATGTGGCTTGCGGGCTCGCGTTGGCCACCACCGAACTGCTCGCCCGGTTCACCCGGCTTCCGGTGCCGACGCTGGCCGCCCTCTTCCGGTGGATGATGCGCAAGCGCAGTGCCCAGATCGGGATGCTGATGGCGTGGTGGTGGATCGGCTGGCACTTCCTCGGCGACGGGGCGTAGTCGCGATCCGGAACGGACGAGATCGACCCACGCGGCGCCGTCCATCGCGCGGTCGTCCCGAGCGCCACGCGCGCTGCGCATGGCAGCGAGATCGTGGTCGGAACTGTCCGATCGGGCGTGCCTCAGGATGCGATCCTGCCTCCATCAGGTGACAGCGACCACGGTGACCAGGTGGTCGATGCCGGCGAAGTCGTCGGGATTGCGCGTGAGCAGTACCGCGTCGAGCTCTGCCGCGACGGAGGCAAGCATCAGGTCAATGCGTCGCGGTCTGGGGTTGCGCCCGGATCGCCGCACGGATTCGGCGACGGCACCGTAGAGGTGTGCGGCCCGCGCCGAATACGGGACGGGGTCGAACTCGCTGAGGACTTGGCGGTAGCGCTCCTCGCGGGCCGCGGCAACGGCCGGCTCGTCGTGGTACAGGCCGAACGCCAATTCGGCGACGGTGAGCGTGCTGATGGCCGCCGCATCCGCCAATTCGTCGAGCCGGTCGGGGTACTCGATCACACAGGACGTATCGAGCAGGGCGAGGGCGTGTTCAGACACCGCGGCCGAATGGGTCGTCGTCAGTAAAACGGTCGGTGTCCCGAATGTCTCGCACCCACGCCTCGCGATCGACGGTGAGACCGTTGTCGCGACGCCGGTTCGCGACGAGTTCTGCGGTCCGCGGGAAGCGCGGCGGCCTGTGCGTGCCGGAATGCGGTACGAGATCCGCCACCGCGATGCCGTTGCGCGTCACCACAAAACTCTCGCCCGCCTCCACACGGTCGACGATCTGCGTGTTGTTGTTCCGCAACTCGCGCTGCGCGATCCGGGTGGCCATGACGTCAGCGTAGCAAGTATGTAGCACGCTTGTAGCTCAGCCTCACTACCGCAGGGCGTCGGCGATGAGGGAGGCGACGGTGCGGTGGGAGAGGCCGCCGAGCTGGGTGAGCTGGGTGATGCAGGAGAAACCGTCCATGGCAACGACTACCGGCGCGCCGCCTGCCCCGTCCGTGCCGGCCTCGCGGTCGCGGTCTGCGGCGGTCTCTGCGTCGGTGGCAGCGTCGATGGCTTCGTGCAGCTTGGGTAGCCAGTGGTCGCGGGCGATCTTCTGGGAGATGGGGGCGGTGGTCGCGGCGAAGCCGTAAGAGCCGGCGAGGCCGCAGCAGCCAGCGTCCAGGGTGGTGGGCCGGTACCCGAGGCGGCGCAGCACCAGCTCGTCGGCGGCGGTGCCGACCGACGCGCGGCCCTGGCAGTGCGGGTGGACGATGACGGCGCCCCGGTCCGGCGCCGTGTGGCCCTCGAAGCCGCCGTCATCTCCGTTGGCTGTTCGCGGGGGGGCGGCCCCGGTGGCCAGCAGGTGTTCGGACAGGGACCGGGCCAGCCCGGCCAGCCGCTTGGCGCGGGGATCATCCGCCAGGAGGTTGGGCAGCTCGTCGCGGAATGAGGACAGACAGCTCGGCTCGGGGACCACTACGGGGATACCGCGGGAGGTGAACGGGTCGAGGATATCCAGCACGCCGCGCAGCGACTTGCGCGCGCGATCGAGCATGCCGGGGTCGAACAGGGTGCGGCCGCAGCAGGCCCACTCGCGCGGGACGTGCACCGTTTCGCCGGCCGCGGCGAGCGCCGCCGCCACATCGGCGCCCAGATCGGGATCGAACGCATTGGTGAACGTGTCCGGCCACAGCACCACGGTCGCGGCATCCGGTTGGTAGAGCGCCTTGGCGGTGTCGGTCTGCCGGAACGGCACGCGCGCGAACTCGGGTGCGGGCCGAGAGACCGTCACCCCGGCGGCCTTGCGCAGCAGCGTGCCGATGCCGGGCATCTGCAGCGCGCCGGTGGCGAGCCGCGGCATGCGGGTTGCCAGCCGCGCCGTCCACGGCAGCAGCCCCAGCGCGTACATCTCGCGCGGGCGCCGCCGGCCTTGGTAGTAGTGATAGTTGAACTCGGCCTTATAGGTGGCCATGTCGACGCCGGTGGGGCAGTCCACCTTGCAGCCCTTGCAGGACAGGCACAGCTCCAGCGACTCGTGCACGTCCTCGTTGCGCCAGGTGTCCGGGGTGGTTTCGCCCTGGAACATCTCGACCAGCATCTTGGCTCGGCCGCGGGTGGAGTGCCGCTCGTCGCGGGTCGCCCGGTAGGACGGGCACATCACCCCGGAATCGTCGCGCCGGCAGCGGCCCACCCCGACGCACCGCTCGGCCGCCGTCTGCAGCGAGCCTCCGTCGGCCTTGAAGGCGAACGCCGTGTCGGCGGCCATCGGGGCGAGCCGGTACTCCGGCCCGTAGCGCAGGTTCGTGTCCAGCGGGTACGGGTCCACCAGCTTGCCCGGGTTCAGGATGCCCTTCGGGTCGAACAGGGACTTGACCGTCCGGAACGCCTCGATGATCTCCGGGCCGAACATGCGGGAGAGCAGTTCGCCGCGTGCCTGCCCGTCGCCGTGCTCCCCGGAGATCGACCCGCCGAGCTCGGCGACCAGATCGGCCGCCTCCTCGAGGAACCGGCGGAAGGTGACCAGGCCGGCCACCGTGTGCAGGTCGAACGGGTTCCGGGTGTGCACGCAGCCCTGTCCGAAATGCCCGTACCACGCGCCGTTGTAGCCGTACCGGCCCCACATCGCCGTCATCCGCCGCAGGTACTCGCCGAGCCGCTCCGGGGGAACCGCCGCATCCTCCCAGCCCTCGTGGTTCGGCGGCCCGTCCAGCGGGATGGCGGTCGCGGCCAGCCCCGACGCGCGCACCTCCCACACCGCTTTCACCTCGCGCGGATCGTCGATGCGTTTCGCGTGCACCGATTCCGGCAGCCCAGCCATGAACTCGGCGGTGCGCCGCTCGGCGACATCCTTGTCGTCGTCACCGATCTCGGCGAGCAGCCAACCCCGACCGGGTGGCAACAGGGCGATCCCGTCGGTGTTCAATCCGCGGGCCGCGGACTGGCCGGTGAGCGTGTCGTCCAAACCCTCGAGCCCCAGCAGCCCGAACGCCACGAGCGAGGGCACGGCATCCGCGGCCTGGAAGATGTCGGGGTAACCGAGTATGACGAGGTTCCGGTGCCGGGGTGATGTCGCCAGGTCCAGCTCCGCCTCGACGGTCAGCGCCAGGGTCGATTCCGATCCGACCAACAGGCGCGCCAGGTTCAGCGGTGCGCCGGGCAGGATCTGATCAAGGTTGTAGCCCGACACGCGGCGGGGGATGTCCGGGAACTGTTCCCGGACCTTCTCGCCGTATCGGCGGCCGGTCTCCCTGAGGCCGCCCAGGATGCGAGCCAGGGTGCCGCCCTCGGCGACCACGGCGCGGTAGTCCTCGTCGTCGTAGGAGCCGACCCACAGGTCCTCGCCGTCGGCTGTGACGATGCGCAGCCGCCGCACGTTGTCGACGGTCTTGCCCGCGTACAGCGCATGCGTGCCGCACGAGTTGTTGCCGATCATCCCGCCGAGCGTGCACCACGCATGCGTCGCCGGATCGGGGCCGAAGGTGAGTCCGTGTACCTCGGCCGCCGCGCGCAGATCGTCGAGCACCACCCCCGGCTGCACCCGCGCCACGCGCCGCTCCGGATCGATCTGCAGGATCTTGTTCATATATCGCGAGAAGTCCAGCACCACACCGACATTCACCGTCTGGCCGGCCAGCCCGGTGCCCGCGCCGCGACCTAGCACCGGCGCCCCCGCCGCTGCGCACAAGGCGACCACAGCAGCCACATCGGACGCGTCACGCGGGAAGACCACACCCAGCGGGACCTGCCGGTAGTTCGACGAATCCGTCGCATACACGGCGCGCGCGGCCGACGAGAAATCGACATCGCCGCGCACCGCCTCGGTGAGCCGATCCGCCAGCAACAGCCGATCCGCAGGGGTGACGCGGGACCGGTCGACCCGGGTTCCCGGTGCGGCGGTGATCGTCACAGCGATGCCTCCTCGCGCATGCCCCGTCGTGGGTTTTGACGCTACCGGGCAGGTGACCGGCGCCCGCGGTCCGGGTACCCTGGGGAGCCGTAGCTGTTCCAGCGCGGTGTCCTATGCGGTGTTCACAGTGCCGTGTTCGATGGCCACTATTCGATGGGCACGGATCGCTGTGGATCGCCGTCGTCGGATCTCCGGCCGGAAGGGAGCTGACCTGTGAAGCGTTGGCATTACTTCACCGCCGGTCTGGCGCTCGGCGTCGCCGCGAGCCGCCGGACGCGGCGCGCGAAGGAGGCGGCACGCGCGGCGTTGGCCGCCAAGTTCACTCCGTCGGCCATCGCGGCCGACATCGCCGACGGCATCGCGGAAATCGGCAACGCGGTGGGCTCCTTCGCCGCCGACGTGCGGATGGGCGCCGTGAACCGGCGGGCCGCCTACCGGCCGATGATCAACGGCGCGAACGGCTCCGTCGTGATGGTGCCTCCCGAACAGATTCGAGAACTCGACGATCTGCGATCAGCAGCGAACACCGTCATAGGCGGTCGGACGTCGCTCGGCGAGGAATCGGCACAGCGGTAACGACACTGCTGTCACGACACCGCGCGCACACCCGATTCGAGGGTCCGGCCGCGGGCGCGGCACACTGGTACGGCCCGTCTTGAGAATTGTCACGTCCCCGAAAATGTGACGGAAATAAGGACATGTATGGAGACCCACGAGATACGCCGCCGGTTCCTGGACCACTTCGAGAAGGCCGGGCACACGGTGGTTCCGTCGGCGTCGCTCATCAGCCAGGACCCGACGGTCTTGTTCACGATCGCGGGCATGGCGCCATTCAAGCCATACTTCCTCGGCCAGGCGACGCCGCCGTTCTCGCGCGCCACCAGCGTGCAGAAGTGTGTGCGGACGCTGGATATCGACAACGTGGGCATCACCACCCGGCACAACACGTTCTTCCAGATGGCCGGGAACTTCTCGTTCGGTGACTACTTCAAGGAAGGCGCTATCCGGCACGCCTGGGAGCTGGTGACCTCGAGCGTCGATGACGGCGGGTACGGATTCGATCCGGAGCGCATCTGGGCGACCGTATACGAGAACGACGACGAGGCGTTCGAGCTGTGGCGGTCGATCGCGGGGCTGCCGGCCGAGCGGATCCAGCGTCGCGACGGCCACGACAACTATTGGGACATGGGCGTTCCCGGCCCGGGCGGGCCTTGCTCGGAGATCTACTACGACCGCGGTCCTGATTACGGGATCGAGGGCGGTCCGGTCGCGGACGAGGACCGTTACCTGGAGATCTGGAACCTCGTCTTCATGCAGGACGTGCGGGGCGAGCAGAGCCCGAAGGACGGATACCCGCCGGTCGGCTCGCTGCCGAAGAAAAACATCGACACCGGGCTCGGCGTGGAGCGCGTCGCATTCCTGCTGCAGGGCGTGGACAACGTCTATGAGACGGACCTCCTGCGCCCGATCATCACCACTGCGGAGGCGTTATCCGGGCGGGTCTATGGCCGCGAGCACGCGGACGACGTGCGGTTCCGGGTGATCGCCGACCACCTCCGATCCGGCATCATGCTGATCGGCGACGGGGTGACGCCGTCCAATGACGGGCGGGGCTATGTACTGCGCCGCCTGTTGCGCCGGACCATCAGATCCGCGCGACTGCTGGGCGTCGAGAAGCCGGTGATGCCGACGCTTGCCGCCGTGGTCCGCGACCTGATGAGCGAGTCGTACCCCGAGCTCGCGACCGACTTCGCTCGCATCGAGAGCGTTGCCGCGGCGGAGGAGACGGCGTTCTTGAAGACGCTGTCGTCTGGGTCGAGGTTGTTCGATCAGGCCGCGGCCGAGACGAAGGCGGCGGGTGTTTCCGTCGTCTCCGGGGATACGGCGTTCACGCTGCACGACACGCACGGATTCCCGATCGATCTCACCCTGGAGATGGCGGCCGAGGCGGGGCTCACCGTGGACACCGAGGGTTTCCGTGCGCTGATGGACGAGCAGAAGGCGCGGGCGCGCGCCGATGCCCGGGCCCGCAAAGGTGGTTTCGGCAATCTAACAGTGTACCGGGAGCTGCTGGATACGTCCGGCCCGACGGAGTTCACCGGATACGCGGAACTTCAGTCTGAAGGAACCATCCGCGGGCTGATCCGCGACGGGTCACGGATCGCCGCGGCCGGTGAGGGCGAGACCGTGGAGGTGGTCCTCGATCGGACACCGCTCTATGCCGAGTCGGGCGGCCAGGAGTCGGACGCGGGCATCATCCTCTCGGACGGCAGTTCTGCTGAGGTCATCGATGTGCAGAAGGTGAACCGCAAACTGTGGGTGCACCAGGTGCGGATCACGGCTGGCGAGCTGCGCGAGGGCGCGGCGGTGCTCGCCAAGGTGGACCCCGAGTGGCGGGTCGGGGCCAGGCAGGCGCACTCGGGGACGCACGTCATTCACGCGGCGCTGCGGCAGGTGCTCGGGCCGCGGGCGCTGCAGTCGGGCTCCTACAACAAGCCCGGCTACCTGCGCCTGGACTTCGCCTGGAACTCGGCTCTCTCGGACGCGACTCGTAACGAGATCGAGGAGGTCGCGAACCTGGCCGTGCGGAAGGATCTGCCGGTCGCGGTCCGCTACGCCTCACTCCCGGAGGCGAAGGCGCAGGGTGCGATCGCGCTGTTCGGTGAGACGTACGACGAGACCGTGCGCATCGTCGAGATCGGTGGGCCGTGGTCGATCGAGCTGTGCGGGGGAACCCACGTCGAGCACTCCAGTCAGATCGGCCCGCTGTCGGTGATCGGGGAGAGCTCCGTCGGGTCCGGCCTGCGACGCATCGAGGCCTATGTCGGCATGGACGCGATGCGGCAGTTGGCGACGGAGCGCGCCCTGCTGGCGCAGATCGCCGACCAGCTCAAGGTCCCGCCGGCGGAACTGCCACACCGGGTGGCGGACATCGTGGAGCGGCTGCGCGCTGCCGAGAAGGAACTCGAACGGCTGCATGCCGCATCCGTGCTCGCGACCGCCGCCACCCTCGTTGAGGGCGCGCAGACCGTGAACGGCGTGGCGTTGGTCGCCGAGACGCTCGACGGCGGCCTGTCCGGGGCGGATCTTCGTGCGCTCGCGACGGACGTGCGGGGCCGGTTCGGTGCCCGCCCTGCCGTCGTCGCCTTGTTCGCGACGGGTGCCGGGCCGGCCGTGTCGTTCGCCGTCGCCTGCACACCGGCCGCCGTCGCAGCCGGCTTGGACGCGGGAGACCTGGTGAAGTCCTTCGCCGCCGCGGTCGATGGACGTGGCGGCGGCCGGTCGGATCTGGCGCAGGGCGGCGGTGCCGCCGCGTCGGGAGTACCGGCTGCCGTCGCCGCGTTGACGGCCGTGGTGGCGGGGACCAGTCCTCGGTGATGCCCGCTCCCAGCAGCGACACGCCGCGCTACGGTGTGCGGTTGGGCGTCGACGTCGGTACCGTGCGTGTCGGGGTCGCGGTCAGTGACCCCGAGGGCATCCTGGCGACGCCGGTCGTGACATTGGCGCGCGACGAGGCGGCCGGCCGGGATATCGACGAGCTGGTGGCCATGGTTGCCGACCGGGATGTGGTGGAGGTCGCGGTGGGCCTGCCGAAGATGCTGCGCGGTGCCGACGGTGTCGCCGCGCACGCGGCGCGGCGCTACGCGGCGACCCTGGCCGATCGGATCGCGCCGGTGCCGGTGGTTCTGGTGGACGAGCGCCTGACCAGCGTGCAGGCGAATCGGATCTTCGACGATCGGAAGGTCTCGGCGAAGGCGCGGCGCGCTGTTGTCGATCAACTCGCCGCCGTCACGATCCTGCAGGCGCGACTGGATGCCCTGCGCAGCACGGGCCGGGCCCGTGGGTAGCCATCGATTCCCGGACGACGACGCAACCGATGGGCGACCGGACCACGATCTCGTGGACGTGCCCGTCGGTCACTCGGATGCGGCCGATGACGGCGACGGGTCGGTCGACCACTTCGGACTGTTCGATGGCGACCCGGGCGACGCCGGCCCGGGCGCTGACCACGGTGGTGCTCACGGTGAACCGGCCAACGAGGTGGACCTCACACACCTGCGGGAGGTGCTCGCCGGTCGCCGACAACCGGACGCCGGGACCGAACCCGGGCATCGTGCGCGCCACGAGGTGCCGGCGGAACGTCGACCTGGGCGGCCCCGGCGCCGCCATCGGGTTCGCTCCACGATCCTCGCGCTGATCGTCATGATGCTCATCGCCGGCGGGGCGGTGGCCGGCGTCCTCTACTGGCGACACAGCACGGCCGCGCCGATCGACTGGGCGGGCACCGGGCCGTCCACGGTCGTGGTGCGCGTCCATCCGGCCGACGGGCTCAGCGACGTCGCCCAGACGCTTGTTGGCGCGGGCGTCGTGGCCAACGCGAAATACTTCGTGACGGTCGCATCGGACGACGGGCGGCTCAGCGGTCTGCAGCCCGGTTACTACCGCGTGCACCAGCATTCCGCTGCCCAGGTGGTGGTGGGTGAGCTCGCAGACAAGAACAACCGGCTCGGCCAGATGCGGGTGATCCCCGGTCAGACGCTGGCCGACAGAACCGCCGTGTCGCCCACCGGCGCGAAATCCGTGAAGCAGGGGATCCTGTCTGCCATCGCCGCCGCATGTGTGCCGACCGACGGCCAGGGGTCCTGCTTCTCAGTGGACGACCTGTGGAAGGTCGAGGAGACGGCGAGCCCGAGCGACCTGAACGTCGTCGGGTGGGCCGTGGACGACGTCACCAAGGCGCCGGACGCACGTCGGCGCCTGGAGGGATTGATCCTGCCCGGGGACTACACCATCCCCCCCGGGTCGACCGCACAGCAGGCGTTGACGGCCGTCGTCAGTGCCTCGGCGGCGCAATGGAACACCACCGGCATCGTGGCCGCGGCGAACGCGCGGCATCTGACTCCGTACGAGTTGGCAACCGTCGCATCGCTGGTCCAGGCGGAGGCGATCGGCCCGGACATGAGCAAGGTCGCCCGGGTGATCTACAACCGGCTGGCGGACGGCATGAAGCTGGAGTTCGACTCCACCGTGAACTACGGCCTCAACCGCACCCAGATCTCCACCGACAAATCCGAACGGCTGGATGCCGCCAATCTCTACAGCACCTATGCGCACGCCGGGCTCACCCCCACGCCGATCGGGGCCCCGGGACCGCAGGCACTAGACGCGGCGGACGACCCGGCGACCGGAACCTGGCTGTACTTCGTCGCCGTGGATTTGGACGGCAACTCGTGCTTCTCCACCACGATCGAGCAGCACGAGGCCTGTATCGCCGAGGCCCGCAAGAACGGAGTCTTCGGGTAGATGGCCGGCGTCTGCGCTACCAATGCGACCACTAACGAGATCACCAGCCGAACCGCTGGAAGAGCCGCGGTACTTGGCTCCCCGATCGGCCATTCGCTGTCCCCAGTGCTGTACCGGGCCGGCTTCGCCGCCGCCGGGTTGTCCGGTTGGTCGTTCGACGCCATCGAGTGTGACGGCGCCCGGCTGCCGGGCCTGATCGCCGAACTAGGCCCCGAGTGGGCCGGTTTCGCGGTGACGATGCCCGGGAAACAGGCCGCGGCCGAGTTCGCAACCGGCCGGTCGGCTCGCGTCGACGCGCTGGGCGTCGCGAATACGCTGATCCGCCGCGGCGACGGCTGGTGGGCGGAGAACACGGATGTGGACGGCGTGCGCGGCGCGCTTCAGGCCGCGGGTGTGACGCCGTCCGGCCCGGTCCTCCTGATCGGCGGCGGCGGCACGGCACGGGCCGTGGTGGCGGCGCTCGCCGAGATGGTGTGGAACGGACCACTCGTGGTTGCCGGGCGGAGGCCCGCGAGCAGCGTCATCGTCGTCGACCTCGCACGACGATACGGACTGCCGGTTCGCGCGATTGGCCTGTCCGTCGATGAGATCGCCGCGGTGGCAACGGAATCGGCGCTGGCCGTGGCGGCGGTCCCAGCCGGTGCCGCGGATCACCTCGCGGGCGCCCTCGCGCGGGTACCGGCACTGTTCGACGTCATCTATCACCCGTGGCCCACGCCGCTCGCCGCAGTCGGCACAGCAGGACGGATCACCATTACGGGGCTGGACATGCTGCTGCACCAAGCCCTACGCCAATTCGAGCTGGTAACCGGTGTGCGAGCGCCGGCCGATGCGATGCGCGCGGCGCTGCGAAAAGCCGTCGGAACGGACCCGACACTGCCGGTGTGACGGGCGCTGCGGGTCGCGGCTGCTAGTACGCTTCACGCAGTGTGGCGGCCCGGGATCACGGCGCCGCCGACGGTGACAGCGGAGTGGAAGGGACCGGCGCGACGTGCATCTGAAGTCCCTCACGCTCAAGGGCTTCAAGTCGTTCGCATCGTCGACGACACTGCGCTTCGAGCCGGGCATCACGGCCATCGTGGGCCCGAACGGGTCCGGGAAGTCGAACGTTGCCGACGCTATGGCCTGGGTGCTCGGCGAACAGGGCGCGAAGGCGCTGCGCGGCGGAAAGATGGACGACGTCATCTTCGCGGGCACCGCCGGGCGGCCGCCGCTGGGTCGCGCCGAGGTCACGCTGACGATCGACAACCGTGACGGCGCCTTGCCGATCGATTATGACGAGGTGTCGATCACCCGGCGCATGTTCCGCGACGGGGCCGGTGAGTACGAGATCAACGGCAAGGCGTGCCGGCTGCTCGACATCCAGGAACTGCTGTCGGACTCCGGCATCGGCCGCGAGATGCACGTGATCGTGAGCCAGGGGCATCTGGATTCGGTGCTGTCGGCCCGGCCGGAGGACCGGCGTGCGTTCATCGAAGAGGCGGCGGGCGTCCTCAAGCATCGCAAGCGCAAGGAGAAGGCGCTGCGCAAGCTCGACGCGATGCAGGCCAACCTGACCCGGCTGACGGACCTTACCGCCGAACTGCGACGCCAGCTCGGCCCACTGGGGCGGCAGGCCGAGGTCGCGCGCCGCGCGGCCGGTGTGCAAGCCGATCTGCGTGATGCCAAGCTGCGACTGCTGGCGGACGATGTCGCCGCGCTGCAGACCGATATCGCGGCGGACGCCGAAGCGCAGCAGGCCGCCGAGCAGCATCGTGCCGCGGTGCAACGGGAACTCGAGCAGGCGACCGCGGCCGGAGAGGCAGCGGCCGCGGCTCTCGCGGCCGCCGCACCTGCGCTGACCTCGGCGCAGAACGCACATTTCGCGCTCTCGGCCCTCGCCGAGCGATTCCGCGGAACGATCTCCCTGGCCGAGGAACGCGCCCGGAATCTTGCGGTGCCGATCACCGCCGCCCACTCGGGACGCGATGCCGACGAACTCGACGCCGAAGCCGAGCGTGCCGCCGAGGACCAGGTCGAAAAGGACCGTGCCGTCGATTCGGCCCGCGCGTCGCTGGCCGCCGCCGTGGCCAGGCGCACCGAACGGGAAGCGGCGCTGGCCGCCGCGGAGGCGGAGCTGGTCGCGGCCTCGCGCGCGCTAGCCGATCGGCGTGAGGGATTGGCCCGGCTGGCGGGGAAAGTCGGCAGCGCGCGCTCCCGGCTCGCCGCCGGTCAGGACGAGATCGAGCGGCTCGCGATCGCTATCAGCGAGGCGGCTGATCGTGCCGCCCGAGCTCGCGCCGAGTTCGACGAGCTGCGTGGTTCCATCGGCGTCCTCGACTCCTCCGAGGTCGGACTCGACGAGATCCACGAAGCGGCTGCCGCCGCGGCGGCAGCGGCGGAGGCGCGGGTCGCCGAGTTGACCGAGGAGCAGCGCGACGCGAGCTCACGACAGAGCAGCCTGCGCGCGCGGGTAGAAGCCCTGTCACTCGGCCTTGATCGCCGCGACGCGGCGGGCGCATTGTTGTCCGCGGAACTGCCGGGGATGCTCGGCTCCGTGTCGACCGTGCTCGACGTGGCGGCTGGTGCTGAGGCGGCGATCGCTGCCGCGTTGGGTCCGGTCGCCGACGCGGTCGCGGCCGCGGACCTTCCCGCCGCCGCCGCGGCGATGGATCTGCTGAAGAGGACCGAGGCCGGCCGCGCCGGACTGCTGGTAGGCGGCGCACTGCCCCGCGAGCCCGCTGCGCGAGACGGGGCGCCGCCCGGTGCACGGTGGGCATTGGATCTGGTGCAGGCGCCCGAGGTGCTCCGTGGCGCCCTGACCAGGCTCTTAGCCGATGTGGTGGTCGTCGATGACATCGCCGCCGCCCGAGCGGTGGTCGGCGCGCACCCCGAGCTGACCGCGGTGACCATCGACGGCGACGTGATCAGCCCGATCTGGGCGTTCGGCGGTAGCCGCGGCCGGCAGTCCGTCATCGAGATCCAGGCAGCCGTCGACGAGGCGGAAGGCGATCTCGCCGCGGTCACGGCGCGTCTTGCCGAGATCGATGCGCACCTGGTGGGCGCCCGGGCGGAGGCGCAGGCGCGCGCCGCCGAGGCCGAACGGTCCCTGGGCGCGCTCTACGAATCCGACGCGCGGATCGCTGCCGTGTCCGAGCAACTCGCCGCGCTCGGCGGAATCGCGAAGTCTGCGGAGGCGGAAACCGACCGGCTGGCGGAACGGCGCCGCGCCGCGGAAGCCGCCCAGGACGAGATCCGAGCGCAGGTGAGCGATCTCGAGGCACGGCTCGCTGCGGTGGAATCCGAAGACGTGCCGAGCGATCCCGACCCGTCTCGGCGCGACGGACTCGCTGCGAGGCTGGCCGAGGACCGCCAGGCGGAGGTCGAGGCACGTCTCGCACTGCGCACGGCCGAGGAGCGTGCCCGGGCGACCGCCGGCACCGCCGACCGGCTCCGTCGAGCCGCGCAGGCCGAGCGGGAAGCGCGAAGCAGCGCCGAACAGGCGGCGATTCGCCGCGCCGCGGCCGCACGACTGGCGGAGCGCGTCGTCGCCGTCGCTCGCGCAGTTTCCGAGCGGTTGACGGCATCCGTGGCAGCTGCGGCGGCAGCGCGCGCAGCGGCCGAGACGCGCCGGGCCGAAGCCGACGAAGCGGCCGCGAACGCGAGGCAGGCCCTGGCGACATTGCAGGCACAGTGGGAATCGCTCACCGATTCGGTCCACGCGACCGACCTGCTCAGGGCACAGCGCAGGCTTCGACTCGACCAGCTCGAGCAGACCGCGTCGACGGACTACGCGATGAACATCTCCGACCTGTTGGCCGAGTTCGGCCCGCAGGTCCCCGTGCCGCCCTCGGCCGCCGAAATCGCCGAATACGAGGCGGCCAGGGACAGCGGCGAACCAGTGAGTGCACCGGTCGCGATGCCGTTCGATCGCGCGTCCACCGAACGGCGCGCGCAGCGGGCGGAACGCGACTTGGGCGCGCTGGGCAAGGTGAACCCGCTCGCGCTGGAGGAGTTCACCGCCATGGAAGAGCGGCACGCATTCCTGGCCACCCAACTCGAGGATCTGCGCACCACCCGCAAGGACCTGCTCGCCGTCGTCGCCGAGGTCGACGACAAGATCCTCGCGCTTTTCACCGACGCTTACCGCGACGTCGCGGCCGAGTTCCGGACCGTCTTCGCCGCACTGTTCCCCGGTGGGGAGGGCGAACTGCACCTCACCGACCCGGAGGACATGCTGGCGACCGGGGTCGACGTGACCGCGCGGCCTCCCGGCAAGAAGGTCAAGCGGTTGTCGCTGCTGTCGGGTGGCGAGAGGTCGCTGGTCGCCGTTGCCATGCTGGTCGCCATCTTCCGTGCCCGCCCAAGCCCGTTCTACGTGCTCGACGAGGTCGAGGCCGCACTCGACGAGGTGAACCTGGGTCGGCTGGTCGGCCTGCTGCACGAACTGCGGAATTCCTCACAGCTCCTCGTCATCACCCACCAGAAATACACGATGGAGGCCGCCGACACGCTCTATGGCGTCTCGATGCAGGGCGACGGGATCAGCCAGGTCATCAGCCAACGCATCCGCGCAGGCGGCGAGGCCGACGGCCGGCCCACCGGCCTGTCGAACGGTTCCGCGGACCCGGTGCTGGCGGGGCGTGCCGAGGCGCCCGTACCTGCCGCGCAAGCGGAAACGTGATCAATACGACATGAGACATGCGGGCCGTGCCGGTCCGTCGAGTTGCCGAACGCGCGGGCGCGGTCGATAGTTCTCTCGGGCGCGCACCGAGGATTACCAGCGCCCGCCACCCGGCTGGGTCGCCGGAAGGGTGAGGGTCGATGATGAGACGGTCGAAGGGCCGCAGGCTCATGGGCCGCCCGTCCCCGGCGCCGCGCCGTGCGGCCGCAAGACCTCAGACAGACCGATAGCAGTAGCCGACCGCGAACGGTTCGGCGCCGACCCGGCCGGTGGGCCGACAACGAGGGCGTGAAGTAGATGGTCCAAGCAAAGGCACCCTTCGGAGTGGATGCGCCGGGACGCGCCTCCGTCGGCAAGCGCACCCTGCGCACCGATCGGTGGTGGTACCAGCCGAACGCCACCGCGGTCCTGCTCACCATCTGGGTCGCCTATGCGACGGTCCGGGTGTTCTGGCGCCAGTACTACTTCGCCGCCGAGTACGACTATCTGTCGCCGTTCACCTCGCCATGCGTGTCGGCCAGCTGCGCCCCGGGCTCCAGCTCGCTCGGCGTCTGGTTCGGCACGTTCCCGGTGTTCCTGCCCTACGCGATCATTACGCTTGTCTTCCTGCTCGGCTTCCGCACCACGTGCTACTACTACCGCAAGGCCTACTACCGGGCCTTCGCGCGCACGCCGAGCGCCTGCGCCGTGCCGGAACCGCACAAGCGGTACCACGGCGAGACGCGTTTCCCGCTGATCATCCAGAACGCGCACCGCTACTTCTTCTACGTCGCGGTCCTCATCTCGCTGGTCAACACGTATGACGTGATCCACTCGCTGTTCCACGGCATCGGCCTGGGCACCCTGATCATGGCCGCGAACGTGGTTCTGCTCTGGGCCTACACGCTGGGATGCCACGCGTGCCGGCACGCCATCGGCGGCCAACTGAGGCACTTCTCCAAGCACCCCCTCCGGTACAAGATGTGGAAGGGCGTCAGCAAGCTCACCAACAAGCACATGCAGTTCGCATGGACAACGCTCGGCACCCTCATGTTCACCGACTGGTACGTCTGGATGCTCTCCGCGAAGGTGTTCGCGGACCCGTTCTACATCCACTTCTAAAGCCCGATCTCACCCACGCCGACGAAGGAATTGCGCCACGCCATGACATCTGCAACGACTCCGCCCGCTGCGTCGGCAGCGCCACCGATGGGGCAGCCGACGATCACCCGGCACTCCTCCGACATCCTGATCATCGGCGCCGGCGGAGCGGGACTGCGTGCGGCGATCGCCGCCCGTGAGGCCGGCAAGACCGTCACCATCGTGTGCAAGTCCCTGTTCGGCAAGGCGCACACGGTGATGGCCGAGGGCGGCATGGCCGCGGCCATGGGCAACGTGAACCCGCACGACAACTGGCAGGTGCACTTCCGCGACACGATGCGCGGCGGCAAGTTCATGTCGCACCCGCGGATGGCCGAGTTGCACGCCAAGGAATCACCGATGCGGGTGTGGGAGCTGGAGACCTACGGCGCCCTGTTCGACCGCACGCCGGAGGGAAAGATCAGCCAGCGGAACTTCGGCGGCCACGAATACCCGCGGCTCGCGCACGTCGGCGACCGCACCGGCCTCGAACTCATCAGAACGCTGCAACAGAAGGTCACCTCGTTGCAGCAGGACGACAAGAAGGCCACCGGCGACGCCGAGTCAGGCATCAAGGTGTTCGCCGAAACGACGATCATCCGGCTGTTGATGCGTGACGGTCGCATCGGCGGTGCCTTCGGCTATCAGCGGGCGACCGGGGACTTCTTCTCCTTCACCGCAGCGGCCGTGATCATCGCGACCGGGGGGCTCGGCAAGACCTTCAAGGTCACCTCCAACTCGTGGGAGTCCACCGGCGATGGTTTGGCGATCGCGCTGCGCGCCGGAGCCACAGCGATCAATATGGAGTTCGTCCAGTTCCACCCGACCGGGATGATGTGGCCGCCGTCGGTGCGCGGGGTGCTGGTGACCGAGTCGGTCCGCGGCGACGGCGGCGTGCTGCGCAACTCCGAGGGCAAACGGTTCATGTTCAACTACGTCCCTGAGGTTTTCCGCAACCAATACGCGACCACCGAGGAGGAGGGCGACCGCTGGTACACCGACCCGGACCACAACAAGCGGCCGCCGGAACTGCTGCCGCGCGACGAAGTCGCCCGGGCGATCAACGCCGAGGTCAAGGCCGGCCGCGGCTCACCGCACGGCGGCGTCTTCCTGGACATCGGTTCCCGGCGCAGCGAGGAGTTCATCCGCCGTCGTCTGCCGTCGATGTATCACCAATTCAAGCAGCTCGCCGACGTCGACATCACCAAGGAGCCGATGGAGGTCGGCCCGACCGGCCATTACGCCATGGGCGGCCTGGAGGTCGACCCGGACACGCAGGCCACCAACATTCCCGGCATGTTCTGCGCCGGTGAGGCATCGGGCGGTCTGCACGGGTCGAACCGGCTCGGCGGAAACTCGTTGTCGGATCTCGCGGTCTTCGGCAAACGCGCCGGAGATGCTGCCGTCGCATTCGTCGACGAGCACGGTCACCAGACGCCGAGATTCTCCGATGACGAACTGCAGGCCTATGCGCAGGAAGCGCTGGAGCCGTTCCGCCACGCCGGCGATCCCGGCTACGAGAACGCCTACGACATCCACCGTGCGCTGCAGGAGATGATGTTCTCCCTGGTCGGCATCATTCGCACCGAGGACGAGATGCGCCAGGCGCTCGCGGAGCTCGACAAGCTCGACGAACGCGCCAAGAAGCTCAAAGCCGAGGGACCCATCGCGTTCAATCCCGGATGGCATCTGTGCTTCGATGTGCAGAACATGTTGCTCCTCGGTCGGTGCATCGCCAATGCGGCCCTGCTACGCCAGGAGTCACGCGGCGGCCACACCCGCAACGACTTCCCGACGATGGACCCCGAGTGGCGCCGCACGCTGCTCGAGTGCTCGCTCGATGGTGACACCGTCAAGGTCGTTCGGATCCCCGGCCCGAAGGTCGCGCCCGAGCTCATGGCCCTGTTCGACCGGCACGAACTCGAGAAGTACTTCACCGAGGAAGAGATCGACGAGGCCGAGGCGGCCAACCGGGCGGGCGGGGCTGCCGTGGCGATGGGCGAAGGAGAATAGACGATGGGGTATACCGCACACTTCAGGGTATGGCGCGGCGACGCCAACGGGGGCGGCCTCGTCGACTACGACGTCGAGGTGAACCCGGGCGAGGTCGTCCTCGATGTGATCCACCGCATCCAGGCCGAGCAGGCGGGGGATCTCGCCGTGCGCTGGAACTGCAAGGCCGGCAAATGCGGCTCCTGTTCGATGGAGATCAACGGCTATCCGCGCCTGGCGTGCATGACGCGGATGAGCATCTACCGTCAGGACGAGATCATCAACGTGACCCCGATGCGCACCTTCCCGGTCATCAAGGATCTCGTCACCGATGTGTCCTTCAACTTCGAGAAGCTGCTGTCCATACCGGCTTTCGCGCCACCGCCCGGTCTTCAGCCCGGTGAGTACCGGATGCAGCAGGAGGATGTCGAGCGGAGCCAGGAGTTCCGCAAGTGCATCGAGTGCTTCCTGTGCCAGGACGTGTGCCACGTGATCCGCGACCACGAGGAGAACAAGAAGCAGTTCGCCGGACCGCGCATGTTCATCCGCCTGGCGGAGTTGGACATGCACCCGCTCGACGTGGCGGACCGTGAGATCGCCGCGCAGGAGGATTTCGGGCTCGGCTTCTGCAACATCACCAAGTGCTGCACCGAGGTCTGCCCGGAGGGCATCAAGATCACCGACAACGCCATCATCCCGATGAAGG
>OFTX01000406.1_pt1 | contig 24141 bp, 25 predicted proteins | sample 1775051 | NCBI WGS metagenome assembly OFTX01 (sample SAMN08195772, study PRJEB24354) | sludge metagenome | isolation source: sludge from phenol fed wastewater aerobic bioreactor A | place: India: Nagpur | collected 2016-09-15
CGGCGAGGGCGATGTCAGCATCTACCCGCTGGCGGTCCCGCTGCTGGCCACGCCGCAGGGCATCGTCGCGATCGTCGTCATCATGACGGCGCCCCATACGCTGGGCGAGCAGCTGCGGGTCTTCGCCGCGCTGCTCACGGTGTCCGCCGTCGGCATGGTGTCGCTTGTCTCCTGCGGCGCGGGATCGGCCGACCCGGCCGACCCCGCCGGTACGGACGCCATCGCCAGGGTGCAGGTGAACGGAAGCCTGCACGACCGGCTTCCGGCGGACGTGCTGGGTCGCGGATTGCTTCGGGTGGTGACCGACGCGAGCTATCCGCCGGTGGAGAGTTTCGCGGACGACGGGCGGACCATCATCGGGTTCGATGCAGATCTGGCGGCGGCGATCGGCAAGGTGCTGGGCGTCGGGATCACCCTCAGCAATGCAGATTTCGCGAATCTTGCCGATCTTGTCGCACGTGGCAAGGCGGACCTGGTGATGTCGGCGATGACGGATACCGTGGAGCGGGAGAAGAAGCTGGACTTCGTCAATTACTTCTCGGCGGGGACGGCGATCGTCGTGCAGCGGGGAAACCCGCTCGCGATATCGGATATCGACGACTTGTGCGGTCATTCCGTCGCGGTGGAAACCGGTACCACGCAACAGGATCTGCTGGAGCGCCGGCAGGCGAGGTGTGCGAGTCCGATCGACATCCAGGGCCGATCGACGAATGATGACGCGCTCGTGCTCGTGCGCACCGGCCGCGCCGTCGCGATCTTGATGGACTTCCCGCCGGCCGAGCTCCTGACGAGCGATTCGGCGACCCACGCGCAGTACGAGCTTGCGACGACGACCCAGTTCGAACCCGGCTTGTACGGAATCGGTGTCGCGAAGAATAAGGCGCCGCTGCGAGATCTGGTCCGCGACGCGGTGGCCGAGCTGATGTCCAACGGAACGTATCGAACCCTCCTGGAGAAATGGAACGTTGTGCCGGGGGCGGTGGCCGCAGTATCGATCAACGCAGCCGGGGGGAGCTGACCGACCCACGGGACACAGGACCCCAGGCCGCGGTATCGATCAACGCAGCCGGGGGACGCCGACCGGGTCACGCAGCCGGCGCGTCCAACTGATCCGTGATGTCGACAGCCCAGGCGAAGGCATGCGCGGCGAGCCGGTCGATCAGTGCCGCGTCGATGCCGGGCAGATCGATCGGAACGATCCCAGCCGTCTGATAGTCGATCACCGCGGCGACCAGTCGGCCGACATCCCCGGTGCCGTCGAAGGCCGCCCCCCGCAAGTCCTCCGGCACCTCCAGGGTGTCGGGCAGCTCGCTGGGTGAAATGCCCAGCAGCAGATCGAATCCGGAGAGCATTCCGGCGGCGAAGGCGAATCCGGTATCGATCGGGGAGAGGTGTTCGGCGAGGGACTCGGCGAGGCGGGCCCTACTGAGCACGGTCGGCAGCGACGAGTCCACGCTGGCGCCCGTCGGCCGGAGCAGCAGTAGCGGTAGCCACGCACGGATCCGGTTGACCCCGACCGTCACCAACGCTTCGCGGATCGTGCGGATGCGGCGTTTCGTCTCGCCCAGACGCCCGATGGCGGCGAGTTGCAGCAGCTTGTACGACAGCGCGGGTTCCGACCGCACGATGCCTTCCAACTGGTCGAAGTTCGCTTCGGTGCGCAGCAAGGCGGCCGCCAGGTGCAGCACCCCGTGTCTTGAGGGGCCGAGTGCCGGGCTTGCGATGGTGCGCGGACGGCCCAGCAGGTAGCCCTGGAAGAGGTCGAAGCCGAGGTCCAGGAACCGGGCGAGTTCCTCGTCCGTCTCGACCTTTTCGGCCAGCAGCTGGACGCCGAAGGGCCGGCAGCGGTCGATCAGCTCCCGGACTTCGTCAACGTCGCTGATCCTCAGGTCGACCTTCACGATGTCGACCAGGCTGATGAGTTGCTCCGCGCCGTCGAACCAGCGGAAGTCGTCCGCGGCCAGCCGGTAGCCCAGGTTGCGCAGACGTCGGCACCCGTCGAGAACCTCGTCATCGACGGTGACGGACTCCAGCACCTCGATGACCGTTCGATCCGGTGGCAAGGTGATGGGCACTTTGCCGGTGATCACACCGCGATCGGCGTTGCAGAAGGCGGTCTTCGAGCCGATCACGCGTGCCAGGCCGATGCCCATGGTGTTGAGGAAGACATCCGCCGACATGGCGTCGCCGTCGCGGACGCTCTCGCCGTCTCCGACAGGCACTGGCCGGCAGGCGATCTCGCTCGTCTCCAGGGCGCGGAAGAGCAACTCGTAACCGATCACGTTGCACGCGCGGTCCACGATCGGCTGGCGGCCGATGACCGCCGTCGTGATGGGCACCTGGTCACTCCTGGCGTCCTGTCAATACCCTGAAATCTTGCGTTTCATATCGACCGAGTTGCGGCAGGCTTGAAGACTTGTGCGGTCGGAGGCGTCGGGTGATTGCGCACATTCGCTAGAGGCGGCGGTGTCGAATCCGATACGGTTCGCCGCATGAGCGAACCCACCTACCGCACCATCATCGAACCGTTCCGTATCCATTCCGTCGAGCCGTTGACGATGACAACGGCCGCGCAGCGCCGCGAGCATGCCGCCGAGGCCGGCTACAACCTGTTCCAGCTCAAGGCCGAACACGTGCTGATCGACCTGCTCACCGATTCCGGGACCGGTGCGATGAGCCGCGACCAGTGGGCCGCCATGCAGCGCGGGGACGAATCGTATGCCGGTTCGCCGTCGTATTTCATCTTCCGTGACGCTGTTCGTCATCTGTTCCCGTTCGAGCATGTGATTCCCGTGCACCAGGGCCGGGCCGCGGAGCGGATCATCTTCGGGGTGCTCGGCGGAGCCGGGAGGGTGGTCCCGTCCAACACCCACTTCGACACGACCAGAGCCAATATCGAGGCCACCGGCGCGGAAGCGGTGGATCTCGTCATCGACGAGGCGAACGATCCGACGTCACTTCACCCCTTCAAGGGCAACATGGACATCGCCAAGCTCGATGAGCTGCTCAGCCTGCGCGGCGCGGACGTGCCAGTCGTCTTCATCACGATCACGAACAATTCCGGTGGGGGGCAACCGGTTTCGCTCGCGAACCTGCGCGAGGTGCGCGCCGTGTGCGATAGGTACGGCAAGATGCTCTTCCTCGACGCGTGCCGGTTCGCGGAGAACGCTTGGTTCATCCACGAACGCGAGGACGGCTACGGCGAGACGGATGTCGAAGACATCGTGCGCGAGATGTCAAGCCTCGCAGACGGTATGACGATGTCCGCGAAAAAGGACCCGATGGGAAACATCGGCGGCTGGCTTGCTCTGAACGACGACGAACTCGCCCAGCAGTGCCGGAACCTGGTGATCCTCACCGAGGGATTCCCGACCTACGGCGGGCTCGCCGGCCGCGATCTGGAGGCGTTGGCGCAGGGTCTGAAAGAGGTGGTGCACCACGACTATCTGCGCTACCGGATCACCTCGACGGCCTATCTCGGCAAGGCGCTGACCGAACGCGGGATCCCGGTGCTGCAGCCGTACGGCGGGCACGCGATCTACCTGGACGCACGCGCGTGGTTGTCCCATCTCGATCCGCTGCAGTACCCGGGGCAGGCGCTGGCCGTGGCACTGTACGAGTTCGGCGGTATCCGGTCCTGCGAGATCGGCACGGTGATGTTCGGCCGGCATCCCGACGGAACGGAGACGGCGGCGCCGATGGACCTGGTGCGGCTCGCCATCCCGCGTCGCACCTACACGCAGAGCCACATCGATTACGTCATCGAGGTGTGCGAGAAGGTGGCTGAGGCGGTGCCCAGCCTGCCGGGGTACCGAATCTGCTACGAGCCGCCGGCGCTGCGGCATTTCACGGCGCGGTTCGAGCAGATCTGACGTTCGGCGGACCCGGCCGCGGCTGGCGCGGCCGGGCCACTACTCATGAACCAGGGCGGGGCGGCTCCATGACGAACGGTCACGCGGTCAGCGCGGCTGCATGACGAAACGGTTGCCGACGACGCTGCGGCTCGCCGTATCTCGCGTGAGATCCGCGAAGGCAACGGTGAAGTCGCTGCCGGATGCGACGGTGAAGGTGACCGGCGCCGGGCGCGCGACGTCGCCCGGACCGGAAATCAGTGTCGCGCAATAGTTTCCGGGCATCAGCGACACCGGGAATCGGCCCTCGATGGTCGTCACGGCACTGGCAATCATGCTCTCGCACTGCGAATCGCGGATCTCCACCGTCATACCGGAGGCCGCAAGGGCGCCGAACGACGCGGCAATCGTGCCGTGCGCGAGCTGCGGCGCAGCGGGCACCACGGCCGGCTTCTCCACGGGTCGGATGGCCTGCGGTGCGGCGATGGTCTTCCTGACCGTGGGCTTTGCGGTCGGTCTGGGTGCCGGCTTCGCGGCAGGTTTCGGCGCCGGCTTGGCGGCAGGCTTCGGGGCGGGCTTGGCAGCGGGCTTCGCGTCGGCCTTGGCCGCTGGCTTGGCAGGCGCCGCACCCTGGATCAGATCGGTGAACTCCATCGTGTTGAACGCGACGGTGCCGTCCGAGACAGTCCCCATGCCGATGTAGCGGTACTTGCTGCTCAGGATGTTCGCCCGGTGCCCCGGCGAGTTCATGTAGGCATCGAAGACCTGCTTCGCGGTGGCGCTTGCCGTGAACTTCGCGACGTTCTCGCCCCAGGCGGTCCGATTCGCCGCGCCGTACCTGGTCACCTGCTGGAACGCGTTCGGGTTGTGCTGCAGCTTGCCGCCGGTGGCGCCATTCGACATCTGTTGCGACCACCACACCGACAGGGTGGTGAGTCCGCCGGCCTCCTTCAGCGCGGGCCGGCCGTTCGCTGCGCGGGCCGCGTTGATATAGGAGACCATCTGCGCGTCGAAGCTGGCGAGCCGAGTGGCCTCCGGCCGAACGGCGGCCTGCGTGGCTGCCGCGGCGCTGGGCGCCAGGGCGACGGACCCGAGGATCAGGCCGACGCTCGCGGCGAAAGTGATTACGAACCGTAACCAAGCGGGCCGATGTGTATCGGTGGGCCTGCTGGATGCGCGGACGTGTCGATGCATATCTGTCCCCCCAGAAATCTCCCGGCGGGTCCCCCTCCCCAGAGGAACCCCGCCTCGGCGACCACAAGCAGTCGCTGCGCTGTTACGTACTGTATCGGAGGATGACGGACCGTGTTGATAGCCCGGTCAGGTGAATCTTGAGCGGGGGAAGAGTGCCTCATTTGCCGCGAACACGTCGCATGTGTCGGATGTCGCTGCGCGCCGTCACCGGCACCGCGGCGTTCATCCGATCGGCTCGGCATGGCGCCGTCACATGCGCCCCTGCCATTACGGAGAGTAGCCGTCAATCGATCACGTGGTCGCGGTGCGGCATGTTGCGTCTCGGTCCGCGAGCTGCTGCAGGGCGCTGCGACAGATCTCGGCGAACGCGTCCAGGAGTTCGGGGCCGAGCGGGTCGAACAGAATCGCGCGGACGGTTCGCGCGTGGTCCGGGGCCGCCTCGGCCAATTTCCGGTGACCCGCCTCGGTCAGCACCGCGATCTGGCCGCGCCCGTCGCCCGGTGCGGGCCTTCGCTCCACCCATCCGGCTTCTTGCAGTCGATCGACGGCGTGCGACATCCGAGAAGGCGAGGCCCACGCGGCCGCCGCCAGGTCCGACATCCGCAGGGCCCGACCCGGCGCCTCGGACAGCATGGCCAAAACCTGGTAGTAGGTGTGCGGGATCCCCGCGTCGCGCCGCAATTCGCGGTCCAGGTGTTCGGTCAAGGTGCCGGACAGCTCCAGAAAGCTCCGCCACACCTGCTGTTCCCGGTCCGACAGCCACGGTTCGTCGCGCGTGGTCGGCTCTGCGGCGGCCACGCGATCCGGCGCGTTCCCGAGCGTGCCCCCGGAATGGCCCGCGGGGTCGCGCGCGGAACCGCCCCGTTGGGTCCCGCGCCATCGAGACGGGTCTGGCTTCGCGAACATCGTCATCTCCGTCTTATCACCGCGGTCGCAACCGGCGGCCGACCCGGGGCAAGATAGTTGAACATTCACATAATAGGCGTACCGTGGGTTCAGCGTCGAGGTGGAAAGGTGCGCGATGGATCAGAACTCAGCCCATGTGGACCCGCGTGTGGACACGGCGCAAGGGGACGTGCACGACGTGGCGGATCGCATGCCGGTGCTCTACCTCTCGCACGGCGCCCCGCCCCTCGCGGACGACCACCTGTGGACGGGGCAGCTGGCACGCTGGGGCGCCGAATTGCCGAAACCCCGCTCCATCCTGGTGGTCTCGGCGCATTGGGAGGCCGCACCGGTCACCATCGGCGCGACCGAGCGGGTGCCGCTCACTTACGACTTCTGGGGTTTCCCCGAGCACTACTACCAGGTCCGCTACGACGCACCTGGCGCGCCCGAGCTCGCGGATCGGGTCCGCGCGCTGGTCGCCACGCCGGGCCAGCACGTCCACCAGGACCCCGCCCGCGGACTCGACCACGGGGCGTACGTGCCGCTCGTCGAGATGTACCCCAACGCCGACATTCCGGTGCTCCAGGTCTCCATGCCGTCGCTGGATCCGCAGCGGCTCTTCCGGCTCGGCCGCGGCCTGGCGCCGCTCCGCGACGAGGGCGTGCTGATCATCGGGTCCGGTTTCACCACCCACAACCTGCGCGAGGCACGCTTCGGCGACACCACCGGATCCGCCCCTACCTGGAGCAAGGAGTTCGACGACTGGGCCAAGCGCACGGTCGAGGACGGCGACATCGACGCCGTGCTGGATTTCGAGAACACCGCTCCCGCAGCGCATCTCGCCCATCCGCGGACGGAACACTTCGCCCCGCTCTTCGTCGCCCTGGGCGCGACTGCCGACACGGGTGTGGCTGCGAACAGCGTCATCGACGGTTTCTGGTACGGGCTGGCGAAGCGTTCGTTCCAGTTCAACTGACCGGCGGCACCGGCGTCGTCGCCCGGTCGCCGGCGAACCTGCGAGGATGACGACGTGACCGCGCCGCGCCCTGCATCTTCCGCCGAACTCGCGGCGATGGCCCGTGCCTGCGAGCTCGCGGCGCGGGGCGTCGGCACCGCGTTGCCGAACCCGGTGGTCGGCTGCGTGCTGCTGGCGCCGACCGGCGAGATCGTGGGCGAGGGCTTCCATGAGCGTCCGGGCGGGCCGCACGCCGAGGTGGTCGCCCTGATGGCGGCCGGTGCCCGGGCGCGCGGTGCGACGGCGGTGGTCACGCTTGAGCCGTGCAATCACATCGGCCGGACGGGGCCGTGCAGCGACGCGCTGGTGGCCGCGGGCGTCGCCCGGGTCGTGGTCGCCGTGCGCGACCCGTGGCCGCCGGCCGCCGGTGGGATCGAGCGCCTGCGCGCCGCCGGGGTCGAGGTCGTCGACCTGTCGGCGGATGTGGGCGGTGCCGGCAGTGCCGGCGGTCCGGTGGGCGTCGACGCGCCGGTTTCCGCTATCGCCCAGGATGTTTCGCCTACGGCAGTTTCGCCTATGACGCTGTTCGCGCGCGGCTTCCCCGCGCGGCCGGGCGGGGTCGCTGACGAATGGACCGTCGACGAGATCGTGGGCGCCGCAAGAGATGTGAACCGAGTGTGGCTCGGCTCAGTGGCCCACGGGCGGCCGTTCGTCACCCTGAAGACCGCGATGTCGTTGGACGGCCGGGTGGCGGCACCCGACGGCAGCAGCCGCTGGATCTCCTCGCCCGAGTCCCGCGCCGACGCGCATCGCATGCGCACCGAGATCGACACCATCATGGTCGGTGTCGGCACGGTGCTCGCCGACGACCCGCAGCTCACCGCGCGCGGCGCCGACGGGGCGCCGCACGGCCGGCAGCCGCTGCGTGTCGTGGTCGACGCCCATGGGCGCACCCCGACTGACGCGAAGGTGCGAGACGTATCGGCACCGACACTCGTTGCCACGGCGCGGGAATTCGGCGTCGGCCCGGACGGTCGCGTCGACCTCGCGGCCCTGCTCGCGGCGCTGTACCGCGACGGGCGCCGGCACGTGCTGGTCGAGGGCGGGCCGCGCCTCGCGGCATCCTTCCTGGACGCCGGGCTCGTCGACGAACTCCTGGTGTACCTTGCGCCCCTGCTGCTCGGCGCCGGCCGATCCGCACTGGAGGGCGGTGCACTCACCACCCTGGCCGATGCGCGCCGTGCCGGCCTTGCCGAGATCCGCGTCCTGGGGCCCGATCTCGCCCTGCGCTACCGCCTGCGCCCGGGCCGCTAGCCCGCGCCACCTGTCGCGTAGGCCATGCGATGTGGGTAGCCGAACTCGCAGACACGGCCCGGGGTCAGGATCTTCGTCATCTACGCTGGCCCGTCTGCAACCCGGCGGCCGCCCGGTGAACGCGACCATGCTCCTGCTTCTAGACCGTCGAAATGCCTGATAAAGAAGCGACTATATGTCTTGTAGAACACTGTCCAAACGCCTGATTAGAACCTGTCCGGGTGCTAGATTGGCGGGATGAGCTATCAGCGCCGTGTCATTGACGACGTACTCGACGAAGCCCTGCCGGACCTCCCGGCCGTCGCGCTGGAGGGTGCCAAGGGCGTCGGGAAGACGGCGACGGCGGCTCGTCGCGCCACCACGATCCTGTCCCTGGACGACCCGCGGAACCGGGCAAGTGTCGCCGCGAACTTCGACCTTGTCGCGGACGTCGATCGGCCGGTGTTCATCGACGAATGGCAACTCGAACCCCAGGTGTGGGACCGGGTGCGGCGAGCCGTGGACGCTCAGCCCGATCGCGGCGGGCAATTTCTGTTAGCGGGTTCCGCCAATGTGGCACCAGGCGTGCGTATCCACAGTGGCGCCGGACGCATCGTGAGCCTCGTGATGCGTCCGATGTCCCTGAGTGAGCGTGCGATCGAAGAGCCGACCGTGTCATTGCGCTCCGTGGCTGCCGGGGAATCGCGGATTCGCGGAACGACGACGATTCGCATGAGCGACTACGTGGACGAGATCCTGCGTTCGGGCTTTCCCGGCATCCGCGACCTGCCGCCGCGCAACCGCGAGCGTCAACTCGACGGCTACCTTTCGCGGATCGTCGATCGCGACATGCCGGAGAACGGCATCCGCGTACGCCGCCCCGCGTCGCTACGTTCATGGCTGCGCGCGTACGCTGCCGCGACCGCGTCGACCGCGGATTACACGACCATCCTCGATGCGGCCACCGCCGGCAGTCCCGACAAACCAGCGCGCAGCACCGTCGACGTCTATCGCGAGCACTTGCTGCGCATGTTCGTGCTCGACCCGGTCGAGGCGTGGACGCCCGCCTTCGCGCCGCTGAAGCGTCTCACCTACTCGCCGAAGCACCACCTTGTGGACCCGGCGCTCGCCGCTCGGGTCGTCGGCGTCGGCGCCGCGGGCCTCCTGGTCGGCGAGGGCGAGACCGCCTCGCCCTCCACCGGCACCTGGCTCGGCGCACTGTTCGAATCGCTTGCCGTGCAGTCGGTTCGGGTGTATGCCGACGCAATGGGGGCACGTGTCGGTCACCTGCGTACGAAAAGCGGTGATCACGAAGTGGACATCATCGTGGAACGGGACGATGCGCGGTGTGTCGCCCTCGAGGTGAAGCTGGCGGACACGGTCCGGGATGACGACGTGCGTCACCTGCGCTGGCTCCGCGCACAATTGGGCGAGCGACTTATCGACGCCGCTGTACTGCATACCGGCCGGCATGCATATCGTCGGCCTGACGGAATCGCTGTGGTGCCGCTGGCGCTGCTCGGGCCGTGACCGTGCCACGAGCGCGGAGTCGTTTGCCGGCAACGGCTTTCGCGCGTGTGTCGGCAGCCCCCGCTCCGTCGATGTGGCCCCCCCGGGGCTCGAACCCGGAACCTACGGATTAAAAGTCCGCAGCTCTGCCAATTGAGCTAGAGGGCCGGGGGATAGGGACTTTAACCGGGAGAACCCTAGGGAAAACTCTAGGGAGAACTCCCGAGGGAACAAGCGGCCCGACCCCTCGCGCTGCCAGTATTCCAGACCCGGACGGTCGCGGCTGCCACGGTCACCGCGGCGGTCATCAGGGCTGCCCGGGAAGCGTCTGGCCTCACCCAGGAAGCCTTGGCTGAACGACTCGAGACGAGTTCGGCCGAAGTCGGGTCGCCAACGACGTGGTAGGCGAGGGCTACCGGGGGCCGTTGGACTCACAGTGACGCTATGCAGGTCGCGATGCGGAAGCGTCTTGAACGCCGAGGTAGTGGGAGAGCGCGAGTTCGACCTCCATGAGCTGATCACGGGTCAGGTAGTCGACCGGATCGCCCACGACGTAGCCCCCATCGATCGAGCGGATCTGGTCGACAAGCATCCGCGTCGACCGTCCGGCGATGTCGATCTCGGGGCGGTGGATGGAGGGGCCGGCCGAGGTCGAAGTCGGGATCACGGTCACGACCGAGAGTGGCGAATCCGACGGTGAGACAAGCAAACCGAGGCGTTTGCCGCCCTGCTCATGGCTGCGTGGCCGACCGAGATCAATCCGGTATACCGCTCCGCGGATCACCACGCTTCCGGCTCCGCATTGACATCTTCGTCCTTCAGCTCTTCCGCATCCGCCCGGAACTGCGCCAGCCACCGTTCGTGGTCCAGCAGCCGCAGCGCCCGCCGCAGCGTGTCCGAGGTGCTCTCGCCCGGTCGCGCAGCCTCACGCAGGATGCGCTCGTCCTCTTGCGTTGGACGGAAACCGATCGATGCAGGCATGTCGGCCATGCTACTGTGCGTTCAACAAATGTTCAACATCCTTGATGCGGGGAATGGTTGATTTTGGCTCGGCCGTCATAGACACCGATAAGGAGTGACGACCTGCGGATGCCTCCGATCCGCCACCCGAGTCGTGCAGCCGCGGCGTGAACGGCAGTTGCGTCACCGCGGGCGGGTTGGTCCTGCAGGGCTGCGTGATCAGCAGGGTCGCCGTGCGAGACTGTCGTGGTGGTCTTCCGGGTGGCGAACGTGGATGACGTGCCGGCGATACGGCGGATCTCGCTGGCGTTGGGGCAGGCCGAGGAGGATTCCGGCTCGGACGCCGGGTACGTGCGATTCCTCCTATCGTCCGGGACCGTCATGGTCGCCGAGACTGTCAGCGGCTCAAGCGTTATCGCATGGGGCGCGGTCAAGCAGTCCCGCGGCCGCTCGATGCTCACCGATCTGTTCGTGGATCCCGATCACCAAGCCCGCGGTGTCGGCGCCGGCCTGCTCCGCCGGCTGTGGCCGAGCGGGCCGCGAGAACCGGCCCGGTTCACCTTCAGCTCGCGTCACCCTGCGGCGCTCCCGCTCTACGCGCGCGCCGGCCTTGTTCCGGGCTGGCCGCTGCTCTACATGAGCGGAGACCGCACGAGGTTGGCCGCACCGGACGGGCCTGCACACCTGGAGGTCCGGCGGGTCGACGCCGCCACGGCGGCCTCCGCCGACATGCAACTCGCATCAGCCGGGTACGCCGATGTCGCCGATGTGTCGAGACTCGCCGCCGACTATCGCTGGTGGGGCCGCGGGCAGCCGCACTCCGGGCTGATCGTCATCGACGGGGCCCGGCCGGTGGCAGCCGGAGCTGCCACTCGGAACACCCTTGCGCACCTGACGTGCGCGGAAGGGCAGAACGCCGCGCCGGCCGTCATAGCCGCTCTGCTCACCCTCGACGCGCCGGAGGTGACGCTATGCCTGCCCGGGCCGCACCCGGTGGTCCGAGACCTGCTGGAGGCCGGATTCCGGATCGACGATTTCGACATTTCTATGCGCACACCCGACGTGGACCTGCGCCCGACGTGGGTCTACTCCCCAGGTATCGGATGACGACCCGGTGCCGGATGCCGCCCAGCGGGCATCCTCCGTTTCCTGGACGCCTCGTGGCGGGGGAGCCCATGGACGCACGTGAGGGCCGAGCCGGGGCGTCGGGTCGGACCTAAGGTTCCGATATGCGCATCGAACAGATTCCACAGGTCGAGCTGGACGGTGCCAGCGGGATCACGATGGCGCCGCTGAACGCTGGAACATCTGCCGAACGGGTCAAGATCGACCTCGCCGTGCTGCAGCCCGGATCGAGTCTGCCGAAGCACCCGGCGGGGCGGGAGCAGGTCTTCTACGTTGTCAGCGGACGCAGTCGGGTTGCCGGCGATGACGACGTCGAGCACCCGATCTCGGCGGGCTGGGCCGCGGTGTGGGATCGCGGGGAACAGCACACGTCGTGGGCCGATTCGACGATGACCGTGCTGATCATTCAGCGCCGCCCGGAGGCCGGGTAGTGGCACGCCTCCATGGCTGGGAACCGCGCAGGCGCGTGCGCCGGTCGGCGACGGGACATCGTCTGGGGTGCTGTCAGCGGTCGTAAGCCTCGCGACGGTGTGCTGCGCGGACGACAGTGACGGTCAGCTCGGCGTCGAACACGTCGTAGATCACCCGGTAGTCGCCGACCCTGATACGCCAGGCGGTCTGCTCGCCAACGAGCTTCTTTGCTCCGTGCGGGCGCGGATCATCGATGAGGCCTTCGACCGCGTCGAGTATGCGATCACGCACAGGGCGGGGTAGTTTCCTCACCTGGCGCGCTGCCGCCGTGGTGAAGTCGACGTGATAGCTCACGAAGCCGCATCGCCGCGAAGTTCGCCGAGGGAAACGCGACTGCCGTCGTCCTCGGCCTTCGCCCGGCGGTAGGCGGCGACGTCTTGCTGCATCTCGAACTCTTCGAGCGCTTCCAGGTCGGAGACACTGACGACGATCGCGGCGAGTTTGCCGTTACGGGTGACGCCTATGCGCTCACCGGCGTACATCGCCCGGCCGAGCACGTCGGCGAGTTGGCTGCGCAGTTCCCGGATCGAGACTTCCCGCGTCACGGTATCCATACATAACACTGTACCAATTCATCCGACTGTGTACACGGAGGGCAGGCCCGGTTTCTCCTGCTGCTGCGGCGCTCTTGCGGCAACGATTCGCTGGGAGCGGTAGGCCGCCAAAGAACGGGGGCCCGTCGCCTTGAGCCAGCCTGGCGATGGCGCTACACGACGATCGCGTCGGCCGCGGGGAACGCGCGGGCGAGGCGCAGGTCGGTCGTGACGAGCGGTACCGACAGTTCCGACGCCAGTTCGCAGTACAGCGCATCGGTGAGACGCACGGACTGCCGGCGCGACCAGGCCCCGGCGAGCAGGCCGGGGAGCGCATGGCGGGTGATGGGCGCCGCGCTCAGGCGCCGGATCCGATCGCTCGCGGAGCGTTCGGTGAGCCCGCCCGTGCGCTGCAGCCGGCCGAGTGCGGAGAGCACCTCGGCATCGAAGTGCGCCGGCGCGTGCCACACCGCGCCGTGCAGCCGGGCAGCCACAGCCTTCGCCAACTCGGTACCGGCCAGGAGGTCGACCATGGCGGACGCATCGATGACGACGTGATCCGCCGCCGTCGACTCGGCGGGCGGCGTCACCTGCCGCCGTCGATCTCGTCGCGGGCACCGTCCAGTGCGTCCATGGCCGCCGCATGCGTCACTCTTCCGGTGCCCACGGGAATGTCGAGAAGCCAATCCCGGGCGGCTGCGCGGTCGAGCTCCTGAGAAATCGCCGCTTGCGTGAGGGCGGAAATGTTCAGACCGGCGGCACGGGCGCGTTCGGACAGCTCATCCGGCACGTAGACATTGAGCCTTGCCATACACACAATATACATACTTTCGGGAGTGAGCAGAAGGACCTCGCGCCCCCACCCCGGCGCGGTCGCTCCCACCCGTCCGAGTGTGGTCCGCTCCCATCCGCCCCGCCAACAGTGGTCGAGAGGCCGCGAACTATCTGATAACTTTATCAAGTACTTCATTGATCGGATTGTCGATCGCTGACCCCCGAGGCAGAAGGGCGAACCCGTGAGCACACCGCTGTACAAGCTCAAGGGCGAGTTCTTCAAAACCCTCGGCCATCCCGCCCGCATCCGGGTGCTCGAACTCCTGGTCGACGGCGAGCGCTCGGTGAGCCAACTGATACCGGACGTCGGCCTGGAGGCATCGCACCTGTCGCAGCAGCTCGGCGTCCTCCGGCGCGCCGGGGTAGTGCGCGCCCGCAAACAGGGCAACGAGGTCATCTACTCCCTCACCTCCCCGGCCGTCGCCGAGTTGATGCGGGTGGCTCGCGCCGTGCTGGCCGGGATTCTGAGCGACCAGACGGAACTGCTGGAGGACCTGGTGGCGGACGAGGCCCAGGCCAGGCCCGGCCGCAAGGCCCGCAGCGGCCGCACCAGCACCGGCCGATCCGGCACCGCTCGAACCGCAACCATCGGCACCACCCGGAACGTCCAAGCCCGAAAGCGGGGCTGACCGATGGGTTGGCTAGGGCGCATCCGCCGGATCGGGCGGATCGCCGAACAAGCACCGCCGCGCCCGTCATCGACAATCAACGCGCCGGCACTCCTACGCGGATCGCTGCAGATCCGCTACCTCGATGCCGGCTCCTGCGGCGCGTGCGAGCTGGAGATCGCCAGCGCCTTCGGCCCCGTCTACGACCTGCAGCGCTACGGGATCAGCCTCGTCGCCTCACCCCGGCATGCCGACGCGCTGCTGGTGACGGGCGTGGTCACGCGCAACATGGAGGCTCCGCTGCGCCACACGCTGGCCGCCGTACCGGAACCGCGCATCGTCATCGCGGTGGGCGACTGTGCTTGTACCGGAGGTGTTTTCGCCGGCGGCTACGGCGTGGTCGGCCCGGTGTCCAGCGTCGTCGACGTGGACCTCGAGATCCCCGGCTGCCCGCCGCGACCCGAGCAAATCGTCGCCGCCCTGCGCTCGATCGTCGGCCGCTGACGTGTCCGCTTTGAAGGTGGCGGAAACGCCTATGACGATGATCCGGGCCGCGCGCCGACCGGAAACCACTGCGGCGGCGGGAGCCGAACCGCAGGCAAGCCACGACGCACGGCAGGGACACGATTCCAGGCCGAGCGCCGCCGCGGTCTGGGGCGGCGCGGCGACGTTGTTGGTCGGTCTCGCCGGCGTGGTGTGCGGCATCGCGGCGCTGGCCGGCCGTTCCTGGTCGCTAAGCCTCGAGAGTCTCTTCCCGATGGTCGGCGTACAGCTCGAACTCACGCCGCTGGGCGGGCTCTTCATGCTGCTGACCGGCGCGGTGGCCGTGATCGTCGGCATCTACAGCGCCGGCTACGCGCGGGCCGGTCACCTCGGCGGCTTCCCGCTGGCCGTGATGCCGATCTTCGTCGCGACCATGCTGCTGGTCCCCGCCGCCGCATCGGTGCCCACCTTCCTGCTGATGTGGGAACTGATGGCGATCTCGTCGATGGTGCTGGTGCTCACCGGTCACCGACGGGCCGAGGTCCGCTCGGCGGGCGTCTACTACGCGGTCCTGACGCACCTGGGTTTCATGGCGATCCTGCTCGGCCTGCTCCTGCTGAGTGCCGCGACCGGCACGACGCGGTTCGCCGAGATCTCCGCAGCCATAGGCGATGTCGCGCCCGGAGCCCGCACCGTGATCTTCGTCCTGACGCTGCTCGGCTTCGGCTCCAAGGCCGGCCTGCTGCCCCTGCACGCCTGGTTGCCGCGGGCGCACGCCGAATCGCCGAGCCCGGTCTCGGCGCTGATGAGCGCCGCGATGGTCACCCTGGGCGTGTACGGCATCGTCCGCATCGACCTCGACATCCTCGGCCCGGGGCCGCGCTGGTGGGGCCTGATGATGCTCGCCGTCGGCGCGGTCTCCGCCCTGTTCGGGGTGCTGCACGCGTCGGTGGCCACCGACCTCAAACGGCTGCTGGCCTTCTCCACCACCGAGAACATGGGCTTCGTGCTGGTGGCACTGGGCGCTGCCGCTTTGCTCACGAGCAGCGGTATGCGCGACGTGGCGGCGCTGGCTCTGGCCGCCGGGATGCTGCACCTGCTGGTGCACGGCTCGTTCAAGATGTTGGCCTTCCTGGCGGCAGGGTCGGTGCAAAACGCCACGGGCATACGGGATCTCGACCGGCTCGGCGGGATGGCCCGACGGATGCCGGTGACCACAACGCTGTTCGGCGTGGCGGCGCTCGGCGCGGCAGGGTTGCCGGTCGGGGCCGGGTTCGTCAGCGAATGGCTGCTGCTGCAGAGCCTGATCCACCGGCCCGCGCCCGGCGACACGCTCATGGCGTTGACCATGCCGCTGGCCATCGGCGTCGTCGCGCTCAGCGTGGGGGTGGGCGTGGTCACTATGGTGAAGGCGTTCGGCGTGGGATTCCTGGCACGGCCGCGCACCGACGAGGCGGCCCACGCACGGGAGGCCGACGCGCCGATGCTCGTCGCGATGGCGCTCGCCGCGCTGGCCTGCACGGTGCTCGCGCTGGTTCCCGCCGCCCTGGACCCGGCCCTGCGCGCGTTCGGCCGAACTCTGCCGGTCCCGGTTGCGACCCTGGGCGGCGTCGTCATCGGCCCGCTGGGCGGATTGGGCAGCATCGCGCCCGCGGTGCTCGCCGCCGGAATGGTGGGCGCCGTCATATTCGCTGTTGCGCTGTCGCGGATCGGTGCGCGCAGCAGGCCGCCGGCACAGTCCGCCGTGTCGCTCTGGGCGTGCGGCGCGGACGGGCTCACCTCGCGCATGGAGTACACGGCGAGTTCGTTCGCGCAGCCGATGCAGCGGGTGTTCCACGGCGTGCTGCGGCCGGAGACCGACCTGTCGGTGGTCCGCGCCCCTGGATCTTCCTATGACATAGCGAAGATGGCGTACCGCGAACGGCCCACCGATGCGGTCGAGGCGCATCTCTACCGCCCGGTGCTGCGCCTGGTGCGGGCCGCCGCCGGGTGGGTGCGGCGGGCGCACACCGGCAGCGTGCAGCTCTATCTCGTCTACGGCGGCCTGGGTCTGCTGATCGTGCTGGTGCTGGCCCGATGACGATTCTCGCGATGGTCGCCCCCGCGGCGCAGGTTGTGGGCGTGCTGCTCGGGGCGCCGCTGGTGGCGGGTGTGATGCGGCAGGTCCGTGCCCGGTTGGAGGGGCGGGTCGGTGCGGGGGTCGGCCAGCCGTGGCGGGACCTGAAAAAGCATCTGCGGAAACAATCGATGACGCCGTCCGGAACCACGGTCGTCTTCTCCCTCGCACCGGCCGTGGTGGCCGGCAGCGCCCTGCTGATCGCAGCGATAGTGCCGCTGGTGACGACGTTCTCGCCGCTGGACCGCATCGCGGACCTGTTCGCCGTCGTCGGGCTGTTGCTGATCGGGACGGTGGCGATGGCCCTCGGCGGATTGGACACCGGCACCGCATTCGGCGGGATGGGGGCCAGCCGCGGCATCACGATCGCCGCGCTCGCCGAACCCACGATTCTGCTGAGCGTATTCGCACTGTCGCTGCCGGCCGGGTCGTCGAACCTGGGCGTGATCGTCGCTGCGACCGCGCACGATCCGTGGACGGTGCTCAGCGTGCCGGGCGCGTTGGCGTTCGTCGCGTTGCTGACGGTGATCGTCGCCGAGACCGGGCGGCTGCCGGTCGACAACCCCAGCACGCACCTGGAACTGACGATGATCCACGAGGCGATGGAGCTGGAGTACGCCGGACCGCGGCTGGCGCTCATCGAGTGGGCCTCGGCGATGCGGTTGACGGTGCTGCTCGCGCTGCTCGCTAACCTCTTCGCGCCGTGGGGGATCGCCGGTGCGGGCGCGGGCGTCGGCGGGTTCCTGCTGGCGGCGGTGCTGATCGCCGCGAAGGTCGCCGTGCTCGCGCTGGTCCTGGGCGGGATCGAGGTGTTCGTCGCCAAGCTGCGCCTGTTCCGGGTGCCGGAGCTGTTGGCGGGCTCCTTCGTGCTGGCCCTGCTGGCCGTGACCACCTCGTCGTTCTTCGCCTCGGCGGTGGGGTGAGGTGCGGTGAACCAGGACCTCTACACGGCCGCCATGAACACGGCCGCGGGCACCCTGCTGCTCTCGGCGGTGCTCGTGGTGTGGCGTCGCGAGTTGCGGGCCATGGTGATGCTGTTGGCGTGCCAGGGCGTGGCGCTGGCGGCGTTGCCGGTCGTCGACGGGATCGCCCACGCCAGCGCGGAGGTGATCGGCGTCGGCGTCGCGATTCTCGCACTGCGGGGAGCGATACTGCCCGCCGTGCTGCTGCGGCTGGTCGCGCGGCGGGGGCCCGCGCGGCGGGGGCCCGCACGCCGGGAGAGTGCCCCGGTGGTGGGGACGTCCCTATCCCTGCTGATTACGGCGCTCCTCACGGTGACGGCATTCGCGATCACCCGGCCGATCGTGCTGCTGCAGGCGACGGTCGGGTCGATGGCGGTGCCGGTGTCCTTCGCGCTGATCCTCATCGGCATCCAGGTGATGGCCACCCGGCGCCGCGCCCTGTCCCAGACCGTCGGATTCCTCATGGTGGACAACGGGATCACCTCCGCCGCTTTCCTGCTGACCTCGGGCGTTCCGCTGGTCGTCGAGCTCGGCGCGTCGCTGGATGTGCTGTTCGTGACGCTCGTGCTCGGGCTGTTGGCGCGGCAGGTCCAGGCGCACTTTGGGGACAGCGACGTCGGCCGGCTACGGGAGTTGCGTGACTGATATGACGTCGTTGCTCGTTCTGCCGGTGGCCGCTCCGGTCGCCGCCGCCGTGTTCGCGGCCGTGTGCCGCAACCGGCGCCTGAATGCCGCCGTGGCCGCCGCAGCCGCGCTCGCGATTGGCGCGTGCGGCCTGTTGCTGGCCGTGGCCCGGGGTTCCGGCCCGGTGCTGGCCCTCGGCGGTCTGCTGCGCGCCGATGCGCTCACCGCGGTGATGTTGGTGGTGATCGGCTCGGTCGGCGCTCCGGCGGCCTGGGCCGGTATCGGCTACGTCGACCAGGAGGTCGCGGCCGGCCACACCACCCCGCGGCGCGTGCGGCTGTACGGCGTGCTCGTCCCGACATTCCTGGCGGCCATGGCGACGGCGGTCTCCGCGGCCAATATCGGCGTCATGTGGGCGGCCATCGAGGCGACCACCATCGTCACGGCCTTCCTGGTGGGGCACCGAGGCGGCCGGGCGGCGGTCGAGGCGGCCTGGAAGTACGTGGTGATCTGCTCGGTGGGCATCGCGGTGGCCCTGCTCGGCACGGTGCTGGTGTATTTCGCGGCCGTGCAGGCAGGCATCCCGGCGAGCCACGCGCTGGACATCGACACCCTACTGGCGCACGCCACGGCGCTCGACCCCGCGGTGCTGCGCGTCGCGGCCGGGCTGATGGTGATCGGCTTCGGGGCGAAGGCCGGCTTGGTGCCGTTCCACACCTGGCTGGCCGACGCGCACAGCCAGGCGCCGGCGCCGGTCTCGGCGCTGATGAGCGGAGTGCTTCTGGCAGTGGGCTTCTCGGCGGTGCTGCGCGTCAAGCCGGTGGTGGACCTCGCCGTTGGCGGCGGGTATCTGCGGACGGCGCTGTTGGTAGTGGGCCTGGCAACCGTCGCGGTCGCGGCGCTCATGTTGCTGGTGCAGCGGGACTTCAAGCGGATGCTCGCGTATTCGTCCATGGAGAACCTCGGGGTGATCGCGGTCGCCGCGGCGGTCGGCACGCCGCTCGCTGTCGCCGCCCTGCTGTGGCAGGTGTTGGCGCACGGCATGGGCAAGACGGTGCTGTTCCTATCGGCGGGCCAGATCCAGTCTGCGCATGGGTCTTCCGCGCTCGCGGCGGTGCACGGTGTGCTGTCGCGCTCGCGGCTGGTCGGTGCGTCGTTCGCCGTCGGCATCGCCGTGGTGGTCGCGGTCCCGCCGTTCGCCATCTTCGGCAGCATGATCGCGGTCGGCCGGTCCATGACCGAGGTGGGGCTCGGCTGGGTGCTGGCCGTGCAGGGCACGCTGATGGTGGTCGCGTTCGCCGCGCTGGCGAGCCGCACGGTGGGCATGCTGCTGGGCGAGCCCGAGCCGTCCGCGCCGGCCATCACGACGCCGCGGTCCATCTCGCTCGCGCTGGTGATCGGCATCGCCGCCTGCCTGGCGCTGGGGCTGAGCGCCGGTCTGTTGGCCGGGCTGTTCCGGGACGCGGGACTGATGCTGGCGGGGGTCCGATGAGCATCGGAGTCCCGAACGCTGAGGGCGAGAACATCGTCATACTCGATTCTTTCGTGTCTCACGAGGTGGGGGCGCACCGTTCGGTGCGCGCGGTTGACGTAGGCGAGTTGCGTGCGCAGGCGGCCGAACTGCTGGCGGCAGGTTTCCGGTTGGCGCTGGTGTCCGGGCATGACGACGGCGCGACGCTGCGGGTGGTGTACCTGTTCCTGGCGGGCGGCCCCGATCGGCGGCGGGAGATGACGGTGACGCTGCCCGCGGCGGAGCCTGTGCTGCCGTCGCTGGCGGAGTTGTCGGTGCCCGCGTCCCGGTTCGAACGCGAATTGCACGACCTGTTCGGGATCATTCCGGTGGGGCATCCGATGCCGAGAAGGCTGGTGCGCCATGCACATTGGCCCGCCGGGTGGTACCCGATGCGTCGCGATGCCGGGCCGCCGCCGGAGTTCGTGGACGCCGAGCGCTTCCCGTTCCTGACGGTCGAGGGGGAGGGCGTCTACGAGATCCCGGTCGGCCCGGTGCATGCCGGGATGATCGGCCCCGGACACTTCCGTTTCTCCGTGGTGGGCGAGACGATCCTCCGGCTCAAGGCCAGGCTCTGGTTCACGCATCGCGGCGTCGAGAAGCTGTTCGAGGGGCTGGATCCCGTGGCCTCTGGGCGCTCGGTTGACCTGGCCGCGGCGATCGCCGGGGACACGTCTGTGGGGCACACGCTGGCGCACTGCCTGGCGGTGGAGGACGCGCTGGGGCTCTCGATGCCCGTCGGTGCACAGCGGCTGCGGGCGATGCTGCTGGAGCTGGAGCGGCTGTATCACCACGCGAGCGACATCGGTGCGCTGGCCAACGATGTCGGGTTCGGGCTGGCGAACTCCCACGCCGGCCGGATCCGGGAGGAGCTGCTGCGCATCAACGACACGGTGACGGGGCATCGGCTGCTGCGCGGCGCGATCGGAGTCGGCCGGGTTTCGGTGCGGGCGCTGCCGGACCTTGCGCGCCTGCGCGCTGTCGCGGACGATCTCGCGGACGTGGCGCGCGCAACTCTCGCGAAATCGATGGTGTACGAACGGTTTTCGGGTACCGCCGTGCTTGCTCTGCGCGACGCGGTCGAGCTGGGCTGCCTCGGCCCGGCCGCGCGGGCCAGCGGCGTGGCCGTCGACGCGCGCGTCGACCATCCGTTCGCCGACCTGCCGGTGGCGCCGGTTCTCGGGGACGGCGGCGATGTGCTCGCGCGCTTCACGGTGCGTCGGGACGAGTTCGCGCAATCGATGGAGCTTGTCGAGCGGTTGGTGGGGGAAGCCGGGCCGCTGTCGTTTGCGGCTGTTGGTCGGCGCGGCGGCGTTCAGGGCAGCGATGCCCGGGCCGCCGGTGTCGGGGATGACGCGCGTTCCGCGGTGGGCGGTGTCCGTGGCGGGGCCGCGAGCGGCGTGCGCAGTGCCGCCAGGAGTGGCGTCGGCATCGTCGAGGCCTGGCGCGGAACCGTGGTGCACCGGGTCGAGATCGACGGGGCGGGCCGGCTGCTGCGGGCGAAGGTCGTGGACCCGTCCTGGTTCAACTGGCCGGCGGTGCCGATCTGCTTGACGGACACCATCGTCTCCGACTTCCCTTTGGTCAACAAGAGTTTCAACCTGTCGTACCCGGGCAACGACCTGTGAGCCGCCGGTAGCCCCGGCGATCGGGGCGGGGGGCTACGACACTGCGGGAGATGTTGGCTGGGGCATGCCGGGTCGGGAGTGCAATGCGGGATTCAGCCCGCGGGTGCGTCTTGCCGTTCGGCGACCCGGGCCGGGTGCTCGCGGCGTGCGACGAGCACGTCGATGCCCCACGCCAATGCCGCGAGGGCGAGGAAGACAGCGGCGATCAGCAGGCTGTTCAGGAGCACCTTCGGGTAGCCCAGCCGCGGCGCCTCGAGGAACGGGTAGGGGTACCAGTCGGTGATCGCACCCCGGGTGAGGGTCACAGCGAGCCACGCGAGGGGGTAGAGCAAGGAGCCGAGGACCACGGTGCCGGTCAGCCTGGCGCGCGGCCCGAAAGCAGCCCAGCCCAGCACGCACATCGCCGGCACCACGGTGTGCAGCAGCACGTCCGCGATCTTCGCCCAGCCGGTCAGGTCGGCGAGGCCGGCGAGCACCGTGTGGTACACGGCGAAGGTCACCAGGATGCAGACGAGCCCGTCCAGCCGGAACGTCCGGAACCACCACGAGTCTCGTTCGAGGCGATGTGCCAGCAGGCCGGTGGTGATTCCGACGATGATGTTGGACTGGATCGTGAAGAACGCCAACACGTTCGCCGTGCGGGCGATCGGGTTGGGGAAATCGACCCCGGCGCTGCTGGCCGTCACGATGAACTGGATGACGAGCGCCACGGCCACCACGACCGCGGTCGCGCCGAACCAGGCCCGCGCGACACCCCGGAGAGTCATGCGCGGGTCCGGATCGCGAGTGCGGCGGCGCTCGGCACCCGGACATGTCCCACCAGCACGTTGTGCCCTCCCGCCTGCCGCACCCGACTGTCCAGGTCGACTCTAGAGGCGGAGCTGACATGTGTACATCAACGACTCGATCGACCTCCCGCTGGGGTCCGCGCCCTCGCTTGTCGTCGACGTCTCACGGTCGCTGGCCGCGCTGGGAGGGGGCTGGCGGCGTTCGCCGAGGGAACTCAAGCTGATCGCGCCGGCATTCGGGCGGAAATATCTGTGGAATCGGTACTGTCGGCTCCAGGAGACGTACCGGCACGACGGCCGGAGGCCGCGAAGATCGTCATACCCGATACCCCGGCTGCCGGAAATGCCCGAGTTGGATCGCATGCGCGCCGTGCCGTATGCTGGTTCGGCTCCCAACGGCAAGCCGTTGGAGGCGGGTGAGACTATAAAAAGCCCGGCCCCCATCGTCTAGCGGCCTAGGACTCCGCCCTTTCACGGCGGCAACACGGGTTCGAATCCCGTTGGGGGTACGGCTGCTCGGTGCCTGTCGGGTACTGTGTCAGGCGTTGTAGGAGGTTGCTTTCAGGCCCAGTGGCGCAGTTGGTTAGCGCGCCGCCCTGTCACGGCGGAGGTCGCGGGTTCAAGTCCCGTCCGGGTCGCTCGCTCGTCAGTCCGGGGTGGGCCGGCCCGGCCCATCACCCGCCCGTCGCTCGGCGCCTCGTCGTTGATCATGAGGTGGTACGCGCTCGCGCGAGTCGATCATGATGTCGTCGGTCCCTACGGCCGTTTGCGACCCGCATCGTCATGATCAACGACGCGGTCAGACGTCCTCCACCTCGCCGCGGTCGACCCGTACGACGCCCTCGAGGGCGCCTAGCGCCCCGGCCGCCTGCGCCACACCGGGACCGCTGAGCGTGACGGCGACCGCGACCAGGTCCGATCCGTGGTCGGCGGTCAGCTCGGCGGGCACCGGCCGTCCGCCGAGGGCGCTCAGGGAGGTCACGTTCCAGCCGTGCGCGGTGCAGGCGGCCAGGAAGGTACGCAGCACCCCGCGCCCGTCCTCGTACACCACGGTGAAGTCGAGCTCGGCCGTCCCCCGGGCGGCGATCCACGAGCTGAGCTGGGTGTAACCCAGCACGACGACGAAGTGCAGCGCCGTCACGACCAGGGCCAGCACCGGCAGGCCGGCACCGGCGGCCATCCCGATCGCCGCGACCTCCCACACTGCCGCGGCGGTCGTCAGCCCGTGGATCGCCCCGCGCCGGGTGATGATCAGGCCGGCCCCGAGGAAGCCGATGCCGGTGACCACCTGTGCCGCCACCCGGGAGGGGTCGAGCGCGACGGTGCCCTGGGACAGCACGTCGCCGAAGCCGTACTTGGAGACCTGCAGGAACAGCGCGGACGCCGTACCCACGATCGCCTGGGTGCGCAGACCCGCGCTCTTGCCCCGGAACTGGCGCTCCATGCCGATGAGCGATGCCAGCCCGAAGGCGAGCAGCAGCTCGCCGATCTGCAACCAGCCCTGCCCGTTCACGATCACACCCTGACCCGAGCACGCGCCCGGTGCACGGCGAGCGCGCGCCGGGCCCCACGCTTCGCTGCGGTAAGGTGTGCGCTCGACCGGCCCGCGAGCCGGTCAACGGCCAGGTAGCTCAGTTGGTACGAGCGTCCGACTGAAAATCGGAAGGTCGGCGGTTCGACCCCGCCCCTGGCCACACCTTCTCACCAGCGGATTCCCCGCTCGGCACCGTCCCGCTCTCCCCGGTTGACGGCAACCGTGACGGCAACGTCATCGGAGCCTCTCGTCCAGTTTCAGCAGCGCAGCGCGCT